>Ga0164243_10010989_pt1 | contig 12956 bp, 11 predicted proteins | sample OricompcompostOP_FD_108781 | JGI IMG/M metagenome (GOLD analysis project Ga0164243, IMG submission 108781) | Organic Plus compost microbial communities from Emeryville, California, USA - Original compost - Organic plus compost (OP) | ecosystem: Engineered > Solid waste > Mixed feedstock >... | reverse complement strand
GGAGATCGAAGATCAGCGCCGGCGCACGGTCGAGGGCGCCGTCAAGCCGAAGCCCCGCGTGCACTTCGACGTCGGCGACGAGATCCGCGTCATCGACGGCGCGTTCGCGAACTTCTCCGGCACCGTCGAGGAAGTGAAGCCGGACAAGCAGAAGCTCAAGGTGAAGGTCTCGATCTTCGGCCGCGCGACGCCGGTCGAGCTCGACTTTTCGCAGGTCGAGAAGCGGGCCTGACATCGACCGAGCGCCTCGAGTCGTGAACGACGCGGCCATCTCCGAGGGAGAGGGGCCGCGTCACTGCTTTGTGCACCGCGCGGTCGCAGTGTTCGTCTCGAGCAGCGAGCGCGCCGCACGCGTACGGGTTAGGTTGCCGGCATGGGCGATCCCGCAGTCGATGCAGCTCTGAAGCAGGCGAGCGACGAGCTCGGCCTCGAGGAGTGGTACCGCGACTGCGTGCGCCCGCTGCTCCGGAGCGGCCCCGAGGGCTACCCCGGTTGCTGCGGTGGCGGCTGCGAGCCCTGCAATCAGATCCTCGTGCTGGTCGCGGATCGAACGCTCGAGATCCTGGGCCGCGAGAAGCTCGGCGAGTGATGGTTCAGAACGTCGATTCGGCGTCTCGGCTACGGGCGCTCGGCTCGGTGTCGCGGCAAGTCGCGCTCGAGGGCTCGGCAGCTCGCGCTCGGCTCGGCGTCGCGGCAACTCGCACTCGGCGTCGCGGCAACTCGCGCGAGCGTGGGGCCTCCGAGAGGGAGTTGCCTGGTTCACTTGCCTCCGCAACTCCGGCGAGAAGGAGCACTTGTCCGGGGCCGACGCAGGCGCAGAGCACATGCTTACTCGCGCCGCGCGAGCAGCCATGGCGCGCTGGTCGATCGGGACGGGTGTTGCCTCGTGAGCGCTCGCGGTGATCGGGCGTCACATCGCCTCCGTTGCGCTGCGATCTCCTGCAGGCTCCAGCGGGGCGACGGCGCCGGAACGAGCGACGGCCGCGGATCCGGCGATGACGACGTGCTAGCCGTGAGAGGTGAAGCCCGACGATCCTTCCGGCCCGCCCATCCCGCGCATCGGCGGGCCGCTCGATGACGTCAACGACGCGTTTCACGGGGCGTACGCCGCAGTCCAGAGTGACGCGTCGAAGGACGCGCCGGTGCTCGTCGTGCTCGCGGACGCGCTGATCGGCTTCCGCGGCAGCGAACGGACGGAGGTGACGTTCACGCCGCGAAGCTTCCACGTGCTCAAGTCGGTCTCGCACGGGCCAGTCGCGGTGTTCATGGCCGTCCGCGGGGGTGAGCGCGGCGCGCTCGACGCTCCGACGCGGGCTGCGCTCGCAGCCTTGCGCGATCGCCTGGTCGATGCGCGAGCGGCACTCGAGAGCGAGATCGACGACATGGAGGCGCGCGCGGACTCCGAGCTCGTCGCGACGGAGACGATCGACCTGGTCGATCGCGTGCTCGCGGCCGATACGACACGACGCGAGGACCTCTCCGCGTTCACGGCACGCATGGGACCGCCGCTCTTGCGGCTCCTCGAGCACGCGACGCGAGTGCAGCTCGTCGCGCTGCACGAACACGTGGAGGAGCTGCTCGCGCGAATGACGGCCGACGAACGGCGGCGGCTCGTCGTCGTCGTCACGGGCGATCACCAGGCCCGCGTCCGCAGCTTCGCCATGCAGTACTTCCGGAAGCGCTTCGGCGAGACGGGCGGAGAAGAGCACGTGCTCTACGGCGAAGGCATCACGTCGGCCGACGAAGCGCGCGCGCTCGTCGGGAAGAACCGTGCCGATCGCGACATCGCGCAGGCGTTCTTCGGCGACGCGAAGCGCCTCCAGCGTGACCTGCTCGGCGACGCCGCCGCGGCGTTCCTCGCGACGACGCGCCTCCCGCCGATCGCATGAGCGAGTTGACCTTCGGCGAACGGAGCGTGCGAAGGGAACGCGCCCCGAGCGGCTTTGATGCGCGGCGGACGTTGCCCGGGTCACTGATGACTCGTCACTGCCCAAACGACGATGTGCCGACGGACCAGTCGTTCGCTTGCGCCGGGAACGCCGGGTTCGTCCGCTGCGCGCTCATCGCTGGCGTCGCGCCGATGCTCGACCAATCCACCGCCACTTCGCGCGCGGTCGGCGTCGTCGCGCCCCCGCACAGCTGCCCCCCACAGTCTTTCGGAAGCCAGAGGCTCGTCTCTTGTACGTAGCGGAGAGATGCGACGTACGCGCCGACCGTGGCGTTCGCCCGATCCGAGAAGGCAGCGACATCGACGAACGTGTTCGCAGGATTCTGGAGCGTGACCACGACGGAGGATGCGAAGGTGAGCTCCTTGTCCGTCGTGAAGTCCCACGCGTCGTCGTAGTGCGATGGGTATGTAGCCTTCGGATGCTGGTTCTTCGCTGTGGTCTCGCTGGGGGTGACCGCGCCGAGATGCACGACGATGACGTCGCCGGTCGCGGCGCAGACGTCGGGGAAGGAAACCAGCTCGGTCCCGCTTGCTCCGGCCGGATCGCGCGGATTCGTTCGCAGGCTGAAGCCCCAGAGGCGTCCGCCTTCCGTGACGCTCAGCTCCACGAGCCCGGCTCGCGGGTTCACCTCGGTCATCGCGACCTTCGCGGTTTCCGTCGCGCAGTACGGCGCATTGGCTTGGCCGCGCGTTTGCGGTGCGCCGAAGAAATCGGCAGCCGTGTTCGTGTCGACGATGCCGTTTCGCTGGAGCGACCAGCCGGGAACGATGAACCCGGCGTAGCCACCGCACTCCGGCGAGGGCTCCCGGCCAGTCGCGTTGGCGATCTGGAGGCTGGCCCCGCAGCCATCCTCGAACAGCGCATTCACGTCTCCCTCGAACACCCAAGCACCGTAGGCCCAGGCGAAGTACGCATCGAACAGCGCGTCGAATCCAGCGCCCACTTTCACGTCGACGCGCGTGGAATAAGGCACGGCATCGATGTACGTCTCGCCCTGCCGGATGCTGATCGCGCCATTCGGCGACAGGTCGCCCGTCTTCGAGTAGACGTCGAATGCGTCGGGCGAGGCATAGGCCGACGTCGACGACTGCTGGTTCTTCGCCTTGTCTTCCTGGGCGAAGCCGGCCGGGAACGAGCTGCCGCTCGCGTGGATCACGATCCGGTCCCCGACGGCGACATCGACTGAGTCGAACGTGTAGATCGGCGGGTCCTTGAGATTCATGTAGACCGCGAGACCGTCGACTGAGCCAGCCTTTGTTGCTACCAGCTCGACGAAGTCGCCACCCTCGACGGAGGTGTTGGCCGGCGCGACTTCCGAGATCAGGAGGGCTGCGCGCGCCAGCGTCTTCACCTCGACGTCGTTCGAGATCGGACCGGGCTTGCCGGCGCCGTCGTTCACGCGAAGAGCGAAGTGGTAGGTCGTCTCGGGCGTGAGGTCCGAGATCGTCCAGGTCTGCTGCGTCCCGGGCACCAGTACGTTGATGGGGGGCGACGGCGTGACGGCCTCTGCGGCGTCGAACTCGGCTGCGGTCGTGATGGGCGTTGCGGACCGGCGCAGCTCGTAGGCCTTCGTCACGCCCGCGGGCGACGTCCAGGTGAGCGTCACGCTCTGGGCTCCGGCGCTGCCAGCTAGATCGATCACCACTCCGGGCGGCAGGTTCGGCGGCTGCGGGCCTGCGTCGGCCCGGCGCCCGGAATCTTCCGCCGCGCTGTCGGGACGTCCGGAGTCCGGCATCGCGTCGTCGTCGTTCGGCCCGCTGTCCGCCGTCGCATCGGAATCGAGCCATCCACCAGCATCTATGCCCGGATCGAGGCCTGGAGCATCGTCGTTCGCGGCGCACGCGAGGATCCACATGCCGGCCGAGAGCGCGGATACGAGCCCGAGTCTGAATCGATGGTGCGTCATCTTACGTCTCCTGCCAGTGAGGACGCGTTCGTGAGAAGCCGTGTTCGTGCGCTGCGAGCGCGAGCCCTACTTGAGCGGCACGGGTATGGCGTCGTTGATTGGCCGGAGGCCCGTACCACCGACGTATCCGTAGCTTGCCGCCACGCCGATCCCCCAGACGGTGACCGCGAACGGCCCCTTGCTGTAGGCCTCTTGCCGGCCGTAGCTCGAGCAGCCCTCCTTCGCGAAGCGCTCGCTGAACGTGCTCGTGAGCGTGACCCAGGCCCACTCGTACGAGCCGCTCGCGCCGAGGGGCTCGAAATTCGTGATCTCGCCGCCGCACGCCAGCTCGACGGGCGCGAAGCCCGCTGCTGTCTTGCGGCGCACGACGGTGATTCCCGTCTCGGGATACGTGAAGTCGGTGAAGAAGACGTAGCGATCGAGGTATTGATCCGCCGCGGGGACGTTCACGAATTCCGGATCACCCAGCGTATCAGCCAGGAAGCTCCCGTTCGTGCGCGCGTTGTGGAACCCACAGCTCGTCATGTAGACGTTGACATGGAACGGGTGCGTCGAGTCCTGGCTCTTGACCACGAACGGCTCCTCGCTCGCGAACGTGGCCGCCTGACCGGCACCGAGCGCCAAAGGTGCACCCTTGGGACGCGCGGGCTCGTAGGTGAGCTCGGTTCCGTCGGCGGCGGCGACAATGGTGTAAGGCACAAGCTCCGGCATGGCGGACGTGAGGCTGGCGTCGGCGACCCGCGACGGATATGGCACGACCGCGTATTCGGTCCCCCAGTGCGCGAGTGGAGGGATCTGCTGCTGGAGCATGTCGCAGGTGGGGACGTTGCCTGGTAAGTTCGTACATTGAGAGCCGCCGAAGACGGCGATCGGTTTGTTGCTCTCGATCGGGCTGCCGGTGATCGACCGCTGCACGAACTGGAGCACCTGCCCCTTCTGGAGTGTCCACGTCTGGGTGACGCCGGCTAGGGCGCCGGCGACGTCACCGTTGCCGTAAAGCTCGACGGTGGGCTTGATCGAGACCTGCGTATCGTCCTCGTTGGCGACGATCTGCAAGGTCCGCTTGCCGACGATGCCGTACGGGCTAGTGGCCGGCAGGAACTCGAACAGGCTCGAGTCTTCGAGCTCCGGAGTGACGGCGACGTAGTTCCGCGACCACGCCGATACAGGTAAGAGGAGGGTCGCCGTGGGCTCGTACGACTTCGCCCCGCCGTATGGCGAGTTCGAGTATGCCGTGACCGGTGCGTCGGTCACTATGTGGAAGGCGTTGTTGATGGTCGTGTTGTGGCGGATCGGGTCGATCGAGAGGGCCGGCGTGACCGCGCTCGGGCACAGGATGTTGTTTCCGTGATCCTGGTGAGACAAGAAGACGATCGCGACTTCACCCGGCGGCAGGGGGCCCTCGAGCCGCTCGTACACGGCCGTCTCGTTCTCGCGACGGATGCGATAGACCGACTTGGAGATGTCGAGCGCACGTCCTTCGAACTCGGCTGTGATGTTCGTTGCGCGGTCCCAGGTGTTCGCGATGATGGTCGTGAAGCAGGCACCGCGGCTGTTGCGTAAGGGGTCGTCGAAATCGCTTGGGGGCACGGTCCAGAACTCACAACCAACGGACCCCTGGTTCAGCGCGGCGGCGGTGCACGCGTCGACACATCTGCCGGCGCCGCATCCCTGGTCCGGGCCGCACCTCTCGACGACGGTGGCGGTGTCGTCGCCGTCACAGCCATCGAGGACCTGCTTCAGATCGCGCGAGCAGTGGACGCACGATCGTGGGCCGTCCGGAGCACCCGCTTCGGACCCGAGCACCTGCGGAGCGTTCTCGAATCCCTCTCGGCTCGAGCAGCCGAGCACGGTGGCGAAAAGTCCGCACACCGAGGAGACGATGAAGCCGGAGCGTCGCGATCCATTCATGAAGCATCCTCTCGAGAGTTCGACGTGGCCCGACTCAAGGCTTACCCGCGTGCGATTTGTGCAGCGCGATCTCGTCTCCGACGACCCAGAAGTCGTCGTTGCTCGTTCCCCACATCCCCCAGAGGCTCCGTGTTACAACGAGCTCATCCACGCGGATGGCCGCCTGCTTCCACTCCGAGCCGTCCCAGTGAGATAGGAGACCTGACTTCCCGACGGCCCAGAGGTCGTTCTGGCCGGCGCCCCAGATCGCGTATGGCGGACGGAGCTCCGACGGCTCTTCGAGTACGGTCCACGTGAAGGTCGAGCCGCCGTCGTCGCTTTTGCCCTGCCAGATCTGCGTAACCAAGTCCGTGGTATTTGCGATCAGCGCGATGGAGGCGTCTGAGGTCGCTCCGATCCCGACGAACTCCCGAAAGCTGGCCGGCAGCATGATCGAGCTCCACACGGTCGCGCCGGGGGCACGATGGAGTAGGCGCGCCCTGATGTCGGCGTTTTCGCGGGCGACGCCGTGAAGCCAGACGCCGGTCGCCGGGCTGCCCCAAACCCCGTGAAACGAGATCTTCTGCGCCGAGAGCTCGCGGTCGAGCTGCCAGTCGATTCCGAGATCCGGGTCGTCGACGTAGCGGAGGACGCGGCCGCGCATCTCCTCCAACGCCGAGGGCGGCTCAACCCCCCCGACCGCCCACGCACCGAGCGGCCCCGTCCCCCAGACTGCCTTGATCATCGCCGTCTGGTCGCCCGGGATGTAGCCGGTCGGCGAGAACGAGAGCTGCGCGGAGCTCTCTCCCGTGCCGTGGAGCAGTCCGGCGGTCGTGACGACCCAGATGTCCGTGGGACCGCTGCCCCAGATCCCCGAGATCGGCGCTTCACTGTGATGGTGGACGTTCCACGTCGCGCCGTCCCAGCGCACGATGTCCTGCTCCAGCGTGAACGCCCAGATGACGCCCGTGCCATCTCCCCAGAGGCCGCGGAAGTGCGTGCCCGCGGGCACGGCACTGTGACAAAAGCCGTCGTCGGAGCAGACGCGTGGATTGGCGTTCGCCTCGCGTGTGTCGATAGCGGCGTCTCGGATCTCACCACCGTCCGCTTTCGGCCCAGCGTCGCTCTCGATGAGAACGTTGCCGCCCGCGTCTCGATCCTGCGCGTCAATCGGGTTCGTCGTCGCGCACGCGGCGAGCAGCGCGAGCATGCAGGCGGAATGTCGAGCTCGCGTACTCATGGCGCCACCTTCGGCCCGGTGTAGTGGAGGGCAATCCCATCGCCGACGATCCACACGTCGTCCGGCCCGCTTCCCCAGACGCCGCGGAGGCTGGGACGAGGTCCGCTCGGAAGCTGCGCGGTCGATGGCGTGATCGTCGCCCCATCGAAATGCAGGATCGTGCCGTTGTCGCCGACCATCCAGACGTCGTTCGGCCCGGAGCCCCACACGCGATGCAGCGTCTCCGTCGTCGGCGACTCGACAACCTGCCAGCGCTCGTCGCCTGCTCGGATGCGGCGGATCGTGCCGCGGCGACCGACGGCCCATACGTCGTCCGCAGAGCTGCCCCAGACGGACTCGAGCGTGACCTGTGATTGGCTGTCTACCACGGTCCACACGAGCGGATCGTCGAGCACCGCGCAGCCCTTGCAGTTGAACCCGCAGCTCGCGCAAGTGAAGCCCTCGGTGAGCGCGGCGGGGTGGGGGCGCGGCCCGGTGTATTGCGTTCCGTGGAGCGTCAGCGCGCCTTGCCCGGCGTCGCTCGTGTCGTCGGTCGTCATCCAGACGTCGATCGCCGAGCTTCCCCAGATGCTCTTTACCATCGGCGCCTTCGACGGGATCACTCGCCAGAGGACATTGCCGTCGGGCAGACTGCTTCGGAGGAACTGGTTGCTGCTGCCCCAAAATACGAAGCGGGCATCGTCCGGCGACTGCACGATAACGTGGGGATGAAAGTCGGTTCCGATTCGGACGTCGTCCGGGCCGGTGCCCCAGATGGCGTGGACACGGAACTGATCGGGGATCGATTGGGCGGTCGTGCTCGTCGTGATGGGATGGTTCGTCCACGCTGCGGTGCCGTTCGCGAAGCCCGTCGAGTGGAGGATGGTGGCGGCGGAGCTCACGACCCAGACGTCGTTGGGGCCGCTACCCCAGACGTCGGAGAACGTGACGAGAGACTCTGATTGTGTGGGGATCCAAACCTGTCCGTCGTAGTGGAAGATCGTCCCGCCGGATCCTACGGCCCAGACGTCGGTCTTGCTCGTGCCCCAGACGGACGTGAACGTGTACCGCGGGGAGAGCGGAGTCGGCACGCCACACCAATCGACCGACTCGCACGAAATCATCGAAACGGATGCCTCGAGGACATCGGCGACAGCGCTGTCGATCGTTGGCACCGAGGACGACGCGTCCTCCTGCTGCGCTCCGTCGTTGGTGGACGTCGCGCAGCTCGCGAATGCGGCGAATGCGCCGCAGGCGAGCGCCGGAATGAAGAGCCAGGTACGGATCATCTCGCCACCATCCCTCCATCGCACTCGACCATGAGGCAATTACCGTCGACGCACGGTTGACCCGCGTCCACGTCACATCGATTGCCGCAGGCACCGCAGTTCACCGGGCTGCTGGCGAGCTCCGCCTCGCATCCATCGCTGGGATCGCCATTGCAGTCCGCGAAGCCCGCCTTGCACTCGATCGTGCAGAGGCCCCTGGTGCATCGGTTGATCTGGTTCGCCTGCGCCCCCGAGCAGACGATCCCGCAGTCACCGCAGTTCCCGACGTCAATCGTGAGGTCGACGCACTCCCCATTGTCGTCTTCGCACCTCACCCGTCCGGACTTCTCACACTTGTCTTCGCACTCGAAGGTGTTGCGCTTCAGCCGGCACTCCTGGTCGGGCTTGCACGCGATGCCGCAGCCACCGCAGTTTTCGAGTGTGTCGGTACGGGTCTCGCAGCCGTTTGACGCGCAGCCCTCGGCGATGTCACGGTCGCAATCCGCCCACGCACCGTCACACTTGAGGCGCTTGCACTCGCTTTCGAGGCAGCCGACCTTCGTGTGTGGCGGGGGCGGATCACAGATCGGCGGCTGCGCTCCGCAGGCCCGCCCGCACGCGGCGCAGTTCTTGTCGTCGATGCTCGTATCGACACACTCCCCGCTGCACGGCGTCTCGGGTGGAAAGCACCCGCAGTTGCCGCGAATGCAGGGCGTGCCTGGGGCGCATTTGTTCCCGCACGCCCCGCAGTTGTTCACGTCCTCGTCGACGCGGGCCTCGCAGCCGTCGTCGAGGACGTCGTTGCAGTCTCTCCACCTCAACCCACTCCCCCCTATCAGGGTGCACTGGTACTGGCAGACGCCGTCGACGCAGCTCGAGGCCATGTACACGTCGGGGGCGGGCAGGCAAACGACGCCGCACGCCCCGCAGTTCTGCGCGTCGTTCATGAAGTTGACCGCACACGGCTCCAGCAGATTGCATGTCCCGAACCCTGCCGGGCACTCGGTGCCGATGCATGCGAGGACGACGGCGCTGGCGTCGAGACTCGCGTCGCCGGGAGCCTCCACGAGCGGGCCATTGGGGCCACGCACCCCGAGGACGACGTCGTCGCCCATCTGCGACGCGCATGCGAACACGACTGCTCCGAGCGCGGGCGGCAACAAGAGAGTGCGCGCGAGGCGAGAAGACATCATGGCCTCTCGAGGCGGGTGAGGAGCGAGCGGAGGCGCCCCCGATACGGATTATCGGGCTGCTGGTCGAGGAGTCGGCGTGCCATGGCGGCCGCGCCCGCCTTGTCCCCGGCGGAGGCGGTCGCCTCAATCCGCATCACGTTGGCTTCGAGGGCGTATTGCCCGTTGGGGAACTCGCGCTCGTGGAGCGCGACGAGCGACAAACATCGATTCGTGTCGCCGCTCGTCAGTGCCCTGCGCGCCGCGACGATGATCTCGACTTCACTTTGCACAGGGGCGGAAGTCGACGTGGAGGAGCGCACCGCGCGTGGCGCTGTGTTGTGTGTGCTCGAGGCTACCGGCGGGGAAACGTCCGGAAGATCGTCGACCGAGACGGAGAGGACCTCTCGTGCTGGGGATGGATCCGCGACGACGGGCGCGCTCGCCGAAGTATCCGCCGCCGGGTTCGCCCGCTCGCGTGCGCCGGATGCATTCGACGCTGCCATGAGGATGCCGACGCCGGTCGGGATCAGGAAGCCGGCGCCTACGAGGAAGATCCACTTCCTGACGCCCGAGCGTGCGGTCGCGGCCTCGGCCTCGGCCTCAGCCGCTGCGTCTTCCGGCATGGCGTCGATGACGTCGAGCAACGCCTCGAGCGGCTGCATAGGAGGTCGTCGTCGCTTCATGTCCGCGACGAGCTTGGCAAAGAGCTCGCTATCTTCGACGAGCCGACGGGGAACGCTCACGGTCCACCTCGCAATCTGGACTGAAGCCTTTGCAGACGAATCTCGAACCGTGCGCGCGCACGCCGTAGTCGAGAGCTCACGGTGTTGATCGAGAGGCCGAGAAGCTCGGCGATCTCGGAGCTTGACTGCCCCTCGATCTCGTAGAGAACGAACACGCTCCGCATCTCGTCCGGCAAGCCGTCGAGGAGCTCGAGGAGCACATGGCGCTCCTCTTTTTGGGCAAGCGAGTCTTCGGGCGTTTCGAATGAAGTCAGCTCGAGCGAGCCGTCATCCGGATCTTGGGTGAGCTCCTCGCGAGCGAACTTCCTCCGTGTCTGACGAGCGACGTGGACCGAAACGGCGAAGAGGTAGCTCTTCTCCGCCCCGGGGTGGACGCTGCCGATCTTGCGGGCGGCTACGACGAAGACTTCCTGCAACGCGTCATCGAGCGAATCGCGTGGGACGCCCAGGCTTCGAAGGAAGCACCACACGTCCCCGAAGTGGTCGAGCGCCGCTTGCCGGAGCCGTTCCTTGTCCAGTCGGGTCTGTGGCATGGCCTCGGTCCCGTCCTGGGAGAGCCGCAAGACGGGGTAGGGCGCGACCGTCATGCAGATCAATGCAGGTCGTCACGCTGTTTCGTCCCCCTTTTTCAGAACACGTAGCCGGCTCCGACTCCGACGGATGCGCCCAGCGGCGGCGCCCGGCTGATGACTCCGTCGGGCTCCACGCGGATGCGGTCGCGCAGGATCGGGTACCACGCGCCGGCTGCGAGCTCGACGAACAGATGACGGTGCGCTTGCCAGCGAAGATCGAGCACGACGCCTGCGTCGAGCCAGAGACGACGCGCGTCGTAGGCTGCCGGAACGTTCCGCGCTTCGGCCCAGAGCTGCCCGACGTCGAACGCGAAGCAGCCGTCGAGCGAGAAGCGCCAAGGTAGCGCGAGGCGAGTCGGGCATGCTTCGACGAAACCGGTCCGAAAGCCGATGTCGACACTGCTCTCTCCGACCGTTGCCGTCCGCGAGAAGCTCTGTCGGAGCCCTGCGCGCAGCACAGGACGGACGGCGAAGTACGGCGCACCTTCGGTTGGAGCGCGCCAGGCGATCTCGACCCACGCCACTATCGTCGGTAGCACGCCGGATACTGCGCCGTTGGCGTCCATGCGCGCGCCGGTCGCGACGACGGTATGGGTCTCGGGCTTCGCGGGCGGGCGTGGAGGAGCAGGCTTTCGGGGCGGCGCCGTATCATGCTCCGCGATCGGGAGCGGGGACGCCGGCAAAGGCGAGGGTTCCGCGTCCGCGACTCGCTCCGGCTCCGAAGACGGCGCGCCGAGTGCGTTCGGATCGATGGCAAGCGCGACGGCGACGGCAAGGCCCGCCACGACGTCCTCGCAACGTTCTCCACGAAGCTCGCGCCGAAGATCCGAGTCCAGCACGGAGTGCAAGTCGAGGCGTCCGGTGTAGTGTTGGCCGGCGCGCGTGATTCGAACGACGAAGCGCCGGGTCTCCGCCTCGGGAGGAGCGAGCGTCCAGCGCGTGGTGAACGAACGAATCTGGTCGAGAACCTGTTCGGTCGTCGGACACTCGCGCGGCGCAGCATAGTCGAAGCGGATTGGCTCTTCGCCGCCGTCTGCCGCCACGGACGGGGGCGTGAACGCGAACAATGCGGCACTCGTCGCCGCCGCCGCACGCAGAGGTCCCGACGAGCACCGCATGGGTCGATCATCGATTCTCAGACAAAGGCCACGACTTTAGTAGTCGCCGGCATCGACGGCGCGATCACGTCAGGCGACGAGCGACGAGCGCTGACGAGTATGGCATCATCGGCCGATGCACGTCGAAGGGTCGGCGCTCACGGAGCCGAGGAGCGCTGTCGCTGTCGTGAGCGGGCGCGGGTGCGTCACTCCGCCGTTCGCAGCCGCGGCGCAGCCGCTGACGGCGGGCGCTCAGTGCGCGACCCGGGACGCTCTGGCCGTGCAGTGGCTCGCTTCCGCGGGGGAGTTGTTGCTGGTCGACGACATGCTCGACGCTGCGTTCGCTTCCGTTTGGCGCGATACGAGGGCTCGTTGTCGGGCATCGAAGGCGCGATGGACTTCGATCGACACGTGCGTGAGCGCCTCGTCAGGCTCGGCCTCGAGCTGCCCGTTCCACCTCCGCCCGCAGGATCGTACGACCCGTTCATCCTCGATCGAGGCACCGGCTATCTTTCCGCGCAGGTCCCGCCCAAGGCGCACGCCGTCGCGACCGGACGCGTCGGCGCCGAGCTGACCCCCGAGCAAGGCTATGAAGCCGCACGCCTCGCCGCGCTCAACGCGCTCGCTCGCATCGATCAAGCGCTCCGCGGCTTCGACCGGCTGCGAACACTCCTCCGTGTCGAAGGACATGTTGCATCGATCGACTCGTTCCGCGATCAGCCGCGTGTCGTCGACGGAGCCTCCGAGCTGTTCCTTGCGGTGCTCGGTGAGCGCGGGAAACACGCACGGACAGCGTTCGCTCCCGCGCGTCTGCCGTGGGACGTCAGCATCGAGCTCGCGATCACGTTCAGCTACGAGGACACCTGACGGGCCTCGCCACCATCGACCGCGCGGACTGGCCCGGACTACGGCGCGATGCGCCAAGTGGCCCCGCACCGGCGCGGCACGAGCGCCTGCCAACCACGGCAGAGTTTCGAGAGAGCCCTGAAATCCAGGCGGTTTGTGGCCGGGATCAAGTCTCCGGCAAAAAACGTGCGTCCGGAGTGGCATTGTCACGAAATCTGTCCTAATAAGCCGCCCCCCGGTCCTGGCTAAGGGCATAGCTCTGTCCTCGAGCCGACGGGAACGGTCCCAAAGCGT
>Ga0164243_10010988_pt1 | contig 12957 bp, 12 predicted proteins | sample OricompcompostOP_FD_108781 | JGI IMG/M metagenome (GOLD analysis project Ga0164243, IMG submission 108781) | Organic Plus compost microbial communities from Emeryville, California, USA - Original compost - Organic plus compost (OP) | ecosystem: Engineered > Solid waste > Mixed feedstock >... | reverse complement strand
TCGACGTGCCGACCGCTGACGACGGCACGCCGCTCGTCTCCGGTGACTTCTCGATCGCCGGCGTCACCGGGACCGGCCCCGCGGTGACCACCGACTTCTCGCGCACGACGGGCGCATCGCTGGGCGGCGACCTGTTCCCGAGCGGCCGGCGGAAGGACCTGCTCGACGTTCCGGGGCTCGGGCAGGTCGAGTGCTCGATCGTCGACCTCGGCAACATGTGCGTCTTCTTCCGTGCGGAAGACGTCGGGCTCACGGGGCTCGAGATGCCCGATCAGGGACCGGCGGTCGTCGACACCTTCACCGCCATCCGTCATGCGGCGCAGGACTTCCTCGGCATCGACCGGGTCAAGACCACTCCGTGGCCCGTGGCGATCACCGGCGCGAAGCCCTTCACCACGCTGAAGGGCGCCGAGCTGACGGCGGACGACTACGACTTCGCGGTGCGGTTCGCGGGCATCCAGCCGATGCGGGACACCCTGCACGAGTCGTTCCCCGGCACGGCGAGCAGTTGCGCATCCGTCGCCGCCGTCACACCGGGAACGGTCGTGAACGACCTGTACACCGCTCGCCCTCACGCGGATGCCTCGGTGACGTTCGCCCACCCGTCCGGCGCGATGACCATGGAGGCCGCCGTTCACGAGGACGGCGAGAGCGTCGTCGTCGACCGCGTGGTCTACACGAGGACCGTGCGGCCGATCATGCGCGGAGAGCTCCTGCTGAGGCGCGCGGAGATCGAGCGCCTTGCCGGCGCCATCCCGGCGGAGAGCCCGATCCGGTCAGCGGTGCCGGCGAAGGAGAGCGCGCTCGTCTCGTAAGCACCGTCAGGACGGCGCTGTGCCAGGGGCTCTGTCGTCGTCCACCGACGTCCGGAACGGTCACCGAGAGCGAGGAGGCATCGCCGCCCAGCGCGGGGGCAGGGCGGCAGAGGCAGGCGGCGCGCGGCCCCGGGCTAGGGGCTAGGCGCTCTCGATCGCGCGAAGGGCCGTGCGAGCGGCCGAGCGCACGTGGACGGCGGCCCGCTCCGCGGCCAGGGTGGCGTCATGCGCCTTGACGGCCTCCACGACCGCGCGCAGTTCGTTCGCCGCTTCGATCGCGCGGCGCGGCTCCGAGAGGGAGGTGGCCCGCAGGATCCGCACACGGGCCTGGATGCCTTCGATCTGCTCCTGGAGCGCCGTGCTCGCGGCGCCCTCGATGAGCACGTTGTAGAACTCGTCCTTCGCCGCCAGTGCCGTGCGCAGGTCGGACGTCTGGGACGCCACCTCCGCGTAGTTCTCCACGGCCGCCTCCAAGCGCAGGATCTGCGAGGGCGTGGCGCGTTCGACGAAGCGCTTCACGAGCAGCGATTCGAGGGCGGCGCGCACCTCGTAGAGATCGGCGGCGTCGTCGGGGGACGGCGCGCTCACGACGGTGCCCTTGTGGGGGATCACGGTGACCAGGCCCTCTGAGCTCAGCTCCCTCAGCGCCTCCCGCACGGTCGTGCGCGAAACACCGAGCTTCTCGGTGAGCTCACGTTCGATCAACCGCTGCCCGGGCGCGAGGTGGAAGTCGAGAATCGCGTTTCGCAGTGCTGCGATGACCTGTTCTCGTAGCGGGGCCGCAACTCGCCCGAGGGGGGCGCTGACCCACGCGTCAGTCAAAGTGTTGGCCGCCATGGTCATCTCATCATACAAAGTTTGACCGGCGTGCGCGTCTCTTGCCCGGGGGCGCGCCGACCGGGCGCGTGGCGACCGTGAGTGCGCTCGGGCGGGCGCCGCTCACGCGGCGACGGAGCCCCAGGGCATCGAGTGCGTGATCCGGGCGCGGATGCTCACCCGTGGACGTTCCCTGTTGTCGTAGGGCGTGCCCGTGTAGTGGGTCGAGAGCGCGTCGATGTCAGCCAGGTCGGTGTCGTCCGTCACCTCGACGGCCTCCAGCTGCAGTGAGACGTGTGAGTACCAGTCATCGCCGTCGATCACGTCGAGCGAGAAGCGCGGATCGCGCCTGATGTGGGCGAGGCGCACGCGACTCGCGTCGAGGTTGACGAGGATCCGCCCGTCCGGCTCGAGGAGGTACCAGGTCGCCCCGGTCACCGGACGGCCGTCCTTCGTCGTGGTCGCCATGACGGAGGGGTTGGGCTTCTGGAGAAAGGCGCGGACGTTCTCAGGGAGTTCTGCTGACACGTTCGCATTCTATGCAGGAGTGCCCGGGTCGGCCCGATGCATCGAGCGCTTCTCGCCACGGTTTGCGGGACGATGCCGAGCCTGACATACTTGGCTAGTTCCAAGACGTGATATTCACTTCACGGTTGCGAAGTGTCGGCGGTGATCCCGATCTCCCGGCACACACGGCCGCAGGTGAGCAAGCAGCGCGGGCGCGCGGATGCGTCCGGTGACAGATGGGAAAGCCATGAACAAGAGGATCAGTGCGACCTCACGTGGTCGGTTCTTCGTGGGGGCGTTGGCCGGAGTGTCGGCTCTGGCGCTCGCCGGGTGTGCGGGCGGAAGCAGCGACACGGCGCTGTCAGAGAAGCAGACGATCCAGGTGTGGGGATGGTCCGGCGCACCCGGCGAGGCGACGATGGACGCGGTCATCGACGCGTACGAGGCGGAGAACCCGAACATCACGGTGGAGTACAACGAGATCACGAACACGGACTACGCGAACAAGGCGACGCTCGCCTTGAGCTCCAAGCAGCCGATCGACGTCGTCGGCGTCTTCCCGAACGACTGGGCCGGTGACAACGAGGACTTCCTGCTCCCCGTCGACCAGTGGCCGGGCGACGGCTCTCCGCTGGACGGGCTCTCCGAGAACGCGGTCGAGCAGACCGAGAACCTGTACAGCGATGGCGAAGCGCGGTCCGTGCCGATGTACTCGAACGGATCCGTGCTCGGTTTCTACAACCCGGACCTCCTCGCGAGGGCCGGCTTCTCCGAGCCGCCGGCCACGTGGGCCGAGATGGAGCAGTTCGCCACGGCGCTCAAAGCGGTCTCCCCTGACATCCTTCCGGCCATCGTTCCCAACGACACCTGGCTGCAGGGCGACTTCCTCCTCACTCTCGCGGGCAACACCGATCCCGAGTTCTGGAACGATCTCCGTTACCACGACGGGGACTGGAACACCCCGGCGACCGTCGAGGCGTTCACCCAGTATCGGTCCCTGTTCGAGAAGGGGATCCTCGACGCCTCCACTCTCGATGTCCCCTACGCGGACGCCATGGCCGCGTTCACGACCGGCGAGGCCGCCATCGTCTTCACCGGTGCATGGGAGGCCGGGCTGCTCCTCGACTCCTACCGCGAGGCCAACGGCATCGACCTGCCGGCGGTCGGAGCGATGCCCGTTCCGGCCGACGATCCTGACGCCCGCGGCATGCGCGCGTTCGTCGACGCCACCTTCGGCATCCCGGTCAACTCCTCGCACAAGTCTGCGGCAGCGGACTTCATCCGCTTCATGACGAGCGGTGACGGTGTGGATGTCTGGGGCCCGACGCTCATCGGGACGCCGGCGCTCGAAGGCTGGTCGCTGCCGGACGGGACGCTTTCGAGTGATGTGGCCATCGCCGGGTACGAGACCATTCAGGAGCTCGTGAACAATCCGAACAGCGACCGCAACGTCCTCAGCAACTTCGAGAACCAGCAGGGCTCCTACGCACTGGAGGTCGCCGCCGGTAACCTGTCGCCCGAGGAGGCGGCCGAGAAGGGGCAGGCCGACCTCGAAAGCGGTAAGTACAACTAGTCGACGAACATGCGTGTGCCGTGTCCGCCACGGCGGTGCGGCACCCGCATGAGGCTGACGTTCCGGAGGCGATCGTGACAGCGACCAAGCGCATGACGGCGGCCAAGCGCCACCGCCCGGTCAGGCGGCGTTCTGACTGGAAGGTCGCGCTGATCTTCCTCGTCCCGCTCATCGTGATGTACGCGATCTACTTCGTGTACAGCACCGGCTTCCTCGCCCGGACGAGCTTCACCAAAGTCTCCATCACCTTCTTCAATGCGGTCGATGTCGGATGGGAGAACTACCGCCTGCTCCTCGGAGACCCGGTCTTCCTGCGCTCGATCCTCAACAACCTCGTGTTCGCCGGCATCAGCATCGTCGCGGCGCTCACCATCGGATTCTTCATCGCCGTGGCGCTCTCGACCGGCGTCCGTGCCAAGCGGGTCTTTTACGTGCTGTTCCTGCTGCCGGTGCTCATGCCGCTGTCGCTCCTGGCCACGCTGTTCAACTCCATGCTCCAGCAGAGGTACGGTGTCCTGAACACCACGCTCGAGGCGCTCGGCCTCGGCGCGCTGGCCCAGCCGTGGCTCACCGACCCCGGCCTCGCCTTCGGCGTGGTCTCCGTGATCTTCTGCTTCCTGATCGGGTTGCCGATCCTCTACTACACGGCGGACCTCGCAGCTCTGCCGACCGAATCGCTGGAAGCCGCACTGCTCGACGGCGCCGGACCGTTCCGCATCATGCGCTCGGTCATCTACCCCATGATGACGTCGACGCACCTCACGGTGATCCTGTCGCTCCTTCTCGGCTCGTTCCGCGCGCTCGAGGTCGTGCTCTTCTCGACACAGGGCGGACCGGGTGACACGACGGAGATCGTGGGGAGCTACCTCTACGGCTGGTCGACGAGCGCGGGCCCGACTGTCGGCTTCGTGGCCGCAGCGTCCATCGTCGTGCTCATCATCGCCCTCGTGATCAGCCTCGTCCAGATGGTCATCACGCGTCCGAGGAAGGGGCGGAAATGACCGCCATCACCCGTACGACAGGTTCCGCGACGCGTCGGCGGAAGACCGTCGAACGCGATCCGCTGCAGCGGATCGTCACGAGGCGCTCCGAGCGCGTCGTCATCTACGTCCTCCTCATCCTCATGGCGGCGGTGTTTGCGATGCCCCTGTACTCCGGCATCGTGAAGTCCCTCGGTGTCAACGGCATCGGCAACTACATCGCGCTCCTCACTCAGCCGATCGGCAACGTCAGCATCTGGGCGACGTATGGCAACTCGCTCCTGATCGGCCTCTTCCATGCACTGCTCGTGCTGGTCGTGTCGGCGACGGCTGGCTACGCCTTCTCCCGGCTGGAGTTCCCCGGGCGGGAGGTCACGTTCTCGGCAGTGCTGCTGTTCCTCGCCGTCCCGGGCATCGCCATCCTGGTGCCGGTCTACAGCATCACCCAGCAGGCAGGCCTCTTCAACACCCACATCGGAGTCGCCCTGCCGGAGGCAGCGCTCACCATCCCGTTCGGCGTGCTGCTCCTGCGCAACTACGGCCGGAACATCCCGATGGCCCTGACGGAGGCGGCGCACCTCGATGGCGCCGGGCATTTCCGGGTCTTCTGGCACATCTTCCTGCCGCTGTCCCGGCCGGCGCTCGCCAATCTGACGGTCCTCTGCTTCATCTGGTCGTTGCAGGACTTCCTCTGGCCCGCCTTCATCTTCACAGACCCCAGCATGGCGACGGCTGCGCAGGCGGTGCAGACCTTCTCGAACGCACTGGGGCAGAGCCCGTCGGAGCTCGCCATGTACAACGCGAGCCTCATCCTGCTCGCCGTGCCGGCTGTGCTCTTCGTCCTCTTCGGCATGCGTCTCATCGTCAACGGCCTCGTCGCCGGCGGAACTAAGGAATGACATCTGTGATCACACAAGGAGAACGAATGCGGGCGCTTGTCCTCGCGGACTTCGGGCGGTTCGTCGTCCGCGATCTGGCCAGGCCGGTCCCGGGAGAAGGTGAGGTCGTCCTCCGGATCCACGCCACGGGCATCTGCGGCTCGGACTTGCACGGATACACCGGAGAGAACGGTCGCAGGGTTCCCGGACAGGTGATGGGACACGAGTCCGTGGGCTGGATTGACGCGCTGGGCGATGGCGTGGACGAGGCGCGCTATCCGCTCGGTGCGCCGGCCACCTTTAACCCCGTCGTCGTCCCCGAGGACGAGGTGGAGCTGTATCGCGGCAATGAACAGCAGGCGCCTGGGCGAGTCGTGGTCGGCGTAGCTGCGGACGTCGTCTCGGCGTTCGCGGAGTACGTCGCCCTGCCCGCGAGGAACATCGTCCTGATCGGTGAGTCGGCTCCCCTCGAGCACGGTGCGCTCGTCGAGCCCCTGGCCGTCGCAGCGCACGCCGTGCGCCGGGCCGGCCTGACCGCGGGGATGACGCTCCTCGTCCTCGGAGGCGGCCCCGTTGGTCAGTCCGTGATCGTGGCGGCGCAGCAAGCCGGGGTCTCGCGGATCCTCGTGAGTGAGGTGAGCGCTGCCCGGCGGGCGCTCTGCGCCCAGCTCGGGGCGGTGACGATCGATCCCGCCGGGGGACCGGTCCATGGGCAGGTCAGGAGCATTCTCGACGGTCCGGTCGACTGCGCGATCGACGCGGTCGGTGTGTCGCCGACGCTCCGCGACGCACTGGAGTCCACCTCGCTGGGCGGCATCGTCTGCCTGGTCGGCATGGGCTCGCCCCGGCTCGAGCTCGATGCGTACAGCGTCTCCACGGCGGAGCGCACCGTGGTGGGCAGCTTCACCTACTCGGCCGACGACTTCCGGCACGCGGCGGGATGGGTCCGCGACCAGGTCGTGGACTTCGCGCCTCTCATCTCGAAGGTGATCGATCTGGACCAGGCGGATGAGGAGTTCGCGCGGCAGACGTCCGGTTCGGCCACCGCCGGCAAGGTTCTGGTACGGGTCTCGACCCGTGGCGAGGCCGAGCGATGAGGCTGTATCGGCTGGGCGATGTGGGAGCCGAGCGTCCGGCAGTGAAAGTCGGTGACGTCTTCCACGACCTGAGCGGGGTCACCAATGACATCGACGGGGCCTTCCTCGCGGACGACCCCGTCGCGAGGGTGACCCGCGCACTCGATGACGGCCTCCCGGTGATACGGGATGCCGGGCACCTCAGAGTGGGAGCGCCGATCGCGCGACCGCAGGCGGTCCTGTGCATCGGCATGAACTACGCGGCCCACGCGGCGGAATCGGGCTCGGCTCCTCCTCAGACCCCCGTGCTCTTCCACAAGCATCCGAACACCGTCGTCGGGCCCCGCGACGACATCGTGATCCCACGCGGGTCGGAGATGACCGACTGGGAGGTGGAGCTCGCCGTCGTCATCGGCCAGCGTGCCTCATACCTCTCCTCACCCGATGACGCATACCGGCACATCGCTGGCTACACCGTGAGCAACGACCTCTCTGAGCGCAGGTTCCAGCTCGACGATTCAGGCGGCCAGTGGTCGAAGGGCAAGAGTTGCGCGGGCTTCAATCCGATGGGCCCGGCCCTCGTGACGGCCGACGAGGTCGCCGATCCGCAGGCGCTTCGCCTCTGGTCCTCGGTGAACGGCGAGCCTCGACAGGACTCGAGCACGGCGGACATGATCTTCTCCGTCCCGTACCTGGTGTGGCATCTGTCCCAGTACCTCGTCCTCGAGCCGGGGGATGTGATCAACACCGGGACTCCGGAGGGCGTGGCGTTGTCGGGGCGCTTCCCCTATCTCGTCGCAGGTGACACCGTCGAGATCGGGATCGACGGGATCGGCTCGCAGCGTCAGGCTGTCATCGCGCCGCGGTAGCCGAGGGCTCTCGAGAACTGCTCCGCGGCCGAGCGAAGACTGACGAGGGCGTCGCGCTCCAGCGCCTCGGTGAATCGCACGACCGGAACGGACACGCTCATCGCCGCGACCACGTCGCCGCCGTGATCGAGGATGGGCACAGCGACACAGCGCACTCCGGCGGTGTACTCCTGGTCGTCGGTGCCGTAGCCGTCGGTGCGGATCTTCTCGAGACGCCCGATGAGCTCGTCGAGGTCTCGCGGGGTGGTCGAGGTGTACTGTTCGAGCTCCGCCGCACCGATGCGCCTCCGGACCTCCTCATTGTCGAGCGACGCCAGGAGCACTTTGCCGACCCCGGTGGCGTGGGCGGGGAGGCGTGCCCCGACGTGCGACTCCAGCACGAGGCGCTGATTGCCCTCCGACTTCGCCAGGTAGACGTTGTGCCGGCCGCTGTCGAGGATCGCCAGCTGGACGGTCTCATTGAGCTCGTCCCGCACCTGGTCCATGAATGGCTGCGCGCGCTCCGCCAGGCTGCGGCCGCGCAGGTAGGCGTGTCCGGCCTCCCAGGCCTTGATTCCGAGCGTGTACTGACGGGTTCCCTCGTCGAAGTCGATCCACTGAGCCTGATGCAGGGTCTTCATCAAGCCGTGCAGGCTCGACTGGGGGTACTCCAGCCGTGCGGCGATCTCGGGGAAGCGCAGCGGCTCGGCGCTCTGTGTGAGGAGATCGAGGATGGCCAGAGCGCGCACGGCCGATTTAACCGATCCGTCCGCTCGGGTCACTTGTTCATTCATATGAACTGCCTATCACATATTTGACAGCGCCACGTCGGCGTGATTCGATGATAGCCATGCGTCCGGCCCCGTTCTCCGACCCCGGGCGCGGCCCGGCGACCTGTCCGCACCAGCCTGTCCCCCCTCGCGAGCGGCGCTCGACGGCGACGACGAGAGAGGACCGATGAGCGGCGCACGGGGGCCGGTGCGCACGGCGGTCGTCGGAACCGGATGGTGGAGCACCCACGCTCATCTTCCCGTTCTCAGCCGTGACAGGCGCAGCCGGCTCGTCGCGGTGTACGATCGCGACCCCGAGAGGGCTCGAATCGCGGCCGAGGCGTTTCGGGTGCCGCGGGTCGTCGAGGATGTGTCGGAGCTCGTCGGACAGGTGGACGCGGTGATCGTGGCGACCCCCCAGAGTGCCCATGCCGAGCCCGCAGGTATCCTGCTCGACGCCGGGATCGATGTCCTCGTCGAGAAGCCGCTCACGATCGAGCCGCACGATGCCTGGGACCTGGTTCGGCGGGCGGAGAGGGCCGGCGCGCGGCTGCACGTGGGACACACCTTTCCGTACCACCCGGGCGTCCTGGAGGCCCGACGCGCCGTGCGGAGCGGCGAGCTTGGGGGTCTGGCCCTCGCCACGGGTCTCTTCTCGACCGCAGTCGCCGGACTGTACAGAGGTGAGACGGACTTCGCGCGGGAGCACACAGGCGCTCTGCTCTCCGCCATACCGAGCACGTACGCGGACCCGGTCTCCGGGGGCCACCTCTACAGCCAGCTGAGCCATCCGATCGCTCTGCTCCTCTTCGTCCTCGATGAGCGTGTCACGACGGTGTCCGCCATGGCGAAGAGCCTCGGGAGCGGCACGGACATTGCCGACTCGCTCGTCATGTCGACGGAGTCCGGGCTCGTCATCTCGCTCGCCGGGGCCGGCACAGTGGACCACCACGACCGCCGGTCGGAGGAGTACCGGCTCTTCGGTGACGGTGGCCGGCTGCTTCTCGACACAGCGGCGGGCTCGTTCGAGCTCTCGCTGCGTGGGGGAGAGCTCCGACGCACGACGGCGGGTGACGTCGACCTGTCGCCGATGCCCGCCGAGCGGCTGCTGGCCGCGGCGACGGGGGAGGCCGAGGTCCTCGTGGACGGCGTCCTCGGTGCGCACACCGTCGAGGTCCTCGCCGCCGCTCGTCGGTCAGCCAAGAGCGGCGGGCAGCCGATCGTGATCGATCCACGATGAGCGCTGGCGAACCACAGCCCCCACGGCTCATCGACGCCCATCACCACCTGTGGGATCTCGGATCGATGCGGTACCCCTGGCTGCAGGACGGCCCGCCGGTCGAGGAGGACCGCTCAGGTCTCGCCCCCATCCGCAAGGACTATCTGGTCGACGCGTTCCGCGCGGATGCCGCTGATGTCGCGCTGGTGGGATCCGTGCACGTCGAGGCGGCCCACGATCCGTCATGCCCCGTGCTCGAGACCCAGTGGCTCGACCGGCAGGCGCAGGCCACTGGCCTGCCGACCGCCATCGTGGCCCACGCGCGCCTCGAGGATGCCCGGCTGGCGAACGTCCTCGAGGACCACGCCCACAGTCCGCGGCTTCGTGGCATCCGCCAGATGCTGAACTGGGAGCCAGACGAGCCGATAGCCGCGAGGCCCGACCTCCTCGGCGACCCCGCCTGGGAGGCGGGGCTCGACATGCTGGCCGAGCGCGGGCTTCTCTTCGATCTGCAGGTCTTCCCGTCACAGCTGCGGCAGGCGGCCGACGTCGTCGAGCGGCATCCCGAGGTGACCTTCGTCCTCAACCATGGAGGTTATCTGCAACGGCGGACACCGGAGCGCACGCGGATGTGGACGGAGGGCATCCGCCGTCTCGGCCAACTGCCGAACACCGCGGTGAAGGCATCCTCGTACGCGTCCGTGGAACCGTCGTACTCGCCCGACGGCCTCCGTCGCTTCCTCGGGGAGCTCCGCTCGGCCTTCGGGCCGTCGCGGGTGCTCTTCGGGAGCAACTTCCCTGTGGACAGCCGGTTCATCGGGTACGGCGAACAGGTCGCCGCGCACGCTCGAGCAGTCGCTGACTGGGATCCCGCTGACCAGGACCGCTACTTCTTCGCCAACGCGACCGAGCTCTATCGCCTCCCCTCCTCGTGAGTTGCGGACATGCGCCCGTCGGGAGGCCGCTCACACGGGCCGATGTCCGCAACTCACGGAGGGGAGCGGCGGTCACGGAGAGGGGGCGACGCGCACGCCCGCGGCGGCGAGGTCGTGCCAGAGCTCGCCGGGGATCTCAGCGCGTGCCGCTGTGAGGGTGGAGCGGAGCTGAGCGAGGTTCTCCGGGCCGAGGAGCACCGCGGCCACTGCGGGGTGCCGGAGCGGGAACCGGATCGCCGCGGCCATGAGGTCCGCTCCGTGCCGGACGCAGACCTCCGCGAGCAGGGCTGCGCGGGAACGTACGTCGCTTTCGGCCGATCGGTAGTCGAAGCTGCCAGTGGACGGCGAGGCCAGTATGCCCGAGTTGAACACCCCGCCGATCACGACCCGCGTGCCGCGCTCCAGGCACGTCTCCATCACGGACTCGGCCGACTGATCGAGCAGAGTGTACCGCCCGGCGATGAGGACCTGGTCGAGGGGGTATTCGCGAACCGCCGCCTCCAGCCGGTCGACCCGGTTCGTTCCGATGCCGATGGCGCGCACCTGCCCGGCCTCCTTCAGGGCGAGGGCGGCTGGGATCGTCTCGCACATCACGACGTCCCACTCCGCCTCCGGGTCGTGCACGTAGACGATGTCGACGCGGTCGGTCCGGAGCCGCTCGAGACTCTCGCGAAGGGATGCTCGAACACCCGTGGCCGAGAAGTCGAAGACGGTCCGCCAACCGCCCCGGGTGAAGTGCTCTGGCGGGACCGCCGAGGGATCCTCGTCGGCCCCGAGTGGGCGGACCAAGCGGCCGACCTTCGTCGACAGGACGGGCCGGTCATTGAGTCGCCCGAGCGCCTGGCCGATCAGGCGCTCGGCCTCGCCGCACTCGTACATCGGTGCCGTGTCCACGTAGCGGACGCCGGCCGACACGGCCTCGTCCACCACGTCAGCGAAGTCGCCGGGGTCGGAGGTGACCCGAGCGAGCGATGCCGTTCCCAGTCCGATCGGGCCAAGAGCCCCGAGGTCCGCAGACATCCGTCTCCCTCGCTCAACTTCACACATGTGTATGCGACTTCACAATCTAGTACTAGTCTGGGACGAGTGTCGAGAACATGGAGGGTGCTGCATTGACTGACAGGCTGGGCGACAGACTCGATCTCGCGGGCATCACACCTGTGCTCGTCACCCCCTTCGTCGCCGACGAGGTGGACCACGACGCCCTCGCTCGTGAAGCGGAATGGCTGGTGGAACTCGGATGCCGCGCCGTGGCGATCGGGCTGGCGAGCGAAGTCACCCGGCTGTCGGAACGCGAGCGGATCGCCCTCGCGACGCCGGTCCGCTCCGCCGTCCCGGCCGACGCGCGGCTCGTCGTCGCCTGCGGCGCGGACTCCACTCGGGCGCTCATCGCCCTCGCCTCGCAGCTGGCGGACGCAGGGGCGGATGCCCTGATGGTCACGGCTCCGAAGGTTCCCGGTGTCACCGAACGAGCGGTCGCGGAGCACTTCATGGCCCTCTCGCGCGAAGTCGACTCAAGCATCATCGTCCAGGACGCGCCTCAGGAGACCGGTGTCTCCATCGGCGACGCCGCCCTTCGCGACATCGTGGCGGAGGTCGAGCGGGTCGTCGCGGTCAAGCTCGAATCGGCGGACGCGCTGGATCGCATGAGCCGGCTCGCCCCCGTCCTGCGCGAGTCCGGTGTCGCGATGCTCGGCGGGTCCGGCGGCGTGGACTACCTCACCGAGCTCGAGCTCGGTGCGGGCGGCACGCTTCCCGGCCCTGCGCTCGCGGACGTCTTCATCGGCATCCACACCCGCTATCGTGCTGGTGACCCGGGCGGAGCCCGGGAGCTGATGAGACAGTTCGATGCGCCCATTGGCATCGGCCGTCGTGGGATGCAGCCGTTCATGGTCGCGCAGAAGGCGATGCTCGCGGCCCGCGGACTGCCGATCTCGCGCGATCTGCGGATCCCCGCGCCCGCCATCCCGGACTGGCTTGAGTCCGAGATCTCGCTCGTGACCGCCTCCGTGCCCAGCCGGCTGAGCGCCGCCGGCCTCGTCTTTCAGGAAGGAAACTGATGTCTGTCCCCACGATCGTCCGGTGCGAGCTCGAGTTCCTCAGCCGGAGGTACCCGCCCGAGCAGGTCTGGACCTGGCCAGGCGGCCGGTACGAGGGCTGGACCTCGGCGTTCGTGCGCATGATCGGTGACGATGGCACTGTCGGTTACGGCGAGATCGGCGACGGACTCAATGTGCGGCGGATGATCGACCCGATCTTCGAGTGGGTGGCAAAGCGCGTGATCGGGATGCCGGCCGAGCCCCGCGGGATCATCGAGCGGCTGACACGCGCGGCGCCCGGTTGGGGACACGGCGGGCTGTACCAGAGCGTCATCGCCGGCATCGAGATGGCGTCGTTCGATCTCCTCGGCAAGGCTCTGGACGTTCCTGCCGTCACCCTGTTGGGCGGCGCCTTCAGGGACCGGTTGCCAGCGTACGCGAGCGGCGGCCTCTCGGAGGAGCCCGCTGCGCTCGCCGCTGAGGTGCGTCGGCACGTCGGCG
>Ga0164243_10010987_pt1 | contig 12957 bp, 13 predicted proteins | sample OricompcompostOP_FD_108781 | JGI IMG/M metagenome (GOLD analysis project Ga0164243, IMG submission 108781) | Organic Plus compost microbial communities from Emeryville, California, USA - Original compost - Organic plus compost (OP) | ecosystem: Engineered > Solid waste > Mixed feedstock >... | reverse complement strand
GTTCCTCGGGGTGGCGATTGCGGACGAGTTCATCAAGGCCGGCAAGCTGCGCCCGATCGCAGTCACAAGCCCCAAACGCCTCAAGAGCGCGCCCGATGTTCCGACCATCGCCGAGTTGGGCTATCCGGAATTTGATTTCGTGACCTTCTACGGGCTTGCCGCCCCGAAGGGCACGCCGCCGGCGGTCGTTGCAAAACTCAATCAGGAAATCAATCGCGTGCTGCAGTCGCCCGAAATCCGGGCAAAGATCGATCCCACCGGCGCCGACATTACCGGCGGCACGCCGCAGGAATTCGGCAAGTTTCTCCAGCGGAACATGGAGAAGTTCAAGAAGATCATCGCTCAGACCGGGTTGAAGGCCGGCCAGTAAGCGGAGGAGGGCGCTGTGTCCGAGGTGCTTAAGGGCATTCGTGTTATCGAACTGGGCACGATGATCACGGCACCCCTTGCCGGAGTGATGCTGGCGGATCTCGGCGCCGACGTCATCAAGGTGGAGCGCCCTGATGGGGGCGATCCGTTTCGGAGCTTCCGTGGGGGGCTGTACAGCCCGCACTTTGTTGCCTTCAACCGGAACAAGCGAAGCGTCGTCATCGATCTGCAAGGCAAGGAAGGCAAGTCGGCGCTCGGCGAGCTTCTCGCCGGCGCCGACGTCTTGATTGAAAACTACCGGCCCGGGGTGCTGCAGAGACTCGGGTTCGGCCCCGAGCATCTTCGCGAGCGCTTTCCGAGATTGATCTGCTGTTCGATCAGCGGGTTTGGGGAAAGCGGTCCCTATGCGGCGCGTCCGGCCTACGACGCCGTTGCCTGTGCCCTGTCCGGCATTTCAAGCCTGATGGTGGACCCGGATCAGCCAGGCGCAAGCGGGCCGACAATCGCCGACAATGTCACCGGCATGTATGCCGCCTATGGAATCCTCGGCGCCCTCTATGAGCGCGAGAAGACGGGAGTGGGCCGGCGCATTGAGGTGAGCATGCTGGAAGCCGCCATCGCCTTTATTCCGGACTCGTTTGCCAATCACACACAGCTCAAGATGGAAAGCCGGCCGCGCACGCGCGTGGCGAATTCGCAGTCTTTTGCATTCAGGTGTGCGGACGGCAAGCTGCTGGCCCTGCACCTGTCGTCGCCGGAAAAATTCTGGCAAAGCCTGCTTGTCGCGATCGAATGTCCGCATCTTGCCGACGATGCGCGGTTCAATTCACGCGACGGACGCGTGCGAAACTATCTGCAGCTTGAGCAGGAACTGGCGCCGGTATTTGCCCGCAAGGATCGGATGCATTGGATGGAGCGGCTGGAAAAGGGCGATGTGCCCTACGCGCCCATTCAAACCGTTCCCGAGGTCCTGGACGATCCGCAGGTGCGTCATCTGGGGACGTTCTATGACGTCACGCATCCGACCGAAGGGCTGGTGGTGGGCATCAACCGCCCTGTCCTGATCGATGGAAGCCGCGACATTGCGCGTCGTCCGCCGCCGACTCTCGGAGAACACACCGCGCAGATTCTGGACCGGAGCTAAGCCGGCCGGTTGGTCAATGGGTGCCATTATAGACGCGAACTCAAGCAGATTGTTGAATCCGTCTTTGCGACTGCTTAGGCGTCTGTGCGGGGTGTCTGGGACGTGCTGTCCAAGGCGAGCAGCAGCGCCAGTGCCGCCGCCGGTGCACAGCGTGAGGCCGCCGCGCGCGCTTCGGGCAGAACTTCAAGCAATGTCTCGAAGGTGACGCAGGGCTGTCCGAGCCTGTGCGCGATTTCGCTCACCACCGGCTTGGCAATGCCGGCAGCGACGACGGGTGCCTGCGGCGCCAAACCTCCTGCCGAGGTGACCAGCATGGCGCCGTCGATCACAGCGCGCATCTGCGCTTCCGCGAGCCACTGCGCGAGCGAGCGCCAAGCCCCGTCGTCGCCGTCCGCGGCATCGCGTCCGACCATGCGGGCGAGCCGTGCGCGCGAGGCGGCAACCGTCTTCTCCCGGCCGTCGGCCGTCGGCATCTGATCGGTCTCCTCCGCAAGCGTGCCGAGAATGCGGTGCACGTCGGCCATCGTGGCGAAATTCTCGTTCACCAGCTTCGTCCACGTGCCCGCGAACGGTGCCCGGTCGGCGACGGCCATGACGAAAGCGCGCACCAGGCCGGTATAGACCAGTTCACCTGCCGCCAGGCGTTCCGCGTCGGTATAGCCGCGCGCGGCGATGCGTCCGTTGCGCACCGGAATGATGTCGGTGGTCGTCGACCCCATGTCGATGAACAGCGCGGAGGTGTATCTCTTCGCAACCAGCGCCGCGCTGGCGTGCCAGTTGGCGGAGGCAATGTCGGCGAGGTGCGCACGCGCCGCGGCCGGCGGCACCAGGCCAGCGCGTCCGGCATAAAGCGATACGTTTTCGCCGGCGAGCTTCTCCCCGACCAGCCCGGTCAGACGTTCGACACCCTCGGCTCGCGAGGCGAAGGTGTCCGCAAGTTCCCCGGTCATGGTGACGACGTGCCGGTCGGCCTTCCCAAGCCGGGCTGCCGCTTCCTCGAAAGCCTGGGCGAGGCGCCCGAGCCCGGTGCGAAGCGGTGAGGCGAGCTGAATGACGGACACGATGCGCCCGTTCTCGCAGCGTGCCGCCTTGAGATGGACTCCTCCGACATCCCATCCGATGATGGCTTCCATGCAGATCATTCCTGTAATCGATCTGAAAGGAGGCGTTGTGGTCCGCGCCCGCATGGGGCAGCGCGACCATTATCGGCCGATCGACACGCCCTTGTCACCCACCTGCCGGCCGGTCGACGTCGCGCGCGGGTTGCTGTCGATATTCCCGTTCACGACCCTTTATGTCGCTGATCTCGACGCCATCGAGGGGAGGGGAGACAACACTCCTGCGGTGGCGCATCTGAAGAGCGAATTTCCCGATGTGACGCTCTGGGTCGATAACGGCACCGCCGATCCGCAGGCTGCGGAAGCCTGGCTCGAGACCGGGCCGGATTGTCTGGTCATTGGCAGCGAGAGCCTGGCGGATACAGCCCTCGTTCGCCGCTTCGCGGATCATCCGAGGATTATTCTGTCGCTCGATTTTCTTGGCCAAAGCTTTCAGGGGTCGCCAGCGCTTTTGGCTGAGCCCGCTATCTGGCCAAGCAGGGTCATCGCCATGACGCTGGCACGCGTCGGCAGCGGCGTTGGGCCGGATTTCGATAGGCTCAATGACATGCGCAAACGCGCCGGCGAACGCTTGGTCTATGCGGCTGGCGGCGTGCGGAATGCAGCCGACCTTGTAATGCTGGAGCGCGCGGGCATCGCGGGCGCGCTGGTTGCTTCCTCGCTTCATGACGGCCGCCTTGGCCGCTCCGACATTGAGAAGCTGTCACGGATCGCGTGCGCAAATTCCTGATCGCCTGGCGCAGACAGATCTGTCCGAGGCACGAAACATCCACCCTCAATCAGACGTTGGTTGAATACGGAACTCCGAAGCGAGGAGCGCTCGATGCCTCGCTTCCGAACCATCGAAACACAACAAGAGGTGTGGCATGAAATTTCTCTTCATCGGAGGCTGCGCCGTGCTTGCGCTGCAAGTCGGCGTCGCCCAGGCGGGCCCTTGCACAGCCGAGATCGACAATCTCACCAAGACGCTTGCGTCGATGGATGCGGGTGCTGGGCCGACCTCTGGCGCAATCACGCGCGAAACAACGGGCGCCCGACCATCTGCTGACCCCAAATCGGGCAAGGAGCAACATCCGCCAACGGAGACAATGAGCCGAGCGACGCAGGGAGGCGCGGCCTCGCCGCAGGACGTGCAGCGCCAGACCGAGGGTCAGCCGACGGCCGCCGAGCAAGCGAAGGGCCGTGTCGCGGGTGGTTCCGGCAACAGAGCTGCAGCCTCCGCCGCACTCGATCGCGCACGCGCACTGGACCAAGAAGGCAAGCTGCCCGACTGCGTGGATGCGATCAATGAAGCCCGACGGCACCTTGGCAACTGAGACGCCGTAACCGCACGCGAGGAAACCGGCCTTTCCTCAGTATTCTCGCGAATTCGACCTCCGATCTCCGGAGGCCGAATCCGGCGCGGCCATGCCTGTCAGGCTGCGAACGGGTGCTTGACCTGATCGCGCTTAATCACGACCTCGGCGGCCTTGGGCTCGCCCTTGACCGCGCGCTCGATCGCTTCTTTCGTCGCGCGGTAATTGTATTCCTGGATCTTGCCGTCGTCGGCTGCCTCCCAGTGGATGAACACGCCGACGCAGATGAAAAGATTGTCGGCTTCGTCCGCTGGAATCATGCCTTCCGCGACGCTGTCAGCCACCGCCTTCGCCACGGCGTGCTGTGCCGGCCCGAACATCTGCACCGCCTGCTTGGCGCCCTTGATTGTCACCTTGTTGAACATCACGGTCGCCGGCTTGGTCATCAGGTTCGGCGCCACCACGGCGAGAAGAGACGTGAACCCGTCCTTGTTGTTGGTAAGAGCGTTTGCGAACGCCATTTCAGCCGCGCTGCCGCGCGGTCCCATGATCAGATCGATATGGGCAACCTCGTTGCCTTCGCCGACGAGAGATTCTCCGACGCAGAGTCCGTTGATCTTTGCCATCGCCATCTCCTCCCAAGGAATACCACGATTTTTTTGCGCGTCCTTGTGCGTCCACCGAAAGCCGAGATGCCCGGCATGTCGGCGTTCGGTACAACGTCTGTCCTTGTCTATCCTTGTTGACAGCGCCCGGCGCAAAAGGCCGGACCGGTTAGCCAGATAGCGGCGGAACCTTTCCGCTCACCGGAGTCAATCACTGTTGCGCTTCGACGGCAAGATGCTCTGAAGGTGATCGGTAAACAGCGTGGCGACCGTGAGATCGGCGCTTGTGCCCGGATTGATGCGGCGCGCCTTCAGGTCGGTATCCCAATCAAGGATTTTCGAAAGGAGCGCTGACGGATCGGTGGCTTTCTGCAGTTCTTCATGGATTCCCGCCGCGGTGCGACGCACGTCGTCCGCAGCAGATGTGCCGTATTTGCGTACGACATGGCTGTCGGGAAATGCGGCAAGAAAGCCGAGATAAACCGCAAGAGTCGTCCATTTCCGCTCCGCCCAGCGCGCCAATCCGTCGTCGAGAGATCTCTTGCCGAGGTCAAAGATGTCGGCAAATCCGGTCACGTATTGGCAGGCAATCCGATCGCGGTGGGCGGCTTCCGCCATCGCCTGCTTCAGGGTTGCGGTTGCCGATGAAAACACGTCATGGCGTTCCGCATGTCCCAGCCCGCCGGGCGAGGCCCGTACGATTGCGCGGAACGCAAGGCTCGCGTCTTCTGTATCGAGTGCGTCGATCACTTCTGCGAGAGCAGTTCGCAAATCCGGCCGTTTCAGTTCGGCGGCGGCAGCGAGCGGCGCGCACAGCAGGATGATTCCGAGGTTGGTGTTCATGCCGACCGCGTTAAAGGTGGCGTCGACGGCATCGAGGATACGTTGCCCGACGCGCGCTCCGGCGGTGCACAAAGGGCCCGCGGCGGCGTCGGCACTGCGCAGGAATTCAACGGCGGTCATGCGATGACCCCCCGCGAAGAGATGGACATTGCCCGCCTTAGGTGCCTCGAGTTCGTCGCGGCATGCCGCCACGAACGCCGCTGCAATTGGATTGGTGCCGCCTTTCACGCGGACGCTTCCAATGCCGCACGGGCCGAGAGAGCGGCGATGAGATCGGCGGCAAGACTTTCGGCGATGTTTGTCCGAGTGACTTTCTGCAGCCCCGACCAGGCCGGCATGCTGTTGACCTCAAGAACGGTCGCGCGGCCATCAGCACCATGCAGGATATCGACCCCGGCAAAATCCGCGCCGACCGCCGCGACCGCCCGTACGGCGAGATCCTTCATCTCGCCGTCAGCCACCACAGCGACTGGCTTTCCGCCATGCTTCACGTTGGTGATCCAGCTGGCCGAATGCCGTGCCATGGCGGCAATCACGCGTCCTTGCGACACGAACAGGCGAAAATCCCGGAAGCCGTCGCGCTCGACCGCGACAAAGCGCTGAAGATAGTAAACTCCGGCCATGCGTGACGGATCGGGGAGATCGTCCTCGCTGCGGATCAGCGACAGCCCGCGCCCCTGCGAGCCGAATAGCGGCTTGAGCACCAGCGGGCCGTGCGCCGCCTCGCGCCGCACGATCGCCCGGGCTGCGGCGGGCGACTCCATGGCCCATGTATCCGGCGTCGCAATTCCGGCCCGTGCCATCAGGAAACTTGTCATCGATTTGTCGACACATCGCTCGACCGCGCGCGCATCGTTCCACACGAGCACGCCGAGCTCGCGCAGGGCATGCAGCAATCCAAGCCGCAAAGTGACCGCTTCGAACGTGCCACCTGAAATCGTGCGGACGATGACGGCGTCCGGAAGGCGCTCACCCAACCCTTCCAGATGAAGGCCGTGCCTGTGCGCGGTCGCGAAGGCGCAATGCGAAAGCCTGACCGGCACGGCGTCGGCGCCCTGGCTGGCGAATGCCCCCATCAGTTGGCGCGAATGCCAGTCGACACGGTCGCTCACGACGGCAACGAGGGGCCGGCGGGAAGCCTCGCGGGTCGCGAGTGTGTTAGGCGAAGGAGGCATCGAGCAGGTCCAGGTCCACATGGCCGGCACGAAAACTTTCGCCCGTTTCCATTGCTGTCACGATCACCTCGGCCGGACTGAACAGCATCGGGTCGATCGCATAGAAGTCGCCCTTGAGCCGCTGGAAGGTTTCCGCGAAGGGACGGCCGTAGTCGCGCGAGGTATCGCTTGGCAGGCGCGACGCCAGCGCGGCGGCATCGCTCGCCGGCCCGGTCACGAAGAGATGCGCCCGGCCCGCGTGAATGATCGCGTCATTGGTGCGCCCCATGGCAGTGATGAAATCCGGATGCGGCGGCGCGAGCGGTGCCGCTCCCATTCCCTCGACGATGCGGTCGAGCGGAAACTGCAGCTCGTATGCCTTGTGAAGCGCGACCTCGAGAGCGCGCGCGATGATCTGCGTCGATCCGGCAAGACTTTGGGTCGGCGCATAGATCACGGTCAGGCAATCCGGCGAGATGCCACAATCGTCCGCGACCTTGGCAACGATGGGTGCGGGCGGCGGACGATCACTTTCCAGAACCAGTGCCGCGCTGTCGGCATGATCGGCATAGCCCAGTTTTTCAAACAGCGGCTCCGTGCGCGCAAGCGCGCGCGCGGGCCCGGAGCCGAGCGCAAAGAACGCATTCTTGCCTTCGCCATGCGTCAGGCGCCATCCGGCATATTGGCTGGCGAGGCAGGCGATGACGGGATTGGACGAGCGGGTCGTGATCGTCCAGGGCCAGCGCGATGTTGCGGAAGAGGGCACAAGTGCAATGTCCGCGAGGCCGCCCATGCAGATCTCGGCAATGCGCAAGCCCGCGGCAACGCTCCCTGGGTGACCGCTTCCGGCATCGACGAGCGTTTCTCCGAGCGCCCCGCGCATCACGCCGATCTTCAGCTCCGCCGCATCCGCCAACAGGCCGGCCACCAGCGCCGCTGCCCGCGTGTTCAAGCTGATTGCGGGCGACCTGCTCGTCACATCTCTGCGCGTGTCCATGCGAGCACCGCCGCGAGTCTCTGGTTCAGCAATGCCTTTGCCTCGGCAGCAGTCCCCCCGGACGCACGAACCGTGCACAACGGCTCGCCGGCGGCAACGGCGACGCCGGCGTGTGGACGGTCAGCGGTCCAGTCCGGCCACTGCAGCGGAGCAAGCGAGGCGATATCGTCTTTGGCATAGGCAATCGCCGCAGCCGCCGCGCCGTCAATTCTCGGCGGCGTTTGAGGCAATTTCCCCTCGCAAGCCGCGACATGCAGTGCGAAGAGCGATCCGCCCGGCGGCTCAAAAATGTCGAGCGTCGCGCTCGGCCTCGGATTGATCTCCATTAGCCAGAAATTGCCATCCTCGACAAGAAAATCCGCGCTGTTCAGTCCGATCAGCGGTATCGCGGGAACGAGCACCTGCACGGTCTCCCTCAGCAAGGCTGCGAGCGACGGCGTGATGTCCGCAGGCCGTACCGCGCCACCATAGCGAAACAGCTGCTGTGGTGTGGGAGAAGCCCATTGTGTGCTGAAACCGATAATCTCCGCACGGCGACCGTCCGCAAGAAAGAGCGCGGATACCGGCATCCCGGTGACGCGCCGCTGAAAATAGATCGCCTCGCTCGCGTTCCGCTCCTGTGCCGCCTTGATGTGAGTTCCACCGGAGCCGCCGCGGCGCTTCGCCAGCCAGTCTGTGGGCTCTCGCGGCAGCACGAGGGACAATTCCGGATGCGGAATGCCATGGCTCCTGCAGAGCGCCGCGAAAGCCTGCGGGTCCTTCACCATCGCGATCGTCTCGGCGCTGTTTCCGATCAAGGTCCAGCGTTGCGCGAGTTGCGCCAGCAGCTGGGGCCGGTCCTCGAAACCAGTGCCGCAGACAATCCCCGTCGGTGCATGCAGAAGCGCCAATGCCTGCAATGCCGACAGCAGTTCGTCGCCATCCATACCGCGAGCCAATCCGGACGTGAGACGAACATGTGCTTGCGCGGCGGCGATCGTGTCCTGGTCGCAGAACATGTCGACAACCAGCGGCGCATAGCCGGCCCGCCGCGCCGAGACCGCAAGGGCGCGGCCTGAAATCGCGGCGATGAGGATCGGTTGGCCAAAGCCCGGTTTCCGAGATTCGTGATGCATTGCAGCTCAGGGCATCAGGCGTTGAGTTCGCGCGCAAGCTGGAATGCGTCGCGGAAATCCAGCCGCATCGCCTTGCTCGCCGTGATCATCCTTTGGAACAGACCGAATTCGGTCTTGTACTTGACGTTGCCGATGGCGAGCGGGCCGATGCCGAGTGTGCCGTTCGGCGTCAGCTCGATGGCGTCGGCCATCATGTCGAGTCCTTCGATGCCCGCTGGCGGCACCGCGTTCACATCGGCGGCGATCAGCAGGTTGCCGGCGGCTGCAAGCTGGGCAGTCGACAGAACTTGCACGCCGGCGCGCCCGGCGCACAAAGCCGCTTCGCTCGTTGCCAGGAGGTCCGCCTTTTTCGTGTCGTCGCTGCCGTCGGCGGCGTGCGTGTCGAGGTTGAACCTCGCCCTTATCTCGGCCGCGCTGGCGCTCACGCGGCTGATGCCGTCATACCCGACAAGGGTCACGTTTGCACCTTCCAGGGCGGCGATCACCGCGGCGGAGAATCCGACCACGCCGGTCGCACCGAAGACAGAAACTTTCAGTCCCTTGAGATCGCGGCCCCTTTTTGCCTTCAGCGTTTTCTCGACGCAGGCCACCATTGCCGCGGCGGTGGTGAACGAGCCCGCCGGGTCGGCGAAGAAGTTGATCGCGAAAGGCGGGACCAGCGCCTTCTGCGCCTTCGCCAGCATGTCAAGCGCGACGATCGCGTTCTTGCCGCCGAAGAAGATTCCCGTATTCACGCCGGCATTGGGCGGGCGCGAGAAAATCGCGTCCTGGACGAGACCTGTCACCTGATCGAGTGTTACGCCGGTGTAAGGCAGGGCCGCGTCGAAGCCGGCATCGAGTGCCATGTTCACGTCGAACGGGCTGATGTGATCGAGCGGCGTCAACATGTGAAGAATGTGCTTTTCGGCCATGGCATCCTCACGGCTTCATTGATGCACCGGGACATGCGCAGCTGTCGAGGCAAGGATTTCAGCACCGCGATTGAGGCCGGTACAGATCCGGATCTCCAGGCCCCTTTCGTCCGCATCACGGTGCACCGCGGCGAGAAGGCGTTCGGCCTGTTGTTGCGATGCCGCAAATGCAAATCCGGTCGGACCCCACGAACTCTGGCCGATGCCGGCCGCGCCTTCGTGATCGAGCAGATCGAGAATGCTCGCGACGTCGGTGCTGCTGAAGCGTCCGCCCTGGGTCGGCGCGTAATAGTCGCCGAGCCGGGCCTGCAATTCCGTGATGGCCGATCCGAAATTCACAATGTCGCGATCCGCGAGTGCCGGCAGGGCCTTCATGAGCACAAGCCGGCAAAGATCCGCGGCGTCGCGGTCGGAGAACGGCGGCAGGCTTGCAAATGCGGCATGTTCCGATGTTCCGTGCATGCCGCGGCGGGCCGGATCAAGCACCACCAGGACGCGCCATGTTTCCGGAAACGGGATGCGGCTGATGATGGGGGGAGGCACGTCGTCCGGGCCGCGTCCGCCATCCAGCACAAAGCCGCCACGATGAAAGAGGCCAATGCCCGTACCGGACCGCAGGCCGCGGCCGAGCCTGATCGCATCGCCGTCGATATCAAGCGGCAGGCCATGAAGACGGCGCGTCGCAACGGCGATGGCAAGCGCCAACTGCGTGCCGGAACCAAACCCCGCATGGGCGGGAACGATTTCGTCGACGGTCAGGACATGCTTGTCGCGTGAGCCGATCACCCGCTGCATCGTCTCAAGACACGCCTGTGCGCGCTCGCTTTCCGGTCCCGTGACGCGCAGGCGCTGCGCCTTTCGCAGCGTGACGCACGTGCGAAATCCGGTGATTGCAAGGCCGATGCTGCCGAAGCGACGGCCCAAACTTCCGCTCAGATCAACAAATCCGAGATGCAGCCGCGCGGTAGCCGTGACGCTGACATTCGGAGTGATCTCGGATGCAGAGGTATTCAATCGCCGGCTCTCTCGCTCAACACATCGCGGTTTTTCCAGGCGCAAGTCCGGATTAGACTGCGTCATCTGGAGTTGATTGGCAATCGGGGCTGGACTCTGCAAATGGGTAATCAGGAGACGCACCCATGAGCGAACGCACCAAGGAACGCACCTACGCGGACGACGAAATCAAGGCGCGGCTCGAACGCGAATTGCCGCACTGGTATCTGGAAGGCGGCTGGATCCGCCGCAAATATAAGACGCACAGCTGGAAAGGCACGCTGATGGTGATCAATGCCGTCGGCCATCTGGCGGAGGCAGCGTGGCATCATCCGGACATCACCGCCTCCTACGCCTGGGTCGAAGTCCGTCTGCAGAATCACGCGGCCAAGGGGATCACCGACAAGGATTTCGAGCTGGCAAAGAAAATCGAGGAGGTGGTGCAGTGGCAGCCGGCCAAGGAGGGCGGCGCGCTCGAAGGCACACCGGACAAAGACCAGCGTTTTGCCTACATCAAGTACGACTGACGCCGCGGCGATGTGCGCGAGCGGAGCCGATCACGCGTTCATTGGCGGCAAGCCTGCCGAGCCTGCAGCGGCCGTTGCCGAAGCAGCGCGGCTCCTCACGGCAAGTCGTTGCCCCGTGATCGCGGGGCTCGGCACGGACATCGCCGGCGCACGTGCCGCTATTCTGCTAGCCGAACGTCTCGGCGCGATCGTCGATCACGCGCATTCGGATACGCTGCTGCGCGACGTCGATGTCATGCGCGGCGCCGGCATCATGATCACGACGCCCAATGAGGCGCGCTTGCGCGGCGACGTCCTGCTGCTCGTCGGCTCCGGCCTGATCGAGGCATGGCCCGAACTTGCCGGTCGGTTGCTGACGCGGGCTTCGCCGGAAGGCGGGCGCAAGCGCCGCGTGCTCTGGCTCTGTCCCGGCCAGGACATGAAGCGGCTTGCGGCGGAGCACGCCGATATCCAGACCATCGGCCGCGACAGCCGGCAATTGCCCCTTGTCCTTGCCGCGTTGCGTGCCCGGATTGCGGGACGGGTCGTCGCCGACGCAAGCATCGCGACACGGCTGGTCAATCTGGTGGTGCCCGAGCTGAAGTCCGCGCGCTTTGGCGTCGCCGTGTGGTCGGCCGCGGCACTCGATCCCCTGGCGATCGAGATGCTGTGCGGAATCATCAGGGATCTCAATGCCGCGACGCGCTTTACCGGATTGCCGCTTGCACCGGCGGACAACGCCATGGGCGTGCTGCAGGTGTGTGGCTGGATGACGGGATTTCCCATGCGCACCGGCTTCGGCCGAGGCTATCCGGAGCACGACCCCTGGCGCTTCGACGCGCGGCGTCTCGTCGAAAGCGGCGAGGCCGATTGTGCGGTGTGGATCTCGGCCTATCGCGCAGCGGCGCCTCTGTGGCAGGGCGATCTGCCGGTCATCGCGCTGACCGGCGATGCCGCCTTTCGCAAGACGCCGCATGTGCATTTCGCCGTCGGTCGTCCCGCCACCGATCACGACTGTGTCGAACATTTCCCGCAGACGGGCACGCTCGCCGCTGCCACCGCCTCGCACAGAAGCAATGCGGCCTCCGTTGCGCATGTGCTGTCCGGCATTTGTGCGGCTCTGCCGGGAGGCCCGCCGTGCTGACGCGCATCGCCGGCGGACGTGTAATCGATCCCGCAAACGGCCGGGATGGGGTCGGCGACCTGTGGTTCGAGGACGGACGGATCATCGATCCGCCCGCAGGCGCGACGGCGGAGGAAAGCTTCGACGTGACCGGCAAGATCGTCATGGCCGGCGCCATCGACATCCACTCCCATATCGCCGGCTGGAATGTGAACACGGCGCGTCTGTTGCTGCCCGAGGACCATCGCGCGTCCGTCCCGCGTCCCAAGGACACGCCACTGTCAACTGCCGGCTGGTCCACTTTCGAAACCGGCTGCCGCTATGCCGCGATGGGCTTCACGACCGTGGTGGAGCCCGCCGTCTCGCCGCACCATGCCCTGCACGCCCATCTCGAACTTGCCGATATCCCCATTATCGACAAGGCCACGCTCGTGGTGCTCGGCAACGATGATTTCCTGCTCGGTCTGATAAAGACAGGGGAGAGCGCGGCCATTCGCGACTATGTGGCGTGGACGCTCGAAATGTCGCGGTCGATCGGCATCAAGGTCGTCAATGCCGGCGGCGCCGCCGCCTTCAAGGAAAATGTGCGGCGGTTTTCCTTCGATGATGTGGTGCCGTCTTATGGCGTGTCGTCACGCGCGATCGTGAAGTCGCTGCAGCAAGCGGTGCATGTGCTGGGCGTGCCGCATCCGCTGCACGTGCATTGCAACAATCTCGGTCTGCCCGGCAGCGCCGAGACGGCGCTTGTCACGATCGCCGCCGCCGAGGGCCTGCCGCTGCATCT
>Ga0164243_10010986_pt1 | contig 12957 bp, 10 predicted proteins | sample OricompcompostOP_FD_108781 | JGI IMG/M metagenome (GOLD analysis project Ga0164243, IMG submission 108781) | Organic Plus compost microbial communities from Emeryville, California, USA - Original compost - Organic plus compost (OP) | ecosystem: Engineered > Solid waste > Mixed feedstock >... | reverse complement strand
GTCATATTCGAGAAAGCGCGCGAACTCGGGCTCTTCGGTTTCTCTATTCCGGAGGAATATGGTGGCCTTGGTACAAGCGAGCTCGTTTCCTCGGTCGCCGTGGAGACTATGAGCTATGGCCCGGGCGGCGTCACCTTTTTCGTCGCACCGAGCGCGCCTGCGGCAGCCATCAATCTCGTAGGGCGCGACGACCAGCGTTCCAAATATCTTCCCGGGCTGGCCGCAGGTGAGCGTTTTGCCGCCTTCTGTCTGAGCGAGGCCGGCGCAGGTTCCGATGCCGCAGGCATCAAGACCAGGGCCGTTCGCGAGAACGGCAAGTGGAAGATCAGCGGCACCAAGCTCTGGATCAGCCGCGCGGTGAAGGCGGACGTCTTCTTCGTGTCCGCGGTGACCGATCCCGGCAAGGGCGCAAAGGGCGGCATCACCGTCTTTGTGCTCGACAAACGCAAGGGCATCAATGTCGGCAAACCCGAGTGGCAACTCGGAGGCCGTGGCTCCGGCAGTGCGGAGGTCAATTTCGACGAGGTGGAAGCCGCCGATGATGAGGTCCTCGGCGAAATCGGCTACGGCTTCGATTCATTGAAATTCATTCTCGGACGCGCTCGCCTTTGGGCTGCGGCGCGCGCCGTCGGCGTCATCGGCAGCTCGCTTGAGCTCAGCCTTGAACATGCGGAAAACAGGGTCCAGTTCGGGAAGAAGATTGGCGAGTTCCAGGCGATAAAGCACAAGATCGCCGACATGTCGGCCGATCTCTACACGGCGCGGCTCCTCCTCTACCAGGCCGCTGAACTCTTCGACGAAGGCAAGGATGCAGCCCAGGAAGCTGCATATGCGAAGCTCTTCTGCAGCGAGGCTGCCGGCCGCGCCGCCGACGCGGCTATTCAGATCCATGGCGCCATGGGCGTTTCCCAGGAATTCGGCGTGGAACGGCTGTTCCGCGATGCCCGCTCCTACCGCATCCTGGATGGGACCTCCGACATACAGCGTGGAATGATTTCCAGCCGCGTTCAAAAAACGGGCATTGGCGCGGGTCTCGCACCAGGAGGACTCTCATGACCCCCGACAGAGAGGTCATCGAAGTCGACGTCTGCGTCGTGGGCGCAGGCGGGGCTGGCTTGCGCGTGGCTTACGAGGCGGCGCTGTCCGGCGCCAAGACCCTTGTCATGACGAAAGGACGCATCGCGGTTTCCGGCGCAACGGCTGTTGGCCTCGCGTCTTCCGCCGGATTTGCGGTACCCGACGGTGCAGGCGATCCGGAGGACAACGAAGACGTCCATTACAACGACATCATGACGGCGGCGCAAGGCTGCGCCGATCCGAAGCTGGTGCGGATTCTCGTCAGCGAGGCGGTCGACGCCGTGGCCGACCTCGACAGCTGGAACATCGATTTCATTCGCGACCCTGAAAGCGGCAAGCCGCTGGTCGCACAAGGCGATTTCGCCTCCCGCCCCCGCAATCGGAAAATCTACCACCATGGTAAGCCGATTACGGTGGCGCTCAAGCGGGAGATTGCCCGGCTGGGGGTGCAGTCGCTGGAGCAGACGGCTGTACTGACGCTCATCCACGGGCCGCGTGGGGTCGAAGGCGTCATTGCGGTAACGAAGAACGGAAAATTCCTGGAAATCCGCGCTGGCGCAACGGTTCTGACGACCGGCGGCGCCGGTCAGCTTTTCAAGCACAGCCTGATGCCACCGGATATCACCGGCGACGGCTATGCATTGGGTTATCGAGCCGGCGCGCCGCTCGCCAATATGGAGTTCATGCAGGCTGGTTTCGGCACCGTCAAACCGGCGCTCAACATGCTCTACACCTGGTTCTGGGCGGGACTGCCGACATTCGTGGACCACGAAGGCAAATCTGTAACGGACGGCACCGTGCCACCGGAGGCCGACATCAAGGCCGCCATGCTCAAGAAGGTGGAGCACTATCCGTTCAGCTCTTCCGATGCGTCGCGGTGGCTGGAGATCGGCACCAAGAACGCGATGCGGCAGGGCCGCGCTGATGAGCATGACGGCTTCTATCTCGACCTGCGCGGCACGAAACCGGGCGAAATCCCGCAAAAAGGGTTCGCGCAGCTTTGGAACGTGTCGAAAGACTGGCTCCTGAAAAAGAACATCGACGTTGAAGCCGAGCCGCTTCGCGTCGGGCTTTTCGGTCATGCGATCAATGGCGGTCTGGTCATTGACGAGCACGGGCAAACGGCGATACCCGGCCTTCTCTCCGCCGGCGAAAACGCAGCGGGACCCTATGGCGCGGACCGGCTTGGCGGCAACATGCTTCTGAATTGCCTCGTCTTCGGCAAGCGCGCCGGCAAGCATGCCGCAGAAGTGGCAAAGTCGCGGGGGCGCATTGCCAGTGGAGAAGCCGACGCGCTTCTTGCGGAGGTGTCAAGTAAGCAGGCCCGCAGCGGCAAACGACCGGTCAAGGAAGTCCATAAGGAGATCAAGCAGACGATGAGCGACAACGCGCTTGTCGTCAGAAATGCGGAGGGCCTTGTCCAAGCCGAGGAAAAGCTCGGCGGGCTCGCGGATGCCATGGAATCCGGCGACTTTTCCGTGCAAAGCATCAAGGATCTGGTGGACTTCTACGAGGCGCGCAATCTCATCGACGTTGGTCGCGCCATGTGCGCGGCAGCTTTCCTGCGAAAGGAAACCCGCGGCAGCCACTACCGGGAAGACGCGCCTCAAGCCGATCCAGATATGGCCCGGCCCATCTTCGTACGCTTGTCGGAAAACGGCGCGCCCCAGGCACGGTTCGACGGTTTCGCGCAATGAATGATGCCTGCATTCGTTGGACGGTCGATGGCCCTGCCGCGCGCATCAGCCTCAATCGCCCAAAGGTCCTGAACGCACTGAACGAAGACTGCTATCACGAACTCGAGGCGGCCTTCGATGCGATCGAGCGCCAGGACCAGATCGCGCTCGCCGTGATCGACGGCGGCGGGTGCCGCGCATTTTCGGCAGGCGCCGATCTCAAATTCATGCGAAGCCTCTCAGGCGCGAAGCTGCGCCGCTTTATCGAATTGAGCTGGCGGATAGGCCAACGGATCTCCAGTTCTCGTCTGCTGACCGTTGCGCGATTGAATGGGTATGCGCTCGGCGGCGGTGCGGAGCTGGCGTTGGCCTGTGATCTGCGCATCGCCGCACCCGATACGATGATCGGCTTCCCGGAAATGACCTATGGCAGCGTGCCTGGTTCAGGTGCTGCCCAGCGCCTGCAGAAGCTTGTCGGTCCCGCACGGGCCTTGGAAATGATCGTGAGCGGACGCCGTGTTCAAACGGAGGAAGCAGCGGCCATGGGGCTCGTCAACTTTGTCTTCAACGAGGAAGCTGCCGCGACAGAGTGGCTGGCTCTGCTCTCGTCGCGCCCCGCCGAAGCGATTGGCTACCTCAAGGCAGCAATGCGAATGGGTGGCGACCCGATCGCCGCCTCGGCATTCCATGGATTGATCAGCGCGACCCGACAGGCGGACCCGGATTATCGCGCGCGGACGCAATCCTTCGTGTCATCGCAGCCATCGGCGCAGGCGTAAGGGAGGTCAGCCGATTGCCATGAGCAAGATCATGCCGGCCAGCGAAGCTGTTGGTCTCGTTTCGTCAGGTATGACGCTCGCCGTTGGCGGTGCAGGTGGGGTGCAGGAGCCGGACGCCCTTATCGAAGCGCTGGTAGACCGTTTCCGCCGCACGGGAGAGCCACGCGATCTCGTAGAGATCCACGCAATCCGAACGGGTGAAATCGAAGGGCGCGGCACCAGCCTCTTCGGCATTCCGGGACTTGTCCGCCGCATGATCGGCGGGTCCTTCTGGCCCGTCGGCGTACCGGAGCTCATCAGGCGGATCAACGCCAACGAAATGGAGGCATACAACTTCTCGATCGGCGTCATCTACGCAATGCTGGAGGCCGCGGCAGGCAAGCGCCCCGGCATCGTCTCACGCGTTGGCTTGGGCACATTCCAGGACCCGGAGAACGGCGGCGGCGCACTCAACGCGATTTCCCGCGAAAAGCTCGTGCAGGCGGTCGAGATCGATGGCGAGCGCCTGCTCTATTACAAGGCACCTGCCGTCGATGTTGCGTTCATCCGCGCGACCTCGGCCGATTCCGAGGGGAACCTGAGCTTCGAGGAAGAGCCTGCGCTGATAGGCGGGCTTCTGCTGGCGCAGGCCGCGCGCGCGAACGGCGGCAGGGTGATCGCCCAAGTCAAGCGGATCGTGCCGAGCGGTTCTCTGCGTCCGCATGACGTCCGGGTTCCCGGCGTGCTGGTCGATGCCGTGGTTATCAGTGAAACTCAGCGGCAGATAACCCATACCGTTTTTGACCCCACCCTTGTCGGAGCCGAACGGCTATCGCTATCGGCCGTGCCCCGCCGGCCGATGGACGCCAACAAGGTCGTCATGCGGCGCGCCTTTCTGGAAGCGAAGAAGGGAGACCTGCTCGCGATCGGCTTCGGCATTGCGGGTTACTTGCCGGCCATCGCAATCGAGGAGGGCGTCTTCGACCTCGTCTCCTTCACGATAGAGCACGGCATCTTCGGCGGCATCAACGGATACGCGGCGGGGGGCAAGACATTTCCGGTCGCGCACAATCCAGTGTCGATCGTCGAAGCGCCGGATCAGCTTCGCTTCTTCGCAGGCGGCGGCATCAGCCGAGCGTTTCTCGGCGTCGGTGAAGTGGATGCGGCCGGCAATGTGAACGTCAGCCGTTTTGGGGAAAGGATTCCGGGCGCGGGCGGCTTCGTCGAAATGACCCAGGGCATCAGCGATATCGTCTTTTGCATGGTTCTGGGCGACAAGGCCGCCCGTAAGGTGGTCAGGCAGGTCCAGGACCTGACCTTCAACGCCGCAGAGGCACGCAGGCGCGATCAAAGGATTCTCTATGTCAGCGAGAAAGCCGTGTTCCGCCTGACGGAAAAGGGCTTGACGCTGACCGAGATCGCGCCTGGGCTGGATGTCCGTCGCGATATCCTCGAGCGCATCGGAACAGACATCGCTGTCGCCGAAGATGTTCGAGCGATGCCCGCCGTGTGTTTTAACGAAGAACCAATGGATTTGCGGTCGCAGTGGCTGTCTCGTGAGCAGCCGCACGACAGGAGTACTTCATGAACAAGATACGATCCGCCGAAGACGCCATTGCGATGATTGCCGATGGAGCAACGGTGGCCGTCGCCGGAACCGGCCCGGTCCTGGAGCCGGACCTTCTCCTATCGACGCTGGAAAAGCGCTTTCTTGCTGAAGGGCGTCCCAAGGATCTTTTCCTGTTCAGCCCGATGCTGCCGGGAGACAGGCCCGGAGACGGCGGCTTCAATTGCTTTGCGCATCCCGGCATGCTGCGCAAGGTGTTCGGCGCATCCTTCGCCAAATCGCGTCACCCAGCCTTTCTCGACCTCCTCCGCGGCGGCTCCGTGGAAGGCTACATCACCGGCATGGGGATCATGATCCAGCTCCTGACGGCGATCGGATCAGGCAAGCCCGGTGTCATCACCAAAGTCGGCCTAGGCACGTTCATTGACCCGCGACACGGCGGCGGCGCAATGAATGCCAACTCGAAGAACCCTCCCGTAAAGATCATACAGCTTGAGGGCGAGGACTACCTCTTCTTTCCGAGCCAGAAGATCGATGTTGCGCTCATTCGAGGCACGACCGCCGACGAGAACGGCTATATCAGTTTCGAGGAAGAGCCCAATACGCTCGGTGCTGCCGAAATGGCGTTGGCCTGCAAGGCCTCGGGCGGCAAGGTCATCGTTCAGGTCAAACGCGTCGCGCGCGCCAACAGCCTCGATCCTCGCCTGGTGCGAATTCCCGGCACATTGGTGGATGCGATTGTCGTCCACCCCTCTCAGACGCAACTTTCGCCCGCCATGGCGGATCCCAGTCACGGGTGGAATCCGTTCCTGGCTGGCGCACTGAAGCATCCGCTTTCCGATATCAAGCCGCTGCCGCTTTCTCCCGAGAAAGCAATGTTGCGGCGGGCCGCCATGCAGCTGCGGCCTTCAGATGTGATCAATCTCGGCGCCGGCGTCGCCACCCGCTTGCCGATCATCGCCCTTGAGGAAGGCGTCCTCGACGACGTGACGTTCACCAACGAGCACGGCATCTTCGGCGGACTCATGGCGACCGCGATCGGCGGCTCGTTCGTGCCCGCACTCAACGCGGACGCGATCATGGATTCGGTGTTCCAGTTCAACTACTACGACGGCGGCGGCCTCGACATCACATTCCTTGGGATCGGCGAGGTCGACCGTACCGGAAATCTGAACGTGAGCCGCTTCGGCCCCGAGCTCAACGGACCCGGCGGGTTCATCAACATCACGTCGAAAACGAAACGGATCATCTTCTGCGGCAGCCTCACCAGCGGGAAGCTCCGCAGCGAGATCGATTCCGGTCGGATGAAAATCACGCAGGAAGGCAAATTCCGCAAATTCGTGCCGGAAGTCGAAGAGGTCACATTCAGCGCGCAGATGGCGCTCGATCGCGGTCAGGAGGTTCTGTACATCACCGACCGCGCCGTCTTCCGGCTGGAGCGGAATGGCCCCGTGCTCACCGAGATCATGCCTGGCATCGATATCGATCGCGATATCAGGGCGCAGATCGGTTTCGAACTGAACGTCTCGCCGGATTTGCGCGAGATGCCGAAACATCTTTTGGCAGAGGGGCCGTTCGGCCTCAAAACGCTCTGGGAGAAGACAAATGATTGAGGCCCCTGAACAGGTTGTCCTGGGCTGCTGGTTCGAGGATTTCGTGGTGGGCGAGGAGCGGCTTTCGCCCGGCCGAACGATCGGAGAGTCGGACATCAACGGCTTCGCCGGCCTGACCGGCGATTACAGCCAGGTCCATACGGACGAGGAGTTTTGCAAGAAGACCGAATTCGGCACGCGCATCGCACATGGCCTCTTCGGTCTTGCTATCGCGCAGGGCCTGATGTGGCGTACCAACTATACCCAGGGCACCGGCGTCGCCTCGGTCGGTTGGGATAAGTATGCGTTCAAGGCGCCGATCAAGATTGGCGACACGGTGCGCGTCCGCTGGAAAGTGACCCACAAGCGGGAAAGCAAAAGCAAACCGAATATGGGGCTGATCACCGAATTCGTGGAACTGATCAACCAGCGCGGTGAAGTCGTTCAGTGCGGCGAGCATATCACACTAATACGGAGACGTCCGAATGAGCGCGCCTGAGTTCCGCTACCTCAAAGTCGAGACTGAAGGCGCCGTAGCTGTCATCACGCTCAATCGGCCGGAAGTGCTCAATGCCTGCAATCCGGACATGCACCGCGAGGTCCAGTCTTCCATGGATTGGGTGGACCAGGAAGAGTCCGTCAAGGTGGCGATCATCACCGGCGCCGGGCGGGCATTCTGTTCCGGCTCGGACCTGCGCGTGGTCTCGAAGTTCCAGGGCGCTGAGGCACAGCGCTATCTGCAACTCGATTTCACGACGAAAAATCGTGTGGCGGCCTGCACAAAACCGGTGATCGCTGCGGCGCATGGACACGTCGCAGGCGGCGGTTTCGAACTGGCGCTTGCCTGCGATATGCGCTTCGTCGCCGAGAACGTGATCTTCTCGCTGCCGGAAATCAATATCGGCACCATTCCCGGTTCCGGCGGCCTGCAGCGCTTGCCACAGATCGTGGGGCTCGGCATTGCAAAGGAATGGGCGCTGACGGGCCGGCGCATCGACGCGGCGGAAGCTTACCGCACCGGATTGGCGAACCATGTCTATCCGCTGGAGAGCTTCCTGGAAGAGACAAAGACCTTCGCGCATGACCTCGCCAAGCGAAGCGCAAAAGCGTTGTTCCTTTCGAAAGTCGCGCTCGATCCTACACCTCCGGCAAGCGCTGGGATGATCGGTGTCTACCACATGCTTGCATCAGAGGCCTGCCACGACGATCCCGTTTATCGGGAGAAAGCAGGCGGATTCGGGAAGAAGGCGGGCTGATCCAGACCAGCCCTTCCCCTCATTTTGGTGGAAGTGCCTTTATCTCGATTGCGGTGGAGCGAATTGCAGCACCGATAATCGATGTCGTGGAGTAGACTGCGATATCGATGCCTCGGTTGCGCATCGAAACCACTTCTTCCTTGTTCTTCGTGAAGATCATCGGACGGCGCCCCGCCTTCCTTATATCGCGCACCACACCATCGATGGCAGAGACGACGTCGGGATGGCCGGGGTTCCCCGGGTGTCCGAGCGACATGGACAAGTCCGCAGGGCCGATGAAGAGCGCATCCACTCCGTCCACGTCTGCAATTGCTCCCACATTCGGTAGGGCTTCGGCGTCCTCTATCTGGGGAATGACGAGCGTGCGTTCTGCCGCATTGGCGATGTGATCGGCAACGCTCACCATGCCGTGGCGCCCTGCCCTAGCGGTTGTGGCCATTCCGCGAACACCCCTCGGTGGATAATGTGACGCCGCGACGATCGCAGACGCATCCGCTCTCGTTTTGACATGAGGAACGACGATACCCTCCGCTCCCGCATCGAGAACACGAAGGATTTCACCGGCTGTCATGCCCACCGTGCGGACCAGCGGCGAAATGCCAGATGCTTCGGCTGCGCGAATCTGGTTCTCGATGGCTTCCAGGCTTGACGCTCCGTGCTCGCTATCAATGATAGCGAAGTCGAATCCGGCATAGCCGAGCATTTCGACCACGGCCGGCGAGGATATCATCACGAACGCGCCAAGGAGGGTTTCCCGGTTACGGATGCGTGTTCTCAGACAGGTTCTCATAAAATCCTCCCGATAGGCTTGCCAAATCCGTGATCTGTGATCACATATAGGCGCGTAAGCTGGCCTCTGTCCAGCAGTATGTCAGCATATTCGGGGAGGATGAGGATGGAGATGTTCAGCCTGCGGGGGAAGACCGCGATCGTAACCGGCGGGAATGGGGGAATCGGCCTCGCCATGGCATCCGCCCTCGGTGAGGCCGGTGCAGCGATCGCGCTGATCGGCCGGGATATGGAAAAGGGTGAAGCGGCCGCTGCCAAGCTGGTAGCTCAGGGACATGATGCGGCGTTCTTTTCGGCCGATATCACCGTCGAGCATTCGGTGCGAACGACCGTGGAAGCGGTCGGGTCCCGCTTCGGGAGCGTCGAACTCCTGATCAACAATGCGGGAATAGCTGTTCGCAAGCGGCCGGAAGACTACACGCTGGAGGAGTGGCATCGCGTCCTCGATACGAACCTCACCAGCGCCTTTTTGATGTCACATGCGGTCTATCCCTTCATGTGCCGTTCCGGCGGGGGCAAGATCGTTAACATCGCCTCGATCATGGCCCGTCTCGCCGCGCCGTTCACCGTCGCCTATTCATCCAGCAAGGGTGGCTTGGTTCAATTCACAAAGGCGCTGGCGACCGCCTGGGCCGCGGACAATATCCAAGTCAATGCGATCCTGCCCGGATGGGTGGATACGGAACTGACGGTTTCTGCGCGGCAGCAGGTGGAAGGTCTGCATGACACCGTCATGCGCAGAACCCCGGCGAAGAGATGGGGATCGCCGGACGATTTTCGCGGCGCCGCGGTTTTCCTGTGCTCCCCCGCTTCGGATTTCGTCACGGGAGCACAACTTTTGGTCGACGGCGGATATTCCGCCCTCGCGTGATTACCACCCTAATTTGCCATGTCGTCTTGTATAGGCGACTTATTTCCATTACTGTGATCACAGATATAAGATTTCAGTTTGCACCACTTACCTTTGCAGGCTTTCATCGTGGAGGAGAAAATGATGAAAACAGGCAGTGTGGCGAAAACGATTTGTGCCGCGTTTGCGCTTTCAACTTTCCTTGGTTCGTCGGCGTTTTCACAAGACGCAGTCGCGGATGTCGACGCAGTCTGCGCCAACCCCACTCAAGCCAAGGGCTTCAAGACCTGCGCCGATATCGCCAAGGCGGAAGCCGAGGGCGAGCTTGTCTTTTACGCAACGGACATTGAAAGCGGCACGGTCAAGGTCCTCCAGGACTTTGAAGAGCTCTACCCCAAGATCAAGACCAGCTACGTTCGGCTTCAGGCTGGCGCTCTATACTCGCGCCTGCTCGCGGAACGGCAGGGGGAGAGTTATCTGGCGGACGTATTCCAGATCGGCGATGTCGGCCTTGTTATGGACTTCCAAAAGCGCGGCGGTTACGCCCGCTATGTGTCTCCGGAGATGGCGGCATACAAGGCCGAGTACAAAAGCACCCCTGAAGGGTATTGGACCTGGGCCGTGCTCATGCCCGCCGGCCTGGCCTACAACCCCAACGTGACGCCAGAAGCGGAAGCACCCAAGGACTGGAACGACCTGCTCGACCCGAAATGGCAGAACGTCGTCAGCATGAAGTCTGCCAATTCCGGCATGCAGCACGTCACATGGTATATGATCAAGGAGCACGTGGCGCCTGATTACTGGGACGAGTTCGCCGAACTCAAGCCGCGTGCCTTCGACTCGATGGTCCAGCAGTTCGATCGCTTGGTCAACGGCGAGGACAAGGTCGCAATGACCGCGCAGTATGCCGCGTATCTCGAATACAAGGCAAAAGGCGCTCCCATTGCTTTCGTCGCGCCCAGTTCGGGCCTGCCGTCCGGCCCCGAGGTCGTAGGTGTCGTCAAAGAGGCACCACACCCGAATGCGGCGCGCCTCTTCCTCGACTGGTATCTTTCCACCGAAGGACAGAAATCATCGGTCGCGCATTGGTACTTCCATTCGCCGCGCGAGGATGTGGACCCGCCCGTCGGTGCCTTGCCGCTCAGCGAGATGAAGCTCCTGTTCCCTGCGGACTGGGAAGCCTATGCGGCCTCGCGGCAGGAATTTCTGCGGGGAATGCGCTCCATGTCGGGCCTTCAATAAGCCGGAGGCATTTCATTGGCTGTTCAAGCAATCGACGGCGACGTCGGTCCCCTCCGTCGCGGTATGGGGCCGACGTCCCAAGGGATAATCACCACCATCATCGTGCTGATCTGCGGCGCGCTGGTCATCTACCCGCTTTTCTTCCTTTTCGCGGAATCGCTGAACATCGGTGATCCGCAAACCTTTCCGCCGGAACGGATCGGGTTCGACAACTATGCCGACATGCTCTTCGACTGGCGCATCATCGGGAACACGCTGAAAGTCGCGCTGTTCTCCACCGGAATCGCGGTGACGATCGGTTTCATCCTCGCATGGATCCTGACGCGCACCGAGATTCCCGGGCGTGCAATCCTCGAACGCCTCATCGAGATCCCCTTTTACGTGACGCCGTTGGTCGGTGCCCTCTCCTGGAGCATCCTCGCGGCACCGCAAAGCGGTTTCCTCAATCAGGCGTGGACCTATCTCGGCGGTTCGGGCAGCATCGTCGACATTTACACGCCGATGGGCGTGGCATGGGTGATGGCACTGTTCGAAGGCAGTGTGGCCTTCGTTATGATTTCAGCCGCGATGAAGTCTATGGATCCCGCGCTCGAAGAGGGCTCGAGGGTTCTCGGCGCCAGCAAGCTCCGTACGATGCTTCGTGTCACGCTGCCGCTCGTCGCACCCGGCGTGCTCGGCGCAGCGATCTTCGTCTTCGCGGAGATGCTGGGCTCCTTCGCGGCCGCGCTCGTCCTGGGAATTCCCGGCCATTTCTACGTCATCACGACCGCCATCTGGGAGCTCACGCTTTCCTATCCGCCGGATTACGGCAGGGCCTCGGCGCTGGGCATCTCGCTCTTCGTCATCATGTTCGCCACCCTTGCTGTCTATCGCTGGCTCGTCAGCAAGGGCGCTTACTCAACGATTTCCGGCAAGGCGTTCCGCCCGCGGCGCATGGAAATGGGCCGCTGGACATGGGTGCTCGCCGCATTCTGCTGGTTCTACGTGCTCGTGTCCGTTCTTTTGCCGCTCGGCGCCCTGCTGCTTACGTCATTCGAACGTTTCGCGACGGTGTTGATGCACCAGGCCCAGTTTACCGTGCAAAACTACATCACCGCGTTCAGCCTGGCCTCCGTCCGCGACGCCATCGTCAACAGCCTCATCCTTGGCGTCGGCACGGCCAGCATCGGCGTATTGGTTATGGTGCTCCTCGTCTGGATCATCTACCGGTCGCGTGTGCCTGGCGCCGGCATTATTGAATACATCGTCATGTTTCCGCAGGCCGTGCCGCGAATGGTGTTCGGCCTCGCGATCCTGTGGGCATGGCTCAACATGCCGGTTTCGCTTTACGGCTCGTTATGGCTGCTCGGCATCGGCTATTTCACGGTGCTGCTGCCGCTCGGGGTTAGAACCCTGGCGGGCGTGGTGCTGCAGGTCGACAAGAGCCTCGAGGAATGCGCGCGTGTCTGCGGTGCATCCTGGACCCACCAGCTCCGGACCGTCACCCTGCCGCTCTTGAAACCGGGCATCCTGGCCGCGTGGCTGCTTCTCTTCATCGCCAGTGTTCGCGAGTTGGGCGTGTCTATCTATCTCATGGGCCCGAATTCCAAAGTCATCGCGCCGGCCATTGTGAGCTCCTGGTCAAGCGCCGGGACCGAACTCACGGCCGCCATGGCCGTCATCCAGACGCTGACGATCTTCATCTCCGTCATGCTGATGTTCTGGGCAACGGCGCGCCTCACAACTCAGGGGAAAACACATGACGCAGGCTGAAAGTATCGCGCCCACCCCTGCAGCGGCCGCCACGCCGAAACGGTCGCCACAGGTTTCGCAATCCCACATCGTCATCTCCGACCTCGTCGTGAAGTATCACGCCTATACCGCGGTTCACGGGGTGAGCTTCGAGGTACCCAAGGGAGAGCATCTGACGCTCCTCGGTCCCTCCGGATGTGGCAAAACCACCACTTTGCGTTCGATCGCCGGTCTCGAGCAGCCCTTCAGCGGCGAGATCGTCATCAACGGCGAACCGGTCTACTCCTCCCGGCGGCGCGTAAATGTGCCGACCGAAAAGCGCGGCGTCTCGATGGTGTTCCAGTCCTACGCCATCTGGCCGCACATGAGCGTCTTCGAGAACGTCGCCTATGGTTTGCGCGTTCGCAAGATGCCCGCCG
>Ga0164243_10010985_pt1 | contig 12959 bp, 14 predicted proteins | sample OricompcompostOP_FD_108781 | JGI IMG/M metagenome (GOLD analysis project Ga0164243, IMG submission 108781) | Organic Plus compost microbial communities from Emeryville, California, USA - Original compost - Organic plus compost (OP) | ecosystem: Engineered > Solid waste > Mixed feedstock >... | reverse complement strand
GGACCACTACGGGGGGATCCACGCGTTCCTCGACGCGCTGGACCGCACGGTGCCCGTCGCCACCCACGCGGACGCCTTCCTGCCGCGGTACGCCGTGATGGGCGACGGCCGGGCCTCCGCCTACTACAACCAGACCTTCACACCGGACAGCGTCGAGCGACGTGGTGGACGGCTCGTCCTCAGCGGTGGCGGGCCGGGCGGCGGGGCGCTCGATCTCGGGTGCGGCATGTACACCACCGGCTACATCCCCCGGCACGTGCCGTTCGAGGGCCCGGTCGAGCCGGCAGCGCCGCACGCGCCGGGGCTGTACCAGGTGCGCAGTGACGGCACCTACGGGCTCGACGAGGTCATCGACGAGCAGGGGCTGGTCATCGACGTCAAGGGCGTCGGACTGGTCGTCCTCACCGGATGCGCTCACGCCGGAGTGCTCAACACCATCGACCGCGCCAGGGAACTCTCCGGCGGCCGTCCGGTGCACACCGTGCTCGGCGGGTTCCACCTCGGATTCCCCACCACGCCGGCCGCCAACGTGAACCTGACCCTGCAGGGGATGAAGGACCGCGACGTCGCCCACGTCATGCCCATGCACTGCAGCGGGCTGCCCGCGCACGCCGCGTTCCGCGCCGACATGCCGGACCGCTACGTGCAGCCGTCGGTCGGCTCGGTGCTGAGGTTCGGGACATGAGCCGATCGCCAGGGCCGCTGAGCGGCTTGCGGGTCATCGCGAGCGAACAGGCGGTGGCGGCCCCCCGCGACGACGACACCGCCGTCACGGGAATGGCCGGCCACGTCGTCTGGCTCAACCACCGCAAGCGTTCGGTCGCGCTCGATGTGAAGTCCGACGGCGGTCGCAGGGCGCTCCGGGGTTTGCCGGTGGCGGCCGACGTGCTGCTACCCAACCTCGGCCCCGGCGCACTCGAGCGCATCATCAGCCACGACGAACTGACCCGGGTCGCCCCACGGCTGAGCACGTGCCGGATCTCCGGCTACGGTCCGCACGGTCCCTACCGCGAGCGCAAGGCGGTCGCCCTTCTCGTCCAGGGGAGGCCGGGGTGACCGCGAACACCGGTGTCCCGGGCGCCCCGGCCAAACCCGGCGTCTCGCTCGCCGATCTCGCGGCCGGGATCTACGCCGCCACCGCGATCCACGCCGCCCTGCGGCAGCGGGACACGACCGGGCGCGCCGAACACGTCCCCATCTCCATGTTCGATGTCCTCACCGGGTGGATGAGCTCGCTCCTGCTCACGGGCATGGGCGGCGACGCCCGGTTCGCGACCAATGCGCGCCGGCTGGCCCACCGGGGCGAGGTCGCGCAGCATCCCCGGCTGGAGGCGGAGGGCAGGTGGCGACCGGTCCGCCTTCCCGACGGCCAGGTCGCGTCCGTGCTCGCCGCTCCGTTCCGGATCTCGGGCTGGGACCGGCCGGACGAGCTGGGAGTTCCCGCGCGGGGTCAGCACAACGCCGAGGTCCTCGGCGCACCTGTCGACGGATCGGGGAGCCACGATGCCTGAATTCCTGGTGCGGATCACGGTCGCCCGTCCGGACGGGGTGGCCGACGAACAATGGCGCGAGCTCCTCGCCGAGGAGGCACGGGTCGCGTCGGGCTACCGGGACAACGGCGTCATCAGCCGCATCTGGCGGGTACCGGGAACGAGCGGCAACGTCGGCGTGTGGCGCGCGGCGGACGCCTCGGAGCTGCACGAGCGCATCTCCCGCCTGCCGGCGTTCCCGCACATGCAGGTGCAGGTCGAAGCTCTGGCGGTGCACTACCTCGAAGGGCCCGCGGCCTGACGCGGGCTGCCGACGAGGCGGCCCGGGTCACGGGACGGCTTCCCCGGTCAGGTGTGTCAGCAGACGATCCCGTGCGCGCTCGAGGTGACGCCTGCCGCGGCGGTCGGCGAGTTCGGGGTCCAGGGCGCGGATCGCATCGAGGATCGCCCGGTGTTCCTGCTCGATGACCGACGGATCGAGCAGCCGGTGGTGCTGGACCTGGGCCAGGCACAGGCGCATCTGGTTGATCAGCTTGTCGTGGATGGCGCTCACGCGCGCGCTGCCGAGGAGGTCCACGAGCTCCCGGTGGAAACGCACGTCGGCGTCCACGACCGCGACGACGTCCCCGGCCGCCGCGGCGGTGTGCAGGCGCTCGATCGCCCGCTCGGCGGCACCCAGGTCGCGTGGCACGCCGGCGAGCAGGCGGTACGCCCCTGATTCGACCACCGACCGGGTCAGGTACATGTCGGCCACGACCTCGGGGCGGATCGTGAGGACACGCGCAGCGTGGTGCGCGGTTCGTTCCAGCAGCCCCTCGGCGATCAACCGCTCGACGGCGACCCGCGCGCTGGGACGCGACACCCCGAACTGCTGCGCGACGGCGGCTTCGGCGACCCGCGCGCCCGCCGGGAGTCGCTGGGTCATGATCTGCTCGCGCACCGCGGCGGTGAGGGAGTCGGGCACGGAGACCACCGTGAGAGCAGGAGTGTCCGCCATCCGACCAGGATAGAGCCGCCGAGACTGGGTGCAACACTCGCATACATGTATTACAATCTTGCGAGGCGGCGAAGGGGAACGAATGCGTGTGCTGGTCTCGATGGACAAGTTCAAGGGCACTGCCACGGCGGCGGAGGCCTGCGCGGCCGTGGCCCGTGGCCTGCGGCGCGCCGACCCCGGCCTCGAGGTGCGCGCGCTGCCGATGGCCGACGGGGGTGACGGCACCCTGGACGCTCTTCTCCACAGCGGTTACGACCACGACACGCTGACCGCCCCGGACGCGGACGGCCACCCGAGGACGGCGCGGGTGGCCCGTCGCGGCGGCACCTGGCTGGTCGAGATCGCCGAGATCTGCGGGCTCGGTGGCAGGCAGCCGACGCCGGGAACGGCCGAACGGGCGGACAGCTCCGGGGTTGCCGACGCGATCCGGCACGCGCTCGACGCCGGTGCCTGCGAGATCCGGATCGGCCTCGGCGGGAGCGCCACCAGCGACGGCGGCGCCGGCATGCTCCGCCGTCTCGGCGTCCGTTTCCTCGATCGCACCGGAGGGCCGCTCCCCGTCGGCGGCGCCGCACTCGCCGAGCTCGGCGACCTCGACTGGTCCGGTCTCGACCCGCGGCTCGCCGCCGTCCGGTTGCGGGGGCTGTGTGATGTCGACTCGCCGCTGCTCGGCGCGTCCGGCGCTGCCCGGGTGTTCGGGCCGCAGAAGGGCGCGGATCCGGCCGCGGTCGAGCGCCTCGAAGCGGGACTCTCCCGCTTCGCTCAGGTTGTCGCGCGCACGCCACCCCCGGCGGGCTTCGTCGACCCGGCAGCCGCCGGTGCCGGGGCCGCCGGGGGGCTCGGGTGGGGGCTTCGGCTCATCGGCGCCGAACTGGCCGGTGGTGGCGAGCAGATCGCCGACGCGGTCGGTCTCGACGCCGCCGCCGCAGGCGCCGACCTCGTCATCACCGGGGAGGGCCGGCTCGACCCGCAGTCCCTGGCAGGCAAAACCCCCGCCGTGGTGGCCGAGATCGCCCGGCGACGGCGCATTCCCGTCGCGGCGGTCGTCGGGCAGGATCGGCTCGGCAGCGAGTCCGCGCGACTCGGTCTGATCCGTGTCGTGGAGCTGGAACGGATCGCCGGTCCCACCGCAGGCGACCGGGACCGCACCCTCTGGGCGCTGGACCAGGCGGGGGCCCTGCTCGCCCCGACAGCGCGGGAGGCGCCACGGCCCGCACCGGCAGCGGCGCCGCCTCGTTCCTGATCGCCACGCTCGGTGATGCGGTCAGTTTTCCGGGGCGCCGATCGCGCGGAGGTGGTCGATGGTGGCCTTCTTGCCCCGTTCGATGTGGTCCAGCATCGCGTCGGCCGCGGCCGCCGCCTGGTGGTCGCAGAGCGCGTCGGTGACCACCTGGTGGTCCAGCACCGAGCGGCGCCGGCGGTGGATGAACCAGATCGCCTGGTAGGGCACGCCGGTCCACAGCCGGTCGATGAACTCGTCGAGGAAGGCCGAATGCGCCGCCTCGTACACCGCTCGGTGCCACAACGCGTTGAGATCCACGACCACGCCCTGCTCGCCGTCTTCCTTCTCGGCCGCGGCCCGGAACTCCGCGTGCAGGCCCCGGATCTCCTCCAGCTCCCGGTCGCCGGCCCGCTCCGCGGCCAGCTTGGTGGCGAGCGGTTCGAGGGTCTGGCGGAGCAGGTAGATCTCCTCGGCGCGGGGAATCGAGTACCGGGTCACGACGTGGCCGTGGTGGGGCCGGTACTCGACCAGACCGTGCGCCTGCAGCATGCGCAGCGCTTCGCGGATGGGCGTCAGGCTCATCTGCAACTCGTCCGAGAGGCTCTGCAACGTCAGCTTGGCCCCGCCCGGCAGTGTGCCGCGTTCGATCTGCCACCGGATCGCGGTGAAGGCCTCCTCGGCCTTCGTCACCGAACCACGTTGCCGTTTCGCCGCCATCGAACCCCTTTCGCACGCCCTCAGCAGGACTGTACCGAGATGGCCGTCGGTGCCTGCCCGCCGGAGAGCACCGCGAGCACGTTCTCGACCGCGAGCCGGGCCATCCGGGTGCGTGTCTCCACGGTCGCCGAGCCGAGGTGCGGGGCCAGAACCACGTTGTCGAGCGTGCGCAGCCGTTCGTCGACGTCGGGTTCGTGCTCGTAGACGTCCAGGCCCGCCCCGGCGATGCCGCCACCGGCGAGAGCCTCCGCGAGCGCGGCCTCGTCCACGATCGGACCACGGGCGGTGTTGATCAGGAAGGCATCGCGTTTCATCGCCCGCAGGGCGCAGGCGTCGATCAGGTGCCGGGTGTCGGCGGTCAGCGGGCAGTGCAGGGAGACGACGTCCGATGTGGCCAGAAGCTCGTCGAGGCAGACCGCGCCCGGGTCCTGTGCCCGGCGCCGGGACCGGTGGACCACCCGCATACCGAACGCCGCGGCGCGGGAGGCCACGGCCTTGCCGATGTGGCCGTACCCGATGATCCCCAGCTGTTTGCCCTGGAGCCCGGTGCCCAGCAGGAACGAGATGTCCCACGACCACGCCGCACCGGAGCGGATCAACCGGTCGCCTTCGACCACCCGTCGCGTGACTGCCAGCAGCAGCGCCATCGTGAGGTCGGCGGTCGCGTCGACCAGCACGCCCGGGGTGTTGGTCGCGACCACGCCGCGGCGGGCGAGGGCAGGCACGTCGACGTTGTCGTACCCGACAGCGGTGTTCGCGACGATGCGCAAGCGGGTTCCCGCCGCGTCGAGCACGGCGTCGTCGATCCGGTCGGAGAGCATGCTGACGACGGCGTCGGCGCCGCGCACCGTCTCGCGCAACTCCTCCGGTGTCAGCGGCCGGTCGTGCGGGGAGACCCAGACCGAGCCGGCCGACCGCAACGGTCGCAGCACCTCCTCCGGAAGTGCGCGGGTGACGACGATCCGAGGTGCGGCGGTCATGATCGCCCAGCCTCGGCCAGCAGCGCGCGGGCGCGCCGCGCGACCGGGTAGTCGACGAATTCGCCGTCGTCGAGCCGGATCGACGAGACGCCGCCGGCTTCGGCCGCCCGGAAGGCCTCGTCCACCCGCCGGGCCCAGGACAGCTCGTGCTCGGTCGGCGCGAAAGCCGCCGCGACGGCGGGAATCTGCCGGGGGTGCAGCACCTGTTTGCCGCCGAAGCCGAGCGAGCGGGCGTGTGCGGCGGACGCCGCGAGACCGTCGTCGTCGGACAGGTCGAGATGCGGCCCGTCGAGCGGCCGCGGCAGTCCCGCGGCCGCGGCCGCGAGCACCAGCTGCGAGCGCGCGACGAACAGTTCCTGCCCACCGGCGGTGGGCGTCACGCCGAGCTCGCGGGACAGGTCGGCGGGACCGAACGCCAACGTCCGCACCCGGTCGCCGCCGGCCAGTTCGCGGGCCGCGAAGATACCGGCGGCGGTTTCGACGAGGGGCACGATCCCGGTGCTGCCCGGTTCCCGGTGCGCGTTGCGCTCGGCGCGCTCGAGCAGGGTGGCGACGGCACGTACGTCGTCCGGGCCGGAGCACATCGGCACGATCACCAGGCCGATGCGGGCCAGCACCGGTTCCAGTGCGTCGATGTCGGCCTCGGCGAGCCCGGTGTCCACGCCGTTGATCCGCACGGTGACGAGCGGGCCGCCGGGTGGCAGCGACTCGATCGCGGTGACCGCGCGGGCCCGTGCGGCGTCCTTGCGCGAGGCCGCGACCGCGTCCTCGAGGTCGATCGCGATCGCCTCCGCGCCCGCCGCCGCGGCCTTGGGGATCCGGTCCGGCCGGTCGCCCGGCACGAACAACAGGGTGCGAGGTGTCCGCATGAGTTCCACCGGCGTTCAGTCCTCGTACCAGTTCGGCAGCTCGTCCTGCATGTCCACCCACACCGACTTGACCCGGGTGTAGTGCTCCATCACCTGCAGCCCGCCTTCCCGGCCGTACCCGGATTGCTTGTAGCCACCGAAGGGGACGAGGTGGTTGATGGTCCGGGTGGTGTTGACCCAGATCAGCCCCGCGTCGATTCCCGCGGCCACCCGGTGCGCCCTGCTGATGTCCCGCGTCCACACCGATCCGGCGAGGCCGTACTCGGTGTCGTTCGCCTTGGCCAGCGCATCGGCCTCGTCGGTGAAGGACAGCACACCGGTGACCGGCCCGAAGATCTCCTCCCGCATCATCCGCATCGTGTTGTCGACACCGTCGAGCACGGTCGGCGTGAAGTAGTACCCCTCCGCCAGCGCGGGATCGTCGGGACGGGCGCCCCCGCAGACCAGCGTCGCGCCCTGCCGGGTGCCACTGTCCACGTAACCCGCGATCTTGTCGCGGTGCTGCGCGGAGATCTGCGCCCCCATCTGCGTCGACCCGTCGAGCGGGTCACCGACCCGGATGCGCCGGGCGAGCGCGGTGAAGCGGTCGAGGAACTCGTCGTGCACGGAATCCTGGACGAGGATGCGCGACGCGGCCTGGCAGGTCTGCCCCGCCGCGGAGAAGATGCCGTACGCCGTGCGGTGCACCGCCGCGTCGAGATCGGCGTCGGCGAAGATCACGGTCGGTGATTTCCCGCCGAGTTCGAAGGTGACGAGTTTGAGGTCGCTCGCGGCGGTGGCGGCGATCTGCCTGCCCACCTCGGTGGAGCCGGTGAACGCGATCTTGTCCACCTGCGGGTGGGCCACCAGCGCGGCGCCCGCGGCCTCCCCGAACCCGGTCACCACGTTGAACACGCCGTCCGGCAGCCCCGCCTCGGCGATCAGGTGCGCGAACGCGATCGAGGAGACCGACGTCTCCTCGGCGGGCTTGAGCACGATGGTGTTGCCGCCGGCGAGCGCCGGGCTGAGCTTCCAGGCGAGCATGAGCAGGGGCGAGTTCCACGGCACGATGGCGCCCACCACGCCGACGGGTTCCCGGCGCGTGTAGCTGAAGGCCGAGTCGGCTTGCGGGTGGGTTTCCCCGAGCACCGTCTGGCACACCCCCGCGAAGTACTCGAAGTAGCGCACGATCGCGTCGATCTCGGCCCGCACCTCGCGCAGCGGCTTGCCGTTGTCCCGGGACTCGATGGTGGCGAGCTCGTCCCGGTGCCGGTCGACGATCGCCGCGATGCGGATGAGAAAGCGCGCGCGGTCGGCCGCGCTGACCCGCGACCACGCGCCGGTCAGCGCCCGGCGAGCAGCGGTCACCGCCCGGTCGACGTCGGGGGCGGACGAGCGGGGCAGCGTGGCCCACACGCTGCCGTTGCGCGGTTCGCGGGAATCGAATGTGGTGCCGTCGGCGGCGTCGGTCCACCGCCCGTCGACGAACATGCGCAACGCCACGGGTGCGCCGTGTCCGGGGTCGGCGAGCGCATCGACGAGGCCGGTGCCGGGCGCGGCGGGAGCGTGAGCGGTCATCTGGTGTCTTCCTCCGAGAAGTCGGTGTGGTCGTCAGGGCAGCAGGACCGGTTTGATCTCCTGGAATGCCTGCATCCGGGTGATCACCGTGTTGACGTCCTCGAGCGGGTACCGGCCACTGATCAGCCGGTCGAACGGCAGGTGGCGCGCAAAGCGGTCCAGGACGGTGAGCGCCTTGTGGTAGTGCGACACGTCGCCGGAGAACGAGCCGATCACGCTGAGGTTCTTCTTCGTGATGGTGCCGGGCGCGACCGTGGTGGTGCCGGCACCGAGCTGGCCGACGACGACGTAGCGCCCGCCCTGCGCGGCCAGGTCGATGCCTTCGGCGAACGCAGCCGGGTGGCCGGAGAACTCGGCGACGAGGTCCGCACCGCGGCCCTCGGTCGCGTCCTGCACCCTGGCCAGCCGCTCGGCGGGATCGGGCGTGTCCTCCAGCGAGATCACCTCGTCGGCGCCGAATGCGCCGGCGAGTTCGAGCCGGGCGGCGGGTGCGCCGATCGTGACCACGCGCCCGGCACCCGCCCGCGCGAACAGCCCGGTCGCGAGGATGCCCAACGGCCCGGCCCCCTGCACCACCACCGTGTGCTCCGGGCCCACGCGCCCGGCCTGTTCGACGGCGTTGACCACCGAGCGCAGGGCGCAGCTGGCCATGCTGGCCAGCGCGTCGGGAACCGAGTCGGGGACCCGCACGCGGCCGGCGCCGGGCAGGACGTAGGCGTGCTGGGCGAACCCGCCCATGAGGTAGGGCCAGTCCTGCAGCGAGACGTGGCCGTAGGCCTTCCGGTTGAGGCACATCGCCGGTCGCTTCGCGGTGCACATGCGACACCGCCCGCAGAACGCGTGCGTCCAGATCACCCGGTCCCCGATCCGCAGGCGTTGCCCGACGGAGTCGTGATCGGCGCCCTCGCCGATGGCGACGATCCGGCCGACCATCTCGTGCCCGAGGATCAGCGGGAGCCGGATGTCCAGTGCCAGCGACCCTTCCCAGCAGTGCACATCCGTGCCGCACAGCGAGCAGGCCACGACTTCGACGAGCAGGCCACCCGCCTCGACCGACGGTGGTACCGCGACCTCCTCGATCGTGATCGGCTCACCGAACGCGCGGACGACCGCCGCGCGGGTGTGGTCGGGGATGACGGCGGTACCGGTCATGCTCGGATCTCCTTGTCGGAATCGGTGGGGGAGTTGCTCGGGGCGGCGGTGGGCGCCGGTGTCCGGGTGCGGACCTGGCCCCAGATCCCGACCACGAGCAGGGTCAGCAGACACAGGCCGACGATGTAGAGCGCGACCGGCCACGGTTCGCCGTCCGCGCGCAACATGAGCGCGGAGGCGATGAGCGGGGTGAACCCGCCGATCAGCGCGGCGCCGAGCTGGTACCCGAGTGAGGCGCCGCTGTAGCGGACGCGCGCGTCGAACAGTTCGGAGAAGTAGAGGGTCTGGGCGCCGTACATCGAGGCGTGGCCGATGGCCAGACCGACGATCAGGGCGAGCCACAGCGCCGCACTCGAGCCGGTGCCGGCGAGCCAGAAGAACGGGAACGCGAAGACCGCCATGAAGGCCGCACCGAACGCGTACACCGGCTGCCGACCCAGTCGGTCGGACAGAACGCCGAACAGGCCGACGGTCACGATCGACACGAGGCTGGCGACCAGGACGCCGTTGAGCGCGGCCGTTTCGCCGGGCCCCGAGTCGCGGCCGGCGAGCGTCAGCGCGAAGACGGTGATCAGGTAGAAGGTGCCGGTCTCGGCGGCCTTGGCGCCGAACGTGACGACGACCCCGCGCCCGTTGGTGCGCAGTGCCTCCACCACCGGCACCCGCGCCGTCTCACGGCTGCTCACCGTCTTTTCGAACTCGGGCGACTCGGTGATGGAACGGCGCAGGTAGATGCCGACGATCACGAGGACGAGCCCCAGCAGGAAGGGCACCCGCCAGCCCCACGACTGGAACTGGGCGTCGGGGAGCAGCATGAAGCCGCCGAGGACGAGGTTGGACACGACGATCCCGGCGTAGACCCCCATCTGCGGCCAGGTGCCGTAGAAGGCGCGACGGGCCGTGGGGGCGTGCTCGACGGTCATGATCGCCGCGCCGCCCCATTCGCCACCATGCGCGAGGCCCTGCAGCACCCGCAGGACGACCAGTAGCAGCGGGGCCCCGGTACCGATCGCGTCGTAGGTGGGCAGCAGCCCGACCCCGACCGTGGAGGCGCCCATCAGAGCCAGCGTGGCGATCAGCACGGACTTACGGCCGACGCGGTCGCCGAAGTGCCCGGCGATGACGCCGCCGAGCGGGCGGGCGACGAAACCCACCCCGAACGTCGCCAGTGCCAGCAGCGTGCCGATCGCGGGATCGCTGCTGTGGAAGAAGAGCTTGCCGAAGATCGTCGCGGACAGCGCGCCGTAGAGGTAGAAGTCGTAGTACTCGAGCATCGTGCCGACACTGCTCGCCAGGGCGACACGCCGGATCAGCCGTGGATCCGGGGGAGTGGACGGTGACATGGTGGCAGGTCCTCTCGTCGTTGAGATGAGTGGCTCCGGCGGGGTCAGCCCGCCCGCAGGGAGCCGGTGTCGGTGGGGGGCTCCGCGTGGTTCCCGTGGTTCCCGTCGTTCCCGTGGTTCGCTGCCCTGCCGACCACACCGTCGGCCACCAGGCGCTCGAACTCCTCGCGCGAGCAGCCCAGCTGGTGCCGCAGGACCTCGTCGTTGTGTTCGCCCAGCGCGGGGCCGGTGTCCCGAACCCGTCCCGGGGTTCGGGTGAGGTTCGCGATGAGCCCCTGCATGCGCACCGGCCCCAGGCGCGGGTGGTCGACGGTGGTGGTGCTGCCGCGTTCGGCGAAGTGCGGATCCGCGGCGATGTCGGCGATGGAGTACACCGGGCCGACGGTGGCGCCGAGCGCGCCGAAGGTCGCGAGCACCTCGTCGTTGTCCCGTTGTCCCACCCAGGTCGCGATCGCGTCGTCGATCTCGTCGCGGTGCGCGAACCTGCCGTCGATGTCGGCGAACCACGGTGCGTCGGCGAGGTCGTCTCGCTGGACGGCCCGCAGGATGCGCCGCGCCATGGACGTGGTGGCACCGGAAAGCGCGACCCAGCGCCCGTCCCGGGTCCGGTAGCAGCCACGCGGAACGTTGAAGTCGGTCCGGCTGCCCTGGCGTGCCGGTACCAGTCCGAGCTGGTCGTAGGCGGACAACTGCGCGCCGAGGATCCAGAACAGCGGCTCGTAGATGGACAGGTCGACGACTTGGCCTTCGCCGGTGCGTTCCGCGTGGCGCAACGCCGTCATCGCGGCGAACGCGCCGGCGAGCGCGGCGACGCCGTCGGCGAGTGGCCACTGCGGGAGCACCGGAGGGCCGTCCTCGGGTCCGTTGGTGTCGGCGAACCCGGACATGGCTTCGGCGAGGGTGCCGAATCCCGGCTTGCTCCGGTAGGGGCCGGTCTGGCCGAAGCCGGACACCCGGACCACGACCAGGCGCGGGTTGATCCGCAGCAGCTCCTCCGGATCGAGCCCCCACCGCTCGAGCGTGCCCGGCCGGAAGTTCTCGACGAAGACATCGGTCTCCGCCAGCAGCCTGCGCAGCAGGTCCGCCCCGCGCGGATCGGACAGCGCGAGGGTGATGTCCCGCTTGTTGCGTCCGACGAGCGCCCACCACAACGACTCGCCGTCCTTGTGCCACGCCCAGGAGCGCAGGCCGTCGCCGCGCGGGTGTTCGACCTTGATCACATCGGCGCCGAAGTCCCCCAGCAGCGTCGTGATCATCGGACCCGCGTAGATCGTCGCGGCATCGACCACGCGCACACCGTGGAGCGGAAGCCGATCGGAGGGGATCGTGTCAAACATTTAATAAAATCTAGCCGACGTGTCGGCGGGTGACAAGCGCGCCCCCGGCCTGGGGGCGTCAGCCTCGCTTCGCGAGCACGAGGTCGAACTGTGCGTGGATGAAGGGGGCCGTCACACCGAACGCGGCGGCGGCGCCCGCGTCGTGTGATTCGGCGAAGTCCACCAGCAGGCTCTGCTTGACCGCGAACACGGCATCGGAGTCGGTGTAGGGGCTGCCGGCGACGAAGGCGTGGGTGGTGAGGTCGGCGTAGCCGGGGGCGTGGACGAGGAAGTGCACGTGGGCAGGGCGGTACGGGTGCCGTCCGGTGGCGCGCAGCAGTCGCCCGACCGGGCCGTCGGTGGGAATGGGGTAGTGGCTGGGCACGACCGTGCGGAACCAGTACCTGCCCCCATCGTCGGCGGTGAACAGGCCACGGCCGTTTCCGGCCGGCTGCACATCGGGTTGCTGCACGTCGTAGAAGCCGTCCTCGGTGCACTGCCACACGTCGACCTGCGCGCCGGGCACCGGCTCGCCCGCGGTGTCGAGGACGCGGCCGGACACCACGCAGCGGCGCGCCCCGCCGAGGAGGTCGATCGAGTCGCCGAGTGCGCGGCGCGGGGACTCGGTCAGGTGGAACGGTCCGAGCACGGTGCTGTCGGTGCCGGTCTGCTGGGCGTTCATCGTCTCGACCATCATCGACACACCGAGCACATCGGACAGCAGGATGAACTCCTGCCGGGTGTCGGTGCAGGTCTGGCCGACCTCGGTGAGGAAGTCGATGGCCCGGTTCCACTCGGTCAGCGACGGCCTGACCTCCCGCACGAAGTCGTGCAGGTGCCGGGTCAGGCTTTCCAGGACACCCCTGAGGCGGGCGTCGGGGGTGTTGCCGAAGCTGTCCACCACCGTCGGGGTGGCGGTGTCCACGGAGAAGTCCATGCTGGTGCTGCCTTTCGGAAGGATTCGGCGCCTGCCGCGGCTACTCGGACACGTCGGCCGCGGCGAAGTGGCGCACCTGCGGATCGCCGTCGAAGTAGGGTGCGACGTGCTCGGCGAACCGGCGCCCCGCCGCACTCGCCGGAAAGGTCTCGAGGTGGTCGGCCAGGGTCTGCCAGGTGACCCGGAGCAGGTACGACGAGGGGTGTTCGACGTCGCGGGACAACGTCGCCGAGACGCAGCCGTGCGCGCCCGTGAGAATCGGCCGCGCGGTGTCGAAGCTGCGCTCGAACTCGTCCTCCCGGCCAGGGAGGATCCGCAGGTAGGCGTACTCGACGATCATGCGGGGCTCCTCGTTCGTCGGCGTGTGGCACGAACCTAG
>Ga0164243_10010984_pt1 | contig 12960 bp, 12 predicted proteins | sample OricompcompostOP_FD_108781 | JGI IMG/M metagenome (GOLD analysis project Ga0164243, IMG submission 108781) | Organic Plus compost microbial communities from Emeryville, California, USA - Original compost - Organic plus compost (OP) | ecosystem: Engineered > Solid waste > Mixed feedstock >... | reverse complement strand
TAAACGGATATCGGATGTGCGGAGTACTCAAGGAGTTTACAAGTTTGACGTGTGTATGTTAATTGACCCGTTATTCACGCGCTTCGTATTTGTCCTTGGTCAGACTCTTCCGTCCACCCTCTGAGGCTTGACACTGGGGAGATGCAAGTCCCTCAACCACCGAGAGACTAATACGTACCAGGAACATATCCCGTAGTCATCTCAACCATGGCTCGAGTCCTGATCCGAGCAGATGTCATATCGGGAAACTCCCAAGCCCCTCCGGTCGTGTAAACAAGAGCATTTACATCCCACGTTTACAACATTCACGTCCCGTTCTTTATCATCGCGGGGACTTAGCGCAAAGCCGTGCTCGACTTCATGGATTGCTTCGTTCCAAACTAATTCCAGTTCCCTCCCAAGTTTCACAAATTCCTTCACCGTTTAACCTCGGATGCTCCAGAGACTCTGCTGCCCCGTCTCTCGGGACACTCGGGGAGAAGCTAACAACACTGATTGTAGCCGTCATATCGATAGCCAATGGGCGTCGAGATTGAGGACAGGATCAAAAAAAAAAGATCGAGACGAGATGCCGAAAAAAAAAAAAGAAAAAGAAAAAGAAACATACAACACCGAGGATTCGCTGGTCGTCACCGACCCAACTACTAGTTCGGCGCTTCGTAGCTTATGTGACAGGGGAGCGGACGGGACCCTCAGTTCTCTACGAGCTATGGCCGTATGTATTGTCTTTTTGTCTAGAAACGATACATATACTTCGGATTCCCATCTATCCATCGACATAGAGTCACCGACAGGATCTCTGCTCGCTTTGCTACTAATATTCCCGCTCCTATTATAAACCTACATAATACCGATGATATCCTGCACGAAGTAACTGTCACAGTTGATTCTGTTGATTTCGTTATTGAAAGACGTGGCGGGGAACCTCGTGGTGTGCATTCGACAGAAACGTCGGGCAAAAGAGAGATATATACCGCCATCTCCCAATTTGGCGAGTTAAGTCCATTCTTACGGTTCAACTCTCGTTCTGGATATAGCTAGTCCAAATAACGAAAGCGAGTGGTAATGTAAAGGCAGATTCTAATTTTGTGGATCATATCTGATTCGGTTGTTCAAATGCCTCATCTTGACAGACCGACCACCACCAAACCTCACCGCAAATCCAGAACCTTTCCAGCACCCAGACGGAGGTTGGACAGGATCATTGGCATCTGCTGCGGGAGCGTATGTCAGGGAATCTGGCCATTGACATGGAACGGGCGCGTTGCGCTTCTCCAGTTCTTCTCTCTTGACGGCTTCTGCGTAATCGAATCCGGCGGACAAGGCAGCAACCTCTGAAATGTTCCGTCACTACTTCTAGATGCCTATCCGGGCGTCACCGGTGGGCAATGACACTCACTCCCCTTCAGGCACCAATGGGTCCGGGACTACAGACATGGCGAGCGAATGCTTCGAGCTTCGGGCTTCGAGCTTCGAGCTTCTGTCGCTCTCAAATGTCCACCCTGGCCGACTATCCTCTAGCTAGATCTGGGCTAAAGTCTCTGGACACAGACGGTATGTCATGTGGGAATGAGGAAGTGAGGAAGTGAGACTTACGACTGATTGCGGGGTTCACAGAGCTGTTAGGTCAGGCTCATGGCTAACACCCACTTGCAAACTACTGCAAAAAAGCTCGGACGTCCAAGGGACTCCTACATGGGCTGGCTTCTCAGGGGAGTTACGACATGCTTTGAGTCATCAGATCTACATATCCGTTTGATTTAGAGGGTACGGGAACTATTAAATGCTGAGGTCAAAATAAGAGGTGGATACAGATGAATATCTTTTGATAGACGCTTGAAGTTGTGTTAGGATCTGCAGTGTGCTAGTGTACGCTTGCTCTACTACTCAGCTATCAAAATGTGTCCTTCTTTGCCTGGACTAGTCAGGAGTTGGACGTGGCGAAGTGAATCCAAAGTCTCACTTTCCTCGAAAATGATGAGGCCGGCATCCAACGAATTTACAGAGTGTGGGACCAAGACCAAAGACCCTTTCGAGTGTCATGTCTGAATGTCTGAATGCTTCGCTGTTTTCATCCCTCGACGGGGTGGGATTGCCAGGCTATGCTAAAAATGGATTCTCGAGATAATATTGAAGGCTTCACGGAAAGAATTAGGCACAATTGGGTCGATTGCGGTTTGGACCTTCGATTCTGTTTCGTTTCGAGACCACGCTGACGACAACAGTGTTTGATCGTGGGCGTTGAGGAGTTGAAGATGCACGTGACAGTACACGGGACAAGTACCTTGTCGAAGCCTTTCGTCCAGTCCTGTAACTTCCCGCACCTCAGATTTTGGGTCGCTGCACTGATCAATGCTGAACCCAGCTGGAAAATCTGGCTAAGCACAGTGCCAAGTTTAGAGCTATACAGTTGGAAATACCTTTGCTGTCATCATCTGGCAGGTGCGACGAGGCGTTTGATATTAGTCTGCGTCTGTGTTAGTGTCGATTATCAAAACGACTTCACGGCAGGAGCACCCAGGTTGGTGATGAATCACCCAAGTGAATAAGGCCATTGAATGGATACATTGAATTGATACAATATATTGACACTCTGACAGGATCAATGGCTCCTTCCTCGTTTCCAACCCGCTGAATTTTGCCCTGGTTCTTCTGTTTCTGTATTTGCAGCTTGAGGGTGGCACCAACCTTTTCTCTTCTTCATCCCACTTCATCCTTCAGCCAATTTCAACGTACGCTGTTCCTTGCGGCGCCTACCAGCTTCTTTTCCTGCTGGCGTCAAAAAAACAGCTTTCGAACCAACACCTCAAAAATCCACACATCCTCACCACAGATCTTCTTCCCTACCCAATTTCGGTTTCCCAAGCCAAGTGGTCTTCGGAAGATTCCCCCATTTCCGATCGACATTCTCGTCAATCCTATCTCGATTTCCTTTTCTTTTCCCGTTTTCCCCCCTTTGGCATCGCCAGAGAATTTTTATTTTCCTCAGTCCTTTTTATTCTCACGTTTTCGCCCCCAAACGCGACCCCAGCCTTGCCCCCTTCCCTGTTTCCCGGCTTTCCTTTGGCACTGGGCAAACGGGCGAAGGAGGAGGTATCCCCACAGTGTGAGCCACCCAACCAATTGTTGCTCTAGCCGCACGGCATTGCAAGGGCCTGCAGTAAGTAACCCACAACCTCACCTCATCTCCTACCGGCTCTCAGGGTTGCTTCCAACATCTAAAACCATTTCAGCAGTCTTCCCTCGATTCCAAATACCCCGTCAAGGTCCCGAGAGCCTCAATCTTCCTACCCCCACAGGGAACTTGCTGGCTCCCGTGACGACACCACTCGCTTGTGACGGGTCGCCTACCCAATACCGAAAAATCCGCTCTCGAAAGCCTTGCCACGAGACCGAATTGCCGAGCATCACTCTCCAAACCCCATCAAAGTCCCTCGACCGCGTTCTTACCCCTCCAACTCTACACCTTCCCCCCCATGACTTAGCCGGCGATTGACTCTCGGTGAACGCATCGCTCGACTATCCTCTAGAGATGCCCGCGAACAACCGCTTGCCAGCGTCCCAACCCACATCCTCCCCCACCGGCAAGAACGTCTCCAAATACACAAACAAGGACGGTTCCAAGTTTATCGCCCTTCCGAAGGCTCCGCTAGCTGCCCAGTCTACCCAAACCACTTCCCCCACCTCGGCCATCATGCCTGCTCCCCAGCCTTCCGTCCTGGGGGCCTCGACCAACGGTCCGCCTTCGGGCGTGAATCCTAAGAAGCAGAAGCGTCGACAAAAGATTGCCGCGAAGGCCGCCGCCGCCGCCGCCGCCGCGAACGGCCACAGTCCGTCGCCCACACCTTCTGACTCTCGAGTCGCCTCAACGACCCACGCTCCTATCCCCGCTACCACGGAAAACGATGGCAACGCCGCGTTGACTCCCCGCCCTACCCAACACCCATCCCAACCTTCGCAGAGCTCTGTACTTATTGAAAACGGAGCCCACCCGGAAGGTGATGCCGAGGCCGCTGGTGCCCAGACAAAGGGCAAGAAGAACAAGCGTAACAAAAAGAAGAAAAAGAATACGCCCGGAAATCCAGCTGAAGCTGAGCACCACCACCATAGCCATGCCCCCGCCCGAAGCTATACCGACGACCGCTTCTGGAATACCAACTCCAACGAAGAGCGCGAACGCATCAAGACTTTCTGGATCAACCTGAGCGAGGAGGAGCGTAAGAGTCTCGTTAAGCTCGAGAAAGACACCATCCTCAAAAAGATGAAGGAGCAGCAGAAGAACACATGCAGCTGCGCCGTGTGTGGTCGTAAGCGAAGTGCCATTGAGCAGGAACTTGAGGGTCTTTACGATAGCTACTATCGAGAGCTCGAGAACTACGCCAACCGCGCCGACGGATCCCTTCTCGGTGGCCCCGGCAATTTTGCTCTCCACACCCCCCGAGACAATTCCCTCATCTACCAAGGGGCCGTCCCCTCTCGCGCTACAATGGTTGAGCATCTCGATCCCGACGACGACGAGCGGGAGGAGGACTACATGAATGACGAGGACTTCGACGAAGAGGAAGAGGAAGGCTTCAGCGAAGATGAGGATTCCGAAGACGATCGACGAGCCGATGATCGCGTCATTGCAGACTTCCTAGACTTTGGAAACAGCCTGCAAGTCAAAGGTACCGTCGCACCGATGAGTGCCACATATCACCCGTTGTACAGTCTCGCTAACTTTCCGGCCTAGGTGGTATCCTTACCGTTGCCGACGATTTGCTCAAGAACGACGGTCGAAAGTTCATTGAGATGATGGAGCAACTTGCGGAACGCCGCATGGCACGAGAAGAGAGTGCGGGTGCCTCCGCCGCTCAACAACCTGGAGGTTATGACGGCTATCCTCGAGTGAGAGAACATCGCACGAACGGTGGTGGGTATGTGCTTCCAGAGGCTCACGACGACGATGACGACGAGCCTGATCATGAGCACGACCATGATGATGACCACGGTTACGATGACGATTACGACCACGACCATGTCCACTCGCACGCCCATAGCCACGCCCATCACCATCCCGATGACCATCACGTCCACGATCACCACGATCACCACGGTCACGCATGCCCCGATGACGACCAAGAAGGAGAGTATGATGAAGAGGACGATGAGGAGTATGATGAGGATCAAGAGGGAGACTATGATGAAGACGAGGACGAGGTAGAGGTATGTCTTTTAGAGTTGGTAGATCTTGCGAGGCCTTTTTTTTTCTTTTTTTTCTTTTTTTTTTTCCTTTCTCTTTCCTTCCCCTTCTCTTTTCTAATCAATGTATCAACTTTTAGGAGGCTATGACGGATCAGCAGCGGATGGAAGAGGGCCGACGAATGTTTCAAATCTTCGCGGCACGCATGTTTGAGCAAAGGGTCCTTAGCGCTTACAAGAAGAAGCTGGCGTCCGAACGCACCGAAAAGCTTCTTCAAGAGCTCGATGACGAGAAGCGTCTAGAAGAGGAGAAGAAGGCCCAGAAGGCGTCCAAGGCTGCGAAGAAGCGCGATCGCGAGCGACAAAAGAAGCTTGCGAACCAGGAGGCTAAGGCCAAGAAGGAGGCTGAGAGGGCTGCCGAGGAAGCAGCCAAGAAGCTTGAAGCTGAGAAGCGCGCCGAGGAGCAACGGAAGCTGCACGAAGAGAAGCGAAAGGCCAAGGAGGCCCAGAAGAAGAAGGAAGAGGATGAGCGTCAGCGGAAGGAGGCTGAGAGGTTGAAGCGGGTACAGGAACAAGAGCGGAAGGCCAAGGAAGCTCGCGAGGCCAAGGAGCGCGAGAAGAGGCTCAAGGAAGAGCAGCGTCAGAAGGAAAAGGAGGCCCGCGAGGCGAAGGAGAGACAGGAGCGCGAGAGAAAGGAGCGCGAGCAGAGGGAGCGCCAGCAAAAAGAGCGTCTGCAAAAGGAGCGTCAACAGCAGAAAGAGCGCGACGCCCGCGAGCGCAGGGAGAAGCACGAGGCCCAGGAACGCGAGAGAAAGGCAAAGGAAGCCCAGGCCAAAGGCGCCCGCGAAGCCAAGGATAAGGCAAAGGGTCAAAGCAAGTCATCCTCGTCCAAAGGTCCCCCAGCCTCGTCGGCGGCCCCTAAGACTCCGTTGGGAAAGAAGCAGCAGCCGTCCGCCCAAGCAGCGACTCCGCAATCCTCTCAGGCCACGACAAACTCTCTAACTCAACATCACGCCCCCCCTCCTACTACCTACGCATCGCCCAAGGTCCCCGTCGCGACTCCAATCATTCCACCGAGGACTGCGCATCCCATTCGCTCCCGAACCTCGTCGCAACAGCATGATGTGTCCGCCCACGGCGGAGTGACGCCGCAGCCCGGAGCACCGGCGAGCCTCCACGGTTCGCCCCATGCCGCGACTCCTATTCACGCAAGCCCTGGAACGCTTGGTTCTCAGATCAATCATGGCCCTCCTCCCCTGTCGAGCCTACCACACACTGGTTCACCATCCATGGGATCTCTCCGCGGTGTTGTTAATACCCCGCCCCCTCCTCTCCCGCCCTTCGGAGTCGGCCGCGGCGTTGCCATGCCTCCTCCTCCCCCCGGCTTCGGCCAGGTCCCCCTCCCACCTGGCCTGCATAATAGAATGACGCAGGACCAGATGTTCCCTCCATCTCAGGCTGGCTTTAGGTACGGCCACGATCTGATGCAATTCCCTCCCGGTTTCACGCCTTCTATCATCCGGCCCCCGGCCTACGGTGGTCCTCCCCCTCCCCCGGGATTCCCTCAGGTGGCTGGCGATCCCCTCATTGGACTCAACCACGCGTTTAGTCCACTCCCGGATATGGGTGTTGTTATTCCCCAGCAGCCTAGACAGTTGTCGGGAAGTTTGGATCCCTCGCCGTCTCCTCTTTCTGGACAGGCCATCATCCGTCCCGCGCCCATTGGTCGCCCATCAAGTGTCGTTCACGGACAACGTTCCACTGACTTGTCTTCCCACGATGTTGGTGACGAAGAGCAAGAGCACCTGGGCAGCCGCGCATTACTCGATGACGACGCGGAGGACCCCATCAGTCTTGACCAGGCATCCCTTAGACGGGGAACTGCCGCGCCGGGACCCAATATTCGAACCCAATTCCCGCCTTCTGGATTCATGGACACTGCCTTTGGCTCACCTTTCCATACTCAATGGGGAAGTCCTTCCGCCGGGGCCTTCAGCCCCCAGCCGACATTGGGCAATTCACTTTGGTCCACCCCAGGTGCTCAGTTTGGAGGCGCAGTCCCCCCTGTTGGCCAGCTCCGTGGCAGACCACCTGTGAACGCCGTCACCCTTCGTCACATGCTCTGTCAGGCCTGCCAGTCCCTCAGCGATAACGGGCAGGCGAATGCCGACGGTTACGTTGATATCGGCGCTGTTAAGGCGAACATCTTGCAGAACATTGGCCACGATGTCCCCGACGCCGAGCTCCTAGCCATTTCGGAGACAGAGGGTAACGTCCAGAACGGTGGCGGCAGCTTCGACAGCATCACCGACTCCGGCCGACGACTGATTCGATGGGTAGTGGCGACCGGCGCCCCCGATAAACCCTCTCATCATCCCCTTGGAGCTCCCGGAGATATTGGAAGTCCTATTATTGGCGGCGGTGCGGCCCCAGGAGCCGGGCGAGGGTCTTAGGAGACCACGGGTTTGTCACCTAGCAGGGCAAATGAGGTGACAACCCTTTCAACTGGTGTTGGTGTGACCTCTAGCGCGGAACCCATCAGAAATATTTGGTCCGAGCACGAGAGTCGTGGCACTCAACCCAGTCTCGCCCTCACTTCCATTGCCTCCCACGTGGGCCTTAGCAAGTACCACAATCCTCCCCTCATTAGCTCAGATGAGGCATTCTGTGATAAACAAGACAATCCCTGGATTGGTGTGAAGGCACTCTGGGGTTCAGGTAAGGATAAGGATGCTATCTCTAAACAGAGGCGCTCTTCTCCATACTTTGGAAATGACCTTTCCTGTCGCCCTCCTGTTGACCTACTCAAGCTTCGTCAACCCATTGCATCCCCATGCTACACCTTCAGGCCTAGTCCTGAGGTTGATGCAATCACAAGGGAAACCACACTTTCTCCTCGTCACCCTCCTAGCCTCTTAAAGAGTTTCTACTCGGAGACTTTCCAGCCAGGTAACATAAAGAGAATGGAAGCCTTTGAGTCAGAGAAGCGCTTTCGGGCTCATTTGAGTGAAAACCCTCAAGATGAGAGCATTGGACGCTTCCGTCTGCCTTTGCGCTTCCGAGGCCTGCAGAAACTTGGAGATAAGGAGAAGGAGACGAAGGAGGAGAAGGAGGATATTCAGCAACAGGGAGACAAACAGGATGATGACAGTCAGCAGGGTGATGGTAACTGAACCACCACTAATCTAAGAGGAGAGCACACCTTTTGCCTTTTTTTATTTCCGTTTTCTTTCTTCATCATAAGCCCTTGGTTTCTTCCTGAATGAAGGGGTATCTGATTTGGCTCAGTATCAGGGACACAAAGGGTTAACGGATTTGGCGAAATGAGGAACTAATACATGGAGCAAAAGTTTCATTGTTCTACTTGCATGGTAGCTTGTTGCATCATCTCGGAAGTCTCTTTTCTTTTTTTCTTGCTTCTTCTCTTTTTTGTTGTCATTTTATAGCGAAAGGGCCTTCTCTCTATGGCATTTCTTTTTTCCTTTCTTCTGGGAAATTAAAGAAGGGGAGATGAGCGATCATTAGGGAATATAAGCGATTATTCGCTTTTGATCATCTTTTTTCTTTTTTTTGTGTTCCTGGTATCTGATGTGTTTGATGGGATCATGCCTCGAAATGTAGGATGGAGTCGATTCCCCGTCGAGCTGGACGTGTTACGTGTATGTGTATGCATGGATGGACGGATGTAGGAAGTTGACTGGAGGTCTTGTGGTAGAACACAGACAACGATGTTCTTGAACTTGGGGATCCGATGGTTCTCGATAAGTAACCGGGACCAAGGCTCTCAACGATGAGAGCTAATATTCTCGGATTTCTAGATCACGGCTCAATACAACTTCCTGCCTTCAATAAGCAACAGGAAGATGTCGAAACACCACGATGCGAAGGCACCCTTGGGAAAATGAGGTGATGAATCTTCTCGTTAAAACCATACGACTTTACATTCCCTAGTAATGCATGAAACCACCACAAGAAAAAGAACTATCAAACAGACGAAAACGAGGAGGAAACCAACAAAACATCTTTTAAACAATTGGGCAGGGGAATTTGTTAAAAAAGGGGGGCGAACATCAGGGTAGATTTGGGAAACCGTCTCTTTTTTTCTTTTTGTATACATGTGTGGAAAGGCTGGGGATGAATGAGCCTCTCCAAGATGGGTGCATGATCATCGAGGAACAATCCTATGAAGGACAAAAAAAATGACAAGATGAGAAATTCATTAAATGTAGAACCCTTGCGCCTTTGCCAGATCAGCTTAGCTGGGGTGGACTTGTGTGAAAAGCGGGGGACGAGATCTGTCTCGGGGACATACATCCCTTCTGGGCCAGGTAGAAAGAAGAAAGCTTCAAATCATAACCTCATCCTTCTTCTACACGAACCGCCCGCCCGAACCCCCACGCCGAGCCCGATTCCCCGGTCCAGCCTCCAAGGAACTCCTAGTACCTGTGCTGGTCGTTGAAAGGATCCGGCTGGGGGGTGGCAGAAGGCGAAGGAGCATCGCCATACGCCTGGGGGTTCGGCTGACTCGTCATAAGCGGCTGTCTATCACTCACGTTCCTAGCACGAGTGCCGGCGCTAGAGGCCTTAGCAATAGCGGCGGCCTCAGCCTTGGCAGCGAGCTTCTTCTGCTGGGACTTATCCTTGCAGCAGAAGAAGGTCATCATGCCGATGGAGATGACGATGGCGGCGGCGAAAATGATGGAGACGATGATGCCGCCGGTGTCAAGCTTGTTGACCTTCTCCATGCAGGTCGTCTGGCCCTTGGAGTCCATGCGGCAGAGGAAGCCGTCGAGGCAGCGCACCTTTTCGATGACGCGCTCCTCGCAGGTGCCCGTCGGGTCGCAGATGCTCTCAGTGGCGGTGCGCGTGGCGTAGCACTCGGTACCCTGAGAGGGCTTGGCAATGCCGCCGCTTACGGTTTGGGCGGCCGCCGTGACGCGGACGACTTCGGTTTGCCTCTCGGGAGTGGTTTCGGCGGCGGCGGGGGTGGTTGCCGCGGGAGTGTCCTCGGGCGTTTGCTGGGGAGCGGCAGGCTGGGTAGGGGCAGGTTGGGCAGGGGTGTTGGCCTTGGTATTGGCGTTGCCCTTGGTGTTGGTATCCTCATTATTGTTCGGCTTGTTGCTGTTATTGTCTTCTTCCGCCGCGGCGTCCTCCGCGTCGGCGTTATTATTATTGCTGTTGCCCCCACGTTGCCTCTTGCGGAGATCCTTCGCATTGGCCCAGCTGGCGTCGTTGTCACAGAGGTAGATGAACGCTGTGGCGTCGACAGCGGACTCGTCGGCACCGCAGCCGGCGTCTAGAAGACACTGCTCGATATCGGACTGGATCGAGGCCTCGGAAAGGGAAACGAGACATCTGCTAAGTGCCGCGGCGTCTCCGCAGTGGGAAGCGTAGGCGAGGTCATCGGCACGGTCGCGTACGCAGTTGGCAGCTTGCTCGGAGAGAGCGGCAACGACGGGAAGGAAGGCGACGGAGGACTTTGAGAGACGCATCTTGGCCCTCTTTATTTTTTTTCTCCCTCGGATTCGTGAAATGCAGATTCTATATTGCGGTGCAGTTGTCGCAGCACAAACACAGAGTCTCAGGGGCGGCTGGTGGCAGAATCGATCGGTGGGTACAGGAGAATCGATCGTTCGCGATTAGTGTCCGGCGATATTTCTTTCCTTCGGCGTCCAAAAAAAGAAAGAAATGAGGAAAGGAATTTGGCGTGGGGCGTGAGACGTGTCCCAGTTTTTGAGAGGGAGAAAAGTTGGATTAAAGGATTGACTTTTTTTCTCGGTCGGTCGCTAGGAACTTGGAGGAGCCTGCAGGGATTTTCAGGGGGCTTCTCCTTGAGGTTGGGCGGGAAAGTCGGCTCTCGAAAATTTGTCTCGGCCGATATTCTCTCGCGTTTCGAAGGAGATCGAAAAGCGAAGGCAGCAAAACTGAAGAAAAGAAAAATGAAAGAAATCCGAGAAGACTCTCGCCAAAAAGGAACCAAAAACAACGCGGAAGAAGTTAAGATAGATTCAGGGAGGGATGAGATGAGGCCTCGTTTTGGATCCGGCCATTTTTCTGAATTGGGAGCGGAAAGGGGCTGAGGAGCTGAACCAGGCTGTGAGGCGCATGCAACTGGGGGGATTGCCAGATTGGTAGGACCAAGGTCGACTAGGCCTAGGGTGGTGTCCTTTGCGTCTGCGGTCTGGCGCGTTGCATCGAGTCTGTGTCCAGAATGCTTACTCTCTCCCAGCCCAGCCCAAGCCAAGCCAAGCCCAGCCCACCATCATCTCACCGCAGAGAGCAGGTTCTAGCAATTAGAAATCAAGAAAGGAAACTTAATCGACTCTTCCATCATTGATATTTTATTATCTTGCACCCTCTATTATGGTATAATCTCCATGTTCTGTCGGTGATACCTTAAATTTAGGCTTACGAGGCACTGGAGATCGCCGCGATCTTAATTCCGGAGGCTAGTTCCTTCCTTGACCCCTGTTTCTCGCTTAGTCAGGGGTGACCTAACGAAGTTGAACTTAACGAACGCAAATGCCTTCAAATTGTTCTTCGCTCTCACCCACGCTCTTACTCACACGTGCCGTCCTGTATTTCCACGTGGCTCAAGTGAGGTCGACGTCGATGTTGCCTCCTGAGGCGCCTTTAGCCTTAAAATGCAGCTGTATATAACATCACATTTGATCCACGTTGAAAGTTAACATCGAAAATGGGATTGCACTGGTTTCAAGGGCAGTGAGGCTGAAATCTTACATACGCAAGTACAGGTGAAAAGCGTGAAAAGCGTTGTGCACCGCCTCAGTGGAGAATGTCTGGTCTCCGGGACATTCCCATTGGCTATGATACTTGGTTCGCTCTGGCTGGCGAATGGTTGCCGCTAGCAAAAACCGTTTTGGTTTGGCTTGTGGTCGCTGCTTCTCCAATCGAGGACAGACTGATGAGCACTTGCAGTACGAAGTACGAAGCACATGCCGAAATCTAGCGGCGGGAGTGTCACGGAGAAGGAGCAATGATTGGGAGGAACAGTGGAGGGGCGACGAAGTATTCTTGTCTTGTTGATGTGTACAAGTCTGGACAAGTTTGACGGCTTTGAGATTCAAATTGCAACTAGCGGTTGCGAGCGATGCCACGGCAGATATTTGATTGATGCCAATTTCACAGACAGCGGTCAACGACTGACCGCCACGCTAAATGGAGAAGCTTCTCCACTTGCTGTAAACATCAAAGCGGTCAGCCGTTGTGGTCTCGGTGTTTCTGGATGAGTAATTGGCGATGACCTCAGTGATAGAACAAACGGAAGCTCCAAGCCTCCAAACATCTCCATGAGAAGGAAAGGACAAGACACAACGAGGAACAATCTTGATACGAGCCGGGAAGGAAGAACTCTCCCCGGTCCACCCCTCGGCTCTCGGTTGGTTGGAATATTTTGGCTCGTCAGGTTCCACGACGTGTGACGTTACCGCCGTACGAGTCCAACAAGGATGAGGTATTGATGCAGGGAAGCAGGGAAGCAGGGAAGGATCGACTTGGGTCTGACGACATCATGGACAGCATGACTGATATTCCGGACAAGGAAGCTGTGATGATAGTATCGATACCCGTGTACTTGACTTCTTGGCCAACGGTTATTCTCCGGGGTCGCCTCGAGGATGCATCTCCACGCCTTATCCAACCATCACCAGGCATCGAGGAGCTCGATATCGTTGCTCCGTTGTCGCCCCCCCTCCTCGGAACAGCAAGCCTTAGGCATTTAATTTTTTTTCTTCTTCCTTTTTTTTTTTTTTTTTGTCT
>Ga0164243_10010983_pt1 | contig 12960 bp, 15 predicted proteins | sample OricompcompostOP_FD_108781 | JGI IMG/M metagenome (GOLD analysis project Ga0164243, IMG submission 108781) | Organic Plus compost microbial communities from Emeryville, California, USA - Original compost - Organic plus compost (OP) | ecosystem: Engineered > Solid waste > Mixed feedstock >... | reverse complement strand
TCCGATAACAGGCAAAATGCGCGAGATCGTCTTCGACACTGAAACAACCGGCCTCAGCCCCGCGGACGGCCATCGGCTTGTCGAGATCGGCTGTGTCGAGCTTGTGAACAGGATCGAGACCGGCCGTACTTTCCACGCTTATTTCAATCCGGGGCGCGCGATGCCCAGCGAGGCGGAAGCGGTTCACGGGCTTTCTGCCATCTTCCTTTCCGACAAGCCCTTTTTCCCCGATCGTTCGCGTGAGCTTCTCGACTTCATCGGAGATTCCCCGCTTGTGGCGCACAATGCCGCTTTCGATTTCGCATTCCTGAATGCGGAACTGGGCTGGTGTGGCCACAACGCCATCTGCATGACGCGGATGATCGATACACTGGCGATGGCGCGCCAGCGCCATCCGGGCGCAAAGCATTCGCTGGATGCATTATGTACGCGCTACGGCATCGATCGCAGCCACCGGGTAAAGCACGGGGCGCTTCTCGACGCCCAGCTCCTCGCCCAGCTTTATGTCGAGCTCACCGGCGGGCGGCAGATCGGGCTGTCGCTCAGGAGCGAAGCGGCAGTCGAAGTGTCATTGCAGCAGGGCGAGCTGGTCGTCCCGCAACGGCTTGGTTCCCGACCGCCGCGGCCACCGCGGCCGCATGCGGCCAGCCCGGAGGAACTGCTGCGCCACCAGGCGTTTGTCTCTAAGCTGGTCAACCCGCTCTGGGAAAGCGCCGCGCCGCCCGGTTGACCGGGCGCGCGGCCGGGCCTAAGGCCGCGACCGCTCCGACCCCGGTGCGGTCGCACGTTCAAATCGGAGGTGAAGCCATGGAAATCCGCGTTTCGGGTCATCAGGTCGATACCGGCGATGCGCTGCGTGCGCATGTCGAAGAGCGGCTGCAGGGCATCGCCAGTAAATATTTTTCGCGCAGCCTTTCGGCGCAGGTGACCTTCGGCAAAGGACCGCACGATAACGGCTTCTGCTGCGATATCGTCGCCCATGTCATGCAAGGTGTGATCCTCAAGGGTTCGGGGCAGGCGATGGACGCGCATCCCGCATTCGATGTTGCGGCCGATCGTATCGAAACCCAGCTCCGCCGCTACATGCGCCGCCTCAAGGATCGTCACGGCAACGGATCGGCCGCGGTGAACGGTGTCGAATATGACGCCGGCTACACCGTCTTCGAGGCGACTCGCGACAGCGAGGAGGTTGGTGACTCCGACAATCCGGTCATCATTGCCGAGACGCGGGTGGACGTGCCCGAGGCGAGCGTTTCCGACGCCGTGATGATGCTGGACCTTCGCAACACGACGGCGCTGCTGTTCCGCAACAGCGGAACGGGCGCTTACAACATGGTCTATCGCCGCGACGATGGAACGATCGGCTGGGTGGAACCCCAGCGCGCGGCCTGAACGGGAACCAGATTCCAAAGTGAGCAATGATTTGAAAGACGCTGCCACGGCGGCGCGGGCGACGGACGGTCTTGCCGACCTGCTGTCGCCCGATGCGATCTTCGCAGACCTGGCGGTGCCCAACAAGAAGGCGCTTTTCCAGCAGCTGGCTGCGATAGCCGCCAGGCTTGGCGGCCTCGATGCCAAGCTGGTCGTGGAGCGCCTGGCCGAACGCGAGCGATTGGGATCGACGGGATTCGGGGGCGGCGTCGCCATACCCCACGGCAAGATCGATGGCCTGGATCGCGTGATCGGCGTGTTCGCCCGCTTGCCGACGCCTATCGATTTCGCGGCGATCGATGACATGCCCGTCGATCTCGTGTTCCTGCTGCTGTCGCCGCCCGATGCGGGTGTCGAGCATCTCAAGGCGTTGGCGCGCGTGAGCCGCAGGTTGCGGGATCGCACCTTCGTGGCGAAGCTTCGCGGCGCCGGATCGGAAGATGCGCTCTATGCGCTTTTTGCGACCGGCGAAGCCCGCGATGCCGCCTGAACCGGAATTGCCCGCCGATCATCCGGGTGAGGCGCATTTCCGCGCATTGGAGTCGCTTTACGCCGCTGCGCCGATCAACCGGCTTTTCCCTTCGCAGCTGGAAATCGTCGAGGCGGGTTTCGCCCGTATCCGGTTCAGCGTGGACGAAAGGGTTCACCACGCCGCCGGCGCGGTGCATGGCACGAGCTATTTCAAGATGCTCGACGATGCCGCCTTCTACGCCGCGAACAGCCTGGTGGCGGAACATTTCCTGCTTACGACCGCATTCAACCTGCTGTTCACCCGTCCGATCCTGAGCGGAGACATCATCGCCGAAGGGCATTGGGTCAGCGGGCGCCGGCGCGTGCTCGTGGCCGAGGCACGGCTGCTCGACGCAGATGGCGAGGAGGCGGCCCGCGGCACCGGCACCTTCATGCGGTCGCGCATTCCGCTCGCCGAGCTGCCGGGTTACCGCATTCCATGAGCGATCGGCTTGCCGCCGGCCTGTTCGTTTCCGCGCTGATCAGACGCATGGAAGCCGATGGCGGGCATGGCATGGTGCTGGCCAAGGGCGATGCGACATCGGGCGCGGTCCTGATCGTCCTCGTCGAACGGGGCGAGACGCAGGCGGTGCTCGAACGGACTCTCGACGAGCGTGGCCGCTATCGGTGGACGACGACCGGCCCCGAAGCGCCTGATGAGGCGGGTGTGCTCAGCGACTATATCGCCCGTCGGCGACGCTTCGATCCCGATCTCTGGGTGGTCGAACTGGAGGGGCCCGAAGCAAGGCGGATCGCGACCGAAGTGGCAGGCACGGAATAGCCCGCCGCTTTCCTTTGTTCGCCAATCGTTCTAGAATTCCAGCATGGCCAGCCGCCTCGATTCCTGTTTCGAAGACGCTCCGCTCGTCGCCGGTGACGTGGCGCGCGGCGTCTCACGCCTGCTGTTCCGTCAGGATTGCTTTGCGCTTTGCGAAGTGCCGCTCGCAAACGGACGCCGGGCCGACCTGTTCGCCATCGATGCGAAGGGCGGCATAACCATCGTCGAGATCAAGGTATCGAAGGCCGATCTTCGCGGCGACGGGAAGTGGCCGGACTATCTGGACTATTGCGACCGCTTCTTTTGGGCGGTGCCGCAGGGGTTCGACCTCTCACCCTTTGACGAGCCCGGTTTCCGTCCCGACATCGCCGGCCTCCTGGTAGCGGATCGCTATGACGCGGCCGTGGTGCGCGACGCGTCGCACCGTCCCATGCCGCCTGCGCGCCGCAAGGCCGAGACATTGCGCTTCGCCCGGCGTGGAGCGTTGCGCATGCTGGGAACGCTTGATCCCGGGCTGGCGGGAATCGACTGATTCCGGGCCTGTTCGCTAGAAGACCGGGCCGGCGACCGGGCCCTTCGGCTTGGCGGCCTTGGCGTCTTCGATCATCTTGAGGATGGCGCCTGATCGGCTGTCCCGCGCGGCATAGTCGCGGGCCGACATGCCGGCGATCCGGTCAGGCTTGTTCGGATTGGCGCCGGCGCCCAGCAGGATGCGAACGGAGGTCATGTCGCGATTCTGCACAGCGACGATCAGCGGAGTCTCGCCGCGACCGTTTTCGGCGTCCACCGAAGCCTTGCCGGAGATGAGCGTCTGTATCCCATCGGCAAAGCGAAGCTGCGCGGCGACCAGCATGGGCGTGTTGCCCTCACCGTCGCGGACGTCGGGATCGGCTCCCTTGCCGAGAAGGAAAGCGAGCCACTGGACATCGCGGCGTTTCACGACGATGTGGAGGGCGGTCTCGCCGGACGAAAAATCCTTTGTATTGATAAGGGTCGAACCGGGCTTTTGCAGCATTTCCGTAACGGTGTTGCCGTCATTGTCGCGGACGGCCTTGAGGAACTTGTAGGAATCGGAAAACTGGGCAGCGGCCGGGGAGGCCAGCAGCAGGAACGCCGCGACGGCAGCAAAGAGCGTCGCGAGCGTTCGGTGCCCGACGAAAGACCGTTCCAAAGAGCCAAGACCCCGCATATCCTCCAACCCTTACGCTTGCTTCACTTGCGCTTCGGCCAATAGCAAAGCATGGCTGGCCTTGCCATGAACAAAGCCCTGATCACCCTTGCCGCCCTTCTGTCACTGATGGCCTGCCAGGCTCCGTCCGATCAGCCTCCGCTCGCCGGCGCCAGGATCGGCGGGCCCTTCACGCTTACCAGCCAGACCGGCGCGCGCGTCAGCGACACGCAGTTCGCGGGCAAATATCGCCTGATCTATTTCGGCTACAGCTATTGTCCCGATGTCTGCCCGGTCGACCTGCAGAAGCTGATGCAGGGCCTGAAATTGCTGGAGAAGCAGGATCCTGCCAAGGCCGCCAAGATCCAGCCCATTTTCATCACGGTCGATCCCGCCCGGGATACGCCGGAAGTGCTCGCCCAATATGTCGCCGCCTTTCACCCCCGGTTGTTGGGGCTCACGGGCACTGAAGAGGAGATCGCTGCCGTCGCCAAGGAATATGCGATCTATTATCGCAAGGTGGATGGCGCCAGCAAGGATGCCTATCTGGTCGATCATTCCCGCCAGGCGACGCTTTTCGGCCCTGAAGGGAAGCCGATCGTCCTGATCGCGCAGGAAGGAACGCCGCAGGAAATCGCCGCGGAACTGGCGCAATGGGTGAAGTGAAGCCCTTCTGGGAGACCGTTCCCCTTGACCGGATGAGCCGCCAGCAGTGGGAGTCGCTGTGCGACGGCTGCGGAAAATGCTGCGTCCACAAGCTGGAGGATGATGAGACCGGCCGCCTCTATCCGACCAATATCGCCTGCCGCCTGCTCGACCGGCGGAGCGGGCGCTGCCGGGACTATAAGCATCGCCATGCCTATGTGCCGGAATGCGTGCGGCTGACACCTGCCAAGCTGCATCAGATCGACTGGCTTCCCACCACCTGTGCCTATCGCCTGATCGACGAAGGCAAGCCGCTGCCCGACTGGCACTATCTCGTCTGCGGCGATCCGGAAGCCGTGCATCGCGCGGGAGAATCGGTGCGGGGCTGGACGATTTCCGAGGCCGACGCCGGCGAAGATTACGAGAACCATATTGTCGACCGGCTCCTCTGAACCTCTCTTCACAGGCGGGGGACGGACAAGACGGTTGACGGTGCGGCGCATGGCGCAGGCCCGGGCACTGCGGCTGGTGGTGGACCCACGCGACGGCACGGTGCGGCTGACCATGCCAAAGCATGCGGGCCTGCGTCATGCACTGCAGTGGGTGGAATCCAAGCGGAGCTGGATCGAAACCGAGTTGGCCAGGCTGCCGGCCTCCCGGCCGATAGCGCCGGGAAGCGAGATTCCCTTCGAAGGACGCATGCACCGGATAGACTGGTGCGAAGGGCAGCCGCGCGCGGTGCGGCTGGATGGGAATGCGCTGCGGCTGGGTGGCCCGCGCGAGACGGTGGAATCGCGCATCGTGCGGTGGATGCGGAGCGAGGCGCTCAGCCGGCTTGATGGCGAGACGCGGGCGATGGCCGACAAGGCTCAGGTCTCGGTGACGCGCGTCACTGTCGGCGATCCGCGCTCGCGTTGGGGCAGCTGCTCGACGACAGGCGCGATCCGCTACAGCTGGCGGCTGGTGCTGGCCCCTGTGGACGTGCGCGAGGCGACGGTGGCCCATGAGGTCGCCCACCGGCTGCACATGAACCACAGCCCTGCCTTTCACGCTGCCGTCCGCGACCTGCTTGGGCGCGACCCTTCGCCCGAGCGCGAATGGCTGCGAGCGAACGGGGCGGCGCTCTACTGGTTGGGCCGCGAAGGCTGAGGCGCGCGTTCGGGGCGCGGACTGCCGACCGCGTTGTCCAGCCAGCGTTCGTCCAGGCGGCTGCGCTGTTGCTGTTGCTGCGGTGCTTGAGGTTGCGATGTCTGCGGTTCGGCCGGCTGCGTCTCCGGCTGCGGGCGCGGCGGGGCGATCAGCGGTGCATCGGGCGCATAGAGCATATCGTCGTCCGGTGACGGCTCGGGCGATACCGGCATGCCGTTCTCGTCGACGAAGCCCTCGGTCGGTTCGCCATAATAGGCTTCCTCGTCAGGCTCGAGCTGCCATTCCGGCAGGGTCACCTCCGTATCGAACTGCTCGACGGGGCGCTTCGCGACGGCGATCTTCATGAAATCGTGGAAGGCGCCGGCGGGCGCACGCCCTCCCGAAAGGCCGGCGACCGCCTTGGCGTCGTCGCGTCCCATCCACACGCCGGTGGTCAACCCGCTCGAAAAGCCGAGGAACCAGCCGTCCTTGTTGGACGACGTCGTGCCCGTCTTGCCCGCGACCGGCCGGCCGATCTGCGCGGCGCGCGCAGTGCCGGTGTTCACCGCCGTCTGGAGCAGGTCGGTCATCTGCGCGGCCACATAGGGCGCCACCAGGACGCGCTGATCATCGGGCTTGTGCTCGTAGAGTATGTCGCCCTTGCCCGTCGTTACCCGCACGATGCCATAAGGCACGACCGCGACGCCCTTGTTGCTGATCTCCGCGAAGGCGCGCGTCATCTCGATCAGGCGGACATCCGATGTGCCCAGCACCATCGAGGGGTGCGTGTTCACAGGTGTCGTTATGCCGAAACGGCGGGCCATGTCGGCAACCGTGGCAAAGCCGACCTCTTGGCCGAGCTTGGCCGCGATCGTGTTGATCGAGAAGGCGAATGCGGTGCGGATGTCAATTTCGCCCGCATAACGGCGGTTGGAATTGCGCGGGCTCCAGCCGTCGATATCGACCGGCTCGTCGACCACCATGTCGGCCGGTGTGTGCCCGCGTTCCAGCGCGGCCAGATAGACGAACAGCTTGAAGGACGATCCGGGCTGGCGCACCGCCTGGGTTGCGCGGTTGTAGATCGACGACACATAATCCTTGCCGCCCACCATGGCGCGAACCGCTCCGTCCCGGTCCAGCGACACCAGGGCGCCTTGCAGGCCGGCCGGCGTGTTGGCGCGAATCGCCGCATCCGCGGCGCGCTGCATGTTCAGATCGAGCGTCGTCCAGACCTCGAGCGGCTCCACCGTTTCATCGACCATCGTGTCGAGCTGGGCCAGCGCCCAGTCAGTGAAATAGCGGACGCTGTTCTGCCGCGGCTCGGGCGCAAGCTTGACGTTCCGGGGATCGGCATCCGCCATTTCCCCCGGCGATATCATGCCCTGCTCGCGCATCAGGCTCAGGACGACCGCAGCGCGGCCGACGGCGGCGTCGCGGTCTGCGGTCGGCGAATAATGCGATGGCGCCTTGACGAGCCCGGCTATGATCGCCGCTTCGCCAAGGGACAGGTCGGTCGCCGGATGGCCGAAGAATTTGCGCGCGGCGGCGTCAATGCCATAAGCGCCGCCGCCGAAATAGACCCGGTTCAGGTATAGCTCCAGGATCTGGTCCTTGGAGAATTTGCGCTCCATGGCCAGCGCAAGGATCCACTCGCGGAACTTGCGGCCGAAGGTGCGATTGTTGGTAAGGAAGATGTTGCGGGCGAGCTGCTGGGTGATCGTCGATCCGCCCTGCACCCAGCGTCCCCGCTCTATCCGCACCATCACCGAACGGATGGTGCCGATCGGATCGACGCCCGGATGCATGCGGAACCTGCGGTCCTCGGTCGCGATCATGGCATCCTTCATCACATCGGGAATGCGATCGAAGGGAACCCACCGGCCGTAGCTCGGCCCCAGCGAGACGATCACGGTGCCGTCGGCGGCATGCACCCGCACCATCTGGCCGTTGGGGGAAGATTGCAGCTCCGAATAGCCGGGCAGCGTGGAACGGGCGATCAGCACGGCGATCACCAGCGCCACAAAAGCCGCCAGGCCCGCCAGCAGGCCCCATTTGGCCACCTTTACGGTCGCGCCCCAGAACGGGCTTTTCTGCTTGCGGGGACGCTTGGCTGCCATTGTCGTTGCGCGGGCTTAGAGCCTAAGCCGCTTCGGGACAAGCATCGACGCGCTGAAGCGTTGGCGTCAGCCGTCGCGGCCTTTGAAGTCCAGCGATGCGCTGTTCATGCAGTAGCGCAGGCCCTCCGGTCCCGGTCCGTCGGGGAAGACATGGCCGAGATGGCCGTCACAGCGTGCGCAGCGCACCTCCACGCGCCGCATGCCGTGGCTCGCATCGGCATGCTCGGTCACCGCTTCAGGGGAGAAAGGGTGCGTGAAGCTCGGCCACCCGCTGCCGGAATCATATTTTGCGCTGCTGTCGAACAGAACTGAGCCGCAACCTGCACAGCGATAGACGCCGGGCGCCTTGTTGTCATTATAGACGCCGCTGAAGGCGCGTTCGGTGCCGGCCTCTCGAAGAACATGATATTGCTGGGGGGTAAGGCGTTTCCGCCATTCCTGTTCGGAAAGATCGAGTCGCTCCATGGCGGTGAATGTGGGTGGCGCCGCCGTCGCGGTCAATAACCCGCGTCGGTCCGACAGCTGGTCGATCGAGCTTGCGGACACCGCTTGCCAGCCCCCCAAGTCGTGCTGCACGACTATGGCTGGTATCTGCACAATGCCTGACCGATCACCGCGCTGATCGTTCGACCTGCCTGTTGGGGCCTGACTTGGGGGGCTGGCCATGGAAGAGGATTGGAAAAGGGCAAAGGGGCCGTTCGCCGTCATCCTCGCCCCTCCGGCGCTCTGGCTGCTGATATTTTTCGTCGTGCCGCTGGCAATCGTCTGGGCCTACAGCTTCGGCCAGAATGTCGGGCCGACGACGGTCGAGATCAGCGGCACCTTCCGCCACTATGTCCGTGCGGCCGATCCGGTCTATCTCGACATCTTCCTGAAATCCGCATGGATGGCGGCGCTCACCACGTTCTTCTGCCTGGTGATCGGCTTTCCCATCGCGCTCGCCATCACCTTCGCGCCGGACAAGGCGAAGGCATGGCTGCTGCTGCTGATCATGCTGCCATTCTGGACGAACCTGCTGATCCGCACCTATGCGCTGATGGCCGTTCTGCGGCGCGAGGGATATGTCAACTCGGCGGTCGGCTGGCTGATCGGCAAATTCGGCGGCACCTTCGATCCCATGCCGTTGCTGCACAACAATTTCGCCGTGGTGCTGGGCCTCGTCTATGTGAATCTGCCATTCCTGGTGCTGCCGCTTTACGCCGCGCTGGACAGGCTGGATCGATCGCTGCTGGAGGCGAGCCTCGATCTTGGAGCCGGCCATCTGCGCACCATCCGCGAGATCGTCGTGCCGCTCGCGCTTCCGGGCATTTCGTCGGGGCTGCTCATCACCTTCATTCCCGCGCTCGGCAGCTATCTGACGCCCGATCTGCTGGGCGGACCCGACAGCCAGATGATCGCCAACGTGATCGAACGGCAGTTCAAGCGGGCGAACGACTGGCCTTTCGGTGCCGCCCTGTCCTTCATCCTGATGTATCTGACCTTCATCGCGATCGCGGGGCGGGCCCTGCTCGCTGATCGCAGGCGAAGGATCGCCCGATGAGCCGCCGGAGCGAACCCGTCGGACCGCTCGATTATTTCAGGCGCTGGCCGATCCGCCTGTGGATCGCGCTGGTGGTGGTTTTCCTCTATGCGCCGCTCGTCACGCTCGTGGCCTACAGCTTCAACGAAAGCCGTCGCAACATCGTCTGGACCGGATTTACTTTCGACTGGTATTTCAGGGTATTTCGCGACGCCGGGCTGCTTGAGGCGTTCGCCAACTCGCTGGCGATCGCCGCCCTGGCGACCGCGATCAGCGTGGTGCTGGGCGCGCTGGCGGCGGTTGCCTGCTGGCGATTTCGTTTCCCGCTGAAGCCGCCTTTCGAGGCAAGCCTGGCCCTGCCGATCGTCGTGCCGGAAATCTGTATGGGCGTGGCCATGCTGGTCTTCTTCTCGCGGGTGATGCCGTGGCCGATCGGGCTCGCGTGGCCGTTCAATCTGGGCGCGATCGTCATCGCGCATGTCTCCTTCTGCTTTCCCTTCGTGGCTGTCATCGTCCGGGCGCGGCTCGCCTCCTTCAACCGTGAGCTTGAGGAGGCGGCGAAGGATCTGGGCGCCGGTGAATGGCGCGCATTTTTTGATGTCCTGGTGCCGCATATGCGGCCTGCGCTCGTTGCCGGTGCCTTGCTGGCCTTCACGCTCAGCCTCGATGATTTCGTCGTCACCTTCTTCACCGCCGGGCCCGACACCGTCACTTTTCCGGTCAAGGTCTATTCGATGGTCCGCTTTTCGGTGTCGCCGGAAGTGAACGCGGCCTCCACGCTGCTCATCCTCGTCACGGTGCTGCTGACGGCGGTGGGGCTGAGGCTGCAGGGACGGGAAGCGGCCGGAAGCGGGGGCGCATGATGGTGGGCAAGGCGCTGATACGGATCGAAGGGGTGACAAAGCGCTTCGGCAATTTCGCCGCGGTCGACGACGCGAATCTCGAGATCGACGAGGGAGAGTTCTTCGCCCTGCTCGGCCCGTCCGGCTGCGGCAAGACCACTTTGCTCCGCATGCTGGCCGGCCTGGAGGTGCCGACCGAAGGCAGCATCTATATCGACGACGAGGATATGAGCCGGGTGCCGCCCAACAGGCGGCCGGTGAATATGGTCTTTCAGTCCTACGCGCTTTTTCCCCACATGAATGTCGCGGAAAATGTCGCTTACGGCTTGCGTATGGATCGCGTCCCGAAGGCCGAGCGTGCCGAGCGCGTCGCGGATGCGCTGGCGCTGGTGAGGCTGGACGGATTGGCGGACCGCAAGCCCGATCAGCTTTCCGGCGGGCAGCGGCAGCGTGTCGCGCTGGCGAGGGCGCTGGTGAAGCATCCCCGCGTGCTGCTGCTCGATGAGCCCTTGTCCGCCCTCGACGCCAAGCTGCGTAAGCAGATGCGGTCGGAACTGGCGCAGATCCAGGATCGCGTCGGTGTCACCTTCGTGATGGTCACGCACGATCAGGACGAGGCGCTGGCGATGGCGACGCGTTGCGCGGTGATGCACCGTGGCGCCTTGCAGCAGGTGGCCGGCCCGGCCGACCTTTATGAATATCCCGCCAACCGCTTCGTCGCCGACTTCATCGGCAGCGTGAACATGTTCGAAGGCCGGCTGACCGTTGACCAGCCGGGACATGCCATCGTGACATCGCCTGCGCTGGTCGCACCCATCTATGTCGATCATGGCGTGACGGGGGCGCCGGGCGCGACGGTATGGGCGGCGATCCGGCCGGAGAAGATTGAAATGCTCCACCGGCCGGAAGGCGGTCTTCCGCCGATCGTCTCCGGCGTGCCGGACGGATGCAATGTCGTGGCCGGCACGATCTGTCATATTTCCTATCTGGGCAGCGAGACCGTCTACGAAGTGCAGGTGGCATCCGGCATGCGCATCAAGGTGCTCCGTTCCAATGTGGCCCGCTATGAGGAGCGCGGCTTCGACTGGGACCAGCCCGTCTGGCTCGCCTGGCATCCCCGGTCGCCGGCGGTGCTGCTGTCATGACCGGCGCGCGGCCCCTGATCGGGATAAGCGCGTGCAATCGCTGAAGACGGACCAGGAGGACGGGCTTCCAAGACTGGATCGCCAACCTCCGCATCGGCGAGGTGGAATGCCTCGTGCCTGACAGGAACGGGTCCGGCGCGGCCGCCAATCTCCATCTGGCGCTCGCGGCCCGCCCGCTGGACTATCCGGACATGACTGGCGCTTGGCGGCGGGCGTCGCTACATCCGCCGCCATGGCCGACACGCTCAAGATCGCTTCCTGGAACATCAATTCGGTACGCGCACGGATTGAGATCGTCACCCGCTTCCTGACCGAAGAGCAGCCCGACATCCTGTGCCTGCAGGAAACCAAGGTCGTGAACGCCATTTTTCCTGCCGAGCCGTTTCTCAGGCTGGGCTATGTCCATCAGGTGCTGAACGGACAGCCAATGCATCATGGCGTGGCCATTCTGAGCAAGGTGCCGCTGGCCGAGGACGCCAGCCACGACTGGCAGGACAATGGCGAAGCGCGCCATATAGGCGTGCGGCTGCCCAATGGCGTGCGGCTGGAAAATGTCTATGTGCCCGCGGGCGGCGACATTCCGGATCGCGCGCTCAATCCCAAATTCGGCCAGAAGCTGGATTTCGTCGGGCGGATGACGCGCTGGTCCGAAACGCTGGGCGAACCGACGCTGATGGTCGGCGATTTCAACATCGCGCCGCTCGAATGCGACGTGTGGAGCCACAAGCAGCTCCTCGACGTCGTCAGCCACACGCCGATCGAGGTCGAGGCGCTGACCAGGCTGCAGCAGAGCCACGACTGGGTCGATCTCGGCCGGCATTTCCATCCGGCGCCCGAAAGGCTCTACACTTGGTGGAGCTATCGATCGAAGGATTGGACGGCCAATGATCGCGGTCGCCGGCTCGACCATATGTGGGCAAGCCCCTCGGTCGCGGGCCATGCCGTCGCGCACAAGGTGCTGGAGCCTTGCCGCAGCTGGCTGAAGCCGTCCGATCACGTCCCGCTCGTCACCGAGTTCGCCTTTTGAGCGGCGTTCGGGCAGCGGCGCACGCGCTCGATGCCATTCGGCGCGGCTGGCCCGTGCGTATCGTCGCCGGCGATGGCGCGATCGCGGTGCTGGCGATCGAGACCGCCGATGATGGACGGCTTGCCGCATTCGATCCCGAAGGCCGGGCCGACGTGCTGCTTTCCAGCGGGCGGGCGGCCACGCTGAAGCTCGCCAACCAGCTTGATGCCGCCACACCCGGAACCGCGGTCAGGGTTGAACGGTCGCCCTGGCTGGATCTGCCCGCCGCCATCGCCCTGGCAGACCCTGCGCTCGACCTTGCCACTCCGCTCAAGGGGCCGTTCCGCGCAATCCACGTGGCGGCGCCTCATGCCGCCGCCGCCGCCCTTCGCCTCGCCCGGATCGCTGGGCTGATGCCGGCCTTCTTCGTGATCGACGACGGCGTCGGCGAGGTGGAGGTCTCGGCAGATGCCATAGCGGATCAGGATGCCCCCGCCAGGCTAATGATCGCGGCGCGTGCCCGATTGCCGGTGGAGGTTTCGGAAAGAAGCGAGATCGTCGCCTTCCGCAATGCCGACGATGCCGCCGAGCATGTGGCGCTCCTGATCGGCCAGCCGGACGGACGCCCTCCGCTGGTGCGATTGCACAGCGAATGCCTGACGGGCGACGTG
>Ga0164243_10010981_pt1 | contig 12961 bp, 14 predicted proteins | sample OricompcompostOP_FD_108781 | JGI IMG/M metagenome (GOLD analysis project Ga0164243, IMG submission 108781) | Organic Plus compost microbial communities from Emeryville, California, USA - Original compost - Organic plus compost (OP) | ecosystem: Engineered > Solid waste > Mixed feedstock >... | reverse complement strand
GCTGCGGCGAAGGCCGCGATCGATGCGGAGGTCGCGAAGGCGGCGAGGGCGCAGTCGCTGATGGCCAAACAGAAGCGTGAGGCGGAGAAGGCGCTGGCGCTGGTGGGCGGGATGGGTCTGACGGGTGGCTTTGTTTCCGCGACCTCGCCGGTGGCGAAGCCGGCACCTCGCGGGCCGGACGGGCAGTGGCGCGATGAGTCGTGCAACCAGGATGATCCGACGACCGGTGGTTGCGTGACGCCGCGGACGTTGCATGCGTACAAGCAGGTCAAGCAGGCGGATTTCAGCCGGTTCGTGGGCTGCTACCGGACAGGTGGCCCGTACGAGCATCCGAAGGGGCGCGCGTGTGACTGGTCGTTGCGCAGCTCGGGGTTCAGCCCTGCGGCGAACAAGGACCAGAAGATGTACGGGAACAACCTGGCGGCTTTCCTGGTCCGCAATGCCGATCGTCTGGGCATTCTCTATGTCATCTGGTACCGGCAGATCTGGTTTCCTGCGACGGGCTGGAAGTCGTACAGCGGAGCGAGCGACCACACCGACCACGTGCACATGTCCATGTTGTGACCGGCGAGGTCCACTGCCTTGGCACGGCAGCACGTCGCGGATAGGGCCTACCGGCGATGCCGCCTGGGACGTGGTCGGCGACTCCACCCGGGGCCGATGCTGGTTGTCGATCCTGGCGGCGAGTGTCACCGGCGCGTGCCGGTATCCCACGATGGCAGTATCGGCGCGCCGCTCAGCGGCGCTCGTCGGTCGAGTCGGGGCGCTTCCACAGCAGGGTCGCGACCGCTGCCGCTAGACCGACTGCGGCGCAGGTTGCCAGCACTGTGGTCATGGCGTTGGTGTATGCCGCACGTGCCTGGTCGGCGAGCGCCGGTAGGCCGGCCGCGGACGAGACGGCGATGGCCGCGGCAACCGACTCCTCGGCCGTGTCGGCGACGCTGCCGGGCAGGCCGGTCGTGGTGAGGCGCCGGCTGTAGGTCTGCGCGAGGACGCTTCCGAGCAGCGCGACGCCGAGCGCGCCGCCGGTCTGCCGCATCGTCATGGTGATGGCGATGCCGGCGCCGGACCGGTCCGGGGGCACCGCGCCCAGCGCGGCGTCCATGCCGCCGGCCAGGGTTGCGCCGACTCCGATCCCGGCGACCGCGTACCAGACGGCCACGAAGACGTAGCTGCTGCCGGCCTCGGTGCCGGCGCCGATCAGTAGACCGGTCGTGGTGATAGCGAGGCCGGCGACGATCGGTAGGCGATGGCCGATACGGGCCGCGAGTCGCGTCGCGATACCTGCGCCGACGACGAGGCCGACGATCAAGGGCAGCAACCGTAGCCCGGTGTCGAGGGCGTCGAAGCCGAGCACGGCCTGGAGGTGTTGAGGGCCGACGAACAGCACGCCGAAGAGGACGAAGCTGGCAACTGTCGCGTTGATCGATCCCCACCGGAACTGCGGGTCGCGCAGCAACTGCAGGTCGATCATCGGCTCCGCCCGGCCGGTCTCCCACGCGATGAATGCCCCGATCAGGGCAGTGCCGGCGACGAGGGCGACGACGACCACCGGCGCACCCCACCCGCGTTGCGGTGCGTCGATGACGCCGTAGACGAAGGCGGCCAGACCGGTCGTCGACAACACCGCACCGACCGGGTCGAGTCGGGGCGGATCCGGGTCGCGGGATTCGGGTAGGCACGCGGCGACAACCAGGGCGGCGATCGCGACGATAGGGATGTTGACCAGGAAGATCGTCCCCCACCAGAAGTGTTCGAGCAGGAACCCGCCGACGATCGGCCCGAGTGGGATCCCGACGCCCATCCCGGAGATGACCACCGACACCGCCCGGCTGCGTTCGGGCCCGCTGAACAGGCCCGTGAGGGCGGCGAGCGTAGCGGGCATGATGATCGCGGCGCCGAGCCCGAGGCCGGCGCGGGCGGCGATGACCTGGGTGGCGTTCTGCGCCCACGCGGCGGCGATCGACGCGACTGCGAAGACGGCCAGTCCGGTCAGCAGGCAACGGCGGCGACCGTAGCGGTCGGCGAGCGCGCCGAACGGTAAGAGCAGCCCGGCGAAGATCAGCACATAGGCGTTGACCATCCACTGGAGAGCGTCGGTGCCGGCGCGCAGGTCCACCGCCATGGTGGGCAGGGCGACGTTGAGGATCGTGATGTCGAAACCGATGGCGACGACCGCGACCGTGAGGCCGGTCAGCGCCCATCGACGGCGAGACGGAGCGATTGCGGACACGGTGAGGTCCTCTCTGCTGGTTGGAAAGCCCCGACGGCCAGCTGCCCCCGCGACCGTCGTCCGCGAACGCCCGGTTCGAGCGGGCGCGATGGTCGGTTGGGCTCGGGACGCGTTGCCGGGAAAGGGAAACAGCAATACATGCTGGCATACGCATATTAATATGCGTTGGCTGTGGTCGGTCAAGACCAGCGGACGGAATAGTTCACCGTTCCGTTTATTCATCGTCTCATGTATCGTCGGCGTGTGGAGACCTTGGTGGAGGGGCAGGCGCTGGCGCGTTTCGGTCATGCGCTCTCCGATCCGGTGCGGGCTCGTCTGCTGCTGGCGCTGCGGGAGGGTCCTGGCTACCCGGCGGAGCTGGCGGAGCGGTTGGGGACGAGTCGGCAGAACCTCTCGAACCATCTGGCCTGCCTTCGCGGGTGCGGGTTGGTGGTGGCGGTGCCGGAGGGGCGCCGGGTCCGCTACGAGCTCTCCGACGGCCGGCTCGCACACGCGGTCGGTGACCTGCTCGGGCTCGTTCTCGCGGTCGACCCCACGGTCTGCCCGGCAGCGGACGCGGACGGGTGCTGCTGATGAGCCTGCCGCTGTCACTGGTCCCGGCCGGCCCCTCGCCCGTACGGCGCGCGGTGCTGACGCGTCGGATTCGGCTGTTCGTCGCCGCGACCATCGCCTACAACATGGTGGAGGCGGTCATCGCGATCACGGCGGGACGGTTGGCGTCATCGACCGCCCTGGTCGGCTTCGGCCTCGACTCGGTCATCGAGGTGTCGTCCGCCGCGGCGGTCGCCTGGCAGTTCTCCGGCCCGGACCATGAACGTCGGGAACGCACGGCCCTGCGGATCATCGCGGTGTCGTTCTTCGCTCTGGCCGCCTATGTCAGCGTCGAGTCCGTACGCGCCCTGGTCGGCGGGGAGAAGGCGGACCATTCCACGATCGGCCTCGTCCTGGCCGCTGTGTCGCTGGCGGTCATGCCGGTGCTGTCGGCCGCGCAGCGACGCGCCGGCCGGGAGCTCGGCTCGGCGTCGGCGGTGGCCGACTCCAAACAGACGCTGCTGTGCACCTACCTGTCCGCGGTGCTGCTCGTCGGGCTCGCGGTCAACTCGCTGTTCGGCTGGTGGTGGGCCGACCCCGCCGCGGCCCTCGTCATCGCCGCCGTCGCCGTGAAAGAGGGCCGCGAGGCCTGGCGAGGCGATGCGTGCTGCAGCCCGGGCGCGGCGTTGAGTGCCGCGTCCCAGGCCGCCGACGAGCCGTGCCAGGACGGCTGCTGCGGCCCAGCCGCCCGCTGACCATCGCGGCCACCTGCCGCGACCCCCGAGCCGCCGGCCGGGACGCGGCCCCCACGCGCGGGCACGCGAACCGGCCCATCTCTTACTCGCTGAGGATCTGGCGTGGTCTGTCGGGTGTCACCCGGTCCGCAGCAGCGTCGGTGGGCAGCGTGCCGTGGATGACATCCGGGCGTTGCGCGCACGGCGTTCCGGCTACCCGCAGCGTAGAGGGTCGGGCTAGCCTAGCCGGGTGAGGATGTCGCGGAGGGCGTTGATGTCGGCCTGTTGCGTGTTCCTCATCGACTGGGCGAGCACGCGAACCTCAGGCTCGGGATCGGCGGCGAGGACCGCGTCGACCATCGATATGCCGCCCTGGTGATGGCGGATCATCAGCTCGCAGAAGAGCCGGTCGAGTTCCGCCCCGGTGGCCTGGTTGAGCGCATCGAGCTCTTCCCGGGTGGCCATCCCGGGCATGCTCCCGGCCGGCGGGGTGCCACCGCCGGCGTGGTTCATGTCGGTGCGGTCCATCCATGCCATGGCGGGCTCGCGGGAGGTCGGTGAGAGGTTCCATTGGCGTAGCCAGGCCTGCATCATGCCGATCTGGCCCTGCTGGCTCAAGGCGATGTCGAGGGCGACGGTGGTGACGTCGGCGTCGGCGCTGCCGGCGTAGGCGCGCATCGCCATCGCCACCGCCTGGGCGTGATGGGTGGACATGGCGCGAGCGAACCCCGCCTCGGCGGAGGTGTCGCCGGGAGCGCGGAGGATGGGGATCAGGATGCCGATGCTGATGCCCACGGCGAGGGCCAGAGCGCATGCGACGGCGGCGACCCAGCTCGGCGTGCCGCGCCGGACGGGTGGTGCCGGTGTCGCGGTCAGGTCGTCGGTGGGTGCGGTGTCGACCATCGCTAGTTTCCTTGTTGCGGTTGGAGTTCGCGTGGTGTCGTGCCGGTGGCGGTGATGCCGCCGCTGCAGGCAGCGCCCTGTTCGGGGCCGGCGTTGACGCGGGCCGCGCCGATGAAGTCGGGGATCCGTTGGTCGTCGGCGTCCTCGACGGTCAGGCGGTAGCCCCATGCCTGTAGTGAGATCGGGGCGTCGAGGTTCTCTTGTGGACTCATCAGCATGAAGTCGACGCCGCGGACGTGGCGGCTCAACACGGCGACCTGGTCGGCGGGCAGGTCGGGCCGGTGGGTCACCCAGACCGCGCCGTGTTCCATGCTGTGGGTGGCGTGCTCGGCGGCGATCGGCGCGTCGTAGATGTCGCCGGAGCAGTTCTGCCAGGTGCCGTTGTGGTCGCCGCCGACCGATGGTTGCACCTCGTAGGTCAGCGGACCGGACTTGTGGTTGTTGGTCAGCCACGGCGGTTTGGTGCTGGCGTAGTCGGTGACGCCGGCGAGGCTGGTGAGCCGGTCGTTCCACGGCCTGCTGCCGCGCCAGGCGGCGAACGCCGTGTATCCGACAATGAGGGCTGCGACCAGGCCGACACCGGTCCACAGGCCGATGGCGCCCCAGGGACGTGGCGGCTTGACCGGGACGACCCGGCGCCTGCGGTTCCTGCTCTGCGAGATCATGGGGTTCTCCTTTGGGATCGGGACGTTCGGCGCTCAGGCGCCGGCGTACGAGTGCAGGCCGGAGATCAGGAGGTTGACGGCGAACAGGTTGAACATCATGGTCAGCCAACCGACGACGGCCAGCCACGCCGTGGTGCTGCGGCGCACGCTCGGGGTGGCGCGGGCGTGCAGGTATCCGGCGTAGACCACCCATGAGATGAACGCCCAGGTTTCTTTCGGGTCCCAGCCCCAGTAGCGGCCCCATGACGCCTCGGCCCAGATCGCGCCGGCGATGACGGCGAACGTCCAGATCGGAAAGGCGAACGCGTGGAGGCGGAACATGACCCGCTCGAGGACCGGCCCAGCCGGTAGCCACGCTGCAAGGGTGGCGGCGAAGCCGTCCGGTGTGGACTGTGACCGGGTGCGGATGAGGTATCCGACGGCGGCGACGAAGCCGACCAGGAAGACGCCGGACGCGAGGGCGGCGGTGCTGACGTGGATCTTCAGCCAGACCGAGTCGAGTGCCGGGACCAGCGGGCCGGCCGGGGTGTAGACGCGCAGTCCGGCGAAGCCGAGCAGGAGCAGGGTGACCACGCACACGTAGAGTCCCAGCGGCCGCCACGCGGGCGTGCGGACGGCGGTGACCAGCCACGCGGTGACCGCGGCGAGGGTCAACGCGATGATGAACTCGTACATGTTGCCCCATGGCACCCGCTCGGCGGCCAGGCCGCGGGTCAGCAGGCACCCGGCCTGCGTGACCGCCGCGAGTGCGGTGGCCCACAGGCCGACGGTCGTCGCCCACGCCCGTCGCCGCGGATCTGGGGCTGGTTCGGCCCGGGGCGGAGGCGGCGTATCCCCGGCCGGCCCGGCGACGACGGCAGCAGCGAGGGCGGGCGCGCGTAGTCGGGTTCGGTCGGTCAATGCGTGGCTGGCGGCGTGCGCGACCAGCGCCATGAGGTAGCAGAGCATCGCGATCACGAGCAGCAGATCGGAGATGGCGGCCATGGGTTCCTTCGATCGAGGTCGGTCAGGCAGGTCAGGTGCAGCGCAGCTGGGCGGGAAAGCCTGCCCCGGTCAACGCGGCGGCGAGCCGGTGCGGGTCCACGACCGCCGGGTCAGCATCGACGACGGCGTAGCCGGAGCGTGGCGAGGTGTGGGCGCGGTGAACCCCTGGCATCGCCTCGAGGACGGCCGTGACCGCCGCAGCGGTCGCCTCGTCGGTCACGCCCGCGACGCTGTAGGTGTGGGTGACGGTGTCGAACACGGACAGCCTCCGGGCACAGCGAGCCGGCCAGCAGACCGCCCGGGGGCAGCCGCTGTCAGGACGTCATCGCAGGGGAGATGGAGGCATCGCGCGGGTCCGCGGACCGCGACGCGAGTGCCGACGCCGTCGGCCTACGTGCGCAGCACGCACAGCCGGGACAGGCGTGGCGCCGCCGCCGGCACATCGGTGGCCGCCGCCCGGGACAGATCCCAGGCGCGATCCTGGCCTGGCTCACGGACCTGCGGCGCGGCGGGCGCCGTGACCGACAGCGGGGTCTGGGCGACGCACGATCCCCGCACCACCGGCCGGTCCCGCTCGCCGGCGGGGTCGGCGACGGTCGGCGCGTCGCCCGGCTCCGCCACCGGCGCGGAGCCCTCGGGTATCGCCGACCCGGCCATCACGGCGGGAGCGGCACCGAGCAGTCCGGACGCGCACTGGTATCCGTGGGCCAGCACGACCGCGAAGACGGCCAACAGCACCGCCGCGCGGGGCATCCACCCGGCGGACCGCGGGACAGGCCGGCGCGTCACGGCGACCAGGGTACGACACCCGGCTGGACAGGTCGCTGCGGCACGAGTCAGGACACCTGCACCGTGAACCCGACGGTGTTCACCCGGCCGTCGACCTGGAACTCGAAGAAGGCCCGGTAGCGGCCGACGCTCGGCATCGTCAGCCACGCTTTGACCGCGCCGCCGACAAGCTGTTCCTCCGGATAGGCGGGAACCACGGCGACGTCACCGTCGCGGACGACGAGCAGCCGGCCGAACGAGCCGTGGTACGGCTGGAGGCGCTGCGGGACAGGCATGCCCGACGCGTATACCCGCAGCAACACCGGCACCGTGGCGGCCAGCTGCGCAGTCCCCTCCATCGTGACCGTCAATCCGCCCGCCTGAGCCTCCCGGGCCGGCGCCGCGAGCGGGACGGGTACGAACCCGCCGGGTACGGTGTGGTCGATACCCAAGCTGACCGGCCGGGCCACGTTGTCCGCCCCGATGGCCGAGAACTCGGCCACGAGCCGGTACAGCCCGGGCTCGGCTAGCGCCAGCGGCGTCGTCCACCGGCCGTCCCCGGTCGTCGTCGGATGCAGATGCTGGTAGCCGGCGAGGTCCGCGCGTACGACCGTCAGGTGCATCAGCGCGTCGCCGACAGGCGTGAACGCGCTGACGGGCCGGCCGCCGTTGTCGACGATCTGGAACGCGTACCGGATCGCCGGGCCCGGTGGCTGGGACCGCGACCCCGGCTGGAGCGTGTAGCCCTGCCCGCCGACACCGACCCCGGTGACCTCCGACCCGCCGGCGTGACTGTGCTCGGCCGTCACCGGCGCGGTCATCGGCGCGGTCATCGCGACACCACCGGGCATCACGTGACCCGGCATCGCCGGAACGGCCGCAGCCGGCGGCTGCGGGTCGGTGACGCGGGCGGCCGCAAAACCGGCGACGATCGCCAGCACTGCGGCACCGGCGACCACGGCCGGCCGGGCCCGCCCGGCCGCTACCGGCGGGGCGTCATCGTCCGGCCCGACACGCCATCTCCCAAGCGGCATAGGAGATAACCTACCCTGCGGTCGAGGACTTCTCAGGTTCCGTGATCGCGCGGCCCGCCCCACCGGTTGGCGCGGCCACCGGGCCCGGGTAGGCCCGGATAATAGGCGGGTGTCGATGGGTGCGTGTCGCGGGCAAAGCCACGACCACGGCCAGGTGACCGCGACGGGTCGGCACCGTCGGGCGCTGGCCGGGGTGATCGGCACGCGATCGGCATCCTGCTACTGTTCCGGGCAGGCGACGCCAGCCTGGATATGCGCGGCGCGTTCCTCGAGCTCCCCGGGCATGCCGGTCATGAGCATCCCGGAGACCCCTAACCGGTGCGGCGCCGCGCCAACGACACGACGATCAGGTAGCCGAGGACCAGGAACACATGGCTGACCAGCCGGGTCACGGTCACGTCGCCGTCGCTGATGTCGGCCAGGTAGAGCAGGGTCAGCGTGGCCAGCAGCACCGTGAGCAGTGGCACCAGCGCGCCCGGGTCGCCGCGCCGTGCGGCGACGTAGGTGAACCCGGCGCCGATCGCGGCGTTCCACGCCGCGAACTCCGAGGAGAGATGCCCGCCCAGGCCGTGCCAGTCACCCACGCCGCGCAGGCCGACGAGCTGCGCGGCGCCGATCACCAGCTGCAGGGTGCCGATGACCGCCAACGCCACCCTGAGCCGGTCTGCCCGGTTGGGTGCCCGCCTCAACCGAGCTGCACGCATCGGACCAGACCCGGTAGCGAGCTACACAGGACGAGGATCGCCAGCGGTGTCGCCGGCAGCGCGGCGACCGCGGCAACGATCCCCGCGGCCACCGCCCGGTGCAGCGGGCGGGGCGGGTCCAGCAGCCGATGAAGCCGTTCGACGGCGCTGCCGCCATGGGCGGCCGTGACGCCCGCCGGGGCGACCGGGGCGCCGGCGACCATGGCCGCCAACGCCTCCGCCAGATCCTGCGGGGCGTGGCGCCGGGTGGCGACGTCGTCGGCGCGAATCTCGATCAGGCGGGCGATCTGCTGCTGCGCGGCGGCGAAGACCCGCGCCCGCGGCATCGCCGCCGCGGCGACGCGTACCACGTCGAGAAGGATCTGGTGGCGCCCGGCCGCGTGTGCCCGCTCGTGCCCGAGCACAGCCGCCAGCTGCGTCGGGGTCAGCTGCCGTATCGCCGCGGTGGTGACCACCACCCGGGGGCTGCGACCCGGTGAGACGTACGCCGCCGGCTGTGCGTGGTCGAGAACCGTGACCCCGCCTAGCGCGTGGTCGACACGGCCCACGAGCGTGAGCACCTCGTTATGCGCGCGCCGGTCGCGTACCTGCGCGCGCAGCCGCAGACCGCATCGCACGACGAAAGTGACACCGGCGAGCAGCACGGTCGCGGAGACGATGTCGCCGCCCACCCGTACCGCCGTACCTATCCCGCCGCCCACCGAATGAACGCACCAGAGCAGCACCGCGCAGACGACCGGTGGCCGCAACGCCGACGGCACGACCACCGACAACGCCACCGCCAGCACCGAGAGCACCAGGGTCGCCAACAGCACATACCACGCGGCGATGCCCAGCCGCGGCGCCCGATAGGTCCACCGCGCCGTCGGCAGCCACCGCGACCCGAGGCACGAGGCGAGCACGGCGAAGCCGAGGACATTGGCGGCGATCATGACCGACGCCCCTTGCGGGCAGCGGCCCGCAACGCCTCCCGGACCGCGTCGCCCTCTGCCGCGGAGAGCTGCCGGACGAAGCCCAACAGGGCCGCAGCCGGATCGCCGCTCTCGGCCATCGCCGCCCGCATCAGCTCCGCGCCGTACTCGCTGCGCGACGTCACCGGCGCATACAGGTAGGCGCGCCCCTGCTTTTCCCGCCGCAGCCTGCCCTTCTTGAACAGGTTGTCGACCACCGTCAGCACCGTGTTGTACGCCAGGTCACGGTCCGGCTGCAGATCCTGCCAGATCTCCCGCACCGTCGCGGGCTCGTCCCGCCGCCACAAGCGGTCCATCACCGCCGCCTCCAACTCACCGAACCCGCGCACCCCGTCACTCCCTCCAGGACCAGCCGACCGTCGCCGCCCCGTCGCCAGCCCCCGACGATCTCCTAAGCAGCTTAGGTATAGTCGGCGGGTCCCGCCACAGCCGGGACTCGTCGGGACGCGGGAACCAGCCAACCGATCCGAGACCGGCGCTCGAGCCGATCGTCGATCCTAACCTGCTTGGGAGGCCTGCCCGTGAGATCGTTGGTCCGTGCCATCGCCGTCGCCTTTGCTGCGGCGGCCTGCGCCGTAGGGCTGGCATGGGATCCGGCGCCCGCCTGGGCGCACAACGAGCTGCGATCCTCCGACCCGGCCGATGGGGCAGCGCTGGCCTCGGCACCGACGCAGGTGATGCTCGCCTTCGCCGAACGACTCGACCAAAAATATACGCAGATCAATGTGACGGATAGGGCGGAGACGTCAGTCGTGGCGGGCGAGCCCGCCGTGACCGGAAACCGGGCGGTCCAGCGACTGGGCGCGCTGACCGCCGGCGAGTACACCGTCGGGTTCCGGGTGGTCTCCGTCGACGGGCACCCCGTGCAGGGATCGGTCACCTTCACCCTGACCGCCCCCACCGCTGCGTCGACGCCACCGGCCGCTGTCACCCCGACACCCGCCGCCGACCCGGCGACGCCGACGTCGGGCCCCGGCTCAGTTGCCGCGACGCCGGTGGCCGAGACGGAGCCGGGAGCGGGCGGCGCCGGGTCTGTCGCCGTCGTCCTGATCGCCGCCGTCGCCGCCATCGGCGTCGCCGCGGCGCTGCTTCGCCGACGCCGCGGCACGCCACCGTCGTGACCAGCGACCGAGACCGCCACCCGCCACGGTGGGCAGCGCCGGCCGCGTTCCTGGTCGCGGCCGCCGTCATGGCCGCCCTGCTCGCCTACGGCGGTGGTGCACGGCGAGACGTCGTGCCCGGTCTGGTGGATCCGGGCGCGGCTACCGCGTGGGCGTTGCCGGCCGCCCGCCTGTGCATGCAGGTCTTCGCGGTCGCCACGACCGGGTTGTTGCTGGCGGCGGTGGTGCTCTCGCCCCGCGGCGAGGACGGCATGCTCTCGGCGGTCGGCTACCGGCGGGTGCGGGCCTGCGCCTGGACGGCGGTGCTGTGGTGCGGATCGAGTATCGCCGCGCTCTGCTACACCCTGGCCGACCTGCTCGGCCTCCCGTTCAGCGACGCGGTGTCGGTCAACTCCGTCGTCAACTTCGCGACGACCGTCCCCCTCGGGCGTGCCCTCGCACTCTCGGCGTGGATGGCGGCCGCGGTCTTCCTCGTCTGCTGCACCACGCTGCGCGTGCGGGGGGCGGCCGTCGCGTTGGCGGTCGCCGTGCTCGGTGTGATCCCGCCGGTGTTCACCGGCCACGCCGCGGCCGCTGCCAACCACCAGCTCGCGGTATCCGGCCTGCTCCTGCACGTCGTCCCGGTCACCGTGTGGGCAGGCGGCCTGCTGGCGCTGGTGTTGACCGGACGGGCGTCCAACGCCGACCAGGCGGTCGCGGTGCGCCGCTTCTCCCGCATCGCTCTGACGTGCATCGCCCTGGTGGCGCTCTCCGGGCTCCTGTCCGCCGCCATCCGGTTACCGTCGTGGACCGCGCTGCTCGACACCCGCTACGGCCAACTCGTCCTGGTCAAAACCGGCCTGCTGGTCGTGGTCGCAGGACTGGGCTGGTGGCACCGCTCGTCGGCCCTTCCCGCCCTGGTCGCCGGCGATCGGCGCCGGTTCACCCTGACAGCGGTCGTGGAGCTGCTGGTGTTCGCGGCCGCGATCGGCACCGCGGTCGCGCTGTCGCGGACCCCGACCCCGGACGTCGAGCAGGGCAATGATGAGAGTGTCGCCCAATCGTTGCTGGGCTATCCGATGCCGGCGCCACTGTCGCTGGGCCGGCTCGTCGGTGACTGGTTGCCCGAACCCCTGTTCCTGACCGCCGCGGCCGCCGCCGCAGCCCTCTACCTCGCCGGGGTGACCCGGCTCCGCCGCCGTGGTGACGCCTGGGCACCCGCCCGGACCGTGTCGTTCCTCGCGGCCTGCGCCGTGCTCGCCTTCGCCACCTCGAGCGGGATCGCCCGCTACGCCCCGGTCCTGTTCAGCGTCCACATGGTGCAGCACCTGCTGCTCATGATGGTGGTGCCCATCCTGGCCGCGCTGTCCGCACCGGTCACGCTCGCCCTGCGGGCACTGCCCAGGACAGCGAACCCGGACTGGCCAGGCCCGCGGGAATGGCTCAAGGCCGCGCTGGCGTCCCGGTTCGCCGCCGTGCTCACCCGACCGCTCATCGCACTCGGCCTCTACGTCGTGAGCATCTACGCGATGTACTTCACCGGCCTCTACGAGGCGGCGCTGCGCTCCCACGCCGCGCATCTGCTCATGGTGGCGCACTTCGTCGGCGTCGGGTACCTCTTCTTCTGGACGGTCATCGGCATCGACCCCGCACCGGGCCGCGTCGCCCATCCGGTCCGGATGCTCGTCGTCATCATCGCGATGATCCTGCACGCCATCCTCGGCATCGCCCTGATGCAGTCCGGGACCCTGCTCGCCGCCGACTGGTACACCCAGCTGGCCCGGCCGTGGGGTCCGACACCTCTGGACGATCAACGCACCGCCGGCGGAATCGCCTGGTCATTCGGCGAAATCCCCACCCTCATCGTTCTCGGCGCCCTCTTCGTCCAATGGTGGCGCGCCGACCAGCGCGAACAACGCCGCCTCGACCGCGCCGCGGACCGCGCCGAAGCACAGGGCCGCGAAGACGAACACCTCGCCGCCTACAACCGGATGCTCGCCGACCTCTCCCAACGCGACCGCCGCACCGCCGAGCAGGACAGCCCGCACGACACCTAGCGACACCCCTGCGGGGTGCGGTCGCGATCCGTCGCGTCACGGTGTCGCTGGGTGCAGGTCCACCTAAGACGGGTGGGAGACGGCGGCGGATTCAGCCGTGCTGAGCTGCTTGTTCGTTTCTACGGGTCGGTGTGTTCACCGCTAGTTCACGACACCCTCCGAGGCTCAGGTCGGCACGCAGGCTGAGATCGAAGGAAGGCCGAAATCATGACCAATGCCGAGGACCGCGAGGGTACGGGCTACTCGCGCCGGCAGCTCGTGAAGTATGCCGGTGTCG
>Ga0164243_10010978_pt1 | contig 12962 bp, 13 predicted proteins | sample OricompcompostOP_FD_108781 | JGI IMG/M metagenome (GOLD analysis project Ga0164243, IMG submission 108781) | Organic Plus compost microbial communities from Emeryville, California, USA - Original compost - Organic plus compost (OP) | ecosystem: Engineered > Solid waste > Mixed feedstock >... | reverse complement strand
CGCCGTGCCGCCCGCGTTCCACGGCATCACGCCCACGACGGCGGTGACCGCGCCGGGGTGGTCCCGCGCGATCCGCACGGCGATCGCCCCGCCGAGCGACAGCCCGGCGACGGCGAACCGGGTGGGATCGAGCTCGGCGCACGCGTCGAACACCGTCTCCGCCGGCCGCGGCAGGTCACCGTCGGCGCGCGCCCGGTCGATCCGGCGTGCCCGGGCAGGTCCATCACCACGGTGCGGTACCCGTCCAGCAACGGAACCACACCGGCCCAGGACTCGATCGAACTGCCGAACCCGGGCAGCAGGACGATCGTCCGCAGCCCGTCCCCGCGCACCTCGTGGTGCATACCGTGCCCGGTGACCGCCATCGTCGTCCGTTCCCGTGCTCAGGGTCGGACAGGCCGTATCCATCCCGGATGGACTGTCCGAACCGGGAGGAGGGTTGTCGCACCAGTTCCGCCTCCGACGCGGCGATCCCCTGCCGCGCCGCGTCGACCAGGGGGCCAGGTTGGGCATCCCGCGGTCCTCCGATCACCCGCGTTACGGATTCAGATCCGTAACGCCGTTCGCAGCGTGCCGCGTCCCGGGAGCGGGCGCACGTGGCCGGGCCGGCCTCCCCCGCCGGCCCGGCCACCACCTCACGCCACGGTCGCGTCGACCGTCACCGGGATGTTGCCGCGCGTGGCGTTGGAGTACGGGCAGATCGCATGAGCGGCCTCGGCGAGCTCGTCGGCGACCACCTGGTCCACACCGGACAGTTCGACGTGGATCGCGGCACCGAGGGTGAAGCCGCCCTCCGGGGTCGGATGCAGCTGCACCTCCGCCACGACCGCCGAGTCGGCCACCGCGACCTTCCGCTGCGCGGCGACGGCCTTGAGCGCCGAGTGGAAGCACGAGGACCAGCCCGCCGCGAACATCTGCTCGGGGTTGGTGGCGCCACCCGGGCCGCCCATCTCCTTGGGGATCGCGAGCGCGGTCTCGAGCAGACCGTCGTCGGCCCGCACGCGTCCTCCCGCCCTGCCGTCACCCGTGGAGGTGGCAACGGCGGTGTACAACGGAGTGCTCATCGGATCAGGTCCCTTCTCCTTCGCGGGAAACCCGCGATACCGAACGTTCTACCTTTGACCATCCTGCATCGTCTGCTAGCCTCCGTCAAGACCGATCGTTCTGTCTCGGTCGTCACCCATCCGTTTCCCGCAGAATCGAGAAGCAACCGTGAGCAAACGCACCACCACGACCTGGGGTATCGCACTGTCCGCACTGACCGTGGCCGCCACCGTGTCGGTGACCACTCCCCCAGCTGCCGCCGCCGTCCCCGCCGGCCCGGCTTCCGGGGCGCACGCGCCGTTGGGCAGGCTCGGTCCGCTGACCGAGCTCGTGGTCGAGCGCCTGCGCGTCAGCGACGACGTCGCGGCCGCGAAGTTCGGCACCGGCTCGCCGATCGACGACCCGACCCGCGAACAGGCCGTGCTCGAGGAGGTTCGCGCGCAGTCGGCGGAACTCGGCCTGGGCGCCGACTCCGCGGTGGCGTTCTTCGGCGACCAGATCACGGCGAGCAAAGTGGTGCAGAACGGATTGTTCGCCCGCTGGACCGCGCACCCGGAGGAGGCGCCCACCACGCGACCCGATCTCGGCGAGATCCGCACGCGCCTCGACCAGCTCACCACCGCGTTGCTCCGGGAACTGAAGGCCACGGTGCACGTGCGCGGGGCAGCGGTGCCCTGCGCCGTCCAGCTCGCGCTGGCGACCGGGTCGGCGCTCGTCGTGGACGAACTGGACGGACTGCACCGCCGGGCGCTGGGGACCGCGGTGCGGTCGGTGTGCAACGCCTGAGCCCGGCTCACGCCACCGCGATCACCACCTTGCCCCCGGCGTGTCCGCTTTCGACGGTGGCCAGCGCCGCCGGGGCGTCGGCCAGTGAGTGGACCGCGGCGATCTCCGGCTCGAGGGGCCCCTCGAGCGCGAGGCGGGCCGCGCGCTCGAGGTTCGCGCGGTCCAGCCGCCGCTCCACGTACCGGCCGCCGAGCTCCTCCACGGAGCGGTCACCGACCGCCAGCAGGGTGCGCTTCTCCCGCGCCAGCGGAGCGACCGTGCGCAGCGCGGGACCGCCGACGAGGTCGACGACCGCGTCGGCACCCCCGGGGACGAGCTCCCGCACGGCGGCGGCCGTGTCCCCCGCGGTGTAGTCGACGAACCGCACACCGAGCGCCTCGGCCCGTTCGCGCTTGGCCGCGCTGCCGGTACCGATCACACGCAGACCGCGCGCGCCCGCCAGCCGGGCAACGGCGAGGCCGACCCCGCCGCCGACCCCGTTCACCAGGATCGTCGCGCCACGCGCGAGGTCGAGCTGGTCGAGCACGTCCACCGCGGTCGTCCCGGCCACCGGCAGCGTCGCGGCCGCGGTGGCAGACAGACCCGCCGGGGTGCGCGCGGTGTGCGGCGCCGACAGCACGGTCGTCTCGGCGTAGGTGCCACCGCCGGTGAGCGCGAAGCCGAACACCGCGTCACCCACCGCGAGCCCGTCGACGTCGTCGCCGACCGTGAGAACGGTCCCCGCGGCCTCCATGCCCAGCACTCGGGGGAACGGGCGCCCCCCGTCGACCTCCGGGACCGGCCGCGACCGCAGGATGTGGTCGAGGGGGTTGACCCCCGCGACCTCGACCCGGATCAGCACCTCGCCGGGGCCGGGTACCGGATCGGGACGGTCGAGGAACTCCTGCACCTCCGGCCCGCCGTGCCTGGCGTAACCCCATGCCTTGCCCATGTCGGATCACCTCCGCTCGCCGGCCCGGCCGTTCCGGGCCCCGCACCGCCATCGTCGTTCCTCACACCGGCGTCAGAGGCAACCGACCGAGGCGCGGATCACAGCGGCCGCAACGGGAATTCCCCGGCGCCCGGATGGCTTGATCGTGGTGAAGGCACGAGGAGGACGGTGTGCGGATCGGCGAACTGGCCGCCAGGACCGGAGTGAGCATCCGGTCGCTGCGGTACTACGAGGAACAGGGGCTGCTGACCAGCCGTCGCAGCGCGGGCGGACAGCGGACCTACACCGGCGACGTGGTGGAACGGGTCGGCTACATCCGCCGCATGCTCGCCGCGGGGCTGAGCAGCCGCACCATCGCCGAACTCCTGCCCTGCGTGGACCGCCCCGGTGCGGAGACCGCCGACGCCGCGCTGGAGCGGATGCTGCGCGAACGCGATCGGCTGACCGAGCACATCGCCGAACTCGTCCGGACACGCGAGTCCCTCGACGGGCTCATCGCGGTGAACCGGTCCTACCGGAACCGTCTCCCGGCGACATGAGTGTCCCCGCCGCCCGGCGGGCGACGGGGACACCGGTGGCCGCTCAGCGGCCGTAGGACTCCAGCAGGCGCAGCCACACCTCGCTGACGGTGGGAAACGCCGGGACCGCGTGCCACAGCCGGTGCACCGGAACCTCCCCCGCCACCGCGATCGTCGCGGCGTGCAGCATCTCCGCGACGTCCGGGCCGACGGCGGTGAACCCGACGACCACCTCGCGGTCGGAGTCCACGACCATCCGAGCCCGCCCCCGGTACCCGTCGGCGTGCACGGCGGCGCCGGCGACCGCGGCCAGGTCGTGGTCGACCACCCGGACGCGCAACCCGGCCTCCCGCGCGGCGGCCGCGGTCAGCCCCACCGCGGCCACCTCCGGATCGGTGAACACCACCTGCGGCACCGCACGCTCGTCGGCCGTCGCCGCGTGCCTGCCCCACGCTCGGCCGTCGACCGGCTCCCCCTTCGCCCGGGCCACGATCCCGTCCCCCGCGGCGCGGGCCTGGTACTTGCCCTGGTGGGTGAGCAGGGCCCGGCGGTTCACGTCGCCCACGGCGTAGAGCCCGCCGCCCCCGGCAGGCGTGCCGTCCGGGCCGACGACCCGCATCGTGGTGTCGACGCGCAGCCACGAGCCCGGCTCCAGGCCGACGGTGTCCAGACCGAGGTCACCGGTGTTCGGGGTGCGGCCGATCGCGACGAGGAGTTCGTCGGCATCGATCTGTTCACCGTCGGTGAGGGTGACCGACACGGTGCCGTGCGCGTGGCGCTTGACCGCCCCGGCCTCGGCACCGATGCGGATCGACACGCCCTTGTCCCGCAACGACTCCACGACGAGATCGGCGGCGAACGGTTCGTTGCGCGGCAGCACGCCGTCCCGCGCGAGCACGGTGACCGCCGACCCCAGCTCGGCGTAGGCGGTCGCCATCTCGACGGCCACCACACCGCCACCGATCACGACGAGGCTGCCCGGAACCCGTCGTGCCGCCACGGCGTCCCGGCTGGTCCACGGCGCCGCGTCGCGCAGACCGTCGACGTCGGGCACCAGCGCGCCGCTGCCGGTCGCGACGACGACCGCGTGCCGCGCGGTCAGCGTCGTGGTGGTTCCGTCGTCGCCGGTCACCTCGACGGCACCCGGACCGGCCAGCCGCCCGCGCCCCCGGTACAGCGCGATGCCCGCGGAGCGGAGCCAGGAGACCTGGCCGTCGTCCCGCCAGTCCGAGGCGAACGCGTCGCGCCGCGCGAGGACGGCCGCGGTGTCGAGCTCCCCGGCGAGCGCCTCCCGCGCCCCGGGCACGCGTCGCGCCGCGCTCAGTGCCGCGCCGCTGCGCAGCAGGGCCTTGGTGGGCATGCAGGCCCAGTAAGAGCACTCGCCCCCGACGAGTTCCCGTTCCACCACCGCGGCGGTCAGTCCACCCTGGACGACACGGTCCGCGACGTTCTCCCCGACCGGTCCCGCGCCGATGACGACGACATCGTAGGCGGCCACGTCAGTTCGCCTTCGCGGTGCGGTGCAGGCGGATCGCCGAGACGAGGAAGAAGATGCCGCCCAGCACGGCGTACCCGGCCACGGAGGTCAGCGACGGGTCGGCACCCGAGGCGCTGATCACGAAGTTCGCCCCGGCCAGAACGGAGATGCCACCGCTGAGGATCATCGGCCACTGGCCGCCCATCGCGCGGCGCACGACGGCGACGATCAGCTGGATCAGGCCCGCGACGATCGCCCAGACGCCCCACACCCGCAGGACCGCCGGAATGCCGGACGCGGCGGCGACGCCCACGCCGATCGTGGCGAGCAGGCTGATCGCCATGTTCACGTACAGCCCTCGCACCGAGCGCGATCCCTTCGCCGCGCCGGCGTCCACGATGGCCGCGCCGACGTCGAACAGCGGGTAGATCACCACCAGGGTGGCACCGGCCGCCCCGAGGCCGGATCTGGTCGTGAGGAACACCAGCACGGCCCACACGATGGCGAACGCGAACCGCACGAAGTACAACCGGCGCAGCGCCGGAGCGAACCCGTCCGAGACGGGTGTGTCGACAGTAGTAGCCACCTTGATCCCTTCGACATGAGGGAAAGTCCCCCGGTAGACCGAACGTTCTCTCTCGACTCAGCATGACCCCTGGGTCGCCGCCTGTCAAGACCGATCGTTCTATCTTGATGAAACGCGTCGAAGGTCCGGTTGGTCCGGATCGGAATGTAAGTCCGAAGTGGAGGGTGTCCCGCGGCGGCCGGAGATCAGTCCTGGATGCCCGCGGCGCGCAGCCAGATCACCCGGCAGGTCTCGGCGGCCTGGTCGAGCGCCGCACGGGAGGTGGCCGACGCGTGGTAGAAGGTGCGCTCCGTCATCCAGCAGATGGCGCGAGCGAGTGCTCGCGCTCCGTCGGGCCCCTCGTGCTCCGGCACGCCGGCGCGCACCAGGATCGCGGCGATGGCGTCGATGAAGATCTCGGCCGTCTCGTCCCACAGCGCGCCGATCTCCGGGATGGTGGACGACTGGTCGATGGCCACGCGCATGATCAGCCCGTGTTCCCGCCAGCGGTCGCGGGTGCGCCGCATGGCCGTCGCGATGGCCTCACGCGGAGCCGCGGGATCGTCGGCGGCGGCGCGGGACTTCTCCCGCAGCGCCTCGACCTCCTTGGCGAACAGGGCGACCAGCGCCTCCTGCTTGGAGCTGAAGTAGAAGTACATCGAGGCACGCGACAATCCCGCACGTTCGGCGATGTCACCCGTGGTGAGGGCATCGAAGCCCTTGACCGCCAGCAGTTCACCCAGAACGTCGAGGATCTTCTGCTCGCGCAGGTCGCCCTTGGTGGGCGCCCCGGAACGCCGGCGCCCCGCCTTACCCGGACCGGGCATCGCCCGTCCACCTCCTCATCGCAGCCGCACCACGGTTGTCCGCGCCTACGATGACACGGCGGTCCGGTGGACGGGCGGACACCCGTGCTTCAGCGGATCTGGTGACCGTCCGGGAAGTCGGTGGAGCGCGAGAACTCCTCCCAGGCGTCGATGTCGGCCGCCACCGCGGCCCGCCCGGTCGCGACCAGCCGCAACGCGTCCGACCCGAGTACCAGGTGGACCGGCGGCTTCTCCGCCTCGATCACCTGCAGCACGACGTCGGCAGCCTTGTCCGGGTCGCCCAACTGGTTGCCGCTGGCCGCCAGCCGCGCCGCCCGGATCGGCTCGAACAGCTCGTCGTAATCCGGGATGGACCGCGCGCTGCGGACCATCGACCGGCCCGCCCAGTCCGTGCGGAACGAACCGGGCTCGACGATCGTGACCCGGACCCCGAGGTCGGCGACCTCTTTGGACAGCGTCTCGAGCAGCCCCACCACCGCGTACTTGCTGGCGCAGTAGTAGGACACCCCGGGCACGGTCATCAGCCCGGCCATCGAGCTCACCGCGAGGATGTGCCCCGACCGGCGCCGCCGCATCCCGGGCAACACCGCGTGCACGGTGGCGGCGACGCCGAACACGTTGACGTCGAACTGCGTGCGCAGGTCGGCCATCGAGGACTCCTCGAACACGCCCTCGTGCCCGTATCCCGCGTTCGCGACGAGCACGTCGATCGGGCCGATGTCGCGCTCGACCGCGCGCACCACGTCGAACACGGCCGCGTCGTCGGTCACGTCGAGGAGCCGCCCGTGGGCGCGCCCCGGCGCCAGCGCCTGGAACCGGGTCAGGTCGTCGTCCTTGCGCACCGTGCCGACGACCGTGTGGCCCGCGGCGAGTGCCCGCTGCGCGAAGGCGCGGCCGAGGCCGCTGCTCGCGCCGGTGATCAGGAAGGTTCGCATCGTCATGCCGACGACTCTACACCGTGTTCAGAAAAATCGACAGCGTGTCGGTTATGGTGCCACCGGCCCATCGCGGGGCGCGGATGAACGGGCACTCACCAGTAGCGGACCCAGCACACCGGGCACGGCGGCGAACCACCGTCGTGATCGCAGAGGGCGCGGCGCGCCGCGGCGCTGCGCTTCAGGTCGGCCCTCCGCAGCCGGACCCACTCGCGCACGGTGAGCCGCCGTAGGCCCGGGATGTGCCGGCTGCCCGGGTCTGCCGAGGAAGAACGGGAACCGGACATCACGCTCAGCTCCTTCGCCGAGACGAATTTTTCCGTTCGCACCAAAGTATCAGCAATACCCGCTGACAATCGGGTCCCGCGCGGCGATCGCGCCGAACTCCGCGGGCTGGCACGTGGTTTCGAGCACCGACATCCACAGGTCCCCGTCCGGGTCGACCTGGTTGCGGCGTCGCGTCATCAGGGAGAACGGGACGTGCACGAACCGCCGCCGCCAGCGGGCCACCACCGCCTCGGTGCGGCCCGCCATCGCGGCGTGCACCGCGGCGTGTGCCAGCCGCAGGCAGTACACGCTGTCGTAGGCGTTCGCCGGGATGCTGCGAATCGCGTAACTCGGGTCGATGTACCGCATCGTGGGGGCCAGGCCCGCCGCGGTCAGGTGCGCCTCGATGCTCGCCCGGAGCAGTTCCCCGATGTTGCCGAGCTTGACGTTGCCCGACGCGTCGGTGCCGCGGCCGTTGAGCTGCGGGAGACCGTGCGCGTCGAACAGGTCCTGCCCGGCGCCCTCGGCCACCACGACGACCGCGGACCCCTTGGCGCGCACCAGGCGCTCGACGTGGACCAGCAGGCCGTCGTCCCCGTCGAGCGCGAACGGCACCTCGGGGATCAGCACGACATCGGCGGAGTTCGCGGCCAGCGCGGCGTAGGCGGCGATGAACCCGGAGTGCCGCCCCATCAGCTTCACGATCCCCACGCCGTTCGGGCTCGCCGCGGCTTCCACCGACACCGCGGAGATGAAGTCGGTGGCCCGCGCGAACGCGCTCTGGAACCCGAACGACTGATCGGTGAAGGGCAGGTCGTTGTCGATCGTCTTCGGCACCCCGATCACCGCGATGTCCAGGCCGCGCGCCCGGATCGCGCCGCCGAGGAACGTGGCCGCGCGCATGCCGCCGTCTCCGCCGATGACGAACACGACGTCGATGTGGTGCCGCGCCAGCGTGTCCACCATCTCGTCGGCGTCCTGGCCGCCGCGGGAGCTGCCGAGGATGGTGCCGCCGAGGTTGTGGATGTCGCGCACCACGTCCGGGGTCAGCTCCACGATGTCGTCGCGGTGCGCAGCCGTGAGCCCCTGCAGACCGTTGCGGAACCCGACGATCCGCGTGACCCGGTAGTGCACCGCCAGCTCCTGCACCAGTCCGCGGATGACGTTGTTGAGACCGGGGCACAGCCCGCCGCAGGTGACGATGCCCGCGGTGACGCGGGACGGGTCGAAGTAGATCTTCCGGCGTGGTCCCGCAGCCTCGAAACTCGGTGCCCGCACCGAGGGCAGGTTGTGCTCGGCAAGCATCGACACGGTGTCCTCGAGCAGGACGCGGTCGCCTTCCGCGACGTAGTGCGGCGAGGTCCGCTTCGTCGACAGCGCCTCGGCGAACGGCGAATCGTAACGGCACTCGCCGAGCCGGCGAACGCGGAGGTCGTCCAGGTGCAACGTCACCGAATCTCCTTGAACGTCAACGACAACCGGATCGAGGCGGGCCGGTCAGCCGCGCGCTTTCTCGACCGTGGTGTGGGTGATGTGGCGGACCTGCCCATCGGTGATCAGCAGCGACTCGGCGATCGTGACACCGTCGTGCTCCCGCGGCCTGCCCAGCAGCGGACCGCCGGTGACCCCGGTGGCGACGAAGAACGCGTCGCCGGAGACCAGTTCGTCACCGTCGTAGACCCGGTCGAGGGACAGGCCCGCCGCACGGATCGCGTCCGCTTCCTCCGCGCGCTGCGGGGCGAGGCGGCCGAGCATGCCGCCGCCGAGCGCGCGCACCGCGGAGGCGGTCAGCACGCCCTCCGGTGTGCCACCGACGCCGAGGAGCAGGTCGACGTCCGGCGTCGGCAGGACAACCGCGAGACTTCCGCCGACGTCGCCGCCCGCCGGGGTCTGCACCGCCGCGCCGGCCTGCACCACCCGCCGGATCAGGTCCTGGTGCCGCGGTTTGTCCATCACGACGACGCGGAGCTCGCCGACCTGCTTGCCGAGCGCGCCGGCCACCTTCGCCAACGTGCGCTCGGGCGGGTCGTCGAGGTCGATGACGTCCTTCGCCGGTGCGGGCACCACGATCTTGTCCATGTAGAACCCGGGCCCCGGCGACCAGAAGGCGCCCCGCACGCCGAACGCGATCGTGGCGAGCGCGCCGGGATGGTCCTCGGCGCAGAACGAGGTTCCCTCCAACGGGTCGACCGCGATGTCGAAGTCGGGCCCCAGCCCGGTGCCGACGAGCTCCCCGTTGAACAACATCGGCGCGTCGTCCTTCTCCCCCTCGCCGATGACGACGGTGCCCCGGCCGGGTGCGTCGGCCAGCGCCACGCGCATGGCCGCGGTCGCCGCGGCATCAGCGGCCTTCTGGTCGTGTCTGCCGACCCAGGCATAGCTGGCCACCGCCGCGCTGCGGGTGGCGGCCAGGGCGACCGCCTCCAGCGTGTGGATGTCGGTGGTGGTGGCGGCATCGTGCTGCATGGGAACTCCTCCTCGGGTGCGCGGGGATCGGGCGGGGCGGTCACTCGAGGTTGGCGTGCCGGCGCCACAGTTCGCGGGCCTGGCTGCCACCGGACTGCCAGAGCGTGTGGAACAGCGCGTCGGTGATCAGCAGCACCGACTGTTCGAACAGGCTTCCCGCGTACTGGACGGAGGCGTCGCCGTCGAAGTCCTGCTTGTCGGCAGCCGGGACGATCAACACCTCCGTCGCGACCTTGGCCAGCGGTGAATCGGCGGCCGTGGTCAGCGCGATCACGTCGGCTCCCTGGTCGCGGGCGGTCTGCGCGGCCCGCACCACCCGCCCGGTCTTGCCCGAGCCCGACGCCGCCACCAGAACGTCACGCGCACCGATCGCCGGGGCGGTCGTCTCGCCCACGACGTGGGTGGCCAGACCCAGGTGCATGAACCGCATCGCGGCCATCTGCAGGGCGAGCCCGCTGCGCCCGGTGCCGATCGTGAAGACGTGCGGCGCCTCGATCAGCAGTTCCGCCGCGCGGATCCAGGACGGCGAATCCACGCCGGCCCGCACCTTGTCCACTTCACCGACCACGGCGCGCGTGGCGTCCAGGAAATGGTCGGCGTCGAGTTTCCGCGACAATGATTTCGTCAACGAACTCCTCCTCCACCCGATAAACACTCGAAGAATTGCTCGGAACTCGAGCATCGCCCGCGGGCGCGAAAACCGGCAACACCGCGCGGCATCAGAAAAAGCAATCCCGTGGTCACCGGAACGAATGCCGTCGCACACCGGACACGGTTCGCCCGCGCGGACGCCGGCGGCCCCGGCTCGCGCGCCGGGGCCGCCGGGGCGCACGGCGGTCACCCTCCGCCGTGCGCGGGCAGGGCATCACCCCTCGCGCACGGAGTGCAGGCTCCGCCGGGCCGCGTCCACGACGGCCTCGGTGGTGATGCCGAATCGGCTGAACAACGTCCGGAAGTCGGCCGAGGCGCCGAACCGCTCGAGCGAGACGATCTCACCGGCATCGCCCGCGAACCGGTGCCACGGCTGCGCCGCGCCCGCCTCGACCACCACCCGCGCGCGCACCGACGGGGGCAGCACCCGCTCGGTGTAGGCGCGGTCCTGCCGGTCGAACCACTCCACGCACGGCATCGACACCACCCGCGTGGGCACGCCCTCGGCTTCGAGGACCTCCCGTGCCGCCACGGCGAGCTGCACCTCCGAACCGGTACCGACGAGCACCACCTCCGGTGCGCCCGAGGACGCCTCGGCGAGCACGTACCCGCCGCGGGCCACCCCGTCGGCGTCGGTGCCCTCCAGCACCGGCAGGTCCTGCCTGCTCAGCGCCAGCCCGGCCGGGCCGGTGGTGTCCTGGAGCACGGCCTTCCACGCGTGCGCGGTCTCGTTGGCGTCGGCGGGCCGCACGACCGACATCCCGGGTATGGCACGCAGGGACGCGAGCTGCTCCACGGGCTGGTGGGTCGGACCGTCCTCGCCGAGGCCGATCGAATCGTGCGTCCACACGTAGACCACGGGCAGCCGCATCAGCGCGGCGAGGCGCACCGCCGGGCGCATGTAGTCGCTGAAGATGAGGAATGTGCCACCGTAGGGACGCGTTCCGCCGTGCACCGCGATGCCGTTGAGGATCGACCCCATCGCGTGCTCGCGGATGCCGAAGTGCAGCGTGCGGCCGTAGGGCTGCGCGCGCCACGCCCGGGTCGAGATCTCGGCGGGCCCGAACGAATCGGCGCCCTCGATGGTGGTGTTGTTGCTCGCGGCCAGGTCCGCCGAGCCGCCCCACAGCTCGGGCAGGACCGGTCCGAGCGCGGCGAGCACGGCGGCCGAGGCCTTGCGGGTGGCCAGGCCCTTCGGATCGGGGTTCCAGCTGGGCAGGCCCGCGGACCACCCCTCGGGCAGCGCACGCCGGGACAGCCGGTCCAGCAGCGCCGCGCGCTCCGGGTTGGCCCGCGCCCACGCGTCGAACTCGACCTGCCACTTCTCCCGGTCGGCGCGAGCACGGTCGGCCACTCCCCTGGCATGCTGCAGCACTGCGTCGTCGACGTCGAAACTGCGCGCCGGGTCCAGGCCGAGCGCGCTTTTCACCGCGGCGAGCTCGTCGGCTCCCAGCGCCGCGCCGTGCACCGCACCGGTATTCATCTTGGTGGGCGCGGGATAGCCGATCACGGTCCGCAGCACGATCAGGGTCGGCCGGGTGGTCTCGGCCTTCGCCTGCTCGACCGCGTCGAGGAAACCAGCCACGTTCTCGCCGCCGTCGACGGTGAGAACGTGCCATCCGTAGGCCTCGTACCGCTTCGCGGTGTCCTCCGACAGCGCGATCCGCGTGTCGTCCTCGATGGAGATCTCATTGCTGTCGTAGATCACCGTGAGGTTCCCGAGCCGTTGCGTCCCCGCCAGGGACGACGCTTCGGCCGTCACGCCCTCCTCGATGTCCCCGTCGGACGCGATCACGTACACGTGGTGGTCGAACACGCTCGTGCCGGGCTCGGCGTCCGGGTCGAACATCCCGCGTTCCCGCCGCGCCGCCATCGCCATCCCGACCGCGTTGGCCAGCCCCTGCCCCAGCGGCCCCGTGGTGGTCTCCACCCCGTCGGTGTGCCCGTACTCGGGGTGCCCCGGGGTGCGCGATCCCCACCGCCGCAGCGCCCGCAGGTCCTCCAGTTCCAGGCCGTAGCCGGACAGGTACAGCTGGGTGTAGAGGAGGAGACCGGCATGTCCCGCGGAGAGCACGAACCGGTCGCGGCCGATCCAGTGCGGGTCGCTCGGGTCGTGCCGCAGAACCCGCTGGAACAACGCGTAGGCGATGGGCGCCAGACTCATGGCCGTCCCGGGGTGCCCGCTTCCGCACCGCTCCACCGCGTCGGCCGCCAGCACGCGCGCGGTGTCCACCGCCCGCCGGTCCAGCTCGGTCCAGTCGTCGGGAAGCCGCGCAGTGGTGAGGCGGGCGACATCGGCGTGCGAACCGGTCGCGTGATCCGCGGAAATCGCTTCGTGTGCTGCCATGAACGCGCACTCCTCGAAGTGTCGGGCCGGTTTGTGGTCAGTGGGTGGTGTGGTGTTTGAGTTGGCGGGCGGCGGTGGTGGGGTCGGGGGCGTTGTAGATGGCGCCGCCTGCGACGGCGATGGTGGCGCCGGCGTCGCGGACGGCGGT
>Ga0164243_10010977_pt1 | contig 12962 bp, 12 predicted proteins | sample OricompcompostOP_FD_108781 | JGI IMG/M metagenome (GOLD analysis project Ga0164243, IMG submission 108781) | Organic Plus compost microbial communities from Emeryville, California, USA - Original compost - Organic plus compost (OP) | ecosystem: Engineered > Solid waste > Mixed feedstock >... | reverse complement strand
CGCCAGATAAGACGACATCGCACCGACGGGCGGAGCGATCGACATGTCGTTGTCGTTCAGGTTGACGATCAGCCGCTCGGCGCGCGCGCCGGCGTTGTTCATGGCCTCGTAGGCCATGCCTGCCGACATCGAGCCGTCGCCGATCACGCAGACGACGTTGTTCTTCTTGCCGGCGAGGTCGCGTGCGACCGCCATGCCGAGGCCGGCAGAAATAGAGGTGGAGGCGTGCGCTGCGCCAAAGGGGTCGTACTCGCTCTCGGCGCGCTTGGTGAAGCCCGACAGTCCGCCGCCCTGCCGGAGCGTGCGGATGCGGTCGCGGCGACCGGTTAGGATTTTGTGGGGATAGCTCTGATGCCCGACGTCCCAGATCACGCGGTCGGCTGGTGTGTCGAAGACATAATGCAACGCCACCGTCAGCTCGATGACGCCGAGGCCCGCGCCGAGATGGCCACCGGTCACGGCCACGGCGCTGATCGTCTCCTGTCGCAGCTCGTCCGCCAGTTGCGGGAGCTGGCTGGCGTCGAGCTTGCGCAGGTCGTCCGGCGTGCGGACTTGATCGAGCAGCGGGGTGGCGGGGCGGGACATCTTTTTTCCTGGCGGGGCCAATTCTTAGGGGTCTCGCGAGCGGGCGCTTCGCAAGCGGGTGCATAGCCTTACCCGCCGGTTGGTGCAATTCAATGGCAAAAAGCGGGCCGGGGAGCGCCAGGGCGGGGCGCGATCGTTCCGAACGTTGCCCGCAACTGTATGAGTTGTTTGAGAATTTCGAGACGTCGGCTCATGCCCGGGAGGCTTCACCCTCGCTCCGCCCGATTCGCGCCTGCGCAGTGGCGCCTAATGGTGCAATCAATATAGTGCGCCGCCTCGGCAGGGGCCCGGCGGCGGGTGGCCGGGACAACGGTGGCGGGCTGGTGCAGATCCAACGGCGGCACGTGCTTTTTCTGGCGGGGTTCGACCCCATCGACCCGCCATCGCAGCATCGCCGGTTTGGGCGCGAGGCCGCGAAATTCGCCGGGACCTGGTCGGTCACCGCCGAAGTGTCCAACATCGAGCCGGCCGACACGCAAGCGGGTGAGCGCTGGCGGCTGCACTTGCAGGGTCCGGATTGGAGCACCCGGACAACCTACGAACCGCTCGACTGGCACGATGTGATCGAGAACGAGCTCGCGCGCCCGCAGGTCACGCTGCTGTGGGGCGGCTTGGTCACCTTTATCGATTTCCTGATCAGCGGGACCGCCGCGCGCTATTTCGCGGCGACGTGGCGCTATGGCCTGTTCTTCCTGGTTCCGTTCCTCAACGTGCTGCTGTTCGTGCTGGTTGGCCTCGCGGCAGGATGGGCCGCGGTGCGCGCCGCGGGCATGGCGGGGGGCGCGGCGATCCTCGTCGTGCTGATCGTCGCGGCAGTCGTCTTCGCTGGATTGATGCAATGGCCCGGGCGGCGATGGCGCGTCGCGCAGGCGCTGGCCGACTGGATCTTCGCACGCGACCACATGCTCGGCCGCCGGCCCGATTTCGATGCGAGGCTCGACCGTTTTGCCGATCGGCTTGTCGCGCGCGCGCGGCGCGCCGATTGCGATGAACTGCTCGTCGTGGGCCACAGCCTCGGTGCGACCCTCGCCGTCGAGGTGATCGCGCGTGCGCTCGCGCGCGATCCCGATCTCGCCTCGCACGGCCCCGCGCTCTGCCTGCTCACCGTCGGAGCCACCATCCCCAAGCTTGCGCTGCACCCGGCGGCCACCGGCCTGCGCGCGAGCCTGCAGCAGGTCGCCGCGCATCCGGCGATCGCATGGACAGAGTATCAGGCCCGGCGCGACGCCATCAGCTTCTATCGCTTCGATCCGGTCACGCTCGAACCGTTCGTCGACAACGAGCCGGGAAAGAAGCCTCGCATCATGCTGGTCGGGCTCAAGGCCATGCTGGCGCCCGAGACCTACCGCCGCTACAAGTTCCGGCACATGCGCCTGCACTATCAATTCGTCATGGGCAACGAGCGCCGCGCCGCCTACGACTATTTCATGCTGGTCGGTGGCCCGGCGCCGTTTGCGCACCTGTCCCAGTTGCCGAATGGCGCGCTCGATGCGTTTGGCGAGGATGGCTCATATCGCGTGAAGCCGACGTCTGAAGCTGCCGCGCGGGGGCGGGTGCGATCATGACCGTGATGGCCGCCAAGCTGATCTGGATCGCGGGCTGCATTGCCTGGTACGTCATCCGCTTCCCCCACGAGCGGCGCGCGCGGCGCACGTCCATCGCAAGGCGCGTCGCCCGCACGCGCGAGCGCGTGCTGCTGGCGATCTCGTTCACCGGGTTGTTCATCGTGCCGCTGATCTACGCCATCACCGACCAGCCGAAGTTCGCAAATTATCCGCTGGTGCCCGCGCTCACGTTGCTGGGCACGGCGGTCTTCACCGCATCGCTCGCGCTGTTCTATCGCACGCATCGCGATCTGGGGCGTTCCTGGTCCGTGACGCTGGCGCTGCGCGATCGCCACGCGCTGATCACGCACGGCGTCTATCGCTATGTGCGCCACCCGATGTATTCGGCATTCTGGCTGTGGGCGATCGCGCAGGCCCTGCTGTTGCCCAACTGGGTCGCGGGCTTCGCCGGGATCGTCGGCTTCGGGACGCTGTTCTTCGGCCGGGTAGGGCACGAGGAGCGCATGATGCTCGACGCGTTCGGCGAGGAGTATCGCGTCTATGCGGATCGCACGCGGCGCGTGATCCCGGGAATTTACTGAGCGGCGGCTTTCGCGCGGGTCATTTGCCGACGTCGAGCGGCTCGGTGCCCTTCGGCTTGCCGCCGGCGTCGAGCGTGATCTTCTCGACGCGGGCTTCCGCCTGCCGCAGCAGCTCCTCGCACCGGCGCTTGAGGGCCTCGCCGCGCTCGTAGATCGCGACCGACTCCTCGAGCGGAACCCGGCCTTCCTCGAGCCGCTTCACGATCGATTCCAGTTCCTCGATCGCACGCTCGAACGGCAGCTGCATCACGTCGGTGTTGGAGGTCTCGGCCACGGTATTGTCCTGTCGGTCGAATCGGAAACGGAGTTTAGCGCGTTATCCGCGCATCAGCGCCATGACGTGGGCGCCCACGGAGCGGGCGAGGCCCTGCAGATCATAGCCGCCTTCGAGCATCGAGACGACCCGACCAGACGCGGTCCTGTCGGCGATCTCCATGAGCTTGCGCGTCGCCCAGGCGAAATCGTCCTCGACCAGGTTGAGATTGGCGAGGGGGTCGCGCATATGGGCGTCGAACCCGGCCGAAATCACGATGATGTCGGGGGAAAATCCGGCCAGCCGCGGCAGGACCGCACTCTCGAACGCCTCGCGGAACTGCTCTCCGGCGTCGCCGGCCCGCAGCGGCGCATTGACTATATTGTTGTGCGCGCCGCGCTCGGACTTCGCGCCGGTCCCGGGGTAGAGGGGCATCTCGTGGGTGGAGCAGTACATCACGCTCGCATCCGACCAGAAGATCTCCTGCGTGCCGTTGCCGTGGTGGACGTCGAAATCCACGACGGCGACCCGCTCGAGCCCGTGCTTGCGCTGGGCGTAGCGCGCGGCAATGGCGGCGCTGTTGAAGAGGCAGAAGCCCATCGGGCGCACCGTCTCGGCGTGGTGCCCGGGCGGGCGCATCGCGCAGAAGGCGTTGCTGGCCTTGCCGGCGACGACCTCGTCCACCGCCAGCATGCCGGCGCCGACCGCGTGGATGGCGGCCTCGTAGCTGCCCGGGGACATGGTGGTGTCCGCATCGAGCCGCACCAGCCCTTCGCTCGGGGTCGCCTCCGCGATCTCCTCGACGTAGTCGCGCGGATGGCAGAGCGCGATCGTCTCGACGTCTGCCGCCAGCGCTTCGACGCGCAGCAGCGACTGGAACCGCTCGTCCTCCAGCGCGCGGTCGATGGCGCGCAGCCGGTCGGGCCGCTCGGGGTGGCCGGACGGCGTCAGATGGCCGAGCGAAGCAGGATGGGTGATGAGCAGGGTGGTCATGTCCGGTCCGGGGCCGCTTTCCTGTTAGATATGGCAGGGCGGTCCGGATTGCACCCGAAATCCTAGCTCTTCGCCGCGAGGCTGACCCCGGGCGGCGGCGGCATGTCGTCGGGCACGAAGAAATCCGGCGACAGTGGCTGGGTCGGATCGACACGATATTGGTCGAAATCGGTGACGCCCTCCCCGGCGAGGAACGTGTCGTCGATGAGGAAACGGCCGGAGAACTCCTCGGCGGGCTTCTGGAAGATGCGCCAGGCAGCGTCCGCGAGGATGTCCGGCGTGCGCGACATGCGCATGATGCGCTCGCCGCCGAGCAGGTTCTTGATCGCCGAGGTCGCAATCGTCGTGCGCGGCCACAGCGCGTTGACCGCAATGCCTTTCGCACGCAGCTCCCCGGCGAGCCCGAGCACGACCATGCTCATGCCGAACTTGGCGATCGAGTAGGCCGTGTGCCGCGCGAACCACTTCTCGCGCATGTCGAGCGGCGGCGAGAGCATCAGGATGTGCGGATTGGACGAGCTCTCCAGATAGGGGACCGCGTATTTGGACACCATGAACGTGCCGCGCGTGTTGATCTGATGCATCAGGTCGAAGCGGCGCATGTCGGTGTCGGCCGCGGGGGTGAGCTGGATCGCGCTGGCGTTGTTGACCACGATGTCGATGCCCCCGAAGCGTGTGGCGGTGGCGTCGAGCGCGCGGATCACGGCCTCTTCGTCGCGGATGTCGACGGCTAGGGGAAGGGCGGCGCCGCCGGCGGCGACGATCTCCTGTGCGGCGGTGTGGATCGTGCCGGGAAGCTTGGGGTGCGGCGCGTCGGTCTTGGCGGCGATCGCGATGTTGGCGCCGTCGCGGGCGGCGCGCAGCGCGATGGCAAGGCCGATGCCGCGCGAGGCGCCCGTGATGAACAGCGTCTTGCCCTTGAGCGACATGGGCTCAGCGCCCCTTGCTCAGGAACGCCTCGAATGCCGCGCGCGCCTCCGGCGATTTGAGCCGAACCTTGAACAGCTCGGCCTCCTCGTCGATGCGGGCCATCAGCTCGTCGGGCGCGCCGCGCAGCAGCCGGCGCGAGGCCGCGACCGCGCCCGGCGGCAGCGCGGCGATCTCGCGCGCCGCCTTCATCGCCTCGTAGTCGACCTCCTCCGGCGCGACGACCGTATTGACGAGCCCCGCGTCCCTGGCCTGCGCCGCATCGAGCGGCCGCCCCATCACCAGCAGGGAGAAAGCGCGCGCGTGCCCCATCATGCGCGGCGCGATCAGGCTGGACGCCGCCTCCGGCACCAGGCCGAGGCTGGTGAACGGCGTGACGAAACGCGCCTCGCGCGAGGCGACGACGTGGTCGCAGTGGAACAGCATGGTCGTGCCGATGCCGACGGCGATGCCGGACACGGCGGCGACCAACGGCTTCTGGCAGGTGACGAGCGCGGGAAGGAAGTCGCCCACGGGACGGGCCATTCCTTCTTCCGACGTCGCGATCGCCAGGAAGTCCTGCAGGTCGTTGCCCGCGGTGAACGCGCCCGGCGTGCCGGCGATCACGACGCAACGGATGGCCTCGTCGCGTCCCGCGCCGGCGAGCGCGTCGGTGAGGCGCGCATACATCGCGTGGGTGAGTGCGTTCTTCTTATCCGGACGGTTCATCCGGATCGTTCGGATGCCGCCGTCGTCGGTGACGATCACATGCTCGCTCATGCGCATTTATCCCAGCAGTGCGGCGGGCACGGGCGCGATGGCCTCGGCGCCTTCGGTGACGGTGTCGGCGAGGCCGCGGGCGGCCGTCGCGACATGGTCGGCGAAGAACCGCGCCGCGGCGACCAGAGGGGCGGGGGCCATGCTCGCGTCCCCGCGCAGCGCCGCGAGCGCGTCTTTCGCGAGCAGGCAGCCGCCGGCCGCGACGCCGAAGATGCGCAGGTAGGGCGTCGCGCCCGCGAGCGCCGTGTCGGGCGCACTCGAAAGCGTGCCCAGCAGCCATTCGGTCGCGCGCTCGAGCTGATCGACCGCTTCGCCTAGCCGCTTGCCCGTCGCGCCGAAGGCGGGATCGTTCGCGGCGTTCACTTCGGCGACGATGCCGCGCAACTCGGCGATATAGGCGCGCACGGCCTTGCCGCCCGAGAGGGGCAGCTTGCGCGCGACGAGGTCGATCGCCTGGATGCCGTTCGTGCCTTCGTAGATCTGCGTGATGCGGGCGTCGCGGTAGAGCTGGGCCGCGCCGGTCTCCTCGATGAAGCCCATGCCGCCGTGCACCTGCACGCCGAGCGAGGCGACCTCGGTCGCCACATCCGTGGAGAACGCCTTCGCCACGGGCGTGAGCAGCGACGCGCGCTCGTGCGCGGCGGCGCGCAAGCCGGGATCGGCCGCCTGCTCGCTGCGGTCGATCGCGACGGCGGTGGCGTAGCAGATCGCGCGCGCCGCGTTGGTGAGCGCGCGCTGCGTCATCAGCATGCGCTTGACGTCGACGTGCTCGATGATCGGGACGGACTGCGCCGCGTCCATGCCGGTCCCGCGACCCTGCCTGCGCTCGCGCGCATAGGCGGCGGCGCGCTGCGTCGCGGCCTCGGCGATGGCGACGCCCTGCACGCCGATGGCGAGGCGCGCGCGGTTCATCATCGTGAACATGTACGACATGCCGCGGTTCTCCTCGCCGACGAGGAACGCGACCGCGCCGCCCGCATCGCCGAAGATCATCGTGCAGGTGGGCGAGGCGTGGATGCCCATCTTGTGTTCGATGGAGTGGACGCGCACGTCGTTGCGCGCGCCGAGGCTCCCGTCGGCGTTCACCAGGAACTTCGGCACCACGAACAGCGAGATGCCGCGCGTGCCGGGCGGGGCGTCGGGCAGGCGCGCCAGCACGAGGTGGATGATGTTGTCGGTGAGCTCGTGCTCGCCGTAGGTGATGAAGATCTTCTGCCCGAACAGCCGGTAGCTGCCGTCGCGCGCGCGCTCGGCGCGCGTGCGCAGCGCGCCCACGTCCGAACCCGCCTGCGGCTCGGTGAGCTGCATCGTGCCCATCCACTCGCCGGACACGAGCTTGGCGAGATAGACGCGCTTGAGCTCGTCGGACCCGTGCGCGGCAAGCGCGTCGATGCCCGCCATGGTGAGGATGGGGCCGACGCCGAACGCCGCCGAGGCCGAGTTCCACATTTCGACGCAGGCCATGTTGAGCGCCTGCGGCAGGCCCTGGCCGCCGAACGTCTTGGGCGCGGCGAGGCCGTTCCAGCCGGCGGCGGCCCAGGCGGTGTAGGCCTCCTTCCAGCCCGGCGGCATGATGACCCTGCCGTCCTTGAACGGGGTGCCGTGGCGGTCGCCGATGGCGTTGAGCGGGGCGATCACGTCGCCCGCGAAGCGGCCGGCTTCGTCCAGGATGGCGAGGACGTCGTCATCGGCAAGGTCGCCGTAGAGGCCCTCGGTGCGGGCCTCCTCGAAACCGGCGGCATGCCTGAGGGTGAACGCGATTGTTGCGGCCGGCGCGCGATACATTCGGTGTCTCCGTGCGCCACTCTAGCTGCTGCCATCGGGCGGGAAAAGCGGAGCGGGTCTGTGCTACAAGCGCCGGCGACGGCCCGCTGGCCGTTCCGAGGTCACAGGGAGTTCTCGATGGTCACCGAGATTGCGCAGATCGACGTCAAGCCCGGCATGGAGGCCGAGTTCGAGGAGGGCGTGCGCAAGGCGACGCCGCTGTTCCTGCGGGCGCGCGGGTGCAAGGGCCTGACGCTGCAGCGCTCGATCGAGAAGCCACAGCGCTACCGGCTGATGATTCAGTGGGAGACCTTGGAAAACCACACGGTCGACTTCCGCGGCTCGGAGGACTTCACGGCCTGGCGCGGCCACGTCGGCCACTGCTTCGCGGCCCCGCCGGAGGTCGAGCATACCAGCGCCGTCCTGTCGGCCACGGCCTGACCGCGCAGGTGGCGGAGCGGCGAGGACGGCGGCCGCCGCGCCGTTGACAGAACGTCGCCTCCCGGTATGGTCCGGCGCTTCCCATTGGGGCGTAGCCAAGTGGTAAGGCAGCGGATTTTGATTCCGCCATTCCCTGGTTCGAATCCAGGCGCCCCAGCCAGTTGATTTTACTTTGAAATCGTCTTTGTTCCGCCAGGTCATTCCGAATGGGCTCTGACAGCTCATTCCGAATGGATACCCCCTTCGTGCTGCCGCGAGTCGATGCGTGTGACGCTTGCCCGTCGCCAATAGCCTGCGCTTCGCGGTTCGCTCGGTATCCAGGGGGATCGCCAAGCCGTTCGCGGTCCCGACGATTCAGCACAAGGTTCAGCGCACGCGCGTGAAGCTAAAGCTTTCGGCGAACTTCACGCCCAACGCTTGCCGACGCGGCGACCCTGTGTCGGCGCGTGTGATGCGCGAACTGAGCGCATTGCTTCTTTTCCCTCGTAAGCGCAGCGATTGGCGCAATCATAGTGGCATTGCCATTTTTGCCATTTGCGTTTCGAGGAGGCGAGGGCGCAGCAATCACCGCCCCTTGTTGTACTTTCTCCTATCGGTGCGGTTGCAGGCCTAATGATCGGCGCGAAAGTCGCGTAGTCAAAACGCGAGGACAACAACCCGGTGCGGTGGAACGCAATTTCTCGCGGCCCTTGTTTGCATGGATTGCTCCAGCGGCGACCGCTTTGATCGATTGAATGATGACTCGACCAGATGAGTACGGCGTATTCGTTGCAGTGTACGCGCGCACTGCTCGCCATACAACGCCGCGCACCTATGTCGGCATCGACTTAGTTATCGTTCAAGCCGCACGACACCCCGCTCAATAATGAACACTCGATCCACTAGGTCGCGACTGTGAATAAGATCCGACTCGGAGATCAACACGCTCATGTTGAGCTGATGTCGCAAGTTGCCCAATATCTCGGATAGCCGCTGCCCCAACGCGGGCGCGACGCCTTCGAACGGTTCGTCGAGAAGAAGCAGTCGCTGTCCGATCAAAATCGCGCGCGCTAGCGCGACAAGTTTTTGTTGACCGCCACTGAGCTGAAGCGCCTTGCGGTGCGCAAACGCTGCCACTTCCGGAATAAGCTCGTAGACGTCCGAGAGCCTGCTTGCCGCCTCCGAACGTTGCGTGGCCCATGCGGGCAGCAAGATGTTCTCTTCTACCGTCCAATTGTCGACCAGGCGCCGATCCTCGGGCATGTAGCCCACGCCCTTCCAGGCGTAGGTGAATGGCGCGGCTTTCGTGGTCGATTCTCCGGCAAAGTGAATTTCGCCGGAAGCAGCGGGGAGGATGTTCATGATCGAGCGCATCAGTGTGGTTTTGCCCGCACCATTGCGGCCGACCAATGCGACGAATGAATTCGGCGGAATGTGCATCGACACGTTGCGGATCAGTTCCGCCCCAGACACTGTCACGCAGAGATTTGTCAGCCTCAGCATTGTGGAGCGTTCTCTGTCTTGCCAACGATCAGGCGCAAAACCTCTTCTTTGGAGAACACATCTCCAGGCTGGCCGTCCGCAAGGACCTGCCCGTCGTAAAGAGCCACCACGCGGGACGCGTATTCCCTGACCACCTCCATATCGTGTTCGATAAAGATCGTGGTCGTCGCATCGGCGCGCAGCCGGCCCATCAACCGGCGCATCAGTTCATGTTTTTCATCGCTGCTAACGCCGCTGGTTGGTTCATCGAGAAGGACAAGCGATGGCTGACCGCAAATTGCCATCCCGATGTCGAGAAGCTTGCGTACGCCCTGCGGAACGGATCGGACGACCGTGTGTGCATGCCGCTGAATGTCGTAGTGCTGAAGCATTCGGTCAACGTCTTCCACGAGCCCTTGATCTCCGAAATCCCGCAGCAATTTGGACCTCGGCTGAACCAGCAGAGACAGAGCAAGCATCATGTTTTCGCGTACTGTGGCATTGAGAAAGAGCTGGGGCACCTGAAACGATCGCGCGATCCCGCGTTGCGTCAGAACGCGCGGTTCGATCCCCGTCACGTCTTCGCCGTTGAACAGGATCGAGCCGGACGTTGGGCGTATGTACCCAGAAATCATGTTGAGAAGCGTCGTCTTACCGGCCCCGTTGGCGCCAATGATGCCGACGATCTCACCCGCCCCGACGGACAGACTGATTCCCGCCGCGGCAGAGAGGCCGTTGAAACTCTTGCTGACGTCGCGGCATTGCAGCAGCAGGGTCACGTGCGAGCGTCCTCTCGCAAAAGCACGGGGGCTGACGTCCGGCCGAAGGTCCTCTGGACGACGCGCGCGAGCGACCACAATCCGCGCGGCAGCAGGAGCACAAGAGCAAGCATCATGACTCCCAGCAGCAGTTGCCAGTAATCCGGCAGCCAAGCGGCAGCGAAGGAGCGAATGATCTCGAGCAGGAATGATGCGAAGAAAGGTGCAAAAACGCTTCCGGTCCCGCCCAGGATTGCGACGAAAACAAACTCGCCGGACGTCGTCCAGTAGGTAAAGCTCGGATCGACGTGTCTGGCGGCCATCGCGGCCAGCGCGCCTCCGGCTCCGCCGAGCGCGCCGGCGACGACGTAGATCGCCAGCAAGCTCCGTCTGACCGAAAGGCCGAGATATTCGAGGCGCAGCTCGTTGTCGTGAATGGCCTCGATCAGTTTTCCGAAGCGGGAGTTGAGCAGCTTCCGGGCGGCCAGGATAAGTACCGCGGTTAGCAGAACAGTGAACTGAAACTGCGTCAGTTGAAGCTGCGAACCGCGCGGTGCATAGCCGAGCCACGTTGTTGGCCGCACATTCAATCCGTCTGTCCCGCCGAAGAGGCTGACCTTGAGGGCAACGCCGTAGACGATCATCGCCACCGCAAGGGTGAGCATCGCGAAGAAAATGCTCCGGTACCGCACGATGAATAGGCCCAGCAAAGCCGCGAATGCCGCGCTCGCGACGATGCCTGTGGCGGTCGCGGCGAAGGCGTCGGTGATACCCGCATGGCGGCTCAGGAAGCCGACCGAATAGCCGCCGACCATGTAGTAAAGACCCTGGCCGAACGATAGGAGCCCGGCTCTCAACAGGATCATCACGCCAAGGCTAACGAGGCCGATCGCCAGTGCGATCTGCACGACGTACCGCACCCAGCCGGGGAATAGTGGCGCTGAGACCATCAGCCCAGCCGCCACGGTGACCACCATAACAGCCGGTGCAAGAGAACGAAAGTGTCTCATATTTTTCGTGTCACCGGAGGGCTGAACAATCCATACGGCCGGAACGCGAGAACCGCGGTCATCACGGCATAGATGACGAAGACTTCGGCTGTCGGGACGAGATGCGATGCGAACGCGCGGAGAAGGCCGATGATCACCGCAGCAAAAACCGCGCCGGTAATGCTGCCTAGGCCGCCGACAACGACGACAGCGAAGGCGAGAACGATCATTTCCACTCCGATGCCGGGAAGCACGGCAATTTTGGGGGCTGTCAACGCGCCGGCAAGGGCACCCAGCAGGCCGCCGGCCACGAAGATGCCGGTCATGATGCGGGCCACATTGATGCCCATCGCGGCGCTCATTTCGCGATCGGTGGTGACTGCAACCACCAGGCGTCCGATGCGTGTCCGTGACAGGAACAGGCCGCTTGCGAGGGCCGCAGCAGTCGCGACGCCGATCAGCAGCAGGTCATAGACTGGAAAGGCCAACGCGCCGATTTGCGTCGTGCCGAGCGCGTCACGCGGGGCGTTGGCGTAAAGCGATTTCCCGCCCCAAATGAGCTTGGTAAGATCCTCGAGGACGAGAAAGACCGCGTAGGTCGCGAGCAGAACGAGCGTTTCATGCTCGTGATAGAGGCGGTTGAGGACGAGACGTTCGATGGTGAGCGAGAGGATCGCGCCGACCGCAGCGGCAAACAGCACCATGACGGTAAGCTGCGCTGCCGTGCCCCAGCCGGCGCGAAGCGACAGCCCGATCGCAAACGCAGCGCTGTAGGCGCCGAACGAATAGAGCCCGCCGTGGGCGACATTCAGCAGACGCAGCACGCCGAAGACGAGCGTCAGGCCTAGGCTCACGAGAAAGAGCCAGGCGGCGTAGCTGATGCCGTCCACAAGAATCGTCAGCGCAAGAGTCATAGCGGCAACGTTACAACGAGTTCAGCGGAGTGAAGCGGACGCGGTGGCGAAAGACCGTCGCGTCCGCTTCGTCGTCAGGCCCATCGCGCACTCCTTATCAATCGCACTTCGCGCCCTTGAGGCCCGACTTGATCCAGTCGGGGGACGTGACGCCGGCCGGCGGGTTGACGCATTCGGCGGCGTAGTATTTCACGTCCTTGAGGATCGGCAGTTGCGTGGCTTTGTCCCAGCCGGCGAACGTGCCGTAGGCCGTCGGTTGAACTGCCTGGTGGCCGTTGGCGAGCGACATCTTCACCCTGAAGCCGCTCGGGCTGTCGAATTCGCTGTTGCGCAGCGCCGCAATGACGGCATCCGCCTTCGGCATCTCCGGCTTGCCCGCGGCCGCCTTGTCGTAGGCCATCTTCATCGCGACGATCGCCTGCGCCGCGCCGTAAGCGCCGAACGGCGGGATCCGGCCGTAGGTCTTGCGATAGTTATCGGTGAACCATTTGGCCAGCGGCGTGTTGCCCGCGAAGTACGAGTAAGGGCCGCGTGCGCCGACGATCAAGCCGACCGGCGTGTTTTCGCCCAGCCCGTCGATGACGCCGGTGCCCATGCTCATGGTAATCTGCGACTTGTCGGGAAGCCCGCGGCTCTTGGCCTGCAGTGCAAAAGCGTCCGCGTCGCCGCCCCAGAACGAGGAGTAGACGACGTCGGCCGGTGCGCTCATCAGCGAGCTGATTTCCGCGCCGTATTCACCGGCCCCCAGCTTCGGGAACTTCTCGTTGACGACTTTCACGTCCGCTTTCATCACGGACATGATCTGCTTGAATTCCGCCCAGGTCTCTTGTCCCCACGAATAGTCCTGGTTGATGCCGGAGATCGTTTTGATGTTGGGGTTCCGGGCGAGCAGGTAGCGCACCGCCGCCACCTGATCCATCGTCCCGTGCGATGTCGTGCGCACGGAATATTTGGCGTCGGGGACGACCTCTT
>Ga0164243_10010976_pt1 | contig 12963 bp, 11 predicted proteins | sample OricompcompostOP_FD_108781 | JGI IMG/M metagenome (GOLD analysis project Ga0164243, IMG submission 108781) | Organic Plus compost microbial communities from Emeryville, California, USA - Original compost - Organic plus compost (OP) | ecosystem: Engineered > Solid waste > Mixed feedstock >... | reverse complement strand
GTCAGAGTGGAAGCGTGCCTGTCCTTCGGCAGGCACGCCCGCCCCTGGCCTGCGCTCCTCGCCGCCCCACAAATCGCCCGCGCCCCAGGCCCCCGGCCACGGCGCGTGGAACCGGGAGGGAGCATCCAAGGTGCCGTCAACCCACCACCCCCGTTCGGGCTGAGCTTGTCGAAGCCGGGTGCCGCGCTTCGACAAGCTCAGCGTGAACGGGTGAGGGGAGTTGACCGGGGCAAAGGGTGTTCTGCAACGGTGCGTTGGGCCGCGGGAGCAGGCCCATCGAGCGCGACCCCAAAGAAACTCAGCGCCCCGTGAACCGCGCCGGCCGCTTCTCGATGAAGGCCCGGATGCCTTCTGCCGCATCTTCACTGGCCGCCAGTCGCTGCTGCACCGGGATGAAGTCGGCCACCGCTGCCGCCTGCCCCAGTTCGATGGCCTTGAGCACGTTCAGCCGCGTGGCGACCACGGCCTGCGGCGCCTGCGCGGCGATGCGCCGGGCCAGGCCGAGGGCGGTGTCCAGCAGCTCGGCCACCGGCACCACCTTCTGCACGAAGTTGCAGCGATACGCCTCGGCGGCGTTGAACTCGTCGGCGGTCAGCAGGTGCAGCATGGCGTTGCCCACGCCGGCGCGTTCGGGCATGCGCAGCGTGGCGCCGCCCGCGGGCAGGATGCAGCGCTGCACCTCCATCTGCGAGAAGCGGCAGTCGTCGGCCGCCACCACGATATCGGCACCCAGCATCAGCTCGATGCCGACGGTGAAGCAGATGCCCTTGACGGCCGCCACCATCGGCTTGGTGCGGCGGCGGTAGCCGGGCAGGCCGAAGTCGTGCGGTTCCACCAGGCCGGGCGGCGTGAGCTTTTCGCCGCGCTTGAGGTAGTCGGCCACGGCCGGCAGGTCCAGGCCGGCGGTGAAGTGGTCGCCGTAGGCGTGCAGCACGCCGACGCGAAGCTGCGGGTCGTCGTCCAGCCGGGTGTAGGCCTCGGCCAGCTCGCGGAACATGCGCGGCGTCCAGCCGTTGCGCTTGGCGGGGCGGTTGATGCCGACGAGCAGGATGTGCTCGTCGACGACTTCGCAGCTGATGCAGCCCTCGGGCGGCGGGGTGACGGGGGTCGGTGTCATGGGGTCTCCTTCGGGACGAACCATAGTGCAGCCGGGCCGCGCGCCCCGTCGCCTGGATGACGGCCGGTCAGTAGGTGTAGACGCCCCGGCCGGTCTTGCGGCCGAGCTGGCCGGCGGCCACCATTTCCTTGAGCAGCGGGCAGGCGCGGTACTTGGAGTCGCCGAACTCCTCCAGGTACACCTCCATCACCGCCAGGCACACGTCCAGCCCGATCATGTCGGCCAGCGCCAGCGGGCCGATCGGGTGGTTGCAGCCGAGCTTCATGCCGGCGTCGATGTCCTCCGGCGTCGCCAGGCCCTCGGCCAGCACGAAGAAGGCCTCGTTGATCATCGGCACCAGGATGCGGTTGACCACGAAGCCCGGCGCGTTCTTCACCGTGATGGGCTGCTTGCCGAGCTTGACGGCCAGCGCCTTCACCGCGTCGTGCGTGGCGTCGCTGGTCAGGTAGCCGCGGATCAGCTCCACCAGCGCCATCATCGGCACCGGGTTGAAGAAGTGCATGCCGATGAAGCGGTCGGGTCGCTTCGTGTCGGCGGCGAGCTGGGTGATGGAGATGGACGAGGTGTTGGAAGCGATGATCACCTCCGGCGCCAGCAGGGCGTCCACCTGCTGCAGGATCTTGCGCTTGAGCTCGTGGTTCTCGGTGGCGGCCTCGATGACGAGCTGCGCCGCCTTCAGGTCGTCGTAGTTCGTCGAGCCCCGGATCAGCGCCAGCGCGTCCTTCTTCTGCGCCTCGGTCAGCTTCTCCTTCTTGATCAGCCGGTCGAGGCTGCCGGAGACGGTGGCCAGGCCCTTGTCGACCGCGGCCTGGTGGATGTCCACCATCACCACCTTGATGCCCGAGACGGCGCAGGCCTGCGCGATGCCGTTGCCCATGGTGCCGGCGCCGATGATGCCGACGGTCTGGATGTCCATTGAGTGCTCCTCGAAAGAAAGAAAAAGGGGGATCGATGGCCGATGCTAGCGGCAGCCGATGGCCCCGTGCCGGACTTCAGCGCCGGGGGCGGATGCGGTAGATGGCGTTGTCGCGGTCGGCCGAGACGTAGATGCTGCCGTCCGCCCCCACCGCCACGCCGGTGGGTACGTTGGCCGGCGGCAGGCCTGGGCTGGGCGCCAGGCCGATGGGCAGCCGCTCGGCCACGGTGCGGCGGCTGCCGTCGGCGGGGTCGATCTCCACCAGCCGCTGCGCCGCGGCCTCGGCCACGATGAAGCTGCCCCAGGGCGTCTGCGCCAGGCCCTCGGGCATCGCCAGCCCTTGCGCCACGGCCGCCGGCGGCCCGCCGGCCAGCGGCACGCGCAGCAGCCGGCCGGCCGCCTCGGTCACGTAGATTGCGCCGTCGGCGCCCAGCACCATCTGCACCGGGCCCTGGATGCCGCCGGCCAGCACTTTCCGCTCGGCGAACTTCTCGCCGCTGGCGCGGGTGAGGGTGCCGGTGGCGATCTCGGCCACGATCACGCTGCCGTCCTCCAGCGGGATCGCGTCGTAGGGCGCCTTCAGCCCGTGGATGACGGCGGTGGTCTTGCGTGTGGCGCGGTCCACCAGTTGCACCGTGCCGGTGAACCACGAGCTGAGCGCGAAGCGCGTCTTCGACAGCCCGACCGAGAAAGGGTACTCCAGCTCCGGCTCGCGCTGCATGCGGAAGATGTCGCTCACCGCGCCGCTCTTCAGGTCGACCTCGCGGAAGCCGAAGATGTCGGCCACCCACAGCCGGTCGCCCTCGGCCTTCAGGCCGCCGGGCACAGCCACCGCGCCGCCGGTGAGCGTGCGCAGCTCGCCGGTGGCGGGGTTGAAGGCCTGCACCGCGTTGTCGGCCATGTTGGAGACGTAGATCGTGCCGTCCGGCGCGATCGCGAGGTTGTCCAGCGAGGGCTTGAGCTGCCGGGCCACCGTCTTGCGGCCGGTGGCCAGGTCCACCCGCACCAGTTCGCCGCTGCGCGCGTCGACCACCCACAGGTGGCCCTTGCCGTCCAGGTTGGCGGCGGCGGGGATCTGGAAGCCGTCGGCGATCACGGTGACGGCGCCGCTGGCCGGGTCGATCTTCACCACCTGGCCCTTGAACCACAGCGGGCCGTAGAGCATGCCGTCGGGCCCGACCTCGAAGCCGTTGAAGCCGCCCAGGTCCTTCCCGATCAGGCGCGGCGGCTTCCGGCCGCTGCGGTCGATCTCCCACAGCGCGTCGCCCAGGAAGACCTGCGACGCATAGAGCCTGCCGTTGCGGCGGTCGAAGTCCAGCGAGTTCAGGCCCGGCAGCTCCTTGGCCAGCACCTGCATCGGCGCACCGTCGCGCTCGCGGTAGCGCAGCATGCCCATCAGGTAGTTGGTCCAGGCCAGCTCGCCGCGCGGGCCGACGGCGATGTCGTCGGCCTGGCCCTCGGGCGCGCCGATGAAGACGCGCGCCTCGCCGCTGCGGCGGTCCACCTCCCAGATCGAGCTGCCCACCACCGAGCCGGCGAGCAGGCGGCCCTGGCGGTCCACCGCCAGGCCGTGCACGCCGGCGAAGGCGGAGGGCCGGACCAGCGCCTCGGGCGCGGCCCAGCCGGCAGGGCGGGTGGGGGCGGGCGTGGAGCAGCCCGACAGGGCGGCGGCCAGGAGGGCGCCGGCGAGCATGGCGCCGGCCGCGCCGCGGCGCAGGGTGGAAGGCATGGGTGTCTCCTGTGGCGTGGATGTCCGCCGCGCGTGCCGCCGGCCAGGCCTGCGGCAGCGGGCTGGCCGAGTCTTCGGCAGCCGGTGGCGCGGCGCAATCACGCAGGGGACAAGCAAGGGCGCGCCGCGCAGCCAGTTTTCGCAAGCGGCGGCGCGGCGCGGCTGCGTACCCTCGCCGCAGTTCCCTCCCGGCACTGGCCGGCCCGGCGCGGACCGCGCAAGATGGCGCCTTCGCAACCTCGTCCCGAACACAGCCCATGCTCCACCCCCAAGCCCGAGCCCTGATCGACCTGATGGCCGAGCGCGGCGTGCCGCCCACCCACACCCTGGCGCCGCCGGAGGCCCGCGCCCTCTACCGTGACCGGCGCGCCTACACCCAGCCCGCCGCACCCGAGGTGGCCGAGGTGCGCGACCTGCAGGCCGCCGGCCCGCATGGCGACATCCCCTTGCGCAGCTACCGGCCCGCCGGCGCCGCGCCTGACGCCGTGCTGCCCGTGCTCGTCTACTACCACGGCGGCGGCTGGGTGATCGGCGACCTGGACACGCACGACACGCTGTGCCGCGAGCTGGCCAACGGCGCCGGCTGCGCCGTGGTGGCGGTGGACTACCGCCTGGCGCCCGAGCACCGCTTCCCGGCCGCGGTGGACGATGCGCTCGCCGCCACGCGCTGGGTGGCCCGGCACGCGGCCGAGCTGCGCATCGACCCGGCCCGCCTGGCCGTGGGCGGCGACAGCGCCGGCGGCAACCTGGCCGCGGTGGTGGCGCTGGCCGCGCGCGACGACACCGACGGCGGCGGCCCGCTGCCGATCGTGTTCCAACTGCTCATCTACCCCGGCACGGACATGCGCCGCGGCCATGCCTCGCACCAGAGCAACGGCCAGGGCTACGTGCTCACGCAAGACACCATCACCTACTTCCACGACCACTACATCGACGACCCCGCGCACGACGCCGACTGGCGCGCCTCGCCCCTGCTGGCGGCCGGCCATGCCGGGCTGCCGCCCGCACTGGTGATCACCGCCGGCTACGACCCGCTGCGCGACGAGGGGCTGGACTACGCCCGCGCGCTGTCCGACGCCGGCAGCCGCGTCGCCCACGTGTGCTTCGAGCGGCAGATCCACGGCTTCATCACCATGGGCCGCGTGCTCGACGAGGCCAACACGGCGGTCGCGCTGTGCGCGGCCGAGCTGCGCCGCGCCTTCGCCGCGCCGCCCGCGCGCTGAACTAGGGAAAGCCCCGTCCAGATGGGTGCCAACGCCCGCCGTGCCGTCGGTACGATGCGCCCAACTCGGGAGTGCCGGCGCGCGGTGGCGCGGCGGGGTGTGCGATGCGTCCAACGACTTCGAGGAGACCGAGCAGCATGCAGACGACAAGGGTGGTGCACGCCGACGGTGGGGAGCGTCTCATGTGGCTGACGACGCAGCGCGTCTTCTATGCCGGCCTGCTGGGCCTGGCGAGCGAGCGCAGCTTCGGCGGCTGGGGCGTGTACGTGTCGCCGCGCGGCCTGCCCAACCGCATCCGCATCGGCGGCGGGGCCTGGCAGTCGGGCGAGCTGCTGGTCGTGCCGCCGCAGGTGCCGCACCACGTCCGGAGCGCCGAGCCGCTGATCCTGAACCTGCTGATCGAGTCGGAGTCGGTGGACCCCGACGCGCTGCCTGCCGTGCTGCGCCGCTGCGGCCCGGTGGACGACCCCGCCTTCGTGCGCCGCGTGCGCGCGGCCCATGCGCAGCTCGTGGCCGCCTCCGGCCGCGAATGCTTCGGCGGCATCGACTTCGACCGCCTCTTCTTCGGCCAGCCGCTGCCCGAGCGGCCGCTGGACGCGCGCATCCGGCAGGTGATCGAGCGCGTGAGCGCGGCGCCCGCGGCGCCGTGGTCGGCCGAGCAGTGCGCCGCCGACGTGCACCTGTCCTTCTCGCGCTTCCTGCACCTGTTCAAGGCGCAGACGGGCATGACCTTCCGCGCCTTCCGCGCCTGGAAGCGCGCCCGCAGCCTGCTGCGCTACGTGCGGGAATCGGCCAGCCTGACCGACATCGCGCTGGACGCCGGCTATCCCGACTCCACCCACTTCAGCCATTCGATCCGCCAGATCTACGGGCTGCGGCCCAGCGAGATCGTGGCCGGCTCGCGGCGCCTGGCGCTGCACGACGCCGCGGGCGAGGTGCTATGCGGCTGACGGCGCCTCGCCGCACCCCGGCCGCGTGCCGCCGCTTTCCCAAACGCTGAGGGACGGCGCGCGGTGCAAGTCCTCCAGCTCCTGCTCTCCGGCATCGCCCAGGGCTGCATCTACGGCCTGATCGCGCTGGGCTTCGTGCTGATCTACAAGGCCACCGAGACGGTGAGCTTCGCCCAGGGCGACCTGATGATGCTGGGGGCCTTCGCCGCCTTCGCGGGCATGGCCCTGTTCGGCCTGCCGTTCTGGGCGGCGGCGCTGCTGGCGCTGGCGGCGATGGTCGCCTTCGGCATGCTGGTGGAGCTGGCCGTCATCCGGCCCATCCTCGGCCAGCCGCAGTTCTCCATCGTCATGCTGACCATCGGCATCGGCTACGTGCTGCGTGGCCTGATCACCATGGTGCCCGGCATCGGCACCGAGACGCACACGCTGGCCGTGCCCTACAAGGACCAGGTCTGGAAGCTCGGCGGCCTGGTGGTCAACGTGGAGCAGGCGGTGGTGATCGGCGCCACCGCCGTGCTGTGCGTGCTGCTGTTCGCCATGTTCCGCTACAGCAAGCTGGGCATCGCCATGCAGGCCAGCTCGCAGAACCAGTTGGCGGCCTACTACATGGGCATCCCGGTCAAGCGGCTGAACTCGCTGGTGTGGGGCCTGGCGGCGGCGGTGGCCACGGTGGCGGGCATGCTGCTGGCGCCCATCACCTTCGTACACGCCAACATGGGCTTCATCGGGCTGAAAGCCTTCCCGGCCGCGGTGGTGGGCGGCTTCGGCAGCCTGCCGGGCGCCATCGTCGGCGGGTTGATCATCGGCGTGGTGGAGTCGCTGGCCGGCTTCTACCTGCCCGACGGCTTCAAGGACACGGCGCCCTACATCGTGGTGCTGGCGATGCTGATGCTCAAGCCGAACGGCCTGTTCGGCGAGAAGCTCAGGAAGAAGGTGTAGCAGGGCCGTCATGCGCTTCCTCTTCAAGACCAGCTACGCGCAGGACATCGCGCTCGCCAAGCACGGCGGGCACCGCTTCTGGTATGCGCTGCTCGGCCTCGCGCTGCTGGCCGCGCCCTGGGCGCTCGACGAATACTGGCTCGCGCAGCTCAACTTCGTGCTCATCTATTCGGTGGTGGGCCTGGGGCTGATGCTGCTGGCCGGCTTCACCGGGCAGTTCTCGATCGGGCACGCGGCCTTCCTGGGCACCGGGGCCTACACGCAGGGCGTGCTGGTCAACCTGGGCGTGCCCTTCCCGCTGGCGATGGTGGCGGCGGCGCTGCTCTCGGCGGCGGTGGGCGTGGTGGTCGCCATGCCGGCGCTGCGCGTCAAGGGCATCTACCTGGGCATCGCCACGCTGGCCTTCGGCTTCATCGTCGAGGAGGTGTTCGCGCGCTGGGAAAGCGTCACCGGCGGCAACGCGGGGCTGCACGTGAAGTCGCCGCGCCTCGCCGGCATCGACTTTGGCGGCGGCGAGGCCTTCTACTTCGTGTGCCTGGTCACCACCATCCTGTGCACGCTGGGCGTGCTCAACCTGCTGCGCGCGCCCACCGGGCGGGCCTTCGTCGCGATCCGCGACTCGGAGGTCTCGGCGCAGAGCATGGGCATCCACCTGGCGCGCTACAAGACGCTGTCCTTCGCCGTGTCGGCGGCGCTGGCCGGGCTGGGCGGAGCGCTGTACGCGCACAAGATCAGCTTCCTCTCGCCTGACCAGTTCAGCATCCTGCAGTCCATCGATCTGCTGCTGATGGTGGTGATCGGCGGGCTGGGCTCGGTGCACGGCGTGTTCCTGGGCGCGATCTTCCTGATCTCGATGCCGCAGCTCATCGCCATGTCCAAGGACTGGCTGCCCGAGGCCATCGGCCAGGCGCCGGGGCTGCAGGGGCTGGTGTACGGCGTGGTGCTGATCGCCTTCGTGCTCTTCGAGCCGATGGGCCTGTACGGGCGCTGGCTGAAGATCCGCACCTGGCTGCAGCTGTTTCCCTTCTACCGCCGGGGCATGTTCAAGCGGCAGAAGTCGTTCACGAAATCCGACCGATTGAAATGATGAGCCCCCACGCTCCTCACTTCGTGTGTCGCTGCCCCCCAAGGGGGCGCTCAGTGCCCTTCGGGCGGCCGGGCGGGCACTGATGAGCGGCGACATCCTCCTCTCGGCCCACGACCTGAGCGTGCGCTTCGGCGGCGTGCTGGCGGTCAACAAGGTCGGCTTCGAGGTGCGGCGCGGCGAGGTGTTCACCCTCATCGGGCCCAACGGCGCGGGCAAGACGACGGTGTTCAACCTCATCAGCCGCATCTACCAGCCCACCACCGGCAGCATCGCCTGGCACGGCGAGGGCGGCGCGCCGGTGGTGCTGACCGAACAGCCGCCGCACGCCATCGCGGCACTGGGCATCGCACGCACCTTCCAGAACATCGAGCTCTTCGAGCACGCCACGGTGCTGCACAACCTGCTGATCGGACGCCACACGCACCGCCGCACCGGCTTCTGGAGCGAGGTGTTCTTCACCCCCGCCACGCGCCGCGCCGAGATCGAGGCGCGCGAGAAGGCCGAGCAGGTGATCGACCTGCTGGACCTGCAGCACTATCGCGACGCGCTGGTGGCCGGCCTGCCGTATGGCGTGCGCAAGGTGGTGGAGCTGGCGCGCGCCCTGTGCACCGAGCCGAAGCTGCTGCTGCTGGACGAGCCCTCGTCGGGCCTGAACGTGGAGGAGACGGCCGACATGGCCTTCTGGATCCAGGACATCCAGCAGGAGCTGGGCATCTCGGTGCTGATGGTGGAGCACGACATGACGCTGGTGTCCAAGGTGTCCGACCGCGTGCTGGCGATGAACCAGGGCGAGGTGCTGGCGCTGGGAACGGCACGTGAGGTGCAGGCCGACCCGCGCGTGGTGGAGGCATACCTCGGCACCGTCGAGGACGTGAGCAGCCTGAGGAGGCGCGCATGAGCGACGACGTGCTGCAACTGCTCAACGTCGAGAGCGCCTACGGCCCCATCAAGGCCATCCGCGGCGTGAGCCTGAAGGTGCGGCGCGGCGAGATCGCCACCGTGCTGGGCAGCAACGGCGCGGGCAAGACGACCATCCTCAAGACCATCTCCGGCATCATCGACCCGCGCAAGGGCACGGTGCACTTCAAGGGCCTGGACATCACCGCCAAGGACCCGGCCTACATCGTGCAGCAGGGCCTGTCGCACGTGCCCGAGGGGCGCGAGGTGTTCCCGCTGCTGTCGGTGCGCGACAACCTGCTGATGGGCGCCTACACCCGGCGCGACCGCGACGGCGTGGCGCGCGACATGGAGACGGTGTTCGGCTACTTCCCCATCCTGAAGGAGCGCGCCGCGCAGGACGCCGGCCTGCTCTCCGGCGGCCAGCAGCAGATGCTGGCGATCAGCCGCGCGCTGATGGCCGCGCCCGAGCTGATCCTGCTGGACGAGCCCTCGCTGGGCCTGAGCCCCAAGCTCACCAAGGAGATCTTCGAGATCGTGGTGCGCATCAACCGCGAGCGCGGCACCACGCTGCTGCTGGTAGAGCAGAACGCCAACATGGCGCTCAACGCGGCCGACTACGGCTACGTGCTGGAGAACGGCCGCATCGTCATGGAAGACCGCTGCGACCGGCTGCGCGAGAAGGAGGACATCAAGGAGTTCTACCTCGGCATGCAGGAAAGCGGCGCCCGCGGCGAGCGGCGCTGGAAGAAAAAGAAGACCTGGCGATGAGTAACGGCAGCAGCGCGTACCTCCCCGCGGGCCTCTGGGACACCGCCCACATGCAGCCGCGCACCGACGTGGTGGTGCCGGGCGAGACGCTGCCCGCCGTGTTCTGGAACGCCGCCGGGATGCGCGGCGAGCAGGTGTGGATGCGCCAGAAGCAACTGGGCATCTGGCGCGCCTGGACCTGGGCGCAGGCCGCCGAGGCGGTGCGCGAGATCGCCCACGGCCTGCTGGCGCTGGGCTTCGCGCGCGGCGAATGCGCGTCGATCCTGTCCAACACCGTCGTCGAGTGGGTGCTGGCCGACCTGGCGGTGCTCAGCTGCGCCGGCGTGTCCAACGGCATCTACCCCACCGACGCGGCCAGCCAGGTGCACTACCTGTGCGAGGACTCGCGCAGCGTCGTGCTCTTCGTGGAAGACGACGAGCAGCTCGACAAGGCGCTGGCGGTGCGCGCGCAGCTGCCGCTGCTGCGCAAGGTGGTCGTGTTCGACATGAAGGGCCTGCGCGACTTCCACGACCCGGACGTGCTCAGCCTGGACGCCCTGCGCGCGCTGGGCCGCGGGCACCTCGCGGCCAACCCCGGCGCGGTGGAGGAGCGCGTGGCCCAGGTGCAGCCGCAGGACCTGGCCATCCTCATCTACACCTCGGGCACCACCGGCAAGCCCAAGGGCGCGATGCACAGCCATGCCGGGCTGGTGTACGCCATGCGCGGCTACAACACGCTGATCGCGCAGGACGAGCGCGACGAGCGCATGTGCTTCCTGCCGCTGTGCCACGTGGCCGAGCGCATGGGCGGCGAGTACTTCGCCATGTACACCGGCGCGGTGCTCAACTTCGTCGAGAACCCCGAGACCGTGCCCGAGAACGTGCGCGAGATCGCGCCCACCGTCTTTCTGGCTGTGCCGCGGGTGTGGGAGAAGTTCTACTCGGGCGTGATGATCGCGCTGAAGGAGGCCACGCCGCTGCAGCGCGCCGCCTACGCCTGGGCCATCGGCGTGGGCCAGCGCATCGCCGAACGGGTGCTGGCCGGGCAGCCGGTGGGCGGCGGCCTGAAGCTGCGCTTCCGCCTGGCGCGCTGGCTGGCGCTGGACAACGTGCGCAAGCTCATCGGCATCCACCGGGCGCGTTTCCTCGTCACCGGCGCGGCGCCCATCTCGCCCGACCTGGTGCGCTGGTACCTCGCGCTGGGCGTGCCGATGCTGGAGGTGTGGGGCATGACGGAGACCGGCGGCGCTTCCACCGGCATGCCGGCCGCACGCATCAAGCCCGGCTCCATCGGCCCCGCCACGGCGTACAACGAGGTGCGCATCGACGAGGGCACGGGCGAGATCCGGGTGCGCGGGCCCAACGTCTTCATGGGCTACCTGCATCAGCCCGAGAAGACGGCCGAGGCCATCGACGCCGACGGCTGGCTGCACACCGGCGACGTGGGCTCGGTGGACGAGGACGGGTATTTCCGCATCACCGACCGGATGAAGGACATCATCATCACGGCAGGCGGCAAGAACATCACGCCCAGCGAGCTGGAGAACGAGCTCAAGTTCAGCCCCTACGTCACCGACGCGGTGGTGATCGGGGATGCGAGGCCCTACCTGACGGTGATCATCATGATCGACCAGGAGAACGTCGAGAAATTCGCGCAGGACCACGACGTGCCCTTCAGCAACTACGCCAGTCTGACGCGCGCGCCCGAGGTGCAGGCCCTGATCCAGGGCGAGATCGACCGCGTCAACGCGAAGTTCGCCCGGGTCGAGCAGATCAAGAAGTTCTTCCAGCTGGACACGCAACTCAGCGCCGAGGACGAGGAGCTGACGCCCACCATGAAGCTCAAGCGCAAGCTGGTGCAGGCCAAGTACGCCGACCGCATCGAAGCCATGTACTCGTGAAACCCAAGCAAAAGGAGACGCTGCCGTGAACAAGACCCTGATCGCCCTGGCCGCCCTGGCCCTGGCCAGCCCCTTCGCCCTGGCCCAGCAGGGTGTGAGCAAGGACGAGATCCGCATCGGCACCATCCAGGACCTGTCCGGCCCGCTGGCCGGCTTCGGCAAGCAGTCGCGCAACGGCATGCAGCTGAGCGTGGAGGAGATCAACGAGCAGGGCGGCATCAACGGCCGCAAGCTCAAGCTGTACGTGGAAGACTCGGGCTACGACCCGAAGAAGGCGGTGCTGGCCGCGCAGAAGCTGGTGAACCAGGACAAGATCTTCATCATGGCCGGCCACATCGGCACCGCGCAGAACATGGCGGCCATGCCGGTGCAGTTCGACAAGAACGTCATCAACTTCTTCCCCATCACTGCCGCGCGCGAGATGTACGAGCCGCACCACCGGCTCAAGTACTCCTTCGCTGCCACCTACTACGACCAGATCCGCATGGCGCTGCCCAAGCTGGTGAAGGACAAGGGCGCCAAGAAGGTCTGCACCATCTACCAGGACGACGAGTTCGGCCTGGAGGTGCAGCGCGGCGCCGAGGCGGGCCTGAAGACGGTGGGCATGGAGTTGGCCGAGAAGACCAGCTTCAAGCGCGGCGCCACCGACTTCAGCAGCCAGGTGGCGAAGATGAAGGCCGCGGGCTGCGACCTGGTGGTGCTCGGCACCATCATCCGCGAGACCATCGGCACCGTGGGCGAGGCGCGCAAGACGGGCTTCAACCCGGTGTTCCTCGGCTCCAGCGCCGCCTACACCGACCTGATCCACAAGCTGGGCGGCAAGGCGATGGACGGCATCTACGCCACCATGACGGTGCAGAACCCCTACACCGACGAGGCGAACGAGAAGATCCGCTTCTGGGCCAACAAGTACAAGACCAAGTTCAATGAGGACCCGACCGTGTTCTCGGTCTACGGCTACATGATCATCGACGCCTTCGCCCAGGTGGCGCAGAAGGCCGGCGCCAACCTGACGACCGATTCCTTCGTCAAGCTGATGGACGCCAGCACCTTCGAGCCCGACATGTTCGGCGCGCCGAAGATGACCTTCACCGCCACCAAGCGCCTGGGCAACAACGCCTCGCGGCTGTCGCAGATCGTGGATGGGAAGTGGAAGGTGGTGTCGGACTACCTGGCGCAGTAGGCTGCCGGATGCGTCGATGACGAGGCCGCTCCTTTCCGGACGGCCTTTTTTGTGGTCCGTGGCGCGCGCCGTGGCCGGGGGCCTGGGGCGCGGGCTCATGGTGGGGCGGTCGGCGCGTTGCGCCGACTTCGCTGCGGTGCTCGGCCGCGGGGCGGTGCCGCAGAACTCGCTACGCGCTCCTTCGGAGCGCTGCGCTCAAACAGCTGCGGCAAGTCAGATGTTGAAGCGTGCCTGTCCTTCGGCAGGCACGCCCGCCCCACGGCCTGCGCTC
>Ga0164243_10010975_pt1 | contig 12965 bp, 9 predicted proteins | sample OricompcompostOP_FD_108781 | JGI IMG/M metagenome (GOLD analysis project Ga0164243, IMG submission 108781) | Organic Plus compost microbial communities from Emeryville, California, USA - Original compost - Organic plus compost (OP) | ecosystem: Engineered > Solid waste > Mixed feedstock >... | reverse complement strand
TGTGCATATCCCCGCAGTACCAGCCCTCCTCGCGCGGGATGTTCGGCCGGGAGAGGGTCGTGAGGTCGGTCACCGGCGGCCGGCCCGGATCGGGGAGGCCGGGATTGAACGTGATCGCCACCTCGTAGTCGAGACCGCGCGGTCCGATCTTGTAGGGGCCGAGCAGCACGGTCCATTCGCCGGCGTCGGGTTTCGCCGCGCGATACGGGGGCGTCGCCCAGGTGGTGCCGACCGTGATCTCCGTCTTGTTGCTGCCGCTCCATCCCCGGAACGAGGGACCTCCTGCCGCGGTGCCACCCTCGTCGAAGAGGCCGATGTCCAGCGTATTGCCGCCCACCACCTGCGGATCGGAGCCGATCCGGTCGGTGTAGGTCACCGACAGGTGCAGTTGCTCCACCCCCTCCGGCACGGTGAAGGGCAGGTGTCGCCAGGTCTTCTCCTCATCCGGCTCGAAGCGGCCGGCCAGCACGAGATCGGGCGGGCGGTGATCGGTGGTGGAGCGGGTCATGGCGTGCTGCTGCGTCCTTCGATCGGGGTGGGAATCCGGGGAATCGCGCCAAACGGTTGCGTCGTCCCGCGGATCGTTGATACTCTGGCCCGAGCATATCGTGAGATCGCAATCTCACGCTACCCGGTGCTGAGGTGCCCGCGTGGGCGGTGGACCGGGGCTGGGGTCGGGCCGGCTGGGGCTCGAACGCGGGTGAACGGGAAGAGTGGAGCGCAGCGTGGTTTCTTCCGAAACAGGGTCGACACAGCCGGGTGTGGATGCGGCGAAGACCGATGAGGGGCCGGAGGCCCAGTTCGTCAACGTGGCCACCGAGGTCGTGAAGCCGGCGCCCGTGGCGGCCCCGGCCGCGCGTACCTCCGGCAAGCCGAAGGTCGTCATCATCGGCGGTGGCTTCGGCGGCATGAGCGCGGCCAAGAAGCTGGAGAAGGCGGACGTCGAGGTGACGCTGGTCGATCAGCGCAACTACCACCTCTTCGCCCCGTTGCTCTACCAGGTCGCCACCGGGCAGCTCTCCCCCTCCCACATCGCGACCCCGATCCGCTCGATGCTGAAGCGGCAGAAGAACACGAAGGTCGTCCTCGGCACGGTCGAGACGATCGACTCCGAGGCGAAGACCGTCACCCTGGCGGACGGGACGGTGCTGCCGTACGACTACCTGATCGTGGCGGTCGGGGCGACGCACTCCTACTTCGGGCGCGACGAATGGGCGCCGCTCGCCCCCGGCATGAAGACGATCGAGGATGCCGAGCGCATCCGCCGCAACCTCCTCGCGGCCTATGAGAAGGCCGAGAAGGAGACCGATCCGGCCAGGCGCAAGGCCCTGATGACGTTCGTCGTCGTCGGCGGCGGCCCGACCGGCGTCGAGCTGGCCGGAGCGATCGGCGAACTGGCCCACCACACGCTGGTGAACGATTACAAGAACATCGACACCCGCCAGTCGCGCATCTACCTCGTGGAGGCGCTGCCGCGCATCCTGCCGATGTACGACGAGGATCTCGCCGCCAACGCCACCAGGAGCCTGAACGGCTTCGGCGTCGAGGTGAAGACCAACTCGATGGTGACGAACATCGACGAGACTGGCCTCAACATGGGCGACACCCGGATCGACGCCGGGACGATCATCTGGGCCGCCGGCGTCCAGGTCTCGCCCCTCACCCGCCAGCTTGCGGGTGTGGCCGAGCTGGACCGCGCTGGCCGCGTGCCGGTCACGGCGGAGCTGCACGTTGCCGGGCATCCGGAGCTCTTCGTGATCGGCGATGCCGCCAGCGTCAAGAACGCCGAAGGGAAGCCGGTGCCGGGCGTCGCCCCCGCTGCGATGCAGCAGGGCGAATGGGCCGCCACGAACATCACGAACCGGATCGCGGGCACGGCGTACCAGCCGTTCGTCTACAAGAACCGGGGCAGCCTCGCCGTGGTCGGGCGCAACGCCGCCATCGCGGACATCAACGGCAAGAAGTTCACCGGGCCAGCGGCCTGGTTCGCCTGGATGGGCATCCACGATGCCTTGCTGCCGGGCATCCGGAACCGGATCGCCGTCTTCGTGCAGTGGGTGACCAACTACTTCAGCTTCAACCGCGCCTCCCGCCTGATGACGGGCGACGACAAGAAGTAACGAGGGGAGAGGCGAGAGAAGTGAGGAGTGAGACGAGCGGGGAGTAGCATGAAACTGGGGGGGCGGGAGTTTATCCCGCCCGCCCAGTTTTGTGGGGATGAGGGGCATTCGCGGGAGCGGACTCATCGTACCCCTCATACCGAGTCCGGCTAAACCGCCATCGTTCGTACGCAAGGGTCAGCAGCGCGACGGGCCCTCCGTACGTGCCGCGCTCTGAACGCACACGCTTTATCCGGGTTCGGTATCACTCCTCGCTTCTCTCACTCCTCACCTCGAGTTCGGGTCCAGCGGATCGGTCTTCGTGATGTAGACCTCGTCGCCGTCGGAGACGCCATCGCCGTCCGTGTCCGGCTTGAGAACATCGGTCCCGTAGACCAGCTCCCCGCCGTCGTAGAGCGTGTCCCCATCCGTGTCGAGATTGAGCGGGTCCGACTTGTAGACGTTCACCTCGTTGCCGTCGTTGATGCCATCGTCGTCGCTGTCAGGGTTGGCCGGATCGGTGCCGAGACGGGCCTCGTCCGCGTCAGAGAGACCGTCCTCGTCCGTATCGACGGCGGAGGCCGGATCGGTGGTCGGCGTCACGGCGGGGGTGGCTGTCGCCGTCGGTTCCGGCGTGCTCGTGGGAGCGGGTGGCTCGGTGGTGGGCGAGGGGGTGGCCGTGGGAGTCGCGGCCACCGTCGGGGAGGGGGCCGGGGTGGCGGCGGAGGCCAGCTTCGCCCCGACGTGGGCTGCGATGTAGGTCGCGCCGCCGGTCTTGCCGGTGATGGTGAGGTCACCCGTGAAGGTGTCGGCCTGGCCGGCGTCGAGGGTGGTCGTGCCCTCGCTGTCCTCGACGGCGATCGTGCCGGTGACGGCGTAGACCAGCGTCGGCAGCGACCCGGCCGGGATCGTGCCGTCCTCATCCTGGTTCAGGACATCCCGCACGAGGGCGACATCGTAGTCGCCGGGGGTGGCGTCGAAGGGACCGCTCACGAACTGGGCCGGCGAGCTTGGCTGGGTGCCGCTCGCGCCCAGCTCGATCACCATGTACGGCTGCCGGGCGCCGAGGGAGGAGACGCCGATCTGCTGGTCGGTGTCGACGAAGGCCGCCTCCCCGGATGCGAGGCGCTGCCGCCGCGCCGAGGCGACGTCGATCAGGATGAGGGGCGTCCCGGTCGAGTAGACGAAGCTGGTGGATGGCACGACCTGATAGACGGCCTCCTCGCTCGCCTCCTGCGTGAGGACGCGCCACCGCCTGGCTCCCTCCGGGATCGACGCGATCCCGCTGGCGATCACCGCTGCGTGACCCTGCGCGGGCGACGGCCCGGCTGGCCCGACCGCCTGGGCGAGGGCGTGCATCATCGTCGTCCCGGCCAGGAGCAGGGTGAGGGCAATCGCGAGGCATGCCGCGAGCGCGGGCATGCCGGGAAGGTGCGGACGGCCGGTTCGGGATGATCGCGAGGGATGATCGGCTGGCGATGGATGGTTCATGGTCCTGCCGTACTCCTGGGACGGCCAAGCCGTGGTGGCGCCGTCGCTCGGTGCGAAACGGAACGATCCGGAGGGGCGGCGACCCTGCGCGAGCGGTGGAGGCGTTCGGGCATGGTGCGCCACCGTGTGACCCTAGTGTGACACGAAGGCACCGTGGATGCGCCCGAAGGGAGCTGGGAATCGGCTGGGAACGCGATGGTCGTTCGGCGCAAGCGGGGCAATTCCGGCCGGCATGGCGAAGGGGCGCCCGGTATCGGGTGCCCCTTCGCAGGTCGTCTGGGTGATGGGAAGCGCCGGTGCGGACGATTCCTGCTACTTGGCGGCGTCGTAGTTCTTGCCGGCCACGTCCCAGTTGACGACGTTCCAGAAGGCCTCCAGGTACGCCGGGCGCTTGTTCTGGTACTTGAGGTAGTAGGCATGCTCCCAGACATCGACGCCGAGCACCGGGGTCTGGCCGTCCGTCAGCGGGCTGTCCTGGTTGGCGGTGCTGAGGACCTTGAGCTCGCCGTTATCCACGACCAGCCACGCCCAGCCGGAGCCGAAGCGGGCCGCGCCGGCGGCGTTGACCTTCTCCTTGAGGCCATCGACGCCACCGAAGGTCTTGTCGATCGCCTCGGCGAGGGCGCCGGTCGGGGCGGAGGCGCCACCCGGCGTCAGCAGCTCCCAGAAGAAGGTGTGGTTCACGTCTCCGCCGGCGTTGTTGCGCACCGCGGTCCGCTTCTCCTCCGGCACACTGGAGAGGTTCTTGACGAGGTCCTCGGAGCTGACGTTCTCGAGGTCGGTGCCGGCGACCGCGTTGTTGAGGTTCGTCACGTAGGTCTGGTGGTGCCGGTCGTGATGGATCTCCATCGTCAGCGCGTCGATGTACGGCTCAAGGGCGTCGAACGGATAGGGCAGGGGAGCGAGTTCGCGTGCCATGGTCTCGAAATCCTCCGTGAGCGTGAAGCGATTGGCGATCCGCGTCCAGGGCGCCGAATGCGAGCGCTCGGGCGTGGCGGGCCGCCGGTCAACGCCGTCATTGTCGCAAGACCGCTGCCAGAAGTAAAGGGTTTTCCAAGCGATTACTGCGAATACCGGTCTCCGAGGGGAGAGGCGAGAGAAGTGAGCAGTGAGACGGAGGAAAGAGCAAAGAGAAGAGATCAGTGAGGAAGGTGAGCGGGGTGTTCCGGCCCGGGCGCAAGTCTGTGGGGAATCACTCGGAGTTCCGTCCTCTTTCCTCACTCCTCACTTCTCTCGCCTCGAACCTATTGACAATCGCTGACGCGGGCGGGTACGCTGCGCTCGTGATGAAGATGCGGCACAGACTCACACCAGTCGAAGAGCGCATGGCCGCCACGGTCCCCAGCGGGGGCGCGTGGATGTCGTCGTTCTATTACGCCTGGTACTTTACCGACCCCCCGGCTGCGCCGGCGGGGCGAACGGGCTGTCGCAGGTCCTGAGTCGCACCGCCACCATCACACAGCGCAGACCGAGGGGGAACCGAGACAGATGTCTCGGTTTTTTGTTTGCCATCGCACATGGCATCGCGGCCGACAGCGTCGTCGGGTGGATGTCCGGATCGTTCGTTGCGGGGCAGGGCAGGTCCGTCCCGCCGCACTTACCACCGCCGGTGAATCGCAGGCGCCGGCGCGCAGGATGGAGCCCAGGATGTTGGTCACACTCGGACAGGATGCACCGGATTCGACGCGGACAGCCGTCCTCGCGGCAGCGGCCGCGCGGGGGTTGCGCACCAGGGAGATGGAGGACGACAAGGGCGGATCGGTGATCGGGATCGGCGGCGCCCCGGCCGAGGACCTCTCCACGCTGCCGGGCGTGCTGGCGGTGCAGCCCGTCCACAAGCCCTACATGCTCGCGAGCCTGGAGGCGCGTGGCGCCAGCAGCGTGCGCGTCGGGGATGTCATCATCGGCGCGGGCGCGCCGGAGCCGGTGGTGATGGCTGGCCCGTGCTCGATCGAGTCGCGGGAGAACCTGATCGAGATCGCCCGCGCGGCGAAGGCGAACGGCGCCCACATCCTGCGCGGGGGGGCCTTCAAGCCGCGCACCTCCCCGTACTCCTTCCAGGGGCTGGGCGAGGAGGGCCTGCGTCATCTCGCGGCGGCGCGGGAGGCAACCGGGATGCCGGTCGTGACCGAGGTGATGGAGGTCGACCAGGTGGACCTCATCGCCGGGTACGCCGACATGTTCCAGATCGGCACCCGCAACATGTCCAACTTCGCCCTCCTGAAGCGGGTCGGCGCCACCGGCATGCCCGTCCTCCTGAAGCGTGGCTACTCCGCAACGATCGAGGAGTTGCTGATGAGCGCCGAATACCTGATGGCACATGGCACCGCCGATGTCGTCCTCTGCGAGCGGGGCATCCGCACCTTCGACACGACCTTCCGCTTCAACCTCGACCTGAACGCCGTTCCCGGCCTCAAGGAGCTGACTCACCTGCCGGTGATCGTCGATCCCTGCCACGGCACCGGCCGGCGCTCGCTGGTGAAGCCGATGGCGCTCGCCGGGCTCGCTGCCGGAGCGGACGGGTTGATGGTGGAGGTGCATCCGAACCCGGACGCCGCCCTCAGCGACGGCTACCAGACGATCACCCCGGATGACCTCGGGCAGATCGCGCGCATCTCCCGCGCGATGCTGGGGGCCATGCAGGAGGCCGAGGCGGCGGAAGCGGGCGAGAACATCGTCCCCCTGCCGGTCGCGGAACGCGGCGCCGAGGTGCTCGCGGCGGCGTCCGCCTGAGGAGGTTGCCCTGCCGGACCAGCTTCCTGGATCAGCCCGCGCCCGGAATGCCCGCGCATTCCGGGCGCGCGGCGTCCTGGGGGTGGTGACGCGGGAAATACGTGATCGGGCTCGGGCGAATACGCAATTTGGCCGATGCCCCCGGGGTGGTCATCTGGGACCATTGGCCTGTGAGCGCTGAAGGGCGCTTCGTGGAGGCGAGTGGCTCGGCTGGCAGATGAAGTCGACCATTGTGGTGATTCGGTCCCGAAGCAATCGAGGCAATCCATTCGAGCGTGTCGCTCGCATGGTGGGGACGGGTGCCGGGCAGCGGGCGGCGTGGTGGGAAACGCGCCATCCGCTTCCGGCAGCCGGCGGGCCATGCGAGTTCGCCGTTACCGGGATCGTGCGCCGGGGAAACCAGGCGCGGGCCGATGTCGGTAGCCAGGGACCATAAGGGGAACGCAGCATGGCTGGCGGCGACCACAACACCCTCGATCCTGGCGACCCAGCGTCCTTGGAGCGATCCGTGTTGCTCCTGCTGGATGTCGCATCGGGCAGCGAGGCCGATCTGGAACGATACGTCAGCCAGTTGCTGATCGCTGCGGGGGATGGGACCCCCGCCACCGGGGTGATCGTCTCGGAGGCCGCGATCGGGTGGGGCCGGTGCTGGGAGCACTGGCGCTTCATCGTCGTCCCTGACATCACGCGGGTGGCGGCGGCCCTCGGGGTGATGACGCTGCCAGCGGTGGTGCTGGGCGGCGCGGTCGAGGAATTCCGGCAGCGGATCGATGCCATCGTCCGGCGTCAGGACCGGAGCGATGGCGGCCGGGTCTCCGGTGCGCTGTCGGCAGGCGACCTCCGGTAACTCATTGCCGGGGCAGCCGGAACGTGGGAGCGCTCCCTTCGCGTGGGAGCGCTCTTTTTCCGTTTCCCAGCAGTTCCCCAGGTGGCCGGATGGCACTTCTCCTTGACATTCGATTTGGTCACGGGTACCGTGATGCTACTGAAGCGTCGTTGCTGGCGGGGAATCGACATCCGGGAAACCGGGCGAGAGGATCCGGCAGCGTGTGGCTGGAAGCGCGTTTGCGCATCCTTTCCAGATCTTCCAGGAACCCGGTCATCAGCCATCTCCGGCTGGTGATTCCGTGATCGGCCAGGACGATTGCACCACCTCGGCCAGCCGGTCCACAGATGCAATCTCACGCGATGTGAGATCTTCGACGGGGTTCCGTCAGTGCAGCGCGAGCGTAAGTCCTGACGGCTTGGGACGTCTACCTTTCCCAGGGTGGCGACAGGTTGGATGCTTCAGCACCTTCTATGACGCCGGTCCGAACACCACCGGACCGGCGCTCCATTTTTTCGAATCACCACCATCAGAGGGCCTCGTTTCCGGCGCGTGCGTGCCCTGCTCGGGTCCCGCCGTGATCCCTGCTGGCGCCCATGATGGGATCGACTGCCTGGTATCGAACGGTGACGGTCTATCCGGATTCGGAGTGAGGGAATGGCGCGGCCGCCGTCCGCCACGGGGATGCAGCGCTGGAGAGGCAGCGTTCCGGCGCGAGGAAGCGCCCCCGATGCCTGGACGGTCCGCGTCGCCTCGGAGAGGGCCGGTCCTACCGGCGGTCTGCCGGTGCCATGCTCGTGGCCGTGAGGCGGTAGAGGACGATCACCACCGCTCCCACGAGCGCGATCCAGCAGAGTTCCAGCCAGAGATGCTCCTGGCGCGGCTGAATCCAGATCGACCCCAGCCGCATCAGGAGGACGCCGCCTAGCGCGCAGGCGGCCGGCGGGATGGCCGGTGCGATCTGCTGGTCCTCCAGATACCGCCAGATGGCCACGCCCAGCGCCGCGAGGGCCAGCACGGCCACCACCGGCTGCAGGACGGCGATCCCGATCACCATCAGCGTCCAGTCCGAGACGGAGAAGCCCGGCGCCGCGTGCAGGTTGAGCGGCGACCAGAAGACCGCCGCCGTCCCGATCGCGTAGCCGGCTCCCGCCGCCGCGCCCAGCAGGCGGCCGTTGCCGGTCGTCTCCGGGAAGCGGCCCGACCTGCGGAGCACGACGGGAAGCGCCACCGCCGCCGCCAGCGCCACGACTGGCAGCACGATCCCGACCACCAGCCAGATGAGCCAGCCTGCGTTTCCGGCGGCATGGGCGAACCGGCCGCCGAACCCGGCCGCGCCGAAGTTGAGCACGCCATCATCGAACCAGCTCGACGCCGTGATGCGCGCCGCGATCCAGCCGAGCACCCCGCCGGCGATGACACCACCGAGGCCGGTCACCGCCAGCATGATCGTCCGGTCGCTGGCGAGGTCGCCGCGGCCGCCGGTGAGCGCAATCAGCAGGAGCACCGGCACGATCGCGGAGAGCACCGTGAGCGCCAGCCCGGCGTTGTTCGCCAGGAGCGCGATCAGGGTCAGCGCCGCGCCCCCTCCGAGCACGATCTGGAAGGGCTGGGCGGAGAGGGCGGTGCCGTCCACGCCGAGGAACGCCGCGACCTCCTGCGCCGGGCCATGCGACCGCGTCTTGCCGACGAAGACGATCCGCTTGACGGGCGCGGCATCCGTGCCGGGGGGCGTCGCGCCGCTCGCGGGGGCGGCAGAGGCGTCGCCGGGCAGCCCAGGCTCCGGCGCTGGTGCCGGATCGGGGGCCGATCCGGAAAACCGGGGGGGCGATTCCGGCGTTGACTCCTCGGTGGTCTGCGCGTTGCGGGCCGGCTCGGTGCGGCCGCCGCGCAGCTTCGAGAACCAGGCAGATGCCCCGGAATCGCGCGAGGTCGCCTCCCTCTCGCCGGGAGCATCGCCGGACGGATCGTCCGCCGGCACGCGCTCCTCGGGCGCGGCGGGCCGAGGCGGGACCGGGATCGCCGTCAGCGGCGTGAACGGGACCGTCGCATCGTCGCCGGCCGGGCCAGGCTGCCCCGGCTGGGCCTCCGGCTCGCTGGGGGTATCCGCCGTGAAGTCGTCGTCGCGCGTGGTGTCGTGCGTCATGTCGCCCTCGATGCTCAGCGCCGCTACTGTGGCGAGTATAGCGAACGGGGGAATCCGGCGCGTTCGGGCGGCCACCGTGTTTGAGGGTGTACGGACACCCGTGTATAGTTGGGATCACGCTAGCCGGAGTGCGGGCTGGCCCGGCGGGGTGCCTCCAGGGGTGCCTCGTTCGCGCTGGCTGGGACTCGGGTCGAGGCGTTCGAGCATCACCCGCGGGGTGCGGAGGAGTACGAGTATGACAACGGCGACGTCCGGCGTTCGCCACGGTGGCGATTCGCGAGACGACGCGGGACAGGAGTCGTCCGGCTCCCCGGCGGCAGCCCTCACCCGGCGGCGGGCCGTGATCGGTGGCGTCGCCGGCGCGGCGGCCGTCGTCGCGGGCCTCCAGGGCGTCCTCGCCCAGGATTCCGGCACCCCGGCGGCCTCGACGCCGGCCGCCAGTCCGCAGGCGTCGCCGTCCGCTCCGGCGACCCCGGCCCCGACTCCCGAGCCGACCGCGACGCCCCCCTCCGTGCTCACGGTCGTCACCGACCAGCGGCCGGGGGCGAACGGGGAGCCGGTCGCCGGGGGGGACCTCCGGATGTTCGTCGCCAGCGCGGGCCTCGACGAGTTCAGCCCCGTCGCCTTCCGGCAGGACCCGCAGGTGGGCGCCAGCTATCTGGAGCCGATGCTGTGGGCGGGCAACGTCTCGATGGAGCCACAACCGTGGCTGGTCGAGCAATGGCGGCTCAGCGCCGATGCCCTCACGCTGGAGCTGGATGTCCGGCACGGCATCACCTGGCACGACGACATGCCGTTCACCGCCGCCGATGTCGCGTTCTCGCTTCAGGTCTACCAGAACGACATCAACAGCGCCGTCGGCCGCTTCTTCTCCAACGTCGACCAGATCAAGTTGGTCAACGCGAAGACTGTCTCGGTGACCTTCACCCGGCCGGACGCCGCCTTCGTCTACAACGCCTGCACGCTCCCCGTCTTCGCGGCCCATCAGTACGGCGACTACTGGAACAAGCAGGAGGACGGCAACCGCACCCTGAGTGGCTTCGATGTCACGAAGGCGAAGCCGGTCGGCACCGGCCCCTGGGCGATTGACACGATCTCTGCCGATGCGATCGCCTTCAAGGCTTTCGCGGCCTACTGGCAGGACCGTCCCCACGCCGACACGCTCACCCTCACGGCCGAGGACGACGCCGACGCGCGCCTCAAGGCCTGGCAGGAGGGCAAGGTCGATGTGCTGCCCGTCTCGCCGGCGCAGGCGATGAGCGTCTACGACTGGACCGGCACGCTCTACGTCGTTGAATCGCCGGTCGCCATGTTTGCGGCCTTCAACTTCAACAACCCGGCCAACGTCACCGCCGACATGATGAAGAACCCGGCGCTCCGCCAGGCGCTCACCCTCGCGGTCGACCGTGTGGCCTACCGCAACGCCGTCTTCGGCGGCTTCCTGGACGACAAGGCCACCGGGACGATCACCCAGCCCTGGGCACACGATGCCTCGCTCACGAACCCGCCCTTCGACCTCGCCAAGGCGAAGAAGACGCTCGCCGATGGCGGCTGGTCCGATACCGATGGCGACGGCCTGCTGGAGGATGCGCATGGCAACACGCTCGACCTCTACTGCGTCGTCAGCTCGGAGGACCGGCCGGAGCTGATCGCCCTGCTGCAGGGGTTGAACGAGAACTTCAACCAGATCGGCGCGCGCCTCACCGTGCAGGTGCTCGACCCGGCCGATTTCCTCACCCGCTGGGTGGATAACCACCAGTTCGACATGGTCGCCTTCACGCTCGTCCAGTACCCAGCCTTCGACGAGTACGACCTCTACGGCTCGAAGTGGGACGTGCGCACGAACTCGGCCGGGTGGAACCCCGGTTCATACAGCAACCCGAAGGCCGATGCCGCGCTGGACACGTGGTTCGCCGCGAAGACGGAAGACCAGATGAAGGCGGCGCTGGCCTCGCTGCAACAGGCCGTCAACGACGACCTCTTCGGCCTCTGGTTCGGTTTCCCGCGCGATCTCGTCCTGGTGCGCCCCGGCGTGCAGGGGTTCCAGCCGAACACGATGCTTTCCACCTGGGACACGCGGCTGCTCTGGAAGACTCCCGATGCCGCGACCCCGCCCGCCGGGCCGACGCCCGTGCCGACACCGTCTCCCACGGCCAGCCCGGCGGCGAGCCCCGGCGCCTCACCGCAGGCATCGCCCCCTGCGACGCCGGCAACGTAACCCGGCTCCCGTACGCGAATCCCCGGCATGGTGTCTCCATGTCGGGGATTCGCGCGTCTGCCGGATCGGGTCAGGCCGGGAGAGCGTCCGCCGCGATCAGGGCCTCCGTCTCGCGCATCCGGGCCGTGAGGCGGACCACGAGGTTGCGCAGCCAGTCGACATCCGCCCCGGCCGCTGAGACGTCCATCGCGTGCAGGAGAGCGGCGTAGTCGACCGTGCGGGCCAGCAGCCGGAACGTCGGCAGCAGCGCGACCGACCCAGCCGGGAGCGGCCGGTGCTCTCGGTAGCCGTCGAGGAAGGCCGCGAGCGGCCTGTCATCGATCGCCAGCCCGGCATCGAAGGGATCGGCGAGCGCCTTCGCGAGGTCCAGCAGATGCCAGCCGCGGGAGGCGGCGTCGAAGTCGAGCGCCCAGACCGTCCCGCCATCCCAGGTCAGGTTGTCCAGTTCGAGGTCGCCGTGCAGGGGGCCGTACCAGTCAGCGGTGCGCGGGAGGCGATCCAGCCGCTCGCGAAGGCGGGCTGCCCCGACTTTCGCCGCGTCCGGCACCTTGGGGTTGTCGGCGATGGCGTCGAGGGCCGTCTCCCACGACGGCGGGCGGGTGATGGTGTCCGGCGGCACGGTGGCGAGCCCGGCGTGGATGCGTCCGACCGCGCGGCCCCAGCGGGCGTAATCCCCTACGGCGAAGGTATCGGCATCGCGGATCGAGCCGGGAAGGGCCGCGAAGAGGACGGTATGGAAGCGGCCGAGCGGCGTCTCGATGGTGACGATACGCTCGCCGGCGCCGGTCGGGATCGCGTGGACGACGGGAATCCCCTGGGCCGCCAGCCCGTCGAGGAGGCGAAGCTCGCCGTCGATGGTCTGGCGGTCGCGTTCTTCTGCCGCGGATGCGCGCAGGAAGGCGCGTTCTCCCTGGCGGCGGAGGGTGAAGATGACGTTGGCGCTGATACGGAAGAAGCGGACGCTGCCGGGATCGGGCGACCACGGCGCGGCGAGGAGATCGGCGACGGCGCTATGGCCGTCGGGGGTGATGGTCCGGTCGAAGGCGCGGATGGCGGAGAGGGGCATCATGCGAATGGCTGTCTTTCCGTGCGATGGGCGGCAGGGCAGTCACGGGCAACGGAGCCTCCTTCCTCGGGCGCGGTGGACCGCAGGACAAACCGGTGATGACACACGGTGGTGCCCGTCCATGATATCCGCGTTCGCTAGACGCCGGAATCGGTCAGCAGGCGGTCGAGGGTGGGCAGGAAGCGATCGCCGAAGTAGTGGAGGTGGATGAGGGCGGGGTAGAGGGCGTAGATCGGGGCGCGGCGCTCCTGGAAGCCGGGGGCGAGCGGCCGCATCGCGGTGTAGGCGTTCAGGAAGTCCGCGCCGAGGTTCCCGAACGTCGTGGCGTAGGCGAGCTCCATTTCCGGATGGCCGTAGCAGGTCGAGGGGTCGATGAACCCGGTCAC
>Ga0164243_10010974_pt1 | contig 12966 bp, 12 predicted proteins | sample OricompcompostOP_FD_108781 | JGI IMG/M metagenome (GOLD analysis project Ga0164243, IMG submission 108781) | Organic Plus compost microbial communities from Emeryville, California, USA - Original compost - Organic plus compost (OP) | ecosystem: Engineered > Solid waste > Mixed feedstock >... | reverse complement strand
GACCACATGTCGGAAGACCCACAGTCGTCCGCCGAGGACGACCGGCGGCCCACTCAGGACGCGAACGCACCCCGCTACACTCGCGACGAACTGATCGCCCGGCTCGAGATCGACCCCAACTTCGCCGAGAAGGCCTGGAATGCGTTCGGTTTCGCCCGGCGATCGACCGACGACAAGGTCGCCTCCGAGAACGACCTGGCCGCCCTGCGGATGTTCGCCGCGTCGTCGGAGTCGATGCCCGAGTCCACCAAGATCGCGATGGCCCGGGCGATCGGCCAGACGATGTCGCATCTGGCCGACTGGGAGGCCGACCAACTCCGTGACATCACCGCCGATCCCGAGTTCCCGTGGACCGTCGAGCAGATGTGCGCCGCGCTCGGCCAGGTCCAGCAGTTGATCTGGCGTCGCCACATCGCGATCGCGCTCGAACGCCACCGGGAGCACGCGGCCGAGGAGGAGGTCGACCTGGTCGTCGGTTTCGCCGACATCGTCGGATACACGAGCCTGTCGCGGCGCATCGACCTGCACGACCTCGAAGAGCTCCTCGGGTCCTTCGAGGACGAGACGTTCGGCGTCGTCGTCGACCACGGCGGCCGGGTCATCAAGACGCTGGGCGACGCGGTGATGTTCACCTTCGAGGACGCGCACGCCGCCGCGGAGGCCGCCATCCGGATCCACGAACTGTCCGACGGCGACAGGTTGCCCCCGCTCCGGGTCGGGCTCGCCCGGGGGCCGGTCCTCCAACGGTTCGGCGACGTCTTCGGCGAACCGGTCAACATCGCCTCCCGGCTCACCAGCTCCGCGCGCCCCGGCTCCACCCTGGTCGACGACTCGATCGCCGAGCAGATCGGGGCCGACGACCGCTTCTACCTCAAATCGATTCCCACACTTCGAGTTCGGGGGTACAAGTACCTGAAGGCGCGGGTCCTCGAACCACACAAGCGAGGCCCGCTGGCCGAGTGACCGGCAGACGTCGTTTCGGTGCCGCGATCTCGATCGAGGTCGCAGTCATGAAACGACGTCTGGGAGTTCACTCGTGGGTCCGACCCCGGGTCTTCGTCGCCGGCTGCTGACCGGTCACCGCCGGGCCACCGCACTCACCCGCACCTCGCTCGCCTTGATGACGAGCACCACCCCGAGGCCCGGCACGAGCGCGAGGTCGGCCACCGCCGCCCAGGTCACCTCGGCGGCGACCGTCTGTCCACCCACGTCGGTGTGCACCACCGCGTGATCGCCGCGCGGTACCACGTCGCGCACCGTCGCCCGCAGCATCGTCCGCGGACTTCCGTGCGGCTCGTGGAGGTACACGGCGACCGCGCGGGGCGAGAACGTCGCGGCCGCCGGCTCCCCGTCGGGGATTCCGCCGCCGGGTGCGTCATCGGCCACGGTTCCGACGACCCGATTCCCGCGATCGTCGACGACGCAATTCGCGTCCACGAGGGTCCCGACGAAGAGGTTGAGGCCCGCGAGCGACGCCGTGAACCGCGACCCCGGGTTGGTCAACACCTCACGTGTGGACCCCGATTCGACGATTCGCCCCCGATCCAGCACGACGATGTCCTCGGCGAGGCCGAGTGCGTCCACCGGATCGTGCGTCACCATGATCGTCGTGCGACCGTGGTCGGCCAGCAGCTCCCTCATCAACGCCCGCAGGCGACTGGCGACGTCGACATCGAGTGCCCGAAACGGCTCGTCCAACAGCAGAATCCGCGGCTGGGCGGCCATCGCCCGCGCGATCGCCACGCGCTGCGCCTGGCCACCGGACAGCTCACCCGGCCGTCGGTCGGCGAGGTCCGCGACCTCGGCGGCCTCCAGCCAACGTGACACCCGTTCGCGCACCTGCGCCCGGGACAGCCCCTGTGCGGCCGGCGCGAAGGCCACGTTGTCGGCGACGGTGAGGTGCGGGAACAGCCGCGCGTCCTGCAGCAGCTGGACGACGCCCCGCCGGTGCGGCGGAACGAATACGCCGCGGTCGCGGAACACCTGGTCACCCAACGTGATCCGGGTCGGCTCGTCCCCGCGGACGAGCCCCGCGATGACGCGCAGCATCGTCGACTTCCCGGCGCCGTTCGGTCCGACGACGGCCGTCGTCCGCCCTGCGCCGAATCGGTGCTCGATGCGCAACGGCGGCACCGCCTGTTCGATGACGACGTCGAGGTCTGCACTCACATCGCACCCGCCTCACCGCGGCGCCGGCGACTGTGCACGCCCACCACGACGACGAGCGAGATGACGACGAGGATGAGCGACAACGGAACCGCGGCCTGCGGATCGTCGACGGCCGCCACATAGATCGCGAGCGGCGCGGTCTGGGTGACGCCCGGGGCGTTGCCGGCGAAGGTGATCGTCGCACCGAACTCTCCGAGCGCACGGGCGAAGGAGAGCACCAGTCCGGCGACAAGTGACGGGGCGACCAGCGGCAGCGTCACCTTCCACAGCGTCCTGCTCGGCCCTGCGCCGAGTGTGGCCGCCACCTCCTCATAGCGCGTGCCGATCACGCGCACCGCCCCTTCGACGCTGATCACCAGGAAGGGCAGCGCCACGAAGGTCTGTGCGAGAACGACGGCGGTGGTCGTGAAGGCGACGTCGATGCCCGCGTCGTGCAGGCGTCCGCCGATGATGCCCAGGCGCCCGAACGTGTAGAGCAGTGCCAGGCCGCCGACCACCGGCGGCAGCACCAGCGGGAGCAACACCAGTGCCCGCAGCACCCGCACGACCACGCCGTCGTGCCGCGCGAAGATGACCGCCATCGGCACACCGAGCACCAGGCACAGCACCGTGCTCGTCGCCGCCGTCGTCAGCGAGAGTCGCAGCGCGTCAAGGGAAGACGACGAGGTGACCTGGTCGACGAACGTCCCCCACGGCGTCCGGAACAGCAGCGCCAGCGGCGGGACCACGATCAACGCCACCCCGACGGCCGCGATCGCATATGCCCAGGCCGGCAGCCCCGTCGCACCACGACGGTCGAGACCCGTTCCGAGGGCGGTCACGGCGACCCGAACCCGGCGTCCCGGAGAATGCGCTGCCCGTCCGGCCCGAGGACCAGGGCGACGAATTCGCTGCCCAGCCCCGCATCCGGCGCGTCCTTCAGCGTCGCGATGGGATAGGCGTTGACGACCCCGGCGAAGACGGGATCGGTCACCGTCGACACCGTGTCCCCTGCTGCCGCCGCGTCGGTCACGTACACGACCCCGGCATCGGCCTGCCCGGTGGTCACCTTGGTCAGCACCGCTCCCACCGACTGCTCCTCCGACGCCGCGGCGACGGTGATGCCGGTGTTCTTCTCGACCACGTCCGTCGCCGCCCCGCAGGGCTGCGCGGACTGGCAGACCACCGTCGTGACGCCCGGCTTGTTCAGATCGGCGAATGAATCGATGCCCTTCGGATTCCCCGGCGCCGTCACGATCACGAGCGTGTTGGTGGCGAAGGTCCTCGGGTCGACCGCCAGCCCGCCGAGTTTCGCCATGTTCTTCTCGTCTGCACTGGCGAAGACGTCGGCGGGCGCTCCCTGCTCGATCTGGTTGGCCAGGGTCGACGAGCCGTCGAACGAGAGGCGGACGGCGACTCCCTCGTGCCGCTTCTCGAACTCCTCGGCGATCGCGGTGAAGGCCCCTTTCAACGACGCCGCTGCCGAGACGTCGAGGACCGGGCCGGAGTCCGTCGAGCCGGCCGCGCACCCCGCGCCGAACACCAGGGCGGCAACCGCTGCAAACGCGAGCCGCCTCACCGCTTCTCCCGCGTCGTCTCGACGATGACGTTGGTCGACTTCACGATGGCCGTCGCCACCGATCCGGGCTCGAGCTCGAGCTCCCGGGCCGACTGCGCACTCATCAGGGACGTCACCTCGAACGGGCCGCATTGCAGCGTCACCTGCGCCATGACGCCGTCGACGATCACCTCGGTGACCAGACCGGTGAAACGGTTGCGGGCCGACCGCGCGACCGGCGCGCCGTCGTCGGGGGCGGCCGCGCGCTCGCGCGCCAGCTCGGCGAGCCGGGCGCCGTCCACGGTCGCCACCGGCCCCTCGTCGGACTGCTCGAGGACGCCGGAGGCGATCCAGCGTCGGACGGTGTCGTCGCTGACGCCGAGCAGCGTCGCCGCGTCCCTGATGCGTATCGCACTCATTCGCGGAATCATATCCGCATCTGCGGATTGTCGCGCATTGTGAACCCGCAACTGCGGATCTCACCCACGCGGTCGACTTCGAGCGGACTCGACGTTCTGGCGTGACGTGGACACCGGCCGCCGGAATTCCCCTCGCGGGAGCGATGAGTTCCGGTAGGAAAGACAGTCTGCCTTCCCGTGGGCACGCGACCGCCGACACCGCCCTGACCACCGAAAATCGTTCGCCCCTGTCAGAACCCATCGATACCGTGGAGAGTTATGAACTCAGTCACAGCCCCCACCGCCGTACCCGGCGATGTCGCGACCACCGATGTCGCGATCGAGGCCATCGACCTGGTCAAGCGCTTCGGCGATTTCACCGCCGTCGACGGTGTCAGCTTCACCGTGCCGCGGGGCACCGTGCTCGGCCTGCTCGGACCCAACGGTGCCGGTAAGACGACCACCGTCCGCATGATGACGACGCTGTCCCCGCCGACCAGCGGCACCGCCCGCATCGCCGGATACGACGTCCGCGAGCAGCCCGGGCTGGTCCGGCAGAACATGGGCCTCACGGGCCAGGCCGCCACGGTCGACGAGATCCTCACCGGTCGCGAGAACCTCCGGATGATCGGCGGGTTGTACGGCATCGGCCGCAAGGCGCTCGCGAGGCGTTCCGAGCAGCTGCTCGAACAGTTCTCGCTCACCGACGCGGGAGACAAGCAGGTCAAGTCCTACTCCGGCGGCATGCGCCGACGCCTCGACCTCGCCGTCAGCCTGATCGCGGCCCCGCCGGTGCTGTTCCTCGACGAGCCGACCACCGGCCTCGACCCGCGCAGCCGCACCGAACTGTGGGATGTCCTGCGCGACCTCGTCGCCGGCGGCACCACACTGCTGCTGACCACGCAGTACCTGGAAGAGGCAGATCAGCTCGCCGACGACATCGTCGTCATCGACAAGGGCAGGATCATCGCCCACGGCACCCCGCTACAACTCAAGGAGCAGGCGGGCGCGGCCAGCCTCGTGCTGACCGTCTCGCACGCCGAGGACCTCCCGGCGGCCGAGGCGCTGCTACGCAAGAACGGCACCGAGGTGTTCGTCGACGTCCCCGCACGACGCCTCACCGCCGCGACCGGCGGCCTGGGCGACCTCCCCCGCGTGGCCGCCTGGTTCGAGGAGAGCGGGATCTCGGTCGACGACTTCGGCCTCGCCCGCCCGAGCCTCGACGACGTGTTCCTGTCCCTGACCGGACACCGCGCCACCGACGACACCACCACCGACGAGGAGAAGTCCTGATGACCGCCACTGCCCAGACCGACGCGGTGGTCGACGACACCCCGCGCACCCATCCCACGACGCTCTGGCAGCAGTCGTGGATCATGGTGAAGCGCAACATGATCCACACCAAGCGGATGCCGGAGATGCTCTCCGACGTCACGATCCAGCCGATCATGTTCGTGCTGCTGTTCGCGTACGTCTTCGGTGCGTCGATCCAGACCGACAGCGGGTCCTACAAGGAGTTCCTGCTCCCCGGCATCATGGGACAGACGATCGTCTTCACCGCGTTCATCGTCGCCTCGGGCATCACCGCCGACCTGGAGAAGGGGATCATCGACCGCTTCCGCGCGTTGCCCATCCAGCGGTCGTCGGTGCTGATCGGACGCAGCATCGCGAGCCTGCTGCACAGCAGCATCGGCATCGTGGTGATGGCGGTGACCGGTCTCGCGATCGGCTGGCGCATCCGCGGGTCGTTCGCCGAGGCGGTGCTCGCCTTCGCCCTGCTGTTGCTGTTCGGGTTCGCGATGATCTGGTTCGGCATCCTCGTCGGGTCCTGGTTGCGCACCGTCGAGGCCGTGAACGGCTTCATGTTCTCGACGCTGTTCCCGATCACGTTCCTGTCGAACGCCTTCGTCCCGACCGCGCCGATGCCGACGTGGCTGCGGACCATCGCCGAGTGGAACCCGGTGTCCTCACTCGTGCAGGCGATGCGCGTGCTGTGGGGCAACGGCCCCGCATTCGGCTCCGATGTCGCACTGCCGCTTCAGCATCCGGTGATCTCTACCCTCATCTGGGCGGTCGCCCTGACGCTGATCTTCGCGCCGTTCGCGATTCGCGCCTACAACAAGCGCACCGTGGACTGAGGCACTCGCGCGTCCGGGGCCACCCGCCGGGCGCGCGGGTGGGTCTCGCCGCGCGCTCGCCGGCGGTTGTGTGCGAGGGGCGGCGGCCCGCTCAGGCGGTCAGCGTGATCGCCTGCAGCGGGTCGCTGTAGATTGCGTCGAGGGAGACAGCGCCGGCCGCCTGCTGCTGCACGGTGGCACCCGAATGTGACACGCGCACATCGCGCTTCGTCGCGATCGAGGTCTCGCGCACTGCACGCGCCACGGTCGGCAGGGTCGCCGGGTAGTCGGTGAACGCCTGGCCGCCGAGGATGATGTGGTCGGGGTTGAAGATGTCGGCGATGAGTCCGACGGTACGGCCGAGCACCTGGGCGCGCTCCTCGAGGAGGGCGCGGGCGGTCGCGTCCCCGGAGCGGGCCAGAGCGTGGATGCCCTCCACGTCCTCGACCGAGAGTCCCAGTGCGCGAGCCGCTTCGACGACCCCGGTGTCGCTCACCGCAGGCTCGAGACGCCCCGTCTTCTCGGGGTCGAGCAGGGTGGTCGGGCCGGTCGGGAAGTGCCCGATCACGGGCGGGCCCGCGGTCGGGGTGTGGACGGTGCCGCCGACGCTGAAGGCGATGCCCAGCATCTCGCGGGCGTAGAAGTACAAGAAGCTCGACTGCTCGTCGTCGGGGTTGAGGACCAGCTCGGCGGCGGCCATCGCCTCGACGTGCGACGCCACCGACACCGGCAGACCCACCGCCTCGGCGATCACCCGACCGACCGGTGCGGACTCCCAGCCGAGCCGCGGATGGTCGACGAGGCCCCCCTCGGCGACCCGGCCGCCGATCGCGACGCCGACCCAGAGGACACGCTTGCCGGTCCAACGCTCGGCGAAGCGGCGGGCGCTGACGCCGATGGCGGCGAGGGTCTGCTCGGGGTTCTCGGCGACCGGGGTCGGGATCTGGATCGCGCCGACGACGCGGTGCAGCAGGTCGTGGGTGGTGATCGAGGTGACCTTGTAGCCGATGTGGATGCCCAGGGTGAGGAAGTCGGCGAGGTTGACCTCGAACGGCAGGCGCGGCCGGCCGATGGCGCCCGACGGGGCGAGGTCTGCGCGCTCCCGGATGAGACCGGCCTTCAGCAGGGCGCTGACCTGGCGGTTCACCGTGGAGATGGAGAGTCCCGTGCGCTCGGCGGCGTCATCGCGGAACAGGGGGCCGGCCAGGCGGGCGGCGCGCAGGACGAGCGCCGCCGGCTTGGTCGACAGCTCCAGGTGCGGCGTCGCGACGTGCACCCGCGGGTCCCCCTTTCCGAGTCCGCGCCGGTCGGCCGTCGCGCCGGGGACACGGCTCGGCGGAACCGGCGCGGGTACGGCCGACAACGGCGCGTTCGGGCGATTCACCTGCGGTCCACGACGGACCGGACGTGTCGCCGGCCGACGCGTGAGCGGCGTCGGTGCAGTACGCAGGTTACGGGCAGAGATGTCGGAAAGCGTGGCGGTCATGATCGTCCTCGTCGAATTGCCCCGCGCGGAAGACGGCGGGAAGGGGTGGGAATGCTCGAATCACCAGATCTGGAGCGACACCCCGTGGACGAGGCGTCGGCTCAGCGCATTCGACGACAACAACAGAGAACGCGAGCAAGCGGCAGACGGCAGCCCAGAGCGGTGGTCACGTAGGTGACCTCCGGCAGCTTGCGGTCCGTGCTCGACATGCGCATCAAGCTAGCAACGCCGACCCCGTCGCGGCAAGCCCGTTCCCCCAGGTCATACAGGACCGGGGCGGCGCGGGCACACGCGTGCACCGGCGAATCTAGGGCGGGATCAGGCAGTTCGCACCATTTGCGCTCAGCCTGATTTCAACATCCCGTCCAGCGTCTATCCGACCTGCGGCGACGCCGAAAACGGACCAAGGGCGCATTGCTCCTTCGCGGTCGATTGTGTCAGTGGGCGGCGGTAGATTGTGACCATGACCACAACAGCGGACGGGCCGATCTCCGACTCGGACTTCCTTGCCGCCGCCGAGCCCTACCGCCGCGAGATCGTGGCGCACTGCTACCGGATGACCGGCTCGCATCACGACGCCGAGGACCTGACCCAGGAGACGTTCCTGCGGGCGTGGAAGGCCTACGACAAGTTCGACCACCGGGCATCGGTCCGCACCTGGCTGCACAAGATCGCGACCAACACCTGCCTGACCGCGTTGCAGAGCTCGCAGCGCCGGCCGCTGCCCTCGGGGCTCGGCGGCGACGCCTTCGATCCCACCGACGACCTCCTGCAGAACCACGAGGTGCCGTGGCTGGAACCCTTCGCCGGGACCGTCGACGAGATCGCACCTGCCCCCGATGCCGATCCCGCCTACGTGGTCGGCGCCCGCGAATCGATCCGCCTCGCCTTCATCGCGGCGTTGCAGCATCTGCCCGAGCGTCAGCGCGCGGTCCTGATCCTCCGCGACGTCCTGCAGTGGCGCGCCGCCGAGGTCGCCGAGACGATCGGGGTCACCACCGCGACCGTCAACAGCCTCCTCCAGCGGGCCCGTGCGCAGCTCGAGAGCGCGCGTCCGCAGGCCGACGCGGCGCGCTCCGACCCATCCGTCCTCGACGACGCCAAGCGCGAGCTGCTCGCGCGCTACGTGTCGGCGTTCGAACGCTACGACGTCGACGCGATCGCCGCGATGTTCACCGACAAGGCGATCTGGGAGATGCCACCGTTCACCGGTTGGTACCAGGGTCCCGACGCCATCGGCACCCTCATCAAGCGCAACTGCCCGGCCGAGAAGGCCGGCGACCAGATCATGCTGCCGACCGTCGCCAACGGGCAGCCCGCCTTCGGTCTCTACATGCGCGAGCCCGACGGCGTCCACCGCCCGTTCCAGCTCCAGGTCCTCGACATCGATCCGGCGGCGCGGAAGGTACGGCACACGGTCGCGTTCTTCAGCCGGACGATGGAGGAGGACTTCGCCCGGTTCGGTCTGCCCGCGACCCCGTACGACGCCCCGGCGCGCACCACACCCGCACCCTGGCACTGACGCCCGCTTCCGCCACCGGTCAGCGATCGGTGGTCCGGGGGATCTGGGCGGGGTCCATCCAGACGACCTCCCACGCGTGACCGTCGGGATCGCAGAAGCTGCGTGCGTACAGAAAGCCGAGGTCCTCGGTCTCCCGCAGCGGCATGCCGTCCGCCATCGCGGCGTCCGCGATGCGGTCGACCTGCGCCCGCTCGTCCACGGCGAACGTCACGACCGACTCCCGCAGCCCCGGCCCCTCCAGCGGACCCGCCACCGCCAGACCCGCGAACCGCCGTCGATCCATCAGGACCACCATCGCGCGATCGTTGACCACCATGCACGCGGTCGAGTGGTCGCAGAACATCTCGTCGAACCGGAAGCCGAGCCTGCGGAAGAAGTCTCGGGATCGTCGGACGTCGGCAACGGGCAGATTGACGAACATCATCGATGCCACTGGCGGTCTCCATCTCCTCGGGCTGCCTCCCCGGACCGCCGGACGCATCACGCGGCGACTCCGTCCGGTGGAACGCGGTCTCCCCCATACAGACCATCCCGGTCGGACGAACTCATCGGCGTCGAATACTGTGCAGGTATGGGCGTCATCTATCTAGTGCGGCACGGTCAGGCAAATGCGTTGGCGTATGGGGTTTCCGACGACTCCGCGGACCTCCGCAACGGCCCCGGCGGGCTCACCGCGACAGGCGACACGCAGGCCGCGATCTCCGGGTCGTTCCTCGCCGGCCAGATCGAGGGTTTCACCGACGCGGTCAGCGGCGACCTCGCCCGTCAGAGCCAGACCCTGCGCGGGGTCCTGGGGGCCTTCGACGCGCGGCCGGAGGCCCGCATCGACACCGGATGGAACGAATACTCGCTGCCCGCGCTGGTCGGTCATGCGTCCCCCGAGATGTTCCGGGACGGACGCAACTACCAGCAGCAACTGGACAAGGGACTGGCGGCGTGGATCGCCGCCGGTGACCACGAGCCCGAACCCGGGCCCGACGGCGGCCCCGCGGAGAGCTATCCGCAGTTCCAGGCACGTGTCCACGACGCGGCCAAGCGCGCCGTCGAGCGTGCCGGATCGGGCCAGACCGTGCTCATCGTGTCGTCGGCGGGGACCATCACCCAGTGGATCGCCCAGTTGTGGGGCATCCCCGACGAGCAGTGGCCGGCGATGGCCCGCACGATGGTCAACGCGTCGATCACCAAACTCATCGTGGGCCGCCAGGGGGTGTCGGTGGTGTCGTTCAACGAGCACGGTCACCTCTCCGACCGCTCCGGGGGCGTCGCCACCTTCCGCTGACCGAACCGGAACTCCGACCGAGACGACGAAGGTCCACTGCCCGCCGAGGGCAGTGGACCTTCTCCGTTCAGACGCGGGTTCGGCTATGCCCGATGCAGATTCGTGCCCGGGCGGGTCAGGACGACGTTCGGCAGCACCGCATACCGCGACAACTGGGTGACCGAGTGCGCGACGACGGCGACGTCGGCGGCGGTGATCATCTCCTCCTTCGGGATGCGGTCCTTGAGCCAGTCGGTCATGTCGGTGGCCACGTATCCCGGCGCGATCGTCGTCGCGCTCACGCCGTTCTCCGACTCCTCGAGGTTGAACGTCTCGCAGAGGGAGATCAGCGCAGCCTTCGTCGCACCGTACGCGGACAGCTCCGGCTCCGGATACACGCCCGTGATCGACGCCACCGCAATGACTTTCGCGGCACCGTGCCCCGCGGCCGTGGACCGCAGCGTCGGCAGCACCGACTGCAACAGAATGTACGGCGCACGCACGTTGACCTGGTAGAGCCGGTCGAAGCGCTTGACCGGCATCTCGGCGACCGCGCCCTTGGACCCCATGCCGGCGTTGATGACCAGCGCATCGCACCTACCGAAGGCCTCGCCGTGCGCGGCGCCGAGGGCGGTGACGGCGTCGGTGTCGGTCATGTCCGCCGGCACCACCTCGACTCGGCCCGCGCCCAGCTCACGGAGTTCGGCAGCCTTGGCCTCCAAGGCTTCCCGACCGCGCGCGCTGATGGTCAGGTCCCAGCCGTCGGCGGCGAGGCGTTCGGCGATCGCCGCGCCGATGCCGCGCGAGGCCCCGGTCACCAGCGCGGACCGGTTGGTCTGTTCACTCATTCGTGTGTCCCCCGTGGGTTGTACGTGATCCCTGAACCCGGCGACGACCGGGTCTCAGCCGACGAGCCGCAGGCCTTCGGCGATGAAGACCGCGGTCGCTTCCGCCGCGTTCTCGGCCCCGTCGCCCGAGGACGCGCCGGAGAGCGCGCGATAGGTGATCCCCTCGGCGATCACACCGAGCTTGAGGTTGGCCAACCCCAGGTAGAAGTCCCAGTCGCCGAGATCGGAACCCGTTGCGGTCGCGTACTTCTGGGCGATCTCGTCCACGGACGGATAGCGGTCGCTGGTCCAGGCCGCCGAGAAACCCAGGACTCGGTCGAACGCGCCGGTTCGGTACACGCACATCAGGGCGACATCCGTGATCGGATCGCCCAGCGTCGACATCTCCCAGTCGACGACCGCGGCGATCCGGCCCGGGTCGTTCGCGTCGACGATGGTGTTGTCGATGCGGAAGTCGCCGTGCACCACCGATTCCCGCGCTTCCTGCGGCACGCGCTCGGACAGCTTCTCGACGAGACGCTCGACGTCGGGGAGGTCGCGCGTCTTCACATGACCCCACTGCCGCGCCCACAGTTTCACCTGGCGGGCGGCGAACCCGGCGGGACGGCCGAACTCGCCGAGGCCGACGGCCTTGTAGTCCACGGCGTGGAGATCGGCGAGCGTCCGGACCAGGCCGTCGATGTTCGCCGCGACCTCCGCGTCGGAGTAGGCGGCGAGATCCTCTTCGGTCCGCACCACCCGTCCGTCGACGAATTCCACCACGGTACAGGGAGCCCCGATGATCGAGCCGTCCTCGTCGAAGGCCACTGTCGTGGCCACCGGCACCGACGTGGACTGCAGAGCGCTGGTGACCGCCCACTCCCGGCCCATGTCGTGCGCCGACGGGGTGAGGCCGCCGGTCGGGGGCCGACGGGCCACCCACCTGTTCACGCCGTCGGTGACGGTGTAGGTCAGGTTGGACTTTCCGCCGCTGATGAGGTTGATGTCGAGTTCACCGGCGGGCTCGACCCCGTTGCGGCGCAACAGTTCTTCCAGGCGCGCTGCGTCGAGCGCGTTCTCGATGGAGGTCACTTCGCCTCCGCCGCGGCTTGCGCCTTCTTCGCCCGGCCGATGGCGCGACGCGCGATCGCCCAGCGGTGCACCTCGGAGGGGCCGTCGTAGATCCGGAACGGACGCAGCTCCTGCGCCAGACGGGCGATCGGCAGGTCGGCGGACACGCCGAGGCCGCCGCACATCTGCATGCTGCGATCGGCGATCCGCGAGTATGCCTCGGCGGCAAAGGTCTTGGCGATCGAGGTCTCGTTGGAGGCATGGTTGCCCAGGTCCAGCTCGTGGCATGCCTTGAGCAGCAGTTGCCGGGAGGCGGCCAGGTCGATCTCGTTGTCGGCCACCATCTGCTGGATCATGCCGAGGTCGCCGAGCTTGCCGCCGAATCCCTCACGGCGGGAGACATAGTCGAGGGCGACGTCGTGGCAGCGCTTGGCCGCGCCGAGCCAGCGCATGACGTGCGTCATACGGGCCGGCCCCAGACGGACCTGTGCGTATCGGTAGCCCTGGTCGACCTCGCCGAGGATGTCCTCGTCGGGGACGAAGACGTCCTCGAACGTGACCTCGCAGTGGCCGCCGATCAT
>Ga0164243_10010973_pt1 | contig 12967 bp, 9 predicted proteins | sample OricompcompostOP_FD_108781 | JGI IMG/M metagenome (GOLD analysis project Ga0164243, IMG submission 108781) | Organic Plus compost microbial communities from Emeryville, California, USA - Original compost - Organic plus compost (OP) | ecosystem: Engineered > Solid waste > Mixed feedstock >... | reverse complement strand
GCGCCGAACTAGCGACACCCCCTAGCGGACTGAAGCGACAGCCCTGCGAGTGAAATGGGCTGCGTCGTCCGGTTGAAGATCTCGACGTAATCGCGATTGAAGCCGCCGTCACCGCCTCCCCCAAACACCTGGCTGATCACCAGGCCGGTTCCCGCCTGCGGATCGGGAGCGCCGCCATCGCCTGCACCCGCGTCTCCTGCACCCGCGTCTCCGGCACCCGCGTCCGGGTCGCATGGAGACAGGGGATAGTAGGAGGCGCGAGGAATCGGCACGGCCGCCTCGAAGTCGGCCGCATTGTTGTCCGTGTCCGTACAGCCTTCGGCTTTGCGTACAGCCGCCGTCGTCAACGAGTCGGGCGGCGCCGGAGGTCCCTCCACGGTCGTTCTGTCTGGCTCACCGGGGAGGAGGACGCTGTTGCCGAGGCTCACGAGATCCACGATATCGGGAGATGCGCAGGTCAAGCCGCCGCAACCGAGGTTCGTCGTCCCGCGGGCGAGCGCGATCGCCTTGGCCACCGCTGCGAGCTCGCCCGCGAGGTCGCCACCGAAGATGGTGATTTGGGGGCCGTCGAGGTCCGCCACGAAGCTCGTGCTTTCCGCACCCCGTGGGAACCCGATGAGATAATAGCCACCCGGTGGAACGACCACGTCGGGCAGAGCGAACAGGGGGTGCATGGAATGGAAGTCGCCGCCGAAGGCGAACTGCAAGGACAAGCCCAATAAACGTTTGGGGGCGTCCGACCGATTGAAGAGCTCGATGAAGTCGCGCTCGTAGATGGACTGGTCTTCGACACCCCCGCCGCGATACACCTGACTGATGACGAGACCACTGCCGTAGGTCGAATCGCAGAACTTGATCGGGCTTGCCGAGTTCCGCGGCGTGGGCGCGGAGATGATGAGGTCGACGTCGTTGCTGTTCGTATCGACGCAGCCCTCGCTCCTTCGATGGATGCCGTTGCTGAAGGCCGCCTCGACTCCGGCGGTCCCTTCGTAGTCCGATACGTTCGAACCATAGCCGACGAGATCGACCACCTGCGCCGGCCCGCATCGATTGTCGCTCGCACCGCACGGCAGCGGCGTGGTCCCGCGTGCGATGGCGACCTTTCCTCCCCAAAAGCTCACCGGCACGGTCGAGGGTGCCTCGAGATCGGGCTGCGGCAGGGCGCTCCCTGAGTTCCCCTTGTTGCACCCGATGAGATAGTAGGTCCCCGGCGGAACGACGACGTCAGGAAGCGGGATCACTCGGAGCGAGTCTGTCTTGTCGAAGTTGCCGCTCAGGGCCTGAACTTGAACGGAGAGCCCCGCGAGCGAGACCGGCGCGACCGACGCGTTGAAGAGCTCGATGAAGTTACGGTCGAAAGCCGCACCGCTGGCCGTCGTACCACCGTAGACTTGGCTGATGACCACGCCGGCGCCCGCGTCCGGCGGAAGGACGCCGCCGTCTCCCGCATCGGGGGACGTGTCCGACGCGTCGGCGTCAGCGTCGGCACCGGCGTCTTGTTGCTGGCTGCAGACGTGCAGCGGGGACGACGAGCTCCTGGGCGCGGCCGGCCTCGTCTCGAAATCCGCTTGGTTGTCGTTCGTGTCGACGCATCCTCCGCCCTTCCGGAACAGCGCCATCGTCGTCGCCGGCTCGGGAGCCCACGCGGGAGCGCTCTCGTAGTCGCTCAACTGCTCGCTGGCGCCTTCGGGTCTGTAGCCGACCAGGTCGACGACGATGTCCGGCGTGCATCGGTTGGTGATCGTGCCGCAGCCGGCGGCCATCGTTCCGCGGACGATGGCGACCTTCGCCGTGGTCGACGAAAGCGTCCCCGTGGTCCGATTCAGATCCGAGGGTACCGAAGCGCCCGGTCCGCTGGCGCTGCCAAGACCAACGAGGTAATAGCCGCCGGCCGGGACCGTCACATCCGGGAACGTGTGACGCATCAAGCTATTGGTGCCGAAGGCGCTAGAAAAAGTCGCAGTCTGAAGCGACAGACCGTTGAGCGAGATCGCCGCGTCCGAGCGGTTGAAGATCTCGACGTAGAGTTGATTGTAGGCCGACACAGTGTTTCGGAGGACGAACAGCTGACTGATGACCAGTCCGTCACCGAGCAACGGCTGTGAGACGGTGCCGACGACGCCGTCGCCAGGCCCCTGAGCATCACGCTCGCATGCGACCATGGGTACGACGCCGCACACGATGCCTACGAGCACGGCCAACAGCCGCAACACGCGAACCAGCTTCATTGGAATTTGTCCCATCGGCGCTACGGAGCGCGCCGCCTCATGATGGTGCCGCCCTGACCGATTACCCAGACATCACCACTGCCGTTTCCCCAGAGACCACCGGCGTACGAACCGCCGAGCCTGTTCGTCGTGACCGAATAGGAAGCGGACCATGCCGTGCCGTCGTAATGGAGGAGGACGCCCACCCCGGCGGCCCAGATGTCGGTCGGCGAGCTCCCCCAGATCGCAACGAGGGCGCGGTCCGTGACGGCGGGCTGCATCGTCCAGGTGCTACCGTCCCAGCGCGCCATCGCGCCGTGATCACCCACGGCCCAGATATCGGTGGCAGGCACCGAGGACGGGCCCCAGATGTCTCTGAACTGCGTGCCTACCGGCATGCGAAAGCTGGCCGTTCCGTCCGGACGATGGCGATAGAAGCGGTCTGCTCCGACGATCCACGCTTCCCCCGGTCCGGGCGCCCAGATGCGGTAGCCGGCGAGCTCGGCTGCGACGCTCCAGCTCGTTCCGTCGAAGTGGAGAAGGCTCGGCGCTCCATAACCGGCCGTCCACAGCGTGGGGACGGTGAACCAGACGTCGTTCGGACCGGTCCCGCCAATCGCCATGTCCCACCCGGTGGCGGCCTCGAAATCCAGGCCGTCCGGGTTCGCGAAAGCGTCCGTCCAGACGCTACCATCCCAATGCAGTAGGTGCCACTTACCCGTATTGCCTACATAAGTAGTGGCATACGCGTCATTCTTGCGGCTCGCCCAAACCTGGTACGGCGAACCGAGCGTCGCTACCCGACTCCACGCCGAGCCTTCCCAATGGAGCAGCCCGTCTGAACTGGCCGCCCACATGTCGTCGGGCCCCGAGCCGGAGATCGAGCGGACCTCGACGATGTCGCCGCCGTGCACGTATCCGTCGCTGAACGCCTTCGTGCGAATCGTGTAGCCCTTGTCGGCCGTCCACTCGACGACTTTCCCTTGGTCGCCGACGAACCAAGCGCGGTTTTGGCCGCACGCCCACGTGGCTCGGTACGTGACCTCCCGAAGTCCAACCTGGTCGGTCCACCATCGGTCCCCATCGAAGTGAGCGATGCGGCTCGAGCCACCGGCGATCCACATGTCCGAGGGGCCGGTACCGCCGATCGCGAGGAGGTCGAACGGTGTCCGCGTCGGCGAGGCCCGCCACGCGGTGCCATCGTAATGGGTAGCGATGCCGCCCGCGGCGGCCGTCCAAACGTTGTCCGGCGACGTACCGAAGACGGCAAACGACGACTGCGTATGCAGCGGAGGAACGGCGCTCCATCGCTCGCCGTTCCACTTCAACTGCGTGCCTTCGGCTCCGACCGCGTAGAGGGTTCTCGTCTCGTTGACGCGCGTATCGCCGGCGACGCCCCAGATGCCGTACAGATGGTTCGGGAACGGATTGAGCGACCGGCTCCACGTCTGACCATCCCAATGGAGGACGTGACCATGGTATCCCGCCGCCCAGACGTCTCGCCGCCCGCTCCCCCAGAGGGCGGTCAAGGGAACGGTGTCGCCCGACTCGACGCGCGACCACGCCGCGCCGTCGTAGTGGAGGATCGTCCCCTCGTCTCCGACGGCCCAGAGATCGTCCGGCGCCGTGCCCCACAGTCCGTGGAGGTCCACCGAGGTCCCGGTCGGGACTTGCTCCCAGACGCCGCCACGGAGCCGCAGAGCCATGCCGACGTGACCGACACTCCAGAGCTCGGTCGTGTGCCCGTCGGCGTCGGTGAATCCGACGGTGGCCGTGAGCACGTTGCCCTGCGGAAGCGGATGCGACCAGCACCAGCCGTCGGTCGCGCAAGCCGGTCGAACGACGTCGATAGGGACTTCAGCGCAGCTCCGAGTGCCCGGCGAAAGGAGGCGATGACCCTCCTCGTCCGAAGCATCCGTCGCCGGCAATGCCCCGGCGTCGCTCGGTGAGGCGGCAGCGTCCGACGAGCTCCCGTCGTCCTCCCCCAGGTGCACGTCGCCGTTCACACATCCGAGGACAGGTAGGCAGAGCAGGATCGCCGGAAAGCGGTGCACGAACCGTTCATGGCCGCACGCCCGAGGATCTTCGCGCCATCGACGTCCGCGTTTTCGATGAAGGCAAATCCCTCCCCGGCAATTGACCTGTCGATGCGACGGCTCGGGCTCCTCGGCGCGCTCACGGTGATGGTCTCGATGGCCGCGGGGCATGCCGGCTGTGCCAGCGATCGCTCGAGCTTCGACGACGGCGAGCTTCCTGCAACGTCGTTCGCAGACGCGGCCGTGCCTGAAGCGCAAGCGCAGGTGTGCGAGCCGACCCTCGACTCCGATCTCGACGGCGACGGCTACACCGTCGCCGGCGGCGACTGCGACGACTGCGACCGCAACGCGAACCCTGGGGCGTACGACATTCCGGGCAACGGAAGGGACGAGGACTGCAGCGGCGTCCCGGACGACGAGCCTTCGGGATGCGACGCCGATCTATCCATCGACAGCACGGACCCGTTCGACGGCGCTCGCGCCCTCGGGTTGTGCCGGAAGGTGGCCGCCGACGCGACCGGGAAAGCGCGGACGTGGGGCGTCGTGTCGGCGCGCTACGTGAAACCCGATCGAGCTCCAGAAACCGAGCCACTCTCGCACGGCATTCTGCCCGATCTCGGACCGAACTTCCTGCCATTCGAAGGCAAGCGTATGCTCTCGCTGTCCACGGGCCTCGCGCGCCGGCCCAAAGACCTTCCGGAAGACGTTTGGAGAAAGCGAGCAGCGAAAGAGTACGTCCACCACGCTCCCCCCGGCTTCCCGCATGCGCCGAATGCGTGCCCCGACAAGCCGGGCGGCACTCCTCATGACGGCGCCGGATTCGAAGTCACGATTCGCGTGCCGACGAACGCCCGGTCCTTCACGTTCACGCACGCCTTCTTCACGGTCGAATATCCGGATTATTGGTGTTCTGTATACAACGATGTCTACGTCGTCATCATGACCCCGAAGATCACGCACGACGGCAACATCGCATTCGATCGTGAGGGGAACACGGTGGGCGTCAATAGCGCCCTCCTCGATCATTGTCAGAAGTATCCGCTGTACTCGGTGCCTTGCGGCAAGGGCCCGGCGGCGCTCGAGGGTACGGGCTTCGGAACGGACGCGTTCGCAGACCCGACGCGGCCGCACGGCGCGACTTCGTGGCTCACGACGACGGCGCCGGTGACCGGAGGAACGGAGATCACGCTCTTCTTCGCCATCTGGGACTCTGCAGATCCGCTCCTCGACTCCACCATCATCGCTGACGACTTCCGCTGGTCCGCAGAGCAAGCAGCCGCCGAACCGGAGACGAAAGTCCGATGACGAACGCGCTGCGAACGAAGCTCGGCGTCGGTGTCGCTCTCGTCATGCTGACGAGCTGGGCTGGGTGCGTAGCGTCGGGGATTGTCGAAGAACGCCCGGATGCGCCTCTGCCGGAGGCCGGCTCGGGGCCGGGCCTCTTCGAGCCGCCCGACGCGGAAGGTCCCTGCCCGATACGCTGCTCGTCGGACCTCCGCGGCGCCGAGGACTGCCGGGGCAACGTCGTCCTCGCATGCAAGGACGGCGAGGGCTGTCTCGACAACGCCTGCGTTTCCGCGTGCAAAGCGGCGGAGGCCGCCCAAGGTACGCTCGGCTGCGATTTCTTCGTCGCGTCCGTCGCGTTCGAACACACCTTCGGCGCGGCGATTCCCGGGACGTGCGCGACCGTCATGGTCGCCAACGGCGGCAGGCTCCCGGTGAGCATCACGGCAACCTACGAGGGCAGGCCCGTCGATCTGACGCCTCACGGTCGGATCGCTCGGGCGCGCGGCGCCACACTCGAGTACGAACCGATGCCCGCCGACGGCGCGATCCCACCGGAAGGCATCGTCGCCTTCTTTCTCCGCCAGGACCGAGACGGTGTTTGCCCCGCTCCGCCGCACTCGACCGGGCCGATGCTGAAGGGGACCGGATTCGGTACGTCGTATCGAATCCAGACGTCGCAGCCCGTCACTGCGTACAGCGTTCTGCCAGGGCTCACCCTGACGACGAGCCTCGCGCTCCTCTATCCCGCCGCGTCGTGGGGGACGAGCTACGTCGCGGCCGTGTCCGAAATGGGCGCCGAAGAACGCGCGCTCCGCAACCTGGCCGCGGCCTCGGGCGACGACAAAGGAGCGATCATCCTCGTCGCTCGCGAGCCGTCGACCGTCCTCGTGACGCCTTCGAAAGATCTCGTCGGCAACCAAGACGCCGGCGTGCGCAGTGTCGCAAAAGGCTCATCGCGTCACTTCACGCTCGAGGCCGGTGGTGTCCTCCAGCTTTCGCAGGAGGACAATCTCAGTGGCACAGTCGTGATTTCGGACAAGCCGATCGGGATGCTGACCGGAAGCACGTCCTATCAGCACATCGGCCGGCATCATCAACTGCCACCTGTCCGCGCGATCGGCCGCAGGTACGCAGCGATTCGGCCGGGGGATCGAGACCTGCGTTTCCCGGAGAAGCACGGCTGGCGCTTCGTCGGAATCGTCGACGGAACCAAGCTGTCCTATCAGCCTGGCCCGCCACCCGACGCACCGGTCGAGATCGGACCGGGTACGGTCGTCGAGATCGAGACGACGGATCGCTTCGTCGTCGAGAGCCAGGACGAGCAGCATCCGTTCCTCCTCCTCGAAGGGACGCGTCGCGCGGTCGGCACGACATCCGACATCTTCTACGAATCGGTGCCTGCGGTGAGTCTCGAACAGTTCGTCTCTGGACAGATCTTCTACACGGTGCCGGGATTCGAGAAGGGCCACCTCGTCGTCGTACGAGAGGCTGATCGAGGCGGCGTCTTCCATCCGGTCGAGCTCGACTGCCTCGGCGCGATCACGGGATGGGAGAGCATCGATGCCGCGGGCCACTATCAATATGCGCTCGTCGACACGCCTCTCTTCGACTTCGACAAGCAGACCACCGTCTGCGAGCTCGGGCGTCGGAGCATGCGCAGCACGGCTCCGTTTGGCGTGACGGTCTGGGGCTGGCGCGGCGCTCAGACGTACGCGTACCCCGCGGCCGCCGGCCTGCGCGTCCTGAATCAAGTCGACGTGGGCGTCCGATGAAGCCGCTTCGCCTCGGCCTCTTCTGCCTCGTGATGCTGGGACCGGCGTGCGCCGATTCGGACGTCGAGGACGGCGGCTCGAGCGCGCCGCCGCTCGGCCGAGATGAACCGCTCGTGTGCCGCGACGGGTGCACGCTCGATCTCCGTGCGACATGCGTGGGCGACGCGCCGGCAACGACGTGCGACGAGCCCCTCAGGTGCCACGCGGGAGCCTGCATCGCGCCGTGCGCCGCGGCAGCGCGTCATGGTTCCATGGCCGGCTGCTCTTTCTCCACGCCGGTCCCAGACACGACCTCGTTCAGGAGCGCCTGTTTCGCGCTTCTCCTGTTCAACCCGGCGACCACGCCCGCGAAGGTCGCAATCGAATACGACCAAATCGGGGTCGACGTGAGCCGCGTGCTCCGGCTCCCTCGCGGAAGCGGCCGCGACATCCGCTACGAACGCCTCGCGGCTCCGGAGATCCCTCCGGGGGAGCTCGCGATCGGCTTCGTCGCGGACGGCGGCCCGAGCGCGCCGGGCGCCTGTCCGGCCGAGATCGAAGGCGCAGGCCTCGTCGCCGACGTGGCCGTGCACGGACCAGGCATCGGCAAGGGGTTCCACGTTCGAAGCTCGTCGCCGATCACCGCGCACGCGATCTATCCGTTCGGCGGCGGAACGACAGGGATCGGCGCCGCAACCGCTCTCTTCCCCACACACTCGTGGGACACAGCCGCGCTCGCCATCGAGGCGAACCTCCCGCAGGGCGACGGGCCGCTTCTGCAGCTCATTGCGGGAGACAGCAGCACCGAGCTCACGATGATGCCGGTGGCTCCCATCCAAGGAGGTGGTGCCGTCCTCGGATCGACCCCGGCTGGCCAGAAGCTCACGCTGCGTCCGGCGGCAGGCGAGTTCGTGCAGCTCGCACAACCCGGCCAGTTTTCGCTGACGGGCAGCCCGATCGAAGGATCGAGGCCATTCGGCCTGTTCGCGGGCAGCCCGTGCGCGCACAGCGGCGTCGCCGCGTGTGACCCGCTCTTTTCGCAGATCCCTCCTCGCGCACACCTCGGAAACGAATACGTCGCCGTCCGCCATCGCAATCGATTCGATGAGAAGGACGAACAGACTCCGTGGCACCTCGTCGGCCTGGTCGGCGGAACCGTCCTCGAATACGAGCCGGCTCCGCCACCGGGCGCTCCGACGTCGCTCGGCGCCGGGCAGATCGCTCAGTTCCGATCGAGCCAACCGTTCGTCGTCCGCAGCCAGGACGCGAGCCACCCGTTCTACGCCGCGGCGATCATGGAGAGCTGCCGCGTCTACGGGACGGATGACGACTGCCGCGGCGATCCGGAGTTCGTCGGCTTGGTCCCGACGTCTCGCTACGGCGAACGTGCCGCCTTCTTCTCGGATCCGTCCTACCCGGAGACCAACGTCGTGCTCGTACGTGCCGCGTCAGCGGGAGTCTTCCACGACGTCGCGCTGGATTGCATGCCCAAGATCGAGGGATGGCAGCGCGTGGGCGAGCGCTTCGAGTTCGCGCGGATCGATCTGTCGCGCGGAAACTATGAGATGCAAGGATCGTGTGGCAACGGTGCTCACACGTTGCATAGCAAAAGCCCCATTACGGCGTCCGTCTGGGGCTGGGGCTCGGCGGCTACCCGCGTCGCTGGCGGGCCCAACACGGAGAGCGTGAGCTACGCTTATTCGATCGTGGCAGAGCCTCGGCTCGACGTCGCTCCCGCCGCTCGAGGAGGAGGCACCAAATGAGGCGCCCCTTTCGCTGGATTGCGCGACACCTTCTGGTCGGAGCGATGTTCGTCGCCGCGTGCAGCTCGGACAGGCGCACGGAGCTGCCGGCGCAAGACACCGGACCCCAGACCAGCGCTCCGCCGCCTTACGAAGACGGCTTTCAGCCGAGCTCGCAGTACTGGGACGCGAGCGCCGCCGATGCTGCCGAAGGCGGATCGACGTTCCTGACGGGGCCGGTGCGGGTGTTCGCCTTCGGATGGACGAGCTGCGCTCTCGTTCCGGGGAACGTGCTGAAGTGCTGGGGCCGAAATGCCTACGGGCTCGTCGGCAACGGCGACGTCGAGGAGCGCGACGTCCTCGAGCCCAGCGTCGTGTCCGGGATCGCTCCGACGATGGTCGCCGGCGGTCGCGAGCACGTATGTGCAAGCGACGGCACGCAGGTCTGGTGCTGGGGCCGGAACGAATACGGCGCGCTTGGCCACCGCGGCGACACGGACGCCGGGGATTCGACGTGCAAGGACGGTAAGCGGTGCAACCTCTCACCCACGCCGATCACCGGGCTCACGGGCGTGCGCCAGATTGCGAGCGGCACCGATTTCTCGTGCGCGCTCATGAACGATCGGACTGTCCGCTGCTGGGGGAGAAACGATCTCGCCCAGCTCGGGATTCTTCCGGACGGTGGCTCGTTCGCGTCGTGCAACGGCGTGCCGTGCTCGGAGGAGCCGGTCGTCGTCCCGGGACTTTCGAACATCGACCAGATCGCGCTCGGCGACGCCGCAGGCTGCGCGCGGACCGTGCTTGGAGACGTCGAGTGCTGGGGGCGGCTGTATGACGTCGTCTACGAGGGCGGAAATGGGGTGCTGCGGCACTACTACTCGCCGCCGCGCACGCCGACCACGCTCCCCGAGGTGCAGGCCACAACGGACATTGCGCTTGGAAAGGACCACGCGTGCGTCGTCTACGGCACGAGCGCCGTCGGGTGCATGGGGACGAACAGGTGGAGGCAGTCCCTCGGCGACACGTTTGGCTCCGACGTCATCGAGACGATCTCCCCGCGCCCGCCCTCGATGTCGCCCTACGGATTCCGTCGCCTCGCGCTCGGCGAGCTCCACGCCTGCGGCCTTACCAACGACAACGTCGTGTATTGCTGGGGCGGCTCGACCAACGGCCAGATTCTCGGCTGGGGCTGCCTTAACCCCGCCTTGAGCGCGATCGAACTGTCGACGCTGTTCGGCGCGACCGACGTGAGCGCAGGCGTACAGCACACGTGCGTGGCGCGCGCGAACGGCGAAGTCCACTGCTTCGGCCTCAACGACCACGGGCAGATCGGCGGCGAGATCGTGCAGCCGCGCGCGTGCACGGACACGTCGTACAGCGGCGTGTACCGCCAGATCACGGGGCTCCTCTAGCGATGTTAGGCTTCGGGCCCGCAGTGATGCGACGATTCGTGGGGCTCGAGCGCCCCCAGGCACACGCACACGAAGACTCGAAAGAGAGCGACGACCGCGTTGGCGCCGAAGAACTCTACCGGGCGCACGCCGACTTCGTCGTGAAGTTTCTCTATCGGCTCGGCGCACGCGTCCAGGAGCTCGAGGACCTCGTCCAACAGGTGTTCCTCGTCGCGCACGATCGGGGTGGGTACGTCCGCGGCTCGGCGCAGCCCACGACGTGGCTCGCGTGCATCGCGGTCCGTGTCCTCTCCACGCATCGGCGCACCGCGCGCCGCAAGAAGCTGAACGAGCTCTCCTCGCCGGACGAGCTGCTCGAGATCCCGGCGGAGGAAGGCGCGGATGCGCATCGCCGTACCGAGGCGCGCGAGTCTCTCGCACGCGTGGGGCGCGCGCTCGACAAGCTCCCCGAGGAGCAGCGCCTGCTGTTCGTCCTGCACGAGATCGAGGAGCGCTCTTGTTCGTCGCTCGCGCAGGAGCTCGATCTGCCGATCGGCACCGTTCACTCGAGGCTCTTCGCCGCGCGCCGCGCGTTCATCGAGGCGTACGAGCGAGAGGCCAAGCCGAGGAGGAAGCCATGAGAGAGCCGCTCCGTTTCCGCAACGATGGCTCGGTGCGCGAGAACACAGGGCGCGGTCTGGCCGACGTCCGGCGGGGAAGACCATGAGAGAGCCGCTGCCGCTGCACCAGGATGCGTCTGTCGACGAGGGGCTCCGCCGCGATCTGGCCAACGTCCGCGCAATGCCGGCGCCGCCTTTCGACTTCGAACGAGGGCTGAAGAGCATCAGGGCGTCGATCGAGCGACAGGACGGCGTCATCACCCGGCCGCACAGGCTCACACGATCCGGAGTTTGGCGACTCGTCGCCGGCGTGACGGTCCTCTGCGTCGGCGCCGCGATCGTCGCGCGCGGCTCGTCGCGTGGCGAGCCCGTCCCGACGGACGCGCCGGCCACCTCGCCGACGATCGCCGTCGCCGACGAACCCCGGCTCCCGGTCCGAGACGAGGCTCGTCAGGAGGAGGCGCCGGTCATGTCGCCTGGCGCGCTCCCGGACGCGCCGCGACCCGCGGTGAGCACCGCTGTCCGGAGCGCGCCGGTACAGCCCGCCACCGCGCATGCCTCGTCACCGGCTCCTGCGGCGTCGACGTCACCGCGCATTCACGAAGAGCTCGTGCACATGCGTACGCTCCGCCAGCTCGCGGCGACGGACCCAACGGCTGCGCTCGCCATGGCGGACGAAGGGCAGCGACGCTTCGCGGCGGGCGTGTTCACGCAAGAGCGCGAGGTCATCGCGATCGAAGCGCTTCAGCGGCTCGGGCAGGCGGACACCGCGAGACGCCGCGCGACGAGGTTCCTCGAGGACCATCCCGAGAGCCCGTTCGCCGACAAGGTACGTCTGCTCTCCCGGTGATGTGGCGCTCCGCCGTGCGCCTCTAATCGTTCCACTCGAGGCCGACGCCGACGAGGACGCCGACGACGTCCGGCCGGCGTCGCGCGAGCACACGGTGGTCCGGAGCGGCGACGACGAGATCGGGACGCACGAGGCCGACCAGTCCGTCGATCCCGAGCACGAGACCGAGCCCGTGGGAGATCGGTGTGGCCAGCTCGAAGCCGATATCGCCGTGTGCGAGCGGCAGGATCGAGCTGCGCGCAAACCCAGAAGCGGTGCCGCGGGCGAGCACGGCGCCGGCGAGCAGGCCGGCGCAGACCCGGAGCGGCCGCAGGTCCGCCGGTAGTGGCAGGACACATCCACCCGCACGCGCGAAGAGCGCCGAGGCGATCACGTTACTCGCGCCGACGCTGACGTCCGACGGGAATACCAGGCCGGATTCGAGCCGCCATCGCATTCCGAGCGGCGCGGTCCGCAGATCGACCGCCGTCGCGAACGACCAGGCCTGGACGGGGAGGACGTTCGACGTCATCCCGGTGAGCACACGGACGGAGGGCAGAAGCGGTCGGTCGACGGAGTGCCGGCCGTCCACGTCCGTCCTCGATGTCTTGTGCGGAGGAGACGGAGGAGCCACACGCGCATCCACGCTCGCGTCGAGCTCGAGTCGGACTTCCCCGACGGGAGCGTCCGCGGCTGCGTCGAACGGCTCGCCTGCCTCGCGGGGCACGAGCGCGTCGAGCGCCATCGCGACCGAGATCGCGACCACGCCGACGTAGTCGCTGCATTGCGGCTCGTCCTTGATGTGCCGGACTCCGCGCTCGGCCCCCTCGTAGAAGATCGTGACCTTGACCCCACCGGTCTCGGCGGTGACCTCCACGCTGATTCGACGGTCGAGCGTCCCGCGTCCGATCAGCCGCTCGAGGTCGGGCGCGAGCCGAGAGCTGGTCAGGCACTCGTGCGGACCGATGGTAAGCGCCTCCTCGAGAGGGCGCTGACCCTCCGCGGCGGCGCGCCTCTCCGGCGTGAGCGTCACGACCAGCATGGCCAGCGCCGCCCCGAGCAGGGCGCGCGAACCACGGCGGGACGCGACGGGCACGATCTTCT
>Ga0164243_10010972_pt1 | contig 12968 bp, 11 predicted proteins | sample OricompcompostOP_FD_108781 | JGI IMG/M metagenome (GOLD analysis project Ga0164243, IMG submission 108781) | Organic Plus compost microbial communities from Emeryville, California, USA - Original compost - Organic plus compost (OP) | ecosystem: Engineered > Solid waste > Mixed feedstock >... | reverse complement strand
TAACCTTTTTCTTCCAGCTCCAGGGCCAGTTCTTTGGTTCCGGTTTTGATGATACGGCCGTTGTACAGCACGTGTACAAAATCAGGAACGATATATTCAAGCAGACGTTGATAGTGCGTGATTACTACGAATGACTTTTCAGCATCGCGCAGTTTGTTTACCCCGTTGGAAACGATGCGCAGCGCGTCGATGTCCAGGCCGGAGTCAGTTTCATCCAGGATGGCCAGGGAAGGGTTCAGCATGGCCAGCTGGAAGATTTCGTTACGTTTCTTTTCACCACCGGAGAAGCCTTCGTTCAGGGAACGGTTCATCAGGTTGGTATTAAAATCTACCAGCTGTTGTTTTTCTTTGGTAAGCTTCAGGAATTCCTTTGCTTCCAAAGGAGGCAGGCCTTTGTAGGTTCTTACCTCGTTCACTGCAGTTTTGAGGAAGTTGATGTTGGAAACACCAGGGATTTCAACCGGGTACTGGAATGCGAGGAAAACACCTTCACGGGCGCGGTCTTCCGGGGACATTTCCAGGAGATTTTTGCCATTGAACCAAACTTCGCCTTCCGTTACAGTATAGTTGTCACGACCCGCGAGCACGGATGCCAGCGAGCTTTTACCGGAACCGTTGGGTCCCATGATAGCGTGGATTTCCCCTTTCGGAATTTCCAGGTTAATGCCTTTCAGAATTTTTTTCCCTTCTACTTCTGCGTGCAGATTTTTAATCGTCAGCATGATTGTTTTATTGTGTTCTGTATGTTTAAATAGTTGTCAGTAATCAGTTACTGGTTAATCGCGGTAACCAATTCCCAACTATCCAACGCTTCCTTCAAGTGTGATAGATAAAAGTTTCTGTGCTTCTACGGCAAATTCCATAGGCAGCTGGTTCAGTACTTCTTTAACGTAACCGTTTACGATGAGGGCTACGGCTTTTTCGGTATCGATGCCACGCGCATTGAGGTAGAAGATCTGGTCTTCCCCGATTTTGGAGGTGGTGGCTTCGTGTTCGATCATGGCGGATTTGTTCCTGGACTCGATGTACGGGAAGGTGTGAGATCCGCATTGGTTACCGATCAGCAGGGAGTCGCACTGGGTAAAGTTACGGGCATTCTCCGCGCGGGGGCCTACAGATACCAGTCCGCGGTAGCTGTTATCGCCATGGCCGGCAGAAATACCTTTGGAGATGATGCGGCTTTTGGTGCCTTTACCGATGTGGTGGATTTTGGTACCGGTATCAGCGATCTGCCGGTTGCGCACCACTGCTACGGAATAGAATTCGCCTTCGGAGTAATCGCCCTGGAGGATCACGCTGGGGTATTTCCAGGTGATGGCGGAACCGGTTTCCACCTGTGTCCAGGAGATTTTACTGTTGGCGCCTTTACAGATACCGCGTTTGGTAACGAAGTTGTAGATACCGCCTTTACCGTCTTTATCGCCGGGATACCAGTTTTGAACGGTGGAGTATTTCACTTCGGCATTTTCCAGGGCTACGATTTCCACTACTGCAGCGTGCAGCTGGTTCTCGTCGCGCATGGGAGCGGTACAGCCTTCGAGGTAGCTCACGTAGCTGTTATCGTCCGCTACGATGAGGGTACGCTCAAACTGGCCGGTGTTCTGTGCGTTGATACGGAAGTAGGTGCTCAGCTCCATCGGGCAGCGAACGCCTTTTGGAATGTACACGAACGAACCGTCGGAGAATACGGCGCTGTTGAGGGCCGCAAAAATATTATCGGAGTGGGGTACTACGGTACCCAGGTATTTTTTAACGAGGTCCGGGTATTCCTGTACGGCTTCCCCGAAGGAGCAGAAGATCACGCCCATCTCCTTCAGTTTACCTTTAAAGGTGGTCGCTACGGAAACGCTGTCGAACACCGCATCCACGGCTACGCCGGTGAGGGCTTTCTGTTCGTTCAGCGGGATACCCAGTTTTTCGAATGTGGCCAGCAGCTCCGGATCTACTTCGTCCAGGCTGTTGAGCTGTTTTTTCTTCTTGGGCGCCGCATAGTAGGAGAGTGCCTGCAGGTCCATTTCAGGAAGGTCGAAGTGCTGCCAGGTAGGGAATTTAAGTTTCTTAAATGCCTGGAAACCTTTCAGACGCCATTCCAACAGCCATTCCGGCTCATTCTTTTTCGCCGAAATAAAACGGATGATATCTTCATTCAGCCCAGGAGGTGCTATATCCATTTCAATATCGGTGGTAAAGCCAAACTCATACTCCTTATTGGCTATATCATCTATTATTTCGTTACTATTCATCATACAATTTTGTGATTTTGAGTTGTCGGGATCTGCTTAAACGGCGAAGCTTTCGCCGCAGCTGCAAGTTCTGGTAGCATTCGGGTTGTTGAAGAACAGCCCCTTGCCATTCAGCCCATCGGAATAATCCAGCTGGGTGCCATACAGATAGAGTAAGCTCTTCATCTGCACCACTACTTTCACTCCTTTATCTTCGAAAACCTGGTCTCCTTCCTCTTCTGTTGTTTCAAACTTCAGTACGTATTCCAGGCCGGAGCATCCGCCGCCCTTCACGCCTACACGAACAAAAGTACCTGGGGCATGATGTTCTTTTTCCATCAATGCTTTAATGTATTCACCTGCTTTTTCTGAAACGGTTATCATAAATCAGCACTTTTTAAATAACTGAAGCCGGTTGCCCGGCCGAAATATTGTACACTTTCCTGTTCCGTTGCCCGGATATTGATTGCAGTAGGCGGGCTAAAAATTCATAAGGAATGCAAAATTACGATCTTTCCCTGTAAAAATTCAGCATCAAGCTGGCTTTCAGCCCACTATTCCGCGGTATTCTTTCAAAAAACTTTTTTTTTGCTCCCACAAATTTACGACATTTGAGAATAAAACAAGTAATAACTTGGAAAAATATCCAACGCGAATCAGAAATGCTGCCGACCGGTTATTGACACTGCTCAAGACCAAAGGACCGCTGCCAGCCTCCAAGCTGGCGGATGAGCTGGGTATTACCGGTGAGGGAGCCCGGCTCCACCTTGTTAAACTGCAGGAAGAAGGCCTCGTGCAGCCCGAAAGCATCTCCCGTGGCGTAGGCCGCCCGGTGCAGATATGGAGCCTCACCGCCCTCGGCAATGCCCGCTTCCCGGACAGCCATACCGAACTCACCCTGCAACTGATACAGACCATCAAAAACGTATTGGGTAAAGAAGCCCTGGAAAGCGTAGTGTCCGCCAGGGAAAAAAATCAGCAGGAAAAATACCATGCCGCCCTCGACGGCGTCTCCGGCCTGGAAAACCGGCTGGACGCCTTTGCCGCCATCCGTAGCAAGGAAGGCTACCTGGCTGAATGGAAAAAAGAAGATGGTACGTATTATTTCATTGAAAATCACTGCCCTATATGCTGCGCCGCCCAGGAGTGCGACAATATCTGCACCTCCGAAATGAATACCTTCGTGTCCATCGTTGGCAACGAGGTGAACGTGAGCCGGCAGGAGCATATCATCAACGGCGCAAGGCGCTGCGTGTATAAAATCACCCCTTCCGTTTAATATCCGACTTTGTTTATAACTCAAACAGGCGCAAGCAATTGCGTCTGTTTTTGTGTGAGGGGTATGCAGCAGGGGGTTGCACCCCGTTTATTTTTTTTAGGGAGAAGATCTGGCGCCGCCCGGCCATACCGTTCCGGCCGGGCCATACGCCGCCCACTGCCTTATGCCATGGCTACGCCGGCTGCCTTACTTGAGGATCAGCACCAAAGTGCCGCAGATAATCAGCCCCGCACCCAGCGCCGTTTTCCAGGTAATGCTCTCCTGCAGGAACAAGGCCGCCAAAATAATCGTCAGGGCTACGCTCAGCTTATCCACCGGCGCTACCTGGCTCACCTTGCCCACCTGCAACGCCTTGAAGTAAAATAACCAGGACATGCCGGTAGCCAGCCCGGATAATACCAGGAACAGCAGGCCGTGCCTGCTCAGCGAGCCGGCCATCCGCCACTCCCCCCGGAAGAAAACAATACACCATACCAGCGCCAGAATCACCAGCGTACGGATGCCGGTAGCCAGGTTGGAAGGAATGTCCGATACGCCCACCTTGGCGAAAATGGCCGTCAGCGCTGCAAATAGTGCCGACAGCAATGCATAGACCCACCACATAGGATGCTATTTAATTTTATAACCTAATATCTTCAGGCTGCGCTTCACGCCATCCAGCTCGGCGATATCCGGCAGGTTGGCCCACTCCCGGAACCCGGTCTTCTCGAATAATTTTATACTGGGGTAGTTATGGGCGAAAATGAAGCCCAGCAAGGTTTCTACATTATACTTCGGCGCTACCATGATGGCGTAACGGAGCACCTCGCCGCCGTAGCCCTTGCCCCTGGCGGATTCGTCCAGGTAGATGCTGACCTCCACCGTGCTGTTGTACGCCGGCCGGCCGTAAAAGGATTGAAAGCTCATCCAGCCGATGTTCTCCCCGTTTGCATCATCAATCATCCATAAAGGCCGCCGCACCTCATCGTGGGCGTAAAACCAGTTGTGCCGGCTCTCCACGGTCACCGGCTCGGTATCCGCCGTCACCATGCGGCCCGCTATCGTCGTGTTGTAAATGGCCACTATCCGTGGTAAATCTTCAATGGCAGCGTGTCTGTAAGTTAAGCTCATTGTATTATCTCATAAGTATTACCAGATGTATTCCCGCTCATGATCCGCCCGCAGCAAACTGTAAATTTCTGCGTCCACGAAAACGCCCTTCTCAAAAAAAGCATCCCGCAGCAGGCCCTCCCTGTTAAAGCCCAGGCGGCCCAGCAGCCGGGAGGAAGCGGTATTCAGCGGATCCACAAACGCCTCTATGCGGTGGAGGGCCATCTCCTGGAAGCCATAATCCACCAGCGCGCCCACCGCCACCGTCATAATCCCCTTGCCCCAGTATTCCGGCAACAGGTCATAACCTATCTCGGCTTTGTAATGCGGCTTGTTCCATTTATGATACCCGCAGGTGCCTACCAGCTCCCCGCCGTCGGCTAACGTAATGCCTAAACGAAAACCATCGTCCGCCTCCTGCCTTTCCTGGAAATGGGTAATAATCTGCATCGCTTCCGTAATGTTGCGGAACGAATCAATGTCCATATACCGGGTTACCTGATCATTGGAAAACAACCTGAAAAGCCCCGCAGCGTCTTTCTCTTTCAATGGGCGGAGTATTAACTCCCCAACCGTTATTTCGGGTACGTGCATAAATTGGTTATGCGTTTTTTGGATGATGCGTAAAGCTACGCATTTTAATCCCGCTTTAATAACGTTCTCTTCAACATTGCCTAATTTCGTACACCAACGGAACAATATGGCTTGCTTATGAAGATACTGGTTATAGAAGACGAAATTAAAGTAGGCGCCTTCATCAAAAGGGGGCTGGAAGAGCATCAGCACCAGGTGCAGGTAGCCACCGAAGGCCCGGAAGGCCAGCAGCTGGCATTGCAGGAAGATTTTGAACTTATACTGCTGGACGTTATGCTGCCGGGCATCAGCGGCATACAAATCTGCCAGCACCTCCGCGGTTCAGGCGTGCAAACGCCCATCCTCATGCTCACCGCCCTCAACGATACAACGGATATAGTAGACGGCCTCAATGCCGGCGCGGATGATTACCTCTCCAAACCATTCCACTTCTCCGAACTGCTGGCCCGCGTCAATGCGCTGGGCCGCCGCCATCACCAGTTCCGTAACGATCCGGCCGTGCTCGCCCTGGCGGACCTCAGCCTGGACACCAGCACCAAAACCGCGCACCGCGAAGGCAGGGAGATTGTGCTTACCGCAAAGGAATACGCCCTGCTGGAACTCTTCCTGAAAAATCCCGGCAAGGTATTATCCCGCGCGCTGATAGCCGAATCCGTATGGGGACTGGAATTTGACACCGGCACCAACACCATCGACGTGTACATCAACTATCTCCGCAATAAAATAGAAAAAGGATTCAGCGGCGATAAACTGATCCACACTGTCGTAGGCATGGGCTATGTCATGAAAATAAAAACCTGATATGAAGATCCGCCACCGCCTGTCGCTACAGTTCACCCTCATCAGCGGGATCATCCTCACCACGGTGTTTGTGATCATCTACCTGCTGTCCGCCCGCTTTGTGCGCAACAACTTCTACAAGCAGCTGGAAGTAAGGGCCCTGTTGACCGCGGAGGTGTACCTCGAAAAGGATGAACTCACGAAAAAGAAATTCCTCGAGATAGAAAAAAGCTACCAGCAAGGCATTCCCGGGGAGTCCAGCAATATATACGACAGCGGCAACCGCGCAGTGTTCATCGAAGAGGCAAAGTACGACTGGCCGGCCTCCCTGCTGGATAATATCCGCAAGCATCAATCCTACCGCTTCAGCTTTCGCGATAAATACGGCCTTGGCATCTACTACCCGGATAACCAGGGAGATTTTGTGGTGATCGTTACCGCACGCAATGCCGCGGGCGAACAGCAGCTGAATTTCCTCCTCTGGAGCCTCGTTATCATGGGCCTCATTGCCCTGGCGGTTACCTATGGCATGAGCCAATGGTACGCCAGCAGAGCGCTGCGGCCGATCCAGCATATCAACCGGGAAGTAAAAAAGATTCGCGCCACCAGCCTGCACCTGCGGGTGCAACGTGGCCGTAATAACGACGAGATAGATGAGTTGGCCACGCACTTCAACGAGTTGCTGGCGCATATGGAAAACGCCTTTGAAATGCAGCGCTCCTTCGTGTCCAACGCCTCGCACGAACTCCGCACCCCGCTGACCACCATCATCGGCGAGATAGAGGTGACCATGCAAAAAGACCGCTCCCCGGAGGAATACCGGCAAACGCTGGAAACCTTGCTGGGCGAGTCCGAAAGGCTGAAGGTGATTATGGACGGGCTGCTGCAGCTCACCCGGGTGGACGCCGTGCCGGACGCCTCGCAGCTGGAAGACGTCCGGCTGGATGAACTCCTGGAAGGACTCAAACTATCCTGGCAGCACCAGTCGCCTCCCGGTGAGCTGCTCCTGCAACTCCCTGCCGGCGCTGCGCCGCAGCAACTTGCCGTCAAAGGCAATCCGCAGCTGCTCGCCGTGGCTATCAACAATATCCTCAAAAACGCCTTCAAATTTTCCGCCAGCGCGCCGGTAACCGCCACGCTGGAAGTCACAGGGGAAGGGCTTCTCCTCTCGGTAACGGATACGGGTATAGGCATCCCCGAAGCGGAGCAGGAGCGGATATTTATGCCGCTGTACCGCGCTACTAACGCGCACGCCTACACGGGATATGGCATTGGCCTGGCCATGACCCGCAAAATCCTCCAACTACACCAGGCCCGCATCAGCGTGAGCAGCGTACCGGGCCAGGGCACTACGTTTCACTGCTGGTTTTCAAATCTAACTTCGTTTTAATACGATTCTAACTGCCCGCTAATAGCGCCGTTTCATCTTTGCGTGCAAGTAAAATACTTGTAGTATGATGAAAAGATTGTCTGTATGGGCATTACTTATTTTCTATGAATGGCTGACGGCGGGCCTGGCCAGCGGGCAGTCCGCCGATACGCTCCGGCTTACCCTGCCGCAGGCCACTGCCATGCTGCTGCAGCAAAACATTCCCCTGCTGGCGCAGCGCTATAATATCGATTCCGCGAAAGCGGCGGTCATAACGGCACGGCTATACGACAACCCGCAGGTCTCCTTTGAAAACGCGCTGTACAATCATACCACCGGCAAATGGCTGGATCCCGGTTATAACAGTCAAAACACCCTGCAGCTACAGCAGCTGATCAAGCTGGCGGGCAAGCGGAACAAAGAGATACAGCTGGCCCGCAGCGGCGTAAAACTGAGCGAATACCAGTTCTACGACCTGCTCCGCACCCTGCGGTACGAACTGGCGGATAATTTTTACGACCTCTGTTACAAGCAACAATCCCTGCAAACCTACGGTAGCCAGATTGCTTTTTTGAAGCAGGTGGTGAAAGCGTTTGAGCAACAGCAGCAGCTGGGGCACATCGCGCCGAAAGAGATAATCAGGCTGAAGTCGCTGCTGTACGACCTGCAGCACGACGAGCTACAGCTGCGCCAGGCCGTGCAGCAAACCCAGTCCGACCTGGCGCTGCTGATTCGTGTAGCCCCCACCGTTACCATCCTGCCGGAGGCGCCGGCAGCCCTGCCGCTGCCGAAGGTGGCCGCCTACAGTTACCAGGCCTTGCTGGACACGGCCACGCAAAACCGGTTCGACCTCAAAATGGCCGGCGAGAATGTACATTACAATGCGCTCAACCTGCGCCTGCAAAAGGCCATGGCCGTGCCGGACATACAGGTAGGGCTCTCGTACGACAAGCAGGGGAACTTTGAACGGAACTACAACGGCCTCGGCATCAGCATGCCCCTGCCGCTGTTTAACCGCAACCAGGGCAACATCCGCACGGCCAAAGCCACCCTGGAAAGCAGCAAGCTGCAGCTGGAAGGCCAGCAGGAGCAGCTGGCCCACGAAGTGATGAACAGCTACCGGGAAGCCCTGCAAACGGAGCAAATGGCAGGGGATATAGATCCCGCCTTTGAACAGGATTACCAGCGCATGATGGGCGAAATAGAAAAGAACTACCGGCAGCACAACATCGGGCTGCTGGAATTCATTGACCTCTATGACGCCTACCGCAGCAACGTACTCAAGATGAACGAGCTGCGTTACAGTCGCCTCAGCGCCCTCGAAAAAATCAATTTCACCACCGGCGCGCAAATTTTTCACCCTTAAACCATCGCCATGCAAAAGCTATTCAGATATTACCTGCCTGCAACTGTTTTTATCATATACCTCCTCGCTATTACCGCCTGCGGCAACACGGTAGAGCCTATACGAAAACAAAACTGGGAACTGAGCGATTCCCTGCTGCGCCGCCTGGAAGTGGACACCGCAGCCATTACGCCGGTGCAGCACCAGATCTCGCTCACCGGCAAGATCACGGCCAACGAGGATAAAATGGCCCGCATCTTCCCGATGGTGAGCGGGATTGTCACGAATGTGAAAGTCCACTCGGGGGATTATGTACAGAAAGGGCAGGTGCTGGCCCTCATCAAAAGCCCCGAAATGGCCACCTACACGGCGGACCAAACCATCAGCGAAAAGGAAATGCAAACCGCGAAAAAGAACCTGGAAGTAGCGGAATCTTTTTACAAGAGCGGCCTCAACTCCCAACAGGAATATGAAGCGGCGCGGAACGAGTACGACAAAGCCGTTGCGGCCTGGCATAAATCCAGCGCCATCGTGGATATCAACGGCGGCGCGCATCAGAGCACCTATGCGGTAAAAGCGCCGGTGCCCGGCTTCGTGATCATCAAGCGCGCGGCGGAAAATATGCAGTGGCGGCCGGATAACAGCGATCCGATTTTCGTCGTAGCGGACCTGCACAACGTGTGGGCCATCATCAATGTGTTTGAATCCGACATTGCCGGCATCCGCGAAGGGGACCAGGTGGAGATGAGTACTTTATCCTACCCGGACAAAACTTTCACCGGCCGCATTGAAAAGATCTACAATGTGCTGGACCCGGAAAATAAAGTGATGAAAGCCCGCGTGGTGATTGACAATCCGGGTTACCTGCTGAAGCCGGAGATGTTTGTGAGCATCAAAACCCAGCGGCATTCGGACACGAACAGCGTCAGCATCCCATCCAGGGGCATCATCTTCGATAAGGACAAATATTTTGTACTCGCGCTGACGGATAAGAAGCCAGGCGTGGAAATCCGGGAGATCCGGGTGGCCAGCACGGTGGAAGGCCGGGCTTATGTAACGGCGGGGCTGCAGCCGGGCGACAGGATCATTGCATCGCGGCAGGTATTTATTTATGAAACCCTGCAGGACCAGCAATAACGAATTGTCCAACTTTTTAACGACGACTGTATGAATAAATTCCTGAAGAAAGTCCTGGCTTTCTCCCTGATCAATAAATACTTTATCTTCTTTGCGGCGGCCGCCATGGCGGTGGCGGGGTATGTGAGCTTCAAGCAGATTGGCGTGGATGCCTTCCCGGACGTGACGAATACTTCCGTTACCATCATCACCCAATGGCAGGGCCGCAGCGCGGAGGAAGTGGAAAAATTTGTCACCCGGCCCATTGAGATTGCCATGAACCGGGCGCAGCAAAAGACGCATATACGTAGCTCCTCCCTCTTTGGCCTCTCTGTAGTGAAAGTGATTTTCGACGATGGAGTAGATGATATTTTCGCCCGGCAGCAGATCAATAACAACATCACTTCGGCGGACCTGCCGGATGGCGTATCCCCTGAAATAGAGCCGCCATACGGGCCCACGGGGGAAATTTACCGGTACACCCTGGAGAGCAGCAAGCGTTCCGTAGCGGAGCTGAAAACGCTGCAGGACTGGGTGGTGGAGCGCAACCTCCTGGCGGTGTCCGGGGTGGCGGATATTGTGAGCTTTGGCGGGGAGGTGAAAATCTACCAGGTGACCATTAACCCCGATAAGGCCGTGCAGTACGATATTACGGCCAGCGAAATGTTCCAGGCGCTCACCAAAAGTAATATTAATGTGGGGGGAGACGTCATTGTCCGGAATGCGCAAGCCTACGTAGTACGCGGTATTGGCGTCCTTAACAATACGGACGAAATTGGCAATATCATCGTAGATCATATCAATGGAACCCCCATCCTGGTGAAGGATGTGGCGGATGTGAGCGTGGCCGCGCTGCCGCGCCTGGGCCAGGTAGGCCGGGATGCGGACCATGACGTGGTGGAAGGCATCGTGGTGATGCGCAAAGGCGAAAACCCTGCGAATGTCATCACTGCATTGAAGGAAAAAATTGCGGAGCTGAATACAAAAATTCTCCCGGATGATGTTAAGATCAAACCGTTCTATAACCGCGAGGACCTGATCGAATTCAGTACCCATACGGTGTTGCATAACATGCTGGAAGGGATCATCTTCGTAACGGTGATTGTATTCCTCTTTATGGCCGACTGGCGTACTACCGTGATCGTGTCAGTAGTGATTCCGCTGGCATTGCTCTTTGCCTTTATCTGCCTGCGTTTGAAGGGCATGAGCGCGAACCTCTTATCGATGGGAGCGATCGATTTCGGAATTATCATCGATGGAGCCGTTGTAATGATGGAAGGGATTTTCGTGATGCTGGACCACCGGGCGCATAAGGTGGGCATGGAGCGTTTCAACCGGCTCAGCAAGCTGGGCATGATCCGCAAGGCCTGCATGGAAAACGGCAAGGGCATCCTGTTTGCGAAGCTGATCATCATCACCGGGTTGCTGCCCATCTTTACGTTCGAGAAAGTGGAAGGCAAGATGTTCTCCCCCCTGGCGTGGACGCTGGGCTTTGCCCTGCTGGGCGCGCTGATACTGACTTTCACCCTGGTGCCGGCCATGGCAAGCGTATTGTTAAAAAGGAATGTCAGGGAGAAGAAAAATTACTTTTTGGAATGGGTGCAGCGTATCACGCTGCGGATATTCAACTTTACCTTCCACAGGCGGCGCCTCGTCTTTTTTGGGTCATTGGCCGTGTTAGCCGCAGGGTTGTACTGCTTCCGGTTTTTAGGCACGGAGTTTTTGCCGCAGCTGAATGAAGGCGCTATCTACATTCGCGCTACGGGGCCGCTGAGTACCTCCCTGGAAGAATCCGTGAAGCTCTCCAACGACATGCGGCGCAAGCTGCTGCAGTTCCCGGAGGTACGGCAGGTGATGTCCCAAACGGGCCGCCCCAACGATGGTACGGATGCTACCGGCTTTTACAATATCGAAATGCATGTGGACATCTACCCGCAGCGCGAATGGAAAAGCGGTTTGACGAAGGCGCAGCTCATTGATAAAATGCAGCATAAGCTGGGCGGTATTCCGGGGATTACCCTGAACTTCTCCCAGCCTATTATGGACAACGTGGAAGAAGCCGTATCCGGGGTAAAAGGTTCCCTGGTGGTAAAGTTATTCGGAGATGATTTTAAGGTGATAGAGGACAAGGAGGAGCAGATAGAGAAAATCCTCAAATCCGTGCGGGGCATTGAGGACCTGGGCATCCTGCGCAACCTGGGGCAGCCGGAGTTGCGGATCAACCTGGACCAGCAGAAGATGGCGCTGTACGGCGTTACCACGGAAGATGCCAACTCCGTGATAGAAATGGCTATCGGCGGCAAGGCGGCCACGCGGATCTACGAAGGGGAAAAGTATTTCGATTTGCGTATCCGTTACCCGGAATCCTTCAGGGAGGATGAAACAGCTATTGGCAACCTGATCATCCCTACCATACGGGGCAATAAAATTCCCCTGAAGGAGATTGCGGACATAGGGCATATTGTAGGGCCAAGTATTATTTACAGGGATAAGCACCAGCGTTATGGCGCTATCAAGTTTTCCGTGCGGGAGCGGGACCTGGGCAGTACCATCGCTGAAGCCCAGCAGAAGGTAGCGGCGCAGCTACAATTGCCTAAAGGCTACACGCTGGAATGGGCGGGCGATTTCGAGAACCAGGAGCGCGCTACGAAGCGGCTGGCGCAGGTAGTGCCAATCAGTTTGCTGCTGATCTTCCTTTTCCTGTTCATCCTATTCGGCACGTTCAAGGATGCCTTGCTGGTACTGGGGAACGTTCCGTTCGCCATCATCGGCGGTATCTTCTCCCTGTGGCTGACGGGCACCAACTTCAGTATATCCGCCGGTATAGGATTTATTGCCTTGTTCGGGATCTGCGTGCAGAATGGGGTGATATTATTGTCGCGTTTCAAAAATAACCTCCGCACCTTGCCGCAGGCATCCGATGCGGGATTGATGGCAGGCATCCACAACGGTGTGGAATCGCGCATACGCCCGGTGATCATGACGGCGATGATGGCGGCCATCGGGCTGCTGCCGGCTGCAACGAGCATGGGTATTGGGTCTGAAACGGCCAGGCCGCTGGCGAGGGTAGTGATAGGCGGGTTGATTACGGATACGTTTTTTAACCTGTTTATTTTCCCCGTGGTGTTTTACTGGTCTTACAGGAGAGTGGTGAATAAATAGGCCAGGAGTACT
>Ga0164243_10010971_pt1 | contig 12968 bp, 12 predicted proteins | sample OricompcompostOP_FD_108781 | JGI IMG/M metagenome (GOLD analysis project Ga0164243, IMG submission 108781) | Organic Plus compost microbial communities from Emeryville, California, USA - Original compost - Organic plus compost (OP) | ecosystem: Engineered > Solid waste > Mixed feedstock >... | reverse complement strand
CGGGTCAGAAGGTCGACCGCGCGGCCATAATCGGGCTTGTCACGCCCTTCCATGATGCCCGGCTTCTCGCGGAACTGGCGGCGCACTTCCTCGACGATCGCACCCGCTGCCCGGCCGACGGCGGTCATGGTGATGCCGCCGAAGAGGAAGGGCAGAAGGCCGCCGAACAGGAGCCCGACCACCACATAGGGATTGGAGAGCGAGTAGTCGACGGTGCCGAGATCACTGAAATAAGGATAGGTCGCGCCGTTCGCCGCGAAATATTTCAGGTCCTCGGTATAGGCCGCGAACAGCACAAGAGCGCCAAGGCCGGCGGAACCGATCGCGTAGCCCTTGGTCACGGCCTTGGTGGTGTTGCCGACCGCATCGAGCGCATCCGTCGTGCGGCGCACTTCGGGGGGAAGCTCGGACATTTCGGCAATGCCACCGGCATTGTCCGTCACCGGGCCGAAGGCATCGAGCGCGACCACGACGCCGGCAAGGGCCAGCATGGTGGTGACTGCGATGGCGATGCCGAACAGGCCTGCGAGCGAATAGGTGACGAGAATGCCGGCGATGATGACGAGAGCGGGAAGCGCGGTCGCCTCGAGCGACACCGCAAGGCCCTGGATCACGTTGGTGCCGTGGCCGGTGACGGAGGCCTTGGCGATCGAGAGAACCGGCCGGAAGCCGATGCCCGTATAGTATTCCGTGATCCAGACGATGAGGCCTGTCACCGCAAGGCCGGCAACGCCGCACAGGAAGAGGTCGAGCCCGGTGAAGGCCTGCCCCGGAAGGACCTCGCTCGTCGAGCCGAATACAAACAGCGTGACGGGATAGAGAACGATCAGGGAAAGGATCGCCGTCGCGATGAAGCCCTTGTAGAGCGCGCCCATGATCGAGTTGTTCGAGCCGAGCTTCACGAAGAAAGTGCCGATGATCGAGGTCACGACGCAGGCGCCGCCGATCGCCAGCGGATAGAGCATCGCGGCGGTCGCTGCTTCGGTTCCAGCGAAGAAGATCGAAGCGAGAACCATGGTCGCGACGATGGTCACGGCGTAGGTCTCGAAAAGGTCCGCAGCCATGCCCGCGCAGTCGCCGACATTGTCGCCGACATTGTCGGCGATCGTGGCCGGGTTGCGGGGGTCGTCCTCGGGAATGCCGGCTTCGACCTTGCCGACGAGGTCGCCGCCCACATCGGCACCCTTGGTGAAGATGCCGCCGCCGAGACGGGCGAAGATCGAGATCAGCGAGGCGCCGAAGCCGAGGGCCACCAGCGCGTCGATCACGACACGGTCATTCGGGCTGTAACCCACAAAATTGGTGAGGATCAGGAAGTAGACGGCGACGCCGAGCAGCGCGAGGCCGGCGACAAGCATGCCGGTGATGGCGCCGGAGCGGAAGGCGATGCCGAGGCCGGCTGCGAGGCTGCGGCTCGCGGCCTGGGCGGTCCGGACATTGGCGCGCACCGAAACCATCATGCCGATGAAGCCGGCAATGCCGGACAGGATGGCACCGATGGCGAAGCCGACCGCGACGGTCAGGGAGAGAAGCCAGGCGACGAGCACGAAGATAACGACGCCGACAATGCCGATCGTCGTGTACTGGCGCGTCAGATAGGCGGTCGCGCCTTCCTGAATGGCACCCGCGATTTCCTGCATGCGGGCGTTGCCGGCATCGGCGGAGAGGATTTCCCGCCCTGCCCATACGCCGTAGGCCACTGCCAGAAGACCGCAAAGAATAACGAGGTAAAGCACCTTTGACTTCCTCCATATGCCGCCGGACCGCACCGCCCATGCAGATCGCCCGGCGAAACCATAGGAAAAGGGGCGCGCGACCCGGCGCCGGACGCCCCTTCAACAAATTCGGCGCTAGGGTATGAACGCGGCATTTCCAGCCGTCAAGTGCTGCAAAAATACGGCTATCAGAAGTCTTCCCTGGCGTCAGGCGGCGGCTTTCGCCCTGCCCCGCCCGGCCATCCATGCCAGCGCGCCGAGACAGAAGATCACAATCGGGAAGAAGCCCCAGTTCATCCAGTCCCAGCCGACATGGGCCAGCAACTGCCCGGACGACAGGGACGCGACGGAAACGGCGCCGAAGACCGCGAAATCATTGATTCCCTGCACCCGGCTGCGCTCTTCCGGCCGGTAGGTTTCGGTCAGGAGTGTGGTCGCGCCGATGAAGCCGAAGTTCCAGCCGACGCCGAGGAGCACCATCGCCACCCAGAAGTTGTAGAGGTCGATTCCGGCAAGAGCGACGGCCGCGGCCGCGGCCAGAAGAATCATGCCGAGGGCGATGATCCGCAGCTTTCCGAAGCGTGCGATCAGATTGCCGGTTATGAAGCTCGGGCCGAACATCGCCAGAACATGCCATTGGATGCCGAGGGCTGCGTTGCTCTCGCCCAGCCCACAGGCGACCATGGCGAGCGGCGCGGATGTCATCATCAGGCTCATCAGCGCGTAGGAGCCCATGCCGCAAAGCAGGGCGCCGATAAATCGGGGCTGCCTTGCGATCTCTGCGAGGCTCCGCCCGGTCGCGACAGTGGCCTCGGCCTTCGGAGGGAGTCTCGCCTCGCCCCCGAGGAACAGCAGGATGACAAGCCCGAGCGCCGCCAGTCCCGACATGGCGAGGAACGATCCGGCAAAAGGAATCGGGTCGAAGAGGTCATGAGTGTGGATGACGGTCTGCGGACCGACGACCGCCGCCACGATTCCGCCCGCCAGAACCCAGGAAATCGCTTTCGTCCGCAACTCCGGCGATCCCGAGTCGGCGGCGGCGAACCGGTATTGCTGGACGAAGGCCCCTGCGAGCCCCGCGATCGTCATCGTCACGATGAAGCCGACGAAGGATCCGTAGATGATCGCAAGCATGGCCAGCAAGCCGCCGGCGATGGCGATGATCGACCCTATGGCGAAGCCAAGCCGCCGCCCGACTCGGCGCATAAGCATCGCAGCTGGGATCGCCCCGAGGGCCACCCCGACGGTGTATCCCGTGACCGGAAGGGTGGCGAGCGACTTGTCCGGCCCCAGCAGATAGTAGCCGGTCAGCGCGCCGACCGAGAAACAGATGGGCGGGACGGAGCCGTTGATCGCCTGGGCGGCGGCATAGAGAAACGCGTTGCGACGGCTTTCTCGGTCGGCGAGCGCCGCTGCGGGCAGGGAAATGGTTTGTTCCATGATTATTCAGTCCTGCCTCGTCCCGTGAGCCGCGAGGCTTCCTCCCGACTCGACCATAGCGCATTGACCCTCGGGTCAGAAATGCTCGTGGCCGAGTCCCGAGAGCTCGATCGGCTCTCCGTTCCGATCGAGCACGACGGGCTTCCCCTTCTTCCCCAGCATATGCCCGACAGGAGTCACCGGAACGCCGGCAGACGCCGCCGCCTCGGCAAAATCTGAGGCCTTGTCGGGCGAAACCGTGGCCAGAATCTCGTAGTCGTCACCCCGTGTGAGCGCGATCGCCATTGCTGCGTCGTTCCGGGAAATGACCACCCGGGCCTCGTCGGAAAGGGGGACGTTTGCCGCCTCGATGACGGCTCCGATGCCCGACGCGTCACAGATATGGGCAAGATCGCCGACAAGCCCGTCTGAGACGTCCATAGCGCTGTTGGCGAAGCGGCCTATGGCCGGGGCAAGGGCCAGACGCGGCCGGGGATGAAGATAGCGGTCGGTCAGGTGACGGCTCACCTCGCCCGTCGTCGCGATCGTGCCGAGGCGCACGGCGAGGCCAAGGGCCGCGTCACCGATCGTCCCCGAAACGAAGATGACATCGCCAGGCCGCGCGCCGGAGCGGAGAACCATTCCTCCTTTCGGAACCGTGCCGATGGCGGTCACCGAAATCGTGCACCCGCCGGATGCGCGGGTGGTGTCGCCGCCGAGGAGAGGAAAACCGAACTCGGCCTGGTCCTGCGCGAGCCCTTCCGCGAAGCCCTTCACCCAGTCCTCGGTCCAGTCCCCCGGCAGCGCGAGGGAAAGGAGGTAGCCGACGGGCTTCGCTCCCTTCGCCGCAAGATCGGAGAGGTTCACCCGCAACGCCTTGCGGGAGATCGAGGCCGGCGGATCTTCCGGAAAGAAATGGACGCCGGCGGCAATCGTATCGACGGTGAACACCATTTCCTCGCCGGGCGACGGCGTATAGCTTGCGGCATCGTCGATCAGCCCGAAGGCACCCGGTGCGGTTGCGAGCGGACGGAAATAGCGCTCGATCAGCGCAAACTCCCCGAGCCGCTTGCGCTTTGCCTTCACCATGGCGGTCAGGACGGCCCGGTCCCGGCGGAGAATTCGCCCGGTCTTAGTTGATGCGCCAGAGCATCGAGAACGCCGTTGACCATGGCCGGCACGTCATCCCCGAAGAATGCCTTGGCGACATCGACATATTCGGTAATGGCGACGCGCGCCGGAACGTCGCTCCGCGTGGAAAGCTCATAGGCCCCTGCCCGCAGGATCGCACGCAGCGTCACGTCGATCCGCGCCAGCGGCCAATCGGCCGTCAGGGTCGTGTGGATGATGGGATCGAGCGAGGTCTGGTCGCGCACCACCCCGGAAACAATGTCGCGGAAAAAGGCCGCGTCGGCATTCCGGTACTGGTCGCCGTCGATTTCCTTGCCAAGGCGAAAGGTTTCGAACTCCGCAAAGACTTCGGGCAGCGTCGCGCCGCCCAGGTCCATCTGGTAGAGCGCCTGAACCGCCGCGAGGCGAGCCGCACCGCGCTGGTTGGCCGGACGAGAGGTCCGGCCACCGGAAATTTTTCCTGCCAGGGTCATTTCAGATGCCAAAATGCTTGCGCAGGGCAATCATGGTGAGGGCTGCCGCAGCAGCCGTACCGCCCTTGTTCTCGCCGCCGACACGAGCCCGCACCCAGGCCTGATCTTCGTTCTCGACGGTCAGGATGCCGTTGCCGAGAGGCAGTCCCTGATCGACCGACAGGTCCATCAGGGCCCGCGCGGACTGGTCCGCAACGATCTCGAAATGATGGGTTTCGCCGCGGATGACGCAGCCGAGGCAGACAAAGCCGTCATAATTCGTGGAGCCATTGTCCATCGCCTCAAGGGCCATGGAGATGGCGGCGGGGATTTCCAGGGCACCGGGCACAGTCACCCGGTCATAGGTGGCGCCGGCGGCATCGAGCACGGCAAGCGCCCCGCGGGCGAGCTCGTCGGAAAGGTCTTCGTAGAAGCGGGCTTCGACAATCAGGATATGGGAAGAATCTTTGGCCATCATCAGCAGTTCCGTGTCAGGACGATGGCTTTAGCCCGCCTCCGCCAGCCGGGCAACATATCGCGCAATCTGATCGACTTCGAGATGGACGCTGTCGCCCGGCTGCCGCTCGCCCCAGGTGGTGACGGCGAGGGTGTGCGGGATGAGCAGGCAGTCAAAGCGATTGCCGGAAACGCCGTTCACGGTCAGCGAGGTCCCGTCGAGCGCCACCGAGCCCTTGATCGCGATGAAACGGGCGAGATTGGGCGGCGCCTCGAAGGTGAAACGGGTGGTTTCACCGAGGTCCTCACGGTCCACAATAAGGGCCAGTCCGTCGACATGGCCGCTCATCATATGGCCGCCGAGTTCGTCGCCGAGGCGCAGGGAGCGCTCCAGATTGAGCCGCGTGCCCTCCCGCCAGGCCGCGGCTCCCGTGACCGCCAGCGTCTCCGGCCCGAGCTCCGCATCGAAGATCGCGCCGCCCTGCTTGCCGGCTTCGAGCGAGACGACGGTCAGGCAGATGCCTCCGCAGGCGATGGACGCGCCGATGTCGATGGTGGCCGGATCGTAGCGGCTTTCGATCGCGATGCGCCGGACATCATTGCGTTCGTCCATGCGCACGATGCGGCCGACATCCGTGACGATACCGGTGAACATCAGGCAGCCCTCAGATAGCGGCGCAACTGGTCCTCGCCCACGGCCGAAACCTCGACCTGGCGATAGCGCGGACTGCGCTCGATGGCGGAAAGCGCATAGCCGCCAAGGGCCCGGACGCCATCCGGACCGACCACCACGGGAGCGCGGAAGAAAACGACCTCATCGACCAGATCGGCCGAGACGAGCGAGGAGGCAATTTCCGATCCGCCCTCGACAAGCAACCGGGTGAAGCCCTCCCCCGCCAGCCATGACAGAACCGCCGTCATGTCGAGGCCTCCCGAGCCATCCGGCATCTCGACAACCCTTGCCCCGGCTTCGGCCAGGACTTTCCTGCGATCCTCCATCGCCTCCGGCCCGACGAGGACGATCAGCGGCACCTCGCCCGCCGTCTGGAGAAGGTTGGACCCTGGCCTCAGGCGCGCCGTCGCATCGAGCACGATGCGAACGGGTGTCTTTTCCGAGAGGCCGGGCAGGCGCACGGTCAGCCTCGGATCGTCGATCAGCGCCGTGCCGATACCGATCATGACGGCATCCGATTCCGTCCGCATGGCCTGCACGGCCTCGAACGCGGCCATGCCGGTTATGATCATGCGCTCGCCCTGGCGCTTTCCGATCATGCCGTCCGCCGAAACCGCGAGTTTCAGGGTGACATAGGGCCGCCCCTTGGTGATCCGGGTGATGTGGCCGGCATGGGCAATGGCCGCCTCGGGCGCCAGCACATTTGTGCTGACCGCGATCCCCGCATCCGTGAGGATCTGGTGCCCCTTGCCCGAGACGCGCGGATCGGGGTCCGGCATGGCCGAGACGACCCGCGCCACACCGGCCTCCACAAGGCTGACGGCGCAGGGCGGGGTCTTGCCGTGATGAGCGCAGGGTTCGAGCGTTACATAGACCGTCGCGCCCCGGGCCGCCTCGCCCGCCTGCTCCAGGGCGACGGCTTCCGCATGGGGACGCCCGGTCACGCCGGTCCAGCCCCGCCCGACGACCACGGGCATCCCGCCCTCGTTGCGGACCACCAGGGCCCCGACCGCAGGGTTCGGATAGGTCTGGCCGAGATTGCGCCGGCCAAGCCTGAGGGCGGCGGCCATGAAGCGCCGGTCGAGTTCGCTGACGCGCCGGCCTTTTTCCTGGCTGCTCATGGGGAATAGGCCCTAGCTGTCGGTCTCGTCCGATCCGTCCCCGGCCAGTTCGCCGACGAAGGTCTCGAAATCCTTGGCTTCCCGGAAATTCCGGTAGACGGAGGCAAAGCGGACATAGGCGACGTCATCGAGTCCCCGAAGGCCGGCCATGATGAGGTGACCGATCTGCTCGGAGGTTATATCGCTCTCGCCCCCGCTTTCCAGTTGGCGGACGATGCCGCTCACCATGCGCTCGACGCGCTCAGGGTCGACGGAACGCTTGCGGAGCGCGATCTGAACCGACCGCACCAGCTTGTCCCGGTCGAAAGGCACACGCCGCCCGCTCCGCTTGACCACGGAAAGCTCGCGCAACTGGACACGCTCGAAGGTCGTGAAGCGGCCGCCGCAATCCTGGCAGACACGGCGGCGGCGGATCGACGTGTTGTCCTCAGAGGGACGCGAATCCTTCACCTGCGTATCGATATTCCCGCAATAGGGGCAGCGCATCGCGACCGCCCTAGCTCGGGTAGATCGGGAAGCGATCGGCGAGTTTCCTCACCTTCTCCTTCACCGCCTCCTCGACCAGAGGCGCCGCGCCGTCTTCCGATTGCGCGACGGCATCCAGCACCTCGGCGATCAGCCGCCCGACCTCCTGGAACTCGGCAATGCCGAAGCCGCGAGTCGTCGAGGCTGGCGTGCCGAGCCTGATGCCCGAGGTCACGAAAGGCTTTTCCGGATCGTAGGGGACGCCGTTCTTGTTGCAGGTGAGCCCCGCGCGGACGAGCGCCTTCTCCGAGATATTCCCCCTCAGGACCTTCGGCCGAAGGTCCACCAGCATGAGATGGTTGTCGGTGCCCCCGGAAACGATGTCGAAGCCGGCCCCCTTGAGGGTCTCGGCCAGCGCCCGGGCGTTATCGACGACGTTCTGCGCATAGACCTTGAAGTCGGGGCGGAGCGCCTCGCCGAAGGATACCGCCTTGGCGGCGATCACATGCATCAGCGGCCCGCCCTGAAGGCCGGGGAAAACCGCCGAATTGATCTTCTTGGCGATCTCCTCGTCATTGGTGAGGATCAGCCCGCCCCGTGGCCCGCGCAGCGATTTATGCGTGGTGGAGGTCACGACATGCGCATGCGGAATCGGTGACGGATGAGCCCCGCCGGCAACGAGGCCGGCAAAATGCGCCATGTCCACCATCAGGTAAGCGCCAACGGAATCAGCGATTTCGCGGAACCGCTTGAAGTCCCATATGCGCGAATAGGCCGTGCCGCCGGCGATGATCAGCTTCGGCCGCTTCTCCTCGGCGATGCGGGCGACCTCGTCCATATCGAGAAGCTGGTCCTCGCGTCGCACGCCATAGGAAACGACATTGAACCACTTGCCGCTCATATTGACCGGCGAGCCATGGGTGAGATGCCCGCCCGAATTGAGGTCCAGCCCCATGAAGGTGTCGCCGGGCTGCAGCAGCGCCAGGAACACCGCCTGATTCATCTGGCTGCCCGAGTTCGGCTGCACATTGGCGAAACCGCAGCCGAAGAGCTTCTTGGCCCGCTCGATGGCAAGCGTCTCGGCAATGTCGACGAACTGGCATCCGCCATAGTAGCGCTTGCCGGGATAGCCCTCGGCATATTTGTTCGTCATCACCGAACCCTGCGCTTCGAGCACGGCGCGGGAGACGATGTTCTCCGATGCGATCAGTTCGATCTCATGCTGCTGGCGACCGAGCTCCTTCCGAATCGCATCGGCGATCTCGGGGTCGGCCTCGGCAAGCGTTGCGGTGAAAAAGCCCGGCGAAACGCGATCCGCGTTCGCTTGCTCGGTCAGAGACATGAGCATCGATCCTATCGTCGAAAGGAGGTGCTTGCGCGGCAGGAACAGCAGGCAGCACCATCACGGCCCGCCTTAACACAAGAGCCGACAAGCGCCAAGAACGGCGCTTGTCGCAGAGCTGCCGGAGAACTTTTCGCGGCCTAGAGCGGCGTATCGGTCTGCTGGGCGGCGTACTGCTCAAGCCCGTCGAGATTGTAGATGTCGTTACGGAACTGGACGATGCCGTCGCTCGAAGCCCAGCCCGTAATGTAGGTCCAGTAGAGCTGGACCGGCGCCGCGAGCTTGGCGTCCACCCTCTCCCCGTTCCGATACATCTCCTCGATATGGCTTTGCGGCCATTCCGGCGTATCACGCAGCAGCCAGTCGATCAGCACGCGGATGTTCTGCACACGCACGCAGCCCGAGGAGTCGAAGCGGAATTCGTTGTAGAAAAGCCCCTTGTTCGGCGTGTCGTGCATGTAGACGCCGTCCGGGCTCGGGAAGTTGATCTTCACGAGGCCGAGCGAGTTGAAGTCGCCCGGATCTTGCCGGAAGAGATATTTCGCGGCCTCGTCCGTATTCCAGTTGACCTGCTCCGGTGTCAGCAGATTGCCCTGCGGATCATAAATCCGGATCTTCTGCTTGGTGAGGTATTGCGGGTCCTTCTGCATCAGGGGGATGAGATCCCGCCGGATGATGCTTTCCGGAACCGTCCAGAACGGGTTGAAATTGACTTCGTGAATCTTGGAATTCACTAGCGGCGACGGCCGATCGATCTTGCCGACGACCGCCGTATGCCGGGACGCGACGCGTCCATGCTCCACAGCCTCGACCGTCGCGGCGGGAATGTTCACCATCACGAAACGGTCGGGCAGCGAGGTCGTCAGGGACTTGAGCCGCGTCAGATTGGTGGCGAGCTGGGTGAGCCGGACGCCGGCGGGAATGTTCATCGCCTTCAGGGTGGATTCACCCACGACGCCGTCGACCGGAATGCCGTGCCGCGCCTGGAAGTGCCGCACCCCGGCATCGACGTAGGAATCGAACGCATCCGACATGCCGGCCGAGCGGGCGATGTCACCCGTGACCGCCAGCCTTTCGCGCAGCGTCGCAACCGCCGGGTCGCGAACGCCGAGCCTCAGAACCTTGCCGCCCGGGACAGTGGGCCAGCCACCCCGTGCGACGATGTCCGAATATTGCGCGATGGCCCCTTCGAGCGCGCCGACAATCTCGGGCGAGAGCGTCGGCGTGCTGGTCCTCACCTCTCGGGCGCCGCCCGGGCCTGCATCGAAGCCGTCCGACCACTCTGTCGAGTGCCCCTGAAGGACCTGCGAGATCGGGTCCTCGGCCCATGCCGCATGTGGCAGGGTCAAGGCCCCGATTGCCGCCGCGGCCACGGTGGCCGCCAAGGTCCGCCGGAAAGAACCGGACCGGAAACAACGGGATTGGACGACACTCGTTCTGACCATGGCAGGAATCTTTATCTCGTAAAGACAGGTAAAGCCGCGGCACGTCCACATGCGGGCTAGCATGCGCGGCAGTGCAAGACAATCAAAGCACCGCCGGGAAGCCAGTCCGCTCGCGGAGTTGTGACCTATCCGCTACGCTCTCATGACAATGTTAATGGCTGATTTAATGTGGCGCTTTCGTGTCCCGAAAGCCAGCGCCAATAAAGCCTCACGGCCTGTGGCCGGAGCGCTACAGTTCGAGGCGGGCATGGACGGCGTTATGAGCCCCGGTCCCCACGGGGCTCATATGCCGATTCAGGAAAGCTCCGGAAGTCCTAGAGCCGATAGAGAATCTGGTCGGTCCAGAAGCGCTCGAGACGCTGCAGGGAACGGTTGAGGGCATGAAAATCCTCGGCCGCGATGCCGCCGACCTGGTCGATGGAACGGACATGCCGTTCGTAGAGCGCATTGACCACGCTCGCGATCTCGCTGCCTTTCTCGGTCAGGCTGACCCGCACCGACCGGCGGTCCATCCGCGACCTCTGGTGGTGGATGTAGCCCATCTCCACCAGCTTCTTGAGATTGTAGGAAACGTTGGAGCCGAGATAGTAGCCACGGGTCCGCAGCTCGCCTGCGGTCAGCTCCGAATCGCCGATATTGAACAGGAGCAACGCCTGAACGCTGTTCACGTCGGAACGCCCGGAACGGTCGAACTCGTCCTTGATGACGTCGAGAAGACGCCGATGAAGACGTTCGACCAATGTCAGCGCCTCGAGGTAAAGCGGCTTCAGTCCCGCTTCCTGCTCGGGCGCGTCGACCGCCGCCATCGCTCTTTTTGCACTGACCATTGGATAGCCTCTCTCTGATGATGACAGGTATTTTTTCCCGTCTGTCAGAAGACCCTAACCAATTCGCCTGAAAATCGCCTTAAGCAGCACGCTTAATGACGGCTTACCGATTGACGTTAAATTTGAATGACTTGGCCTGAGGACTTTCGGCGATCAGCGCCGGTGAAAAGGCCACTTTTGCTTGTCTTTTCGGATCAGGAGCAGGAGCGTCGCGTAGCCCGCCAGCGCCAGGAAATGAAACCCGACGATGGTATAGTCGCTGCCGAATGTCCTCATAAAAATTGTATGGAATGCGACTTCGGAGACGGCCGCCAGCATCCACAGGACGTCGCCCCAGGAAACCCGCATCCACAGGCCCACCGCGGCAACCAGATCGATGACCGCGAGGTACATGGTCACCAGTTGCCAGGCAATCGGCATGGTTTCGAACGCGCCGGCCGGCCCAGCAACGATGCCGAGGATGACCGCCCATTGCCTCAGGCCGAGCAGGATCAGCACGACCGAAAGAACACGGCCATAGAGATCGAGCGCCTTCGAATAGCGATCCGCATCGCCGTCCACCGCCTGTCTGTTACTCCTGAACGTCATCGTTTGGGCGGCGTCGTCCCTGCTCTGCTGCTGCGCTAACCGGAGGCCCTACACCGGACATCGGCCCCGCGCCAGCCCGAAATGGCTTTGTCCGAAGGACGCCGCTTTGCCCCCATCGCCCCTGCGGTGCTATTCTTTTTCAAAATCCCGAACGGTACCGAGAGATGACCCGCGAACGTCCGCCCTATATGCCTGACCCTTCCACCAAGCCGGACATGGATTCGATCCTCGCCGGGCGACGCATGCGCCGCAACCGGCGCACGGACTGGTCGCGGCGCCTCGTCCGTGAGTCGTCGCTCTCCGTCAATGACCTCATCTGGCCGCTTTTCCTGATCGACGGACAGGATGTGCGCCAGCCCATCGACGCCCTGCCCGGCGTCGAGCGCCTCTCGGTCGACCAGGCGGTCCGGGACGCCGAACGGGCGGCAAGGCTCGGCATTCCCGCGCTGGCGCTCTTTCCCTATACCGACCCGAAGAAGCGCGACGAATGGGGCTCGGAGGCGCTCAATCCCGACAATCTCGTCTGCGCGACCTGCCGCGCCATCAAGAAAGAGGTGCCGGAGATCGGCGTCATCATCGACGTCGCCCTCGATCCCTATACGAGTCACGGCCATGACGGGATCCTGTCCGGCGAAACCATCGTCAATGACGAGAGCGTCGAGCAGCTCATCCTGCAGGCGCTGATCGAGGCGGAAGCCGGCGCCGATGTGATTGCGCCCTCCGACATGATGGACGGGCGCGTCGGCGCCATCCGCCGGGCGCTCGATGCCAAGGGGCACACCGACGTCCAGATCATGTCCTATGCGGCGAAATATGCCTCCTGCTTCTATGGCCCGTTCCGTGACGCGGTCGGCACCTCCAAGACGCTGATCGGTGACAAGCGCACCTACCAGATGGACCCCGGCAATGGCGACGAGGCGCTGCGCGAGGCGGAACTCGACATCGCCGAGGGCGCGGACATGATCATGGTCAAGCCCGGCCTGCCCTATCTCGATATCGTCTGGCGGCTGAAGGAAGCCTTCGCCATGCCGACATACGCCTATCAGGTGTCGGGCGAATACGCGATGATACAGGCCGCTGCGCGGAACGGCTGGATCGACGGCGAGCGGGCGATGATGGAAAGCCTCATCGCCTTCAAGCGCGCCGGTGCGGACGGCATCCTCACCTATTTCGCGCCGACGGTCGCCGAACGCCTGAAGCGCTGACCTTGCCGATACCGGACATAGAGGACATACGCCGCGCCGCCACCGAGATTGGTGGCGTGGTGTTGAAGACACCCTTTCTTCCGGCTCCGCGGCTTTCGAAGCTCACCGGGGCCGAGGTCTTCGTCAAAT
>Ga0164243_10010970_pt1 | contig 12968 bp, 10 predicted proteins | sample OricompcompostOP_FD_108781 | JGI IMG/M metagenome (GOLD analysis project Ga0164243, IMG submission 108781) | Organic Plus compost microbial communities from Emeryville, California, USA - Original compost - Organic plus compost (OP) | ecosystem: Engineered > Solid waste > Mixed feedstock >... | reverse complement strand
TGTGGCGAGGTGGGACCGAGCGTTGGAGGTAATGATGGCGGATAGTGACCCGCGCTTTCTGAAGTCGCATCAGCGACTGCATGACACGATCTTCCGGTTGGCGGAGGAGCGGGATATCACGACGCTGAGCGTGTCGGAAATCGCGCGTGAGGCGAAGATCGATCGGACGACGTTCTACCTGCACTATGCGGATCGGCAGGAGTTCTTCGATGCGCTGGGCGATGCGCTGATCGAGGAGTTCCGCGTGGCGGGCGCGATCTTCGATGAGTCGGCGGACCCGGCGACGGATGAAGTGGTGCCGTCAGGGTTGCCGAACGTGTTCTGGGTGACATCGAAGCATCCGGCCCTGTATCGGCAGCTGCTGAACAGTTCGGCGTCGTTCTCGTTCCGCAAGCGGCTGGAGGCGCACTTCGCGGAACGCTTCACGCAGGTGTGGACGTGGCAGGGGCGCGTCCCGCCTCCGGGCACGGCGCCGATCGCGGTGCGGGCGCGCTACGCGGCGGCGGGGACGCTGGGCGTCCTGCGGATGTGGCTCGATGGCGCGGCGGAAACGACGGATGCGGAGGAGCTGGGGGCGTGGATGTGGGATCTCTCTCGCCCGCTCCACGCCTCGACGCACGCGGAGGAGCCGGTCGACGGCGCGGCGGACGCGTCCGAGGATCAGTGACGGGGCGAGCGGTAGTCGATCCAGCGCGCACCCTTGAGGCGATTGCAGTCGGGACAGAGTGGCTGGAGGTTGTCGGCGGTATTGCTGCCGCCGCGACTGATGGGTTGGACGTGATCCTTCTGGAGGGGGAGATCGGTGCGCCCGCAGGCGAGGCAGGCGTGACCGGCGTCCTCGAGGATGGCGCGCCACTCGGCGATGGTGTGCGAGCCGCGTTCGGCGCGTGGCAGGAGGCGGCGACGTCCGGCGCGGTATTCGATTCCGATCTGTTGCATGTGAACCCCTGGCGATCTGTACGTACACCTTGGATAAGATGATACCGCGATTGGGGCGGGGATGTCGCGGACATGTGAAGTAAATGATTGCGTATGGGCAACAGACGTTATTTGCCTTTTTGAATCATCGCAAAAGGCTCGCATCTCGAAGGAAATGCGGGTACTATCGCCATGTAGACAAGTTTTACACCTGTCTACGACCCCCTTGGTGCGGCCACGCGGTTCTCCCAAACCTCTCGCGTGGCCGCACCCCTCTCTGTTCTCCGAATGGTTCTTCCCGTGAACGTGACGCGATCCGATCGTGATGCGCGTGTTGGTGTGCAGATACTGGCTCATGTGGCGTCCGTGGCGCGACATGGGTGTCCTCGGCGTGCGAAACTACGTGCGGGACGAACTTTCGCGAGATCGGTGTTGTGCTTTGGGGAGATAGGGAGAAGACTCATGCGTCGCTTGCTTGTCGTTGCGTTGCTCGCCATGGTTGGTGTGGTCTCTCTTGGGACCTCGCCGGCTGCTGCACAGAATCTCTACAACTGCGCCGACTTCAGTTCACAGGAACAAGCGCAGGCGGTGCTCGACGCTGATCCGTCTGATCCGAACTATCTTGATGCGGATCACGACGGGTACGCGTGTGAGACGTTCTTCGGGTATATCGGTGCTCCGGTCTCGGGACAGCCGGATGTCGACGACGTTCCGGATACCACGACCGATGATTCGTCGAATGCTCCTGTGGTGACCGATCTGCCAGACACGGGGACCGGTGATGCGGTGAACGACACGCGTGTGGATCTGCTGTTGGTCAGCCTTGCCGCGATGTCGCTTGCTGGTGGTCTTGCCCTTCGTCGTCGTCAGGCGATCTAGTTCCTCGGCGTGCGGATCGTTCGTCCCGGATCCGCACGCTGGAACTGCTTGTGGGGGAGCGATTGTCTGTGAGAAGGCGGCTCTGGTTGTGGGCACGACGCCATCCGAAGGCGTCCGTTCCGCTGGCACTCTGGTTGATCATTGGCTATGCTTCGGCCCTCTCTCCATCGGATGAGGGGACCAGTACCATCTCGGCATTGCTCGGCATAACGACCGTCAACGTGATCGTCATTGCGATCGTTGCACTCGCAACGCGACCGAACCGCGGTTCTTCCTCCCAGTACCCTCCACCCGCTTCTGCCCGATATCTGAGCGCTTCGTCTCCCACACGGAGGGCGATCTTTGGGCGCCGGGATACCTCGAGGCGCGGGCGCTCATCGACGTCTTCGCTCACGAGCGTGGATCTGCTTCAGCTTACTCCGACAGAGTTCGAGGACTTCTGTGCACGGCTTCTCACGTCCATTGGGTACCGCAACATGAAGCGGGTGGGAGGTCGCGGGGATCTGACTGCCGACATCGTCGGTGAGGATGCCCGCGGGCGTTCGACCATTGTGCAATGCAAGCGCTACCGACCGGGCAGCAAGGTCTCTTCGGGAGAGATTCAGAAGTTCATCGGCATGAAATCGGTGCATCATCGCGCTGACGTTGGCGTCTACATGACGACGGCGGAATACACGAAAGACGCAGAGGCGTTGGGCAGGCGGCATGGCCTGGTCATGATGACCGGCGAGGACATCGTGAAGGTCGCCCGGGGATCACTCACGCACGAAACGGCGCGAGACGCCACTGCACGTGGACCTCTGTGCCCAGGCTGTCGATCTCCTTTGTATGCGGGACAGCAGTTCTGCGTGCAATGCCGAATGCGCGTATCGTGATCGAAGGGCGGGATGGCCCCGCCCTTCGAGGTCGCGTGCGTGACCTACAGCGCGTCCTCGAGATCGTCGAGGTCGAGCTCCCCGAACAGATCGTCGCCGTCGAGGTCGATCGCGTCCTCCGCGCGCTCCGCATAGGCGAGCAGCGCGTCGCGGTCGGCGGTCAGCGTCAGCACGATCACCTCGTCGTCGATCTGCGTCGTGTACGACACCGTCAGCGAGTCACCCCAACGCTGCACCAGCGACCACCACGCGTCCGGGCTGCTGTCCTCGAGCAGGATCTTGCTCCCCTGCCCGTTCTGACTCGTCGTCACGAACGCGGCTTCCACCTCGCGCGGATCGGCCACGTCCGCGTCGTACACCACCACGGTCAGGCCGCAGTAGCCGTCGCCGCACAGCTCGTCGTCCACCGCCTCGAGCATCACCATCTCGAACGCGCCGAAGCCATTGATCTCCTCGACCCCGTCCAGCGTGCCCGTCTGCGTCCACGTGTCGTCCCACGCGATCTCCACACCGCCGGACGTCTCCCACGAATCGATCGCGCGAGCCTGTGCCGTGATGGTCGAGACGCCGAGACCGAGGCAGAGCAGCAAGATGAGCGTGCGGCGGATTCCCCCGACGGGGATGCGCGAGGCGTGGTGCATGATGCGATTCCTTCCGTGCCATGATGACCAGCGGTTGACATCATGCAGACGGCAGGAGTTGGTCGCTGGTTCCGGGGGGCGGGCACAACGAGACGGGGTGGAGCGCACCCGCCCCACCCCGCCCGTTCATGGAATCGTTACTCCTGGGCCAGATTCCAGTTCGCGATGTTCCAGTAGTCGAACTCACTGATTCGCGGAATCTTCCCGAAACGATACGGTTCAGCGGACTCGATCGGACCCGATCGGAAGCATCGTTTCACACACGAATTCACACATCACACCCAAATTGAACGTCGTGTGTGAAATCGACATCCATCGCTCCTTTCGAGGTGAGGACGTGCGATCTACCGTGATTCGTGGCATGAAGAGTCTAGGCTCGTCGGGGAGTGCACCCTCGGCGTTCTCCGTGTTTCGATCCAGATCCGTCCTTGTCTGATCGGCGAAGGTCCATCGATTCAAGTCGACGGTATCCAGAACCGTTTTGGACAACTCATCTATTAGCGACTTGATCATGCTAGTATGCAAGGAGCGCAAAACTTGAGCGTGTGAAGCGTATGGACACATGAAGGATAGACCTATGAGACGATCGTCTGGCAAAGCGGGGTTTGTGGAGCTGGTGGTGCGAATCATCGTCGGTTCGATCATGCTGGCCCCGTTTGCAGAGCGCCTGCTGCCCGTAGAGACGCTTGCTCAGGAGACTGGCCCGACGTTCAGCGTGACATGCGATACTCCGACGAGTCCCACCGAGATCGTACTCTCCTATGAAGTCAATCAAAATGGAACGAGCATGCCATTCTGGTACCTGACGCCTGACGACCTGGAGACGTACCCTCTTTCTCCTTCTTGGGTAGGCGTAGCAAAGGAGAGCCCTTTTTCTGGCAAGTTCACCTATAGTCAGGAAGAGCCGATCACTGGCCCCATTACTTGGAACTTCGTGTTCGACCCAGCTATTGGCCAACAGTTCCGACGAGTGACATGCGTGCCGCTAGCAACCCCCGAGCCGACGGCAACGAACACCCTCGAACCCACAGTAACCTTCACTCCGGAGCCGACGGCAACCAACACCCCGGAACCGACCGCGACGAACACGCCGGAGCCACCAGCCGCATTGCTTTCAATTAATGGCGCATATAGCAGCGTGAACACCGTGGTTGCCGGGGCACCGCTGAGCATTTCATGGGCCACCACGACCGTCTTTGAAGCCCGCATCTATCATGATGCGAACTGCGAGGCACTTTTCGGCACGTTGGTATCAAATCCGTGGACCTTCGCCAATGCGCAGCAGCCCTTCAACCTTTTTTCTACTGATGGGAAGCATCTGTCATTTCAAGCACAGACGTATGCTGGGCCTGGTCTTTGTCAATCCGTAGAACTACTGACACCAGAGCCGACAGCGACCAATACGCCCGAGCCGACGGCGACATTCACTCCCACCGCGACCAACACCCCTGAGCCGACCGCGACAGATGCCCCTACTGGGATCCTGACGGTGAACGGTTCGACCGATCTCACCGTGACCGTAAGCGCCGCTGATGACATCACGATCGTTGCCGAGGATGTCCCCTACGTAGAGTTCTTCAGAAACGGTTCCTGCTCAGGTTCGAGTGCTGGGTACTGGCCAGTGGAAACCACCTACAGCCAAACAAACCCTGCGTCTGACTGGTCCTGGTATTGGGAAGACGAGAACGCCTTCAGCTTCTGGGGAACCACGTTCCCCTCTACGGGGCCAGCAGTCACCGCGTGCCACGCGATCGTGATCACTTCCGCCGCGACCGAAACGCCGACGGCCACGGCAACCAGTACACCTACTGAGACCCCAACCGCGACTCCCACGAACACGCCGGAGCCGACCTCGACGGCTACGCCGACCAACACGCCGGAACCGACGGCCACGTACACCCCGACAGCCACGCCAACGGACGTGCCGCCAACCGCCACGTACACCCCGACGGCCACGCCAACGGACGTGCCACCAACCGCCACGTACACCCCGGCGGCCACGCCAACGGACGTGCCACCGACCGCGACCTACACGCCGACGGAGACTCCGGAGCCGACCGCGACCTTCACCGAGGTGCCGACCGAAACGCCCACCCCGACGGCCACTAATGTGCCGCCCACCGACACGTTCACGCCGGAGCCAACCGCAACCGAGACGGCCCCAACAGAAACGGTCACGCCCGAACCGAGTGCCACCGCCGTTCCTTCCGAAACGCCAGCACCGTTCCCGTCCGAGACCTCCGTTCCGGCACCTACCGCGACCGAGGTCCCCACGGAAGTCCCCGCGGTCAGTGGAGCCATCGTCGTCCTTGACACAGGTGACGGAGCCGAGATCCCGGACGGAGCGCTCGTCTGCGTCGCCGATCAGTGCCAATCTGTCGGAGCCAGTGCCGTGAGCGCCGCGGCCGCGTCGGGGACCTCGCTCACCTTCGACAACCTCGCACCCGGGACCTACGTCGTCACGCTCACCAACGCGGCTCCGTACGCCGATGCCACGGGAAGCGTCACCGTCCCAGAGGACGGCTACGGCGAGCTTCGTCTCACCCTGACCATCGCGCAAATCCCAACTGAGGTCCCCGCAGAGCCGACCGCGACGGTGCCAGGCGCGGCGACACCCATCGCGACCGATCCTGCGGAGCCGACCGTCCCGGCACCGGCCCCGACGGAGCCAGGATCCGGCCCTGCGCCGACCTCGCCGCCCACAAATGGCGGATCGAACGGCGGAGTCAGCAGCGCTGGAGGCGGCAACGCAGCAGGTCCGTCAGTGAGTGCGCTGCCGAACACCGGAACAGGAACGACGTCATCGTCCACTCCCTCATGGGCCATACTGACGGGCGCCCTGCTGATCGTCGCTATCGCCGGCATAGGCTGGCGGAGACGACGCGCCTAGCGCAAACACGACAGAAGGGGCGTCACGCACTGAGCGTGACGCCCCTCTTAGTTGGCCCCAAACGAACAATCGGGAAAACGCTCATGCTCTTTCCCGATGTTACTCCGGCGGAGCACCGCGACGAGTACGACGAAAGAACGGACGTGCGCGACCGGAACCATGGGCAAGAGAGCACATCTACTTTTCGGCACTCGGTGCTCGAATGAGGACAAGTGATCCGACCGTTGCGGATATCAGCGATGCCGCCAGCACACCGACGCGGGTGGCGCCCATGAAATGCTCCGAATCCGCATAGGCCAGGCCACCGATGAACAAGCTCATCGTGAAACCGATGCCGCACAGCACCGCCATCCCGTACACATGGATCCAGCGCGCTCCAGCCGGACGCTGGGCCAGACCCAGCTTCGCGGCACCCCAGATCGCACCGAAGATGCCGATCTGTTTACCCAGGAAGAGTCCAAGGGCTATCCCGATCGGAAGCTGACCAATCACGTCATCGCGGTTCAGCCCCGAAAAACGCACCCCGGCATTCGCAAAGGCGAACAGCGGCACAATCGCGAAGCTCACCCACGTATCGATCGCGTGCTCGAGACGATGAAGCGGAGCCTGTTGCTGCGGAACCGGATGCCGCGTCGGAATGGTCATGGCCACGATGACCCCGGCAAGCGTCGCGTGAATCCCTGATTCAAAGACGCAGTACCAGAGAGCCGCCCCGAGCGCAAGGTACGGCCAGAGCGCCATCACCCCTCGCCGATTCATTGCGATCAGCCCGACGATCAGGAGTGCTGCACCGCCGAGGGGGAGCATGGCAATGTCGCTGGTATAGAACACCGCGATCACCACGATGGCCCCGAGATCATCCAGAATCGCAATGCTGGTCAGCAGAAGCTTCAGCGATCCCGGAACGCGCGAGCCAAGCAGCGACAGAATCCCGAGCGCAAACGCAATGTCCGTTGCAGTGGGAATGGCCCATCCATCGCGAATCGTCGCATCCCCCCGAGCCACCACCAGAAAGATGATTGCGGGCACGATCATTCCTGAAAGCGCCGCAATGCCTGGGAGCACCCGGCTCGCCCAGGTGGCAAGCTCACCGCCCACAAGCTCTCGCTTGATCTCGAGTCCAACCAGCAGGAAGAAGACTGCCATCAACGCGTCGTTGATCCACGCATGCACCGAGAGACCGAGCACGGAATCATGCAGGACCTCGTCGTAGGTGGAAAAGAGGGAGGTGTTGGCCACGACCAGCGCGGCCAGCGTTGCCACAATCAGCAGAAGACCAGGAGCGGGCTCGCTCCGAAAGAATCTGTTCAACACGTGCATTGTCCGAGGGGGGGGAAGGACGGCGCGCATCGCCAGCATGGTGGCAATGACTGAGGTGAGCAGATCGAACCGCTCTTCACTATGGTAGCCTACGCCTCGGCATCGTGACGAGCAGGCCACCGTCGTGGACATCGACTGGAGCTCCCCCGGAGAGGACCGCGTGCATCGTTCATCAGGAACCACCCCCAGAAGCGTTCGCTCCATCAAGCGTCGGCGTGAGCGAAATGTCATCCTCACGATTCCTGTGGAAGCTCGCCCCAAAACCTCACCACGGTTCAATTGGCATGCAAGAGGCTTTGTGCTGAGTCTCATCGTCCTGGTGACCTGCGGAGCCGTTCTGCTGTCGCTCCCGATCTCCTCGAACACAGGGCAATCAACGTCCTGGGTCGATGCATGGTTTACGTCGGCATCGGCGCTCTCGGTCACGGGACTCGCGGTCGTTGACACCAAGACGCACTGGTCACTGTTTGGTCAGAGTGTCATCCTCGCCCTGATCCAGATCGGTGGGCTTGGGTTCATGGTCGGGGCATCCCTCCTGCTCGCGATGTTCCGACGTGGAGAAAGTCTGCGAGATCAGCTCCTTCTTCACGATGGTTCACCAACGCTGGATGTCGGCAGTTCGCGCGCGATTGCCTACCGGACGATGAAGTTCACGCTGCTCGCGGAGGCCATCGGGGCGTCAATCCTGACACTGCGATTCTCCCGGGTTGAGCCATGGCCCTCTGCGCTGTGGGATGGGATCTTTCACGCCATTTCGGCGTTCTGCAATGCCGGATTCGATCGTATGGGTGGCGGGCAGTCCCTGGCCGGATATGCCGATTCGCGCGTGGTGAACATCACTATCATGCTGCTCATCCAGGCGGGATCGCTGTCCCTCCTTGTCCTGAGCGAGGCCTGGCATGCCCGTTCATGGCGACAACTCTCTCTGGAGGCGAAGCTCGTCCTCAGTCTGAACGCCCTGCTCGTGGCGATCGGAACGGGGAGCTTCCTCCTGCTCGAATGGAATGCCTCGCTGTCGTCACTGCATCCTGCGGATCGGCCGATGGCTGCCGTGTTCCAGAGTATCGCTGCACGCACGGCAGGATTTGCCACGGTGGACTTTTCCCAGGTCACCTCGCTGACGACCGCGTTGTGGATCCCCATCATGATGATCGGAGGCGCGTCAGGCTCGGCCGCAGGAGGAGTCAAATTGGCCACCTTCGCCGTCCTCGTTCTCGCCGTAACAGCCACCTTGCGAGGCGCGACCCATACCCAGATTGCAGGACGTCGTATCACCTCGACTCAGGTCATGCAGGCGCTGGCCGTCACCATGATCTACGTGGCCGCCCAGGCCGTGCTGACGTTCGCGCTCGGAGTTGCCGAGATACGCGCTGGCCATGTCGATGTCCCCATTCTGTCGCTGCTATTCGAGTCGATGTCCGCCCTGGCCACGGTCGGTCTCTCCGTCGGGATCACGGCCGAACTCAGCACCGTCAGCAAGCTCATCCTCGGGGTGGCGATGTTGTTTGGACGCGTAGGACCTCTTGTGTTGGCCTATTCACTGCGGACGAATCGTCCGCCCGCTCGCTTCACCTATCCCGAGGAGACACTCCGCCTCGGCTGATGTGTCCACATCATGAGCGATATCGTATATCCCTCGCGAGATTATGTGGACACATTCAGGACGCGAAAGCCACCCGCGAAGCAGACAGAGCACGACATCAAACTCACGACGGTTCGGTCTCGCGAACGCAGCCATCCGGACACGCGTTGCCACGGCGCCCATTTCATATGGACACGTGTAGGCGTGCCCATACGTCCAACTCGGAGTCTTCTTGACGCGCCCAGACTCACATGAGTCTCGTTTAAATCGAGACTCACGTGAGCAGCGAGCATGCGGGTCCTTTCCTCACATGCTCGTTCTCTCGGCGAAAGGCCTTGGACAGATCATCCGTTCGTCAACAGGACGCGAAGGGCATCAGCATGCTCTGACCGGCTCATGATCACGACGATGTCACCTGATTCCAATGACACATCAGCTTCCGGGAAGACAGATTCTGCACCCCTGGTGATCGAGAGGACGAGCGTTTCGTCGGGGAATCGAATGGAGCGTAACGCGGCACCAGCAACACGCGCTTCCGGGGATACGGAATATTCGAAAAGCTCGGCATCTGCCGGAAGTCGATCAACACGCCGTGTTCGCTCCCCGATCATCTGCTGATACCGTTTCAGCGCATCATACGTCGTCATTGTGCCGACGACATGGTCTCCGTCGCTCACCGCAACCGTGTTCGTCTCAGCCACCGACATGTGCAGCAGTGCCTCATCCAGTCGGGTTCGCATGTGCAGCCTCACCGATGGAGGTGAACCAGATGCGGGTGGCGAGACGACACCCGCAGGTTGCATGGCGGAACGAACGGTCAGCGCGGAAAGCAACGGAAAGCTCAGGCTCAGGCGGTGTAGCGGTGAGGCAGCACGATTCGGGAGCTGCGCCCAGTAGATCGAATGATCGCCCACCAGCAGCGTCGCAATGGCTATCGCAATCATTGCTGGAGCCAGGAGGGAAAGATTTCCGGTCATTTCGGCAACCATCAGCATGACCGCGAAGGGGGCGTGGGCAATGCTGCCGAACAGTGCCATCATGCCCACGATGACGAAAGGTGCTGGACCCCCGGGAAGATGGGGGAGTACGCCGTGCCCAATTCTCCAGAACGTCGCCCCAAGCATGCCACCGATCACCATTCCTGGACCGAAGATACCCCCCGATCCGCCAGATCCCACGGAGAACGATGTCGCGAGGATCTTCGCAAATGGAAGCGCCACCACGATCCAGATCGGCAACGAGAGGAGCTCGTCCGTCATGCTGATCTGAACCCAGCCATACCCAGTCTGAATCGCTCCATTGACAACAAGACCGAGAAGCCCCACCAGGAGCCCTCCGATCGCCGGCTTGATCCACATGGGCCAGTGGAGCCGATGGAAGATGTCGCTGATCCCGTAAAAGGTCTTCGCATACAGCAATCCCACCAACCCTGCTGCCACGCCAAGCAGGGCATACCAGACAAGTGCCACAGGATCATGGAACGCGAGATCCGGCTGGGCGCCAAAGATGGGATCGAAGCCCTCAATGGCCCCATAGATGCTGTAGCCAACGATGGATGAAATCAGGGCGGGGATGAGCACCTCAGCTTCGAGATCGTGGAGGTACAGGATCTCGGCGGCCATGAGCGCCCCTCCGAGTGGAGCGCGAAAGATCGCACCGATACCGGCGCCCATGCCGGCTGAGACGGCGATACGACGGTCGGCGCTACTGAGTTTGAGCCACCCAGAAAGAAGAGATCCGAAGCCCGCGGAGATCTGCGCCGCTGGTCCTTCACGGCCAGCAGATCCGCCGGATCCGATCGTGATGGCCGAGGCAATCAGTTTGACCGGAAGCACGCGGGGGTTTACCCTCGCACCCTTGTGGTGAATTGCGTCGATTGCCGCATCCGTTCCATGTCCTTCTGCTTCCGGAGCAAACCTCGTCACGAGTATTCCGGATAGCAACCCACCAAGAGCCGTAGCCAACGGGAGCATCCACGGTCGATCAATTGCCTCACGAACGGGCGATCCTTCCCCCACCGGGTGGGGCGGCATGTAGCCAACCATCCACCCGAGAAAGAGATCGGTCGACCACCCAATCGCATGCGTGAAGAGCACGGCCCCAAGACCCGCAACGATCCCGATCATCCCGCCTACCAGCATCCACTTCGCAAGAAAGCGGGTACTCTCCCATCCCCCAAGATTCCCGAATCGAGCAAAGCGGGCAGCTCGATCCCCCTTCTCTTCATGGAAATCGGGAGAACTATTGGTCGATGCGGCGCCGTGCGTCATGGAGTGCCTTTCGAAAGGAATAACCGCGTACCTTTCGCCCATTGCTCTGACGCGTGACCGACGCAGTAGCGATGATTCCATCGCAGGCACCGAGAGGTGATTGCCCGACACGATCGTCTGAAGGCGAGAGGTCATCGATCAAGACAGGGCGAACAAGCAGCATGAGCGCGAAGTTGCACAAATCAGCAACTGAGAATCGCTGATCAAGAATCGAAGTCTACCATTCGATTTCCCCTGAACTCGCACACAGGCAACCCCATCTTTCGAGATTAAACACTCCCTGTTCAGATAATACAGACGGATGAACTCCTGTCAGTGCGTCTCCCCCCTCCGAATCCACATCTATGGCGTATTCTGTGAAGCAGATAGACCCTGTGCTGCATTTCGCCGAGACGTCCCAGTCGCGGCCGCGGTCTTCGATTCGACGCGAGTAGCCAGCGCTTCGGAGGTCTATGACTCGTCTTTCCTGCTCACCTTAGCCGCCGCGATCGCGCTCGCCGTGTCATGCGCCTCGGCGGCCGAGCTCGTCACGAAGAGCCCGATCACCAGCCCGATCGGCGCGATACGCCAGTCTCCGGACGCGATCGCCGCGATGGTCGTCAGCAGCGTCGCGATCACGATGCTCACCAGCGCGTTCGCACCTGGACGGTACCGCGACGGGATCGCGAACGTATCGATCACGATCTGCGACCATCGCGCCTGGTGGCCTCCGAACTTGGCCGAGTATGCGTCCGCAATCACGAGGATCATCGCCGCGATCTGGATGAGCGACTCGCTCGAGATATCCATGTCAGTCCCCCCAGCGCGGCGCTATGAAAACATCGGGGCGATCGCTTTCATAGCGCCGCGCCTAATGAACGCGCGCGTTCGTAGCGGTCGGTAGTTATATTCCGTGTTATGAAACGTGGAATATTCCACGCCCGATTTCCGCAATCCGTCGCCCGCCGGCCGGTCTACTTGCCCCAGACCAGCGCACCCTTCCCGACAAAGGCCACATCACGGCCGCGGACGCGCGTGCCACGCGGCGTCTCGTACCAGAGTTCCCCGTCCTGTGCGATGAACCAGGTCAGCACCTCGAACTCCTCGTTCTCGGCAATGTCGACGCCCACCACCGGTGACGTCGTCGACGCCCGCTGGGAGCGCTTCGTCTGGCGGAGCGCCTTCACCCGGTAGCCGGCGGGGTGCATCACGGTGCCGTTCTTCACCTTCACCGCCGACGCCGGCAGCCCGATGATCGTGCCGTTCTTGACGTAGGTCGCGAGCTCCGGCGTCGGCGCCGGCGTCGCGAACGTGGTCACCGGCGCACCCGAGGCAGGCACGTCGACCGGAGCGGTGGCAAGCAGGACGTTCTTGACCGCGCGAACTGCGGCCGCGGCCGCCTTGTCCTCGAAGCCAGCGACCTTCGTCTTGGCCATCCCCCAGCCAGCGTGCTCGATCACGAGCCGGATCGCGCTCAGGCGCACCGTCGCCGTCGCGCCGAACATCGCGAGGCGGTAGCCCTGGCGGCCAACGCCCGATTCGCGCTCGCTCATCACGCCGGTGACCCCGAGCAGCGCCGCTGGAAAGATCGGGAGCTCGCAATCCGCTGCGATG
>Ga0164243_10010969_pt1 | contig 12969 bp, 12 predicted proteins | sample OricompcompostOP_FD_108781 | JGI IMG/M metagenome (GOLD analysis project Ga0164243, IMG submission 108781) | Organic Plus compost microbial communities from Emeryville, California, USA - Original compost - Organic plus compost (OP) | ecosystem: Engineered > Solid waste > Mixed feedstock >... | reverse complement strand
CGGCCAGCAGCGCGTCCTGCAGCGCGAGCATGAGCTTCTCGGTGGAGATGCCCTTCTCGCGCGCGAGCACGCTCATGGCCTCAACGACTTCACGGGACACGGGCTACTCCTCGACGAGGTTCGAACGGGTGATGTCGTCGTACGGGATCGCGACGACACCGGTGGCGGCGGCGATGGTCACCTCGGTGTCCGAGGCACCGACCAGCTCACCGGTGAAGGAACGGTGGCCGTCGAGCTCCTCGCGCGTGCGCACGCGGGCGCGGCGGCCGAGGAAGCGGCGGAAGTGGGATGGCTTGGACAGCGGGCGCTCGATCCCGGGGCTGGAGATCTCCAGCGCGTAGCGCTCACGAACCTCGGGCAGCAGATGCGTGACCTGCTCGCAGAGGTCGAGGGTGACGCCGTCCGGATGGTCGATGAAGACGCGGACGGTCTCGCCGGAGACCTCCGCGAGCAGCACCTCGACGTCGGGGGCGGTCTCGGCGAGACGCCCCTCGATCTGCGTCTGGATCGGGTGCATGCCTTCCCTCCTTCCTCCGTCGAACGGTCCTAGAAAACAAAAGAAGCGGGCGATCGCCCACTTCCGGTCCTGCATCCGGCACAGACGGCCGGCAAACGAAAGCTGTGCGGTTGAGGGTAGCACCGAGCCGACGCTGCGACGATGGGTGCATGAGCGCTGGCGTGATCGATGCGTACCTGTCCGAAGTGGAGGCCCAGAGCCGCCGTCTGGCGCCTGGCGAGTGGGGCCTGAGCGTCGAGGACGTCGCCGGCTGGCCGCTGCATGTGGGCCTGCGGCTGCGCCAGGATCTCCTGCGCGCCCAGGCCGAGGTCGTCGGTCCTGGCCAGATCGACGAGCACGAGCTGCTCTTCCGCAATCGCTCGCTGGCGATCGTCCGCTACGCCCACACAGGCGCGGGCGCGGTGTGGGTGGTCGGCGACCTGCCGGCCTCCACGGTCACGCCCGGCGAGCTGGACCGGTTGCTCGGCCTGCTGGTCGCCGCCGCGGCGGACCTGCGCCGGCTGGTCGCGGCCGGCGCTCGCTGACCGGCGCCGCCCGGTCACCCGTTGTCGCCGATGTCTCGCTGGGCGAGTCGGATGCGACAACGCCGGTCGGAGCGGCCGGGCAGGGTCGGGCGATCGGCGGGCGTCGAAGGAGGATGCGCGGCCGTGGTGACGCCGACGGCCGCGGGAGATGCCACCCCCCGCGGCGGCGGGTTTCTGCCGCCCACCCACCGTTCGCCGGGAGGTGGGCGCATTTGTGCCCGCGCGGCGGGCACAAATGCGCCAACGTCCGCGGGGGGAGTCCGCGCGCGCGGTTCCCTCGCCCGGGCGCGGGCGCCGCACGAGCGCGCGCACGCCGGGCCGGCCGTCACCGCCCGCTTCTCCTCGATGCGCCGTCCTCGGGACCCATGCGACCGCGTCGGGCGCGGACCGGAGGCTGCGAGCCCGGCTGGGTCGCAGCCCCGAGCGAACCTCGCGACGACCTACGCCGCCCGCCGTCGCGCCTGATCGCGGTAGCGGCGGTAGTCCGGCCGCTCCGGGCGCAGCTGCGCGGCCAGGGCGAGCGGGTGTCGGGCCTCCTGGTGGCGGCCCAGCTGCTGCAGCGAGCGGCCCAGGCAGAAGAGGGCGTAGTCGTTCGTCGGGGCGCGGTCGACGACGGCCTCGAACTCGGTCACGGCCTCGCTGTAGCGCTGGCTGTGGAAGAGCGCCCGGCCGAGCGCCTCGCGGATCGAGGTCTTGTCGGGCTCGAGGTCGGCGGCACGGCCGAGGGGGACGGTGGCGGCGTGGTAGTCGCCGCCCTCCAGCAGCGCGGTGCCGCGCTGGAACAGGTCGTAGACGTTGTCCGAGGCCCCCACCCGGGTCAGTGTAGGCCGCGTGGCGGCAGAGCCCACCACGCGCGCAGGCGCCCGCGCAGGCCGAGCCCGCGGGCCAGCGCCTTGCGCAGCGCCGTGCGCTGCTCGGGGGTCGGGCCGGGCGCGTCCTCGGCGTACCGGCGGCGGGCCAGGGCACGGATGTAATCGCGCGCACCCGGGTCGGCGGTGAAGCGCCGCTCGAGCGCCAGCAACGTCGTGTCGGCATCCAGCTCGCGTCCCGTGCGCCGCAACGCCCGGCGCAGCTCGGCGACCTCCTCCTGCTGGCCGCGGTCGCGATCACGGCGCACGGTCCACCGACGCCACAGGGGCGGGCCGGCCGCGGCCAGAACGACCACCACACCGCCCAGCACCACGGCCAGCCACGGGAAGCCGCCGCTCTCGCTCCCGCTCCCGCCGGTGGTGGCGAGATCCTCGGTCGCATCGACGTCGGCGGCGCCGATCTCCCCGCTGGGCTGGGGCCCGCCACGCCGGTCGGAGGCCCGCAGCGCGCCCGCGGTGCCCGAGGACTGGCTACGCGCGGGCGACGCGGTCGGCGTCGGGTCGAACGTCACCCAGCCGATGCCGTTGAACCACACCTCCACCCAGGAGTGCGCGTCGAGGTCGCGCACCACGTACTCGCCCTTGTCGGAGTCGAACTGCCCGGGCGCGAACCCGGAGCTCACGCGCGCGGGCACACCCGCCATGCGCAGCAGCAGCGCCATCGCCGCCGAGAAGTGCTGGCAGTAGCCGGCGCGATCCTCGAACAGGAACGCGGGCACCGGCAGCGGGTGGTCGGACACGTCCTCGCGGTAGGTGAAGCGGTCGCTCTTGAGGAAGCGCTCGACGTTGACGACGACCTCCAGCGGCGTCTGCGCCCCCGCGCTCAGCCGCCTGGCCAGATCGCGCACCCGCCCGTAGCCGGACCGCTCGAGCACGAGGTCGACGTCGGCGGCGCCCACGTTCGGCCCGACGGCGAGGTCGGGCAGGTCGCTGCCGAACGGCGCGAAGCGCAGGTACACGCGGCCCACCGTGCGGTCGGGCGGCGTGAACATCGTCAGCTCACGCTCGATGTAGCCGGGGTAGTCGACCCCCGAGGCGCGCAGCTGGCGCTCGCTGGGCCGTGGCACGTAGGACTCGGCGCGGTACGCGTTGCCGGCCTCGAGGTCGTCCTCGTTCTCGGCGACGGTGAACCCGCCCGGTCGCGTCCCGACGGGCTGGCGCGGGGAGCGCGAGATCGACAGCGCCTCGCCCGGGGCCAGGAAGTCGCGCGTCGTCATGCCGCCGATGCTGACCCGCACGCCCATCTTCCACTCGGGGTGCTCGTCAAGCCCGATCGCGACCGGCATCCGCGAGCCGAAGCCGATGTCCCCGCGCCAGCCGAAGCCGTCGAAGAACTCCAGATCCTCGGCCTTCCAGTAGGCGGCCTCGTTGTCGGTCGACTTGACCCGCGCGAGGACCGTCCCGTCGCGCGGCCAGTCCAGCGGGCCGTAGCCGTGGCGCCAGTCGAAGCGATCGGGTGTCTCGGGCTGCAACCGGCCCGCGAGCTCCTGCACGTCGATCGCCGGGTCGTCGCGGTCGGCGATCGGCCCGAGCAGCATCCCGAACCCGAGCGCGGCGACCAGGACGACCGCGGCGCCGACCGCGAAGCGCCGCGACAGCCGGCCGGCGAGCAGGTACAGCACGAGCGGGACGGTGATCGCCGCGCCGATCAGCCACGGGTGGTCCGGCCCCATCTGGATCGCCGGCACGGCGAGCAGCACGAGCAGCGGCACCAGCGACCACCCCGGCTGGCGCAGCCCGGCGACCAGCGCGGCCAGGACCGTGAGCAGCAGGCCGCCGAGCGCGATCACCACGCGCAGCCAGTCGCCGGTGCCGGCGTAGGGCACCGTCACACCGGGCAGGGCGTTGATGCCATCCGCCAAGCCGGGCGCCAGCGAGCCCCAGTCGCGCGGGTCGAGCATCCACAGCGGCACGCCGGAGACGAGCAGCGCCGCCCCGAACCCGACGACGAGCGCGACCACGCTTGCCCCCGCCAGCAGCCACGCGTTGCGCCGCGGCACGAACCACAGCAGTGCCGCCCCGCCCGCGCAGGCCAGCGCGAACAGCAGCGGCGCCAGGACCGACTCGCCGTCGAGCAGGCCGTACCACCGCAGCAGCCCGATCTCCAGCAGGACGAACAGCGCGGCGAGGCGCAGGATCGCTCGAGGCGTCGTGTCGTCGCTGGCGCGCGGGACGAGGTCGGGCGGCGGCGCAGCCGGCACGTGCGGCAGGTCGCCGGCGGTCCGGGGCGGCGGCGCCGCGACGGCCATCGTCAGGCCGCCTCGCGCAGGCTCGCGGCGCCGCCGAGCACGTAGCCCTCGCACCCGGCGACCCGGAAGCTCGCCCGTCGACCGGCCATCGTGCCCGGGACGATCAGCACCCGCCGCGCCGACGGCGAGGCGACCAGCAGGCGTGGGAGCCGCGCGGGCACGTTGGCCACCACGAGCAGCAGTGGGCCGCGACGGCCCGACAACGCCGCGGGCACCGGCCCGCCGCCCTCCTCCAGCAGCGCCAGGCGCACGTGCTGGGCCGACCAGCCGTGCAGGTCGGACTCGAGCAGCACGGGCCGGCGGTCGCCGGGCAGCAGCAGCGCCACGCCGCCGTGGCGGGCCAGGTGGACGGCCAGCGACGCGGTCGCGCGCACCGCCGCGTCGAGCGCCTCGACGCTCGCGGGCATCCGCGCGTCGAGCGCGACCATCGGCCGCGCGTCGGCCTCCGGGCGCAGCCGGCGCTCCATCAGCTCCCCGCCGCGGGCCAGCGACGGCCAGTGGATGCGCGAGGCGGGCGCGCCCTCCTGCGCGGGGCGCAGCCCGTCGACCTCGACCTCGGCCGCGCCGTAGCCGCTGCGCCGCCCGCCGGCGCCGGTGCCGTCGCCCTCGCCGTCCCGGCCGACGGCGATCACCGGCTCGACCCGCGGCAGCACGAGCAGCGACTGTGTCGGCCCCTCCCCCTCGACCCGCGCGCGGGCGAGCCCGAGGGGGTCGGCGAAGACGAGCGCGGGCGGGGTCAGCTCGCGCCGGCCGCGCCGGCTGAAGTGGGCGTCGACGCGCAGCTTGAGCTCGCGGCGCCAGGGCAGCGCGCGCTGGCCGACGAGCGCGTCGTCCAACTGGGCGCCGAGCAGCCCGAGCACCCCGGCCCGGGCGACCAGCCGACCGTGCACGGTCTCGCCCTCCGACGCGCGCTTGGCCCCGACGGTGCGCTCCACCCGCGCCCCGGTCGCCCCGAGGGCGACCCACGCGACCGCGACGATCGCCACCGCCAGCAGCGCCCCGCCGGGGACGTACAGGGGCTCGCAGTCGAAGATCACCGCGATCGCGACGAGCCCGAGCCCGAGCGCGCCCAGGCGCAGCGCACCCCCGGCATGGATGGGAGCCAGCCTGCCGCGCAGCGTGCGCACTACAGCGCGGGGGTCTGCGCGAGCGCGTCGGCCACGACCGACTCGGCGGTCTCCCCGACCGCCTCGGGTCCCAGCAGGATGCGGTGCGCCAGCACCACCTGGGCCAGCGCCTGCACGTCGTCGGGCAGCGCATGCTCGCGGCCCTCCAGCAGCGCGTGCGCCTTGGCGGCACGCAGCAGCATCAACCCGGCACGGGGCGACGCGCCCAGCTCGACGCGACGGTCCTCGCGCGTGCGTACGAGCAGGTCGACGATGTACGCGCGCAGCGCCTCGGAGACGTGGACGGCCGACGCGGCGGCCTGCACGGCGAGGACCTCGGCGGCGCTGGCCACCGGCTCGAGCTCGGCGACGCGGTCGCCGCGCTCGTGGTCGGCGAGCATCGTCATCTCCGAGCCACGCGACGGGTAGCCGAGCGACACCCGGACCATGAAGCGGTCGACCTGCGCCTCGGGCAGCGGGTAGGTGCCCTCGAACTCGACCGGGTTCTGGGTGGCGAAGACGAGGAACGGGCGCGCCAGCTCGTGCGACGTGCGGTCGACGGACACGCGCCCCTCCTGCATGCACTCCAGCAGGCCCGACTGCGTCTTGGGCGAGGCACGGTTGATCTCGTCGACGATGACGACGTTGGCGAAGATCGCGCCGGGCCGGAAGTGGAACTCGCCCTCGTTCTGGTCGAAGACGTTCGTCCCGACGAGGTCGGCGGGCAGCAGGTCGGCGGTGCCCTGCACCCGCGAGAAGGTCAGACCCAGCGACCGGGCCAGCGCCCGCGCGAGCGTGGTCTTGCCCACGCCGGGGAGATCCTCGACCAGCACGTGCCCCTCGGCGGCGAGCGCGACGAGCACGCCCGTGAGGACGTCGTCGCGCACCTCGACGGCCTGGCGCACGTTGTCGGCGACCCGGCGCAGCGTCGCGGCGGCGTCCGCGGCTGCGCCGGGGGGAAGTCGTTCGGCAGTACTCACTCGGACACCTGGACGCCATTGGATCGCGAATCCTTCGCGCCACGTAAATCCATCACGACGGCGAGGATCCCGTGGGCGATCTCGTCCTTGGTCGCCAGCGGCAGATGGTGGTCGCCCGAGGCGGTCACGACGGTGACCTCGTTGGTCTGGACGTCGAAGCCGGTGTTCGGAGCGGCGACGTCGTTGACGACGACCGCGTCCAGGCCCTTGCGCTCGAGCTTGCCGCGCCCGTACTCCAGCGCGCCCTCCCCCGTCTCGGCGGCGAAGCCCACGAGCGTCTGCCCGTCGCGCCGGCGCGCGGCCAGCCCGGCGAGGATGTCCGGCGTGCGCTCCATCGCGATCGCCAGCGCGTCGCCGACCTGGTCCTTCTTCAGCTTGTGGTCGGCCGCGGCGCTCGGGCGGAAATCGGCGACCGCGGCGGCCATGAGCAGGACGTCGCAGGCGTCGAAGCGCGCCTCGCAGGCGGCCTGCATCTGGGCGGCGGTCTCGACGTCGACGACCTCCACCCGCGGCGAGCGCGGCAGCGCGACGTTGGCGGCCACGACGGTCACCCGCGCGCCTCGCGCAGCGGCGGCCTCGGCCAGCGCGAAGCCCATGCGCCCGCTGCTGCGGTTGCCGACGTAGCGGACGGCGTCGATCGGCTCGCGGGTGCCGCCGGCGGTGACGAGCACGTCGAGGCCGTCCATGGGCCCACCCGCGGCGGCGGGCAGCACGGCCTCGACCGCGGCGAGGATCTCGGGCGGCTCGGGCAGGCGCCCGGCGCCGGCCTCGCCCTTGGAGGCCAGGCGCCCCACGCCCGGCTCGAGCACCGTCGCGCCGCGCTCGCGCAGCGTCGCCACGTTGGCGACCGTCGCCGGATGGGCCCACATGGCGTCGTTCATCGCGGGCGCGACGACGAGCGGGCAGCGCGCGGCCAGCGCCGCGCTGGTGAGCAGGTTGTCGGCCAGGCCGTGGGCGAGCTTGGCGATCGTGTTCGCCGTCGCGGGCGCGATCACGAACGCGTCGGCGTTGCGCACGAGCTCCAGGTGCGAGAGCGGGTCGTGCTCGGGCGGCGCCTGGTCGGGAAAGGCGCCGCGCGCCGGGTCGCGTTCGAACTCGTCGGTGAGGACCGGGGCGCCGGTCAGCGCCGCGAACGAGGCGGCGCCGACGAACCGCTGGCTGTCAGGCGTCTGGACGACCCGCACGGCATGGCCGGCGGCCGTGGCCAGGCGCACGAGCTCGAGCGCCTTGTAGGCGGCGATCCCTGCGCTGACCCCCAAGAGGATCCTGGCCACCGAGTGCTCCTCCCCGACTCGGCCCGACGGAAACGACCTTCGGCCTAGCGGTACTGGTACTTGATCTTGCCCTCGGCGACTTCCTCGAGGGCGATGGTGAGGTAGTTCTTGCTCGCCGTGTCCACCATCGGCGGCGGGAACTCGTCGAACGTGCCCTCGCCGAGGTTGTGGTAGTACGAGTTGATCTGGCGCGCGCGCTTGGCGGCCACGATCACCGAGGCGTAGTTGCTGTCGACGTTCTCGAGCAGCCGGTCGATGCGCGGGGAGATCATGCCCTTGAGGGTAGTGCCTCGCCCAGCGCGTCCCGCACGATCGCCTCCAGCTCGGCGACCGCGTCCTCGAGGCGGTCGTTGATGACGACGTGCGCGAACTCGTCGCGCGCGGCGAGCTCCTCGCGCGCGACCTCGAGACGGCGCTCGATGTCCTCCGCGTTGTCGGTGCCGCGCCCGACGAGGCGCAGGCGCAGCGTCTCGGGCGACGGCGGCGCGATGAAGATCTGCACCGCCTCGGGCACGGTCCGCCGCACCTGGCGCGCGCCCTGCAGCTCGATCTCCAGCACGACCGGATGGCCGGCCAGGATGCGCTGCTCGAGCTCGTCGCGCAGCGTCCCGTAGCGGCGGCCGGAGTACTCGGCCCACTCGACGAAGTCGCCGGCCTCGACGCGGCGGGCGAACTCCTCGTCGGACAGGAAGTGGTAGTCGACCCCCTGGGTCTCGCCGGGCCGCGGGCGTCGGGTGGTCGCGCTGATCGAGAGCTCGAGCTCGGGCACGCGTTGCAGCAACGCCCGGATCAGCGTTCCCTTGCCGACGCCCGACGGGCCGGTGATGACGAAGACCGCGCTCAGGGTGCTACCGGCGCAGCATGCCGACCAGCTCGGCGCGCTGGCGCTCCGAGAGGCCGCCGATCGTCTTCGACGGCGAGATACGACACTGCTGCAGGATCTTGTTGACCTTGACGCGGCCGTACTTGGGCACCGCGAGCAGCATGTCGAAGACCTTGGCCGTCTCGACCCAGTCCGGCGGCTCGAGGAGCAGCTGGTGGATCGAGGCGCGCCCCGCGCGCAGGTCACGCTTCAGCTGCGCGCGACGGGTGCGGATCTCGTTGGCCCGCTGAAGGGCCTCCATCCGCTGGACGAGGGAGCGCTCCGGGGCCGCCGAGGTCTTTGAGGCGGTGTTCGAGGGGGACGGCGGCATGGGCGGCGAGTCTACATGCGGTTCGTGGTCGTTCAAGGCGTGGGCGCGAAATCCGACTAGACCTCAACCTGAGGTCGATGCCTGTGGAGGCTGCTTGACCCTCGATTTGTCGATTTGCAGGCGTTTTCGCCCCGGAAATGGGACACTCCATGGTCGATGCTCTACCACCGGGTCCTGCGCCCGTTGCTCTTCCGCCTACCCGCTGAGCGCGCCCATCACCTCGGCGCCCTCGTGCTGCGGTTTTTCGCCTTCGCGCGGCCCGCGACGCGCCTGCTGCGACGCCTGACCGGACCCCCGGATCCGGCGCTGCGCACCCACGCCCTGGGCCGCGAGCTGCCGTCCCCCATCGGACTGGCGGCGGGCTTCGACAAGGACGCCCGGCTGTTCGACGGCGCGCTCGCGCTCGGCTTCGGGTTCGTCGAGGTCGGCACCGTCACCGCGCACCCTCAGCCGGGCAACGACCCGCCGCGCCTGGCGCGTCTGCCGGCGGACCGCGCGCTGCTCAACCGGTTCGGCTTCAACAACGCCGGCGCGGCCGCCGCGGCGCTGCGCCTCGGCCGCCGTGACCGCACCGCCGGCGTGGTCGGCGCCAACGTCGGCAAGTCGAAGGTCGCCCCGCTCGAGGACGCCGCCGAGGACTACCGCGCCTCCACCCGCACGGTCGCGCCCGTCAGCGACTTCCTCGTGGTCAACGTCAGCTCGCCGAACACGGTCGGGCTGCGTTCGCTGCAGGACCCCGAGGCGCTGCGTCCGATCCTCGCGGCGGTGCTCGCCGAGGCCTCCGGGCGCCCGGTGCTGCTGAAGGTCGCCCCCGACCTGGCCGACGACGAGCTCGACGCGCTGGCCGACCTCGCCCTCGAGCTGGAGCTGGCCGGGATGATCGCCACGAACACGACGATCGACCGCTCCGTCCTGCGCGACCGGGCGGCGGCCGACGCGGCCTTCGAGGGCGGCGGGATCTCGGGCGCGCCGCTGAAGGCGCGCGCGCTGGCGGTGCTGCGGCGCCTGCACGCGCGCACCGACGGACGGCTGCTGCTCGTCGCCGCCGGCGGGATCGAGACCGCCCAGGACGCCTGGGAGCGCGTGCAGGCCGGCGCGACGCTGCTGGAGGTCTACACCGCGTTCGTCTACGAGGGCCCGGGCTTCGCCGCGCGGCTCGGGCGCGAGCTGGCCGCCCTGGCGCGCGCGCAGGGCTACGCGCGCGTCCAGGACGCCGTCGGCACCGGGGCCGCGTCGGTAGCCTGAGCCCATGGCCCGCTACGAACGCGATCCCCGCGCCGCCGCCGGCCCGACCGGCCCCGACGGCCTGCCGGCCAAGATCACGATGGCGCTGGGCCCCGACGGCACGTTCCACCCGGTGCGGCCCGAGCCTGAGCTCACCGCCAAGCAGGAGGCGCGGCCGAAGCCGCCCACCGCGGACGACCCCCGCACCGCGCAGCAGCGCAACGTCCCGCCCCACGGCGTGGGCTGACGCCGCCCGGGGAGGTTCCCCGCCCGGCGGCGTCCTGCCGGATACCCGCGCGAGACGACCGACCTACGCGGGCGCGCGCACCCCGCCGCCGTGGATCTCCTGCAGCGAGCGGACCTCCGCCTCGCCGTCGCGCGCCTTGAGGATCGCGCGCGCGGCAGCCAGGCCCCCGGCCAGCGTCGTGATGCACGGGATGCCCCGGGCGACCGCGGCGCGGCGGATCTCCCAGCCGTCCGAGCGGGCGCCTGAGCCCGTCGGCGTGTTGATCACGAGGTCGACCTCGCCGTCCAGGATGCGATCGACGATGTGGGGCGAGCCCTCGGCGACCTTGTTGACGGTCTCCACCGGGATCCCCCACGGGCGCAGCGCCTGCGCGGTCCCGCGCGTGGCCACGACCTGGAAGCCGAGGTCGGACAGCATCACCGCGATCGCCGCCGCGGTCTGCTTGTCGGTGTCGGTGACCGACAGGAACACCGTCCCGCTCTGGGGCAGCGCCGCGCCGGCGGCGGCCTGCGCCTTGGCGAACGCCGTCGGGAAGTCGCGCGCGATGCCCATCACCTCGCCGGTCGAGCGCATCTCGGGCCCGAGCACGGCGTCCGCGCCGCTGAAGCGGTTGAACGGCAGCACCGCCTCCTTGACCGAGACGTGGTCGCCGCCCATCGGGTCCTCGGGCAGGTCGAGGTCGGCCACCTTCTCGCCCAGCATCACTCGGCAGGCCATCTTGGCCAGCGGCACGCCGATCGCCTTGGACACGAACGGGACCGTCCGCGACGCGCGCGGGTTGGCCTCGATCACGTAGACCTGCCCGGCGGCGACGGCGAACTGGATGTTGATCAGCCCGACGACGCCGAGCTCGAGCGCGATCGCCTCCGTCTGGCGGCGGATCTCGGTGATCTCGTCCTCGCCCAGCGAGTGCGGCGGCAGCGCGCAGGCGGAGTCGCCCGAGTGGATCCCAGCCTCCTCGACGTGCTGCATGATCCCGCCGATCCACACCTCGCCGCCGTCGCACAGCGCGTCGACGTCGACCTCGATCGCGTTCTCCAGGAAGCGGTCGAGGAAGATCTCGCCCTGGGGCTTGACGCGCGCGAAGTAGTCGGCCAGGCCGTCGCCGTCGTAGACGATCTCCATCGCCCGCCCGCCGAGCACGTAGGAGGGGCGCACGAGCAGTGGGAAGCCGACCTCACCCGCGCGGCCCATCGCATCCTCGGCGCTCTGCGCGGTCGCGTACGGCGGCGCCTGGAAGCCGAGCTTGGCCAGCAGCTCGCCGAAGCGGCCGCGGTCCTCGGCGCGGTCGATGGCCTCCACGCTCGTGCCCAGCAGCGGCACCCCCGCCGCCTGCAGGCCCGCGGCCAGGCGCAGGGGCGTCTGGCCGCCGAACTGGACGATCACGCCCTCGGGCTGCTCGATCTCCACCACGCCGAGCACGTCCTCGAGCGTCAGCGGCTCGAAGTACAGGCGATCGCTGGTGTCGTAGTCGGTGGAGACCGTCTCCGGGTTGCAGTTGACCATGACCGCGTCGCGGCCGGACTCGCGCACGGTCATCGCCGCGTGGACGCAGCAGTAGTCGAACTCGATGCCCTGGCCGATGCGGTTGGGGCCGCTGCCCAGGATCACGACGCTCGGCTTGTCGCCGCGGTCGACCTCGTCGGTCGAGCGCCGCTCCCAGCCCGAGTAGAAGTACGGCGTCTCGGCGGCGAACTCTGCCGCGCACGTGTCGACCGCCTTGTAGGTGCGCTCGCCGGCGAACACCGCGTCGGGATCGGTCGCGGGCTGCTGCAGCTCGCGCAGGAACCACCTGTCGATGCCGGTGCGCGCGTGCAGCTCGTCGATCGACGCCCCCCGGCGCAGCGCCTCCAGCAGCACGTCGTAGCGGTCCCACGACGGCTTCTCCAGGCGCGCCAGCAGCTCCTCCAGCGGCCCGTCGACGTCGGCCGCCGTGTCCAGCTCCCGCGACCGGAACGCCTTCAGGAACGCCTGCCCGAACGTGCGCCCGATCGACATCGCCTCCCCCACGCTCTTCATGTGCGTGGACAGCTCGGCGTCGACGCCCGCGAACTTCTCGAAGGCGAAGCGCGGCCACTTGACGACGACGTAGTCGATCGTCGGCTCGAACGCGGCGGGCGTCAGGCGCGTGATGTCGTTGTCGATCTCCTCCAGCGCGTAGCCGACCGCCAGCCGGGCGGCGATCTTGGCGATCGGGAAGCCGGTCGCCTTGGAGGCCAGGGCGCTCGACCGCGACACGCGCGGGTTCATCTCGATGACGAGCACCTCCTCGGTCGCCGGGTTGACGGCGAACTGGACGTTGGAGCCGCCCGTCTCGACGCCCACCGCGCGGATGACCGTGAAGGCCTGGTCGCGCAGCACCTGGTAGAGGCGGTCGGGCAGCGTCTGCTGCGGGGCGACCGTCACCGAGTCGCCGGTGTGCACGCCCATCGGGTCGATGTTCTCGATCGAGGCGATGATCACGCAGTTGTCGTTGCGGTCGCGCATCACCTCGAGCTCGAACTCGCCCCAGCCGATCACCGACTGGTCGATGAGGATCTGGCCGATCGGCGAGGCGGCCAGGCCCCGCGCCGCGATCTCGGCCAGCTGCTCACGCGTGTGCGCGATGCCGCCGCCCTGGCCACCGAGGGTGAAGGCCGGGCGGATGATCAGCGGCAGGCCGATGTCCTCGGCCGCGGCCATCGCCTCGTCCAGCGACGTGGCGATCGCGCTGGCCGGCATCTTCAGCCCGGCGGCCTCCATCGTCTGGCGGAACAGGTCGCGGTCCTCGGCGCGGCCGATGGCGT
>Ga0164243_10010968_pt1 | contig 12969 bp, 7 predicted proteins | sample OricompcompostOP_FD_108781 | JGI IMG/M metagenome (GOLD analysis project Ga0164243, IMG submission 108781) | Organic Plus compost microbial communities from Emeryville, California, USA - Original compost - Organic plus compost (OP) | ecosystem: Engineered > Solid waste > Mixed feedstock >... | reverse complement strand
GAGAACTGGATAGACATTCATAATATGAGGATACAGCAATACGGCAATAATTATCATATAGATTGCCACATCACTATGCCGTACTACCTGGAGCTGAACGACGCCCACGATGAAATGAAAAGGGTAGAGGTGCTGGTAAATGAAGGCTTTACAAACAGCGATGTGGAGTTCTTTATTCATATGGACCCCTGTATCCCTTCCTGTTGCCATTATTGCCTGAAGTCGGCCTGCCCCGTACGCAGCCATGCCTTTACAGGCGAGATCACCTGGACCCGTGATAACGTTCTACCTAACAGGAAACATGGTTAGGAAGCCGAAAAAAAAGAGGCTGCCTGGTATCAGACAGCCTCTTCAAACTATAATTATTTACCTGGTTTATTCTTCTCCTGCTTCTTCTCCATCGCCATGTCCTAATATCTCCCTGATGGGCTTTACCGACTGATAAATAGCCCTGTCGTATTTATTGCCTAATATGATAAGGGTGGTACTATCCTGGATGAACCTGTAGAAAACAGTATTGTTGCCATGCCACCAGCCGTTGTGATACACAATGTTTTTAGTAGCGTCCGGATATACCATCAATCTCCATCCCAATCCATAATTTCTTACTCCCGGCTTTTCGTTGCTGTAAGGGGTATACGCCATTTTCAGGATGCTATCGTTCAAGAGCTGGCCTGAATAAAGGGCCTGGTCCCATTTCAGCATGTCCTGCACTGTGCTGTAGATACCTTTATCGCCCATTACGCCGTCGAAATACGTATCCGGTTCAAACTGGCCATTGTATTTATGGCTTTGAGTCTGATGCGGATGAGCAATAGTGCCGGGTTGAAAAACAAAAGTATTGTGCATGCCCAGTGGTTGGAAAATGGTTTCCTGCATGAATTCAGGGTATTTCTTGCCCGAAACTTTTTCGATGATAGAGGCCAGCAGCATATAGTTGGTATTGCAATACTGGAAATGGGTACCGGGCGCATGCTGGATCTTCGGTTTATGCACTTCCATCAGGCGTATCACGTCTTCATTGGTCATATACCTGGAAGGATCTTTCCATAAGCTGTCGCAGAAATAGAGGTAGTTGGGAAGTCCGCTCCTGTGGTTCAGCAGCATTCTAACGGTAATACCTTTGTATGGAAAGTTGGGAAAGAATTCCTGGAGCGTGGCATCCAGGCTTAGTTGCCCGTTCTGAACAAGCCAGAGCGCGGCCCCGCCTGTAAAGGTTTTGGATACTGACGCCAGTTGGAAAGAAGAACTGTCGATAACCGGGGTCTTACTCCTGGAGTTTTCGTACCCGTGATATTTTTCGAAAATAACAACGCCTTTTTTAGCAACCAATACGGCGCCGTTGAAACCGGTTCGCAATAATTTATTTGTATAATAGGCTTCCAGTTCGCGCTGAATCTGCTGGGTACGCGGAGAATTTAAAATGGCATTCTTTTCTGCGTCGCTTAAATTCAGTGTATACCGGCTGCTGTCGGAACTTACGGCCCTGTGGCTATTTGTTTTGCTGCTTGCTGAATTACTCTGACAACTGGTAACTATTGCTATTCCCGATAGTGTTAAAATGATCCTGACTGCTTTCAATCGCTTCATTAGAGGTGTGTAACTAACTTACTTAATTCATTTGATCCCGAAACAAGGCGCTAAAATTAGAGTGCTTAGAAATGATCACCAAATAAAAACGACCTATTCAATAGCTTTTAATAGGTTTTTAAGCTATAAAAGCTAAAAAACTTAAAAAATAACTATTGTTACCCTGCTTTTTTTGATAAAATCGAATAGATTCTCACAACTATTTGAATATTCCTGAACATCGAGTAGGTTTGTGCCCTGTTTCCCCGCTAGCAGCAATTATTAAGCCAATTGCAGCATACAGATACATATATAACCAAGAATAATATTATGGACCAGCAAAAGTCGACTAGTTATCCAAAAGAGAAGATCAACATTTTGTTACTGGAGAACATCAGTGATGCAGCAGTAGCAGAATTTACCAACGCCGGATACCACGTTCGTAAGCTTTCGGGTGCACTGAATGAAGAAGACCTGATCAACGAAATCAAAGACGTACATCTTCTGGGAATCCGCTCTAAAACAAAGGTAACACGTAAAGTGCTGGAATCGGCCCGAAAACTTCAAGCTATTGGCTGTTTTTGTATCGGTACCAACCAGGTTGATCTTAAAGCCGCCACCGAACATGGCGTAGTAGTATTCAACGCTCCGTATTCCAATACAAGGTCGGTAGCCGAACTGGTTATAGGATTATCGATCATCCTCATCCGCCGTATCATTGATAAGAACAATGCCGCGCATAACGGCATCTGGCTAAAGGAAGCTACCGGCAGTTTTGAGCTGAGAGGCAAAACCTTAGGTATAGTAGGATATGGTAATATCGGAAGCCAGGTAAGCGTGTTGGCTGAAGGAATGGGTATGAATGTGATCTATTATGATGTAGAAACCAAGCTGCCTTTGGGAAATGCAGAACAACAACGTACGCTGAAAGAAGTTTTCCAGAAAGCAGACATTGTTTCCCTGCACGTTCCAAGCAATAAAACAACCGCTAACTTCATCAATAAAGAAGTACTGGCCGACGCGAAGCCAGGCCTGATCTTCATTAACTACGCCCGCGGGGAAGTAGTGGACCTGGACGCACTGAAAGATGCCCTGCAAAGCGGCCAGCTTTCCGGCGCAGCCATCGATGTGTTCCCGGTTGAACCTGAAAAGAACGGTGCTGCTTTCTCTACCCCGTTACAGAAGCTGCCTAACGTGATCCTGACGCCGCATATCGGGGGCAGTACCGAAGAAGCGCAGCATAATATAGGACTCGACGTTAGTGCCAAAATGCTGAATTACCTGGAGAAAGGCGCCAGCTTCGGCTCTCATACCGTGCCGCCGATCAGCGTACCGCCAATCGAAAACACCCACAGGATCCTGCATATTCACCAGAACGTGCCCGGGGTACTGTCGGCCATCAATACCGCGCTTTCCAGCAGCAAGATCAATATCCTGGGCCAATACCTCAAAACCAACGAAACCATTGGTTACGTGGTGCTGGATGTTGATACCCGCTTGTCCCAGGAAGCATTGTCGCTCCTGCGTGAAGTGCCTAATACCATCAAAACGAGACTGCTGTATTAATACAGCGAATTCATACAAAAAAGGAAGGCCGGTCAGGCCTTCTTTTTTTTATGCCGCCAGTGATCCGGTATTTCCCGTCATTCACCGATTCTTTTCCCGCACAGGCGTTTTTTTTGAGCGATTTTCAAAATTCTTTGTTAACCTTGTAGTATAACAGCAATTGTATTAAAAAATGAAATTAAACAAGGCACTGGTAGCAGGCATAGGTATTTGGGCTGGAATGCTGTCGACCACTCTTGCTACCGCACAGGACGAACCCAATAAATGGGCGCCCGAAGGTATTAAGATCGACGGACAGGCAACAGAATGGCCGAAACCATTACAGTTCTACAATAACACCACCAAACTGTTTTATACCATAGCGAACGACCAGGAAAACTTATATGTTATAATAAACGTACCTGATCAGCAAAGCCAGATGAAAATATTAAGGTCAGGTTTTACGTTTTCAGTTAATACAAGCGGAAAGAAAAAGAACGGCCCGAGTGTCACTTTTCCATTGGTAAACGAAGTGAATCCCGGAAGTCCTGATGCGCCGGAGTCATCCCGCGCCCTCATCGCCGGCGAAGTGAAAAAGCAAATGATTGCTAATGCAAAAGAAATCAAGGTTGACGGGTTTGAGAATATTCCCGATGGAAAAATTCCCGTGCAGAACTCATACGGCATTCAAACAGCCGGATCTTATGACGCTAACGGCAATTTAGTCTGTGAACTGGCTATTCCTTTTAAAGTATTAGGAATAACGCCAGGATCCAATTCCCCCATCGCTTATCATTTTAAGGTAAATGCAATGAGAAAAGAGGATAAGAAAGAACTGGAAACCAAGAGGGAAAAAGGACAGCAAGCTCCTGTTCCTGGTTCTCCGCAGGATACATTTACCTTGTACTATTCGACCGATTTCTGGACCAGGCAAACACTGGCTACTCGTTAGTAGCCGGTTCATGATCGCTTAATGTTTTTTATGTATAAAAGGTTACTTTCTCCAGGCATCAAGTGCTTGTTAGCAGCTTGCATCTGCGCCGGTATTGTTGTCGGATGCCGTAAAGACAACAAGAACACGGGTCCTTCAGGCAACAACAATAATAATGGCAAGGATACCGCCGCCATTAAAGAAGATTCGCTCCGCTATCTGATGTACCAGATTATGCAGGTGACGTATGCCGACGGGGGAAGAACCCCCGACAAAGGATTGCCGATGTATTATTGGTATGCGCAGGTGCCCTCAATCAACCCCTTCGATACTAAATATGCAAACGCGGATTCATTGCTGGAAGCCATGAAAAGGTATGCCATTAACCCCGCAACGAAAGCGCCGTACGACAGGTATAGTTTCCTGGACAGAACCGGGGATCTTACAAACCGCCTGCAAAATGGTATTTCTGCAAAATCAATTATGGCCACTTCTGGCGATAACGGGATTCAGTACGCTCCTGTGCTGGATGACACTGATCCCAACAAAATAAGGCTCTTTGTTTTGTATGCAGATAAGAATAGCCCTGCCGGCCAGAAAGGAGTTACACGAGGATGGGAGATCACAGGAGTAAATGGCGTTACCAGCTTTACAAATACCAATTCCTCTTTAAGCTATGTCTATAATTCAATTGTCGGGGCATCAAGTGTCACACTACAGTTCAGAAGACCGGATAACAGCAGTGTAACCTACTCGCTGGATAAGGCTTCTTACCATATCAACCCTGTATTATTTGATACGGTTATGAACGTGACTGTAAATAACATACAGCAAAAAGTGGGATATTTCGTCTTCTATACTTTTGCTGATACTTACGATACCAAAGGAACGCCAACAACAACTAAAATAGAGCTGGACAAAGTTTTTACCAAATTCAAAGCCGCCGGTATCAAAAACCTGGTAGTGGATCTCCGGTATAACGGGGGCGGTTCAACGAATACTGCCGAATACCTGGACAGCGCTATTGCGCCTGCCTCGGCCGGTGGAAGGATAATGTACAACTACCTGTATAACGATAAGCTGACCCAGCACCTGAGTACGGTAGGGTTGCCGCCTTCGGTTAGTTTCCCTGCCCAGACGGGGGGATTGAACCTGGCCAACGTATTTTTTATAGTAAGCAGAAATACGGCCTCGGCGAGCGAGCTAACCCTGAATAACCTGAAGCCATATATGAACGTGAAGCTGGTAGGCGATTCTACTTATGGTAAACCTGTTGGATTCATCGGGTTTAACATTTCGATGTACGACGAGAATCATAAGGAGAAATACCTGGCAGATCTCTATTCCATTAATTTCGAAACTACAAATGCAAATAAAGAGGGCGGTTACTATACCGGCATAGGGCCCGATGCCAAAGCAGTGGATTATGTAAACCTTCCGTGGGGAAATGCGGGCGACCAGAATTTGAAGCAGGTAATTTCCTACATACAGTCGAACAAGTTTATCACTGCCTTTCCAAATGGCAGGCTGGCGAGAGAAGCAGGAACAGAGCTGTTGTCGCCGATCTCGAAAGCTACTCCTCTCAGCACTTTCAACGGAATGGTTGATTTCAGGTTAGGCAAGAGGATTGTTGGCGGAAGATAATTCAACACATCATATTTTTACAGGGCTGGCTTAATAGCCGGCCCTTTTAATTAAACGGAATTATGAGTGCATTTAAATACAGCAGGCTCCAGGTATTCGATAACCTCGAACTCTTTGCCTCAGAAGATGAAGTTGCGTACTTCCCGTTTCACTTTCATGAATATTTCTGCATATCAGTGATCACCAAAGGGACAGAACAACTTTTTGGTACAGAGCAATCCTATTTTATCCCTGCCGGCTATATTGGTATCACTCAATATAACGAAGTACATAGGAATACTTCCTGGTCGGAAGAAGGATATTCTTATAAAACTATTTACGTACATCCTTCGCTGTTAACATATTTCAATAACGGGCAACCTGTCTATGAGCTGGAACGGGCCATATTCAATCCTTCTCTTTTTCAATTGCTGAACAGCCTCATTTCTCACCCCGATAGTCCGATAACCCTCTGGGAGCAGGCCTTCCGGCAGTTGGTCAGGTATGCTGTTACCCCATCTCTCTCGAAGTTGCGCAATTTTACACTGGCAGATGAGTTGCTGGCAGAAGAACCATCTGCAAAAATTGAAACCGGTTGGCTGGCCCGCCAATGTTTTATGAGTAAATTTCATTTTATCCATGAGTTCAGGAAGGCGAGGGGTATCACTCCCCAGACCTACATTATGATCAAACGGTTGGAACTGGCCAGGAAAGCTCTGCTGCAGGGCGGAACAATGAAAGAGGTGGCGTTTAACCATGGGTTCTATGACGCCAGTCATTTTGCTACGGCTTTCAGGCGCTACTATGGCGTAACTCCTCATCAATACAGGAAATAGCAATTTTATACATTCGTTTTGAGCTGGTTTAAGATATGTTTGTATAAAAAGAACGAAATGACTTCAGGAAGATTATTGGCCTGCTGTTTATTGTTTTCGGCAAGCGTGGCAGGGCAGCAACAGACCACAAAATTGAATGTCGCCTGGCATCCCAATATCGAAACCTACTTTATAGCCGAAAGACTGGCAGTGGAAAGACTGGGAAGGTACGGGTATATTACCCGGGAAACCAGCAATGCACACCAGCCAATGGTAAGCGCGGCATTTAAACAGTTTGGGTCTTATAAAGATTCAACCATTGGTATTAAAACCGCCGAAACGCTGGACGCACTGCGTCGGCAACATTACTTCAATGACCTGATCGTGGAGGTTTTGCTATATGCCCGGCAATTTCCCGATACCGGTTATCGTTACCCCCTTGAACAGATGGTAGATTACGACCAGAAGAAAGCCGCCTTACCGCTGGTTAAATCGCTTATCGGGGAGTTGCGGGCGTTTTATGTAAATGCCGCTGTAGATAGTTTTTTAAGAGCTAACCAGTTTTTTTACGAGGGAGCAGTGAAAGAAGTGAAGAAAGATATTCCGCCGGCCATTGACCGGCATATGGAAAAGTTTTATGGAGAAAAGGCGAATGTTTTCACGGCGCTGGTGAACCCTACTATGCCTATTGCGCCAGTAGAAGGGGATTTCCGGGGGATAGGCCCTGTAGTAAGGACATCGGAAGGCAATTTGCCTTTCATGATCATGAGTACTATAAACATGTTGCCTCCCAGGGCATCGTTAAGGGATTACAATCATTTTGGTTTCGACAATCCCGGGCATACCCGGATGTTAACGGTGCATGAGTTTGGGCACTCGTTTGTGAATCCGCATACAGTTCCCAAAACAGCAGAGATCAACCGGTATAGCTACCTCTTCACTGATTCTTTAAGAAAAGTGATGGAAGCCCAGGATATTTATAGTTGGTTTGTTTGTATAACGGAACACCTGGTAAGGCTGGGGGAGATCAGGATTGCGGAGCAGATGCATGATACCGTACAGGCGAGATGGTTAAGGGATTTGCATATCAAGACCTGTAAGTTCATTTTTATTCCTGCGTTGGAAGAGAAGATAAAGGTTTATGAATCCAACAGGAAGAAATACCGGACATTTGCCGATTTCCTGCCGGAATTGTTGAAGGTCATTGAGGCATTTACACCAGCGCAGGTAGATGATTTGCTGCAAAAGGTCAAATAACAAAAGGCTGTCTGTACACGCGCAGAGACAGCCTTTCCAATTACTTCAGTTTCCGGATAAGATCTTCGGACATATCTTCAGAATAAACTCCATAGCCATACATCAACACCCCTTTTTCGCCGTTCTTTGTCTCAATTCCATAAACTACGGCTTCATCTCCCGGGTCTGTTGCACCTTCGAAGCGATAGGTCTCCTTTATTTCAAAATCTTCCGGGTGTACCTTGCTGCTGGTCTTTGACTGGATACTATCGAACAGCAGGTTAAAGTCAGAGGTATACCCCCGTTTACGGAGATCATTGATCGCGTCTGTTACAGTTTCATATACTTTCATAGCAAAAAATTGAGCAGGTACTAAGATAACAAATCTGTTGTAGACTGACTTCAGAACAAACGGGATCATAGAAAAGTTAATAAAAGGAAAGGGTCTCCACACCTGCGGAGACCCTTTCTTATCTGTTTGCTTACTTATGAACTTATCTGATCACGGTTACTTCGCCTTTCAGGACATTGGAAGCGCCGCCTGGTACTTTCTTGTAAGTCAGCCACCAAACATAGGTTCCAACATCTACAGGTACTCCTTTGTATGTACCATCCCATCCTTTATGGTTATCGGAGGTCATGAAGATCAGCTCGCCCCAGCGGTTGAAGATCCGCAGTTCGTAGTCGAACATCTGGCCTCTTACAACTGGTCTGAACACATCGTTACGTCCGTCGCCATTCGGAGAGAAGGCATTTGGCACTACCGGTTTAGGTTCGCACTGAACGAAATCAACTGTGATGTTATCCGTAGCGGTACCGCAATCATTGAACACGGTCACGGTGTATGTACCGCCATTGGTTACAGGCAGGGTTGGGGAGGTAGAACCGTTATCCCAACGTACGCCTGTGATTCCGCCGCCTTCTGCGCGGAGGAGAAGCGTTTCTCCTTTACAGAGGGTAGTGTCGCGTCCCAGGTTGATCTTCGGTAAGCCGGTGATGTTTACATTCACACTGTCTATGAAGACGCGTTGACAATACCTGTCCATAACCGCCAGTTTGTATTTACCTGGCTTGCTGATGGTTTTTACCGGGTTAGTATCGCCATCGCTCCATAGGTAAGAAACTGCATCCGGGTTGGTGGCGTCTATTGTTACGCTGCCGCCAGGACAGATATTCCTGTCAGGTCCCAGGTCTAATGCCAGGGTAGGTTTCATACGAACGTTAACGGTATCTCTCACCACGCAATTATCCCTGCTTACCGCAACCCAGTAGTTTCCTGGTTTATTTACGATAATTGAATTGCTGCTTTCGCCTGTCTGCCATTGGATACGTCCGCCGTTCGAATTAACTGTCAGCATAATAGACTGGTCAGGACAGATAGCAGTATCGCGGCTCAGGCTAATATCCGGTGGCGGATTTACACTCACTTTCACGGTATCGATTGTGATACATCCGGCTTTCATCACTTTTACCCAGAACTCTTCCTGTGTGCCTACCAGGATGGAGGAATTGGTAGAACCAGTGCTCCACAGGTAGGAAGCGCCGTTCACATACGCATCCAGTTTAACGGTTTGACCGCGGCAGATGGTGGTATCAGGTATATCAACCAGCGGAGTCGGGATCAGGCCTACATGGATGGTATCGGTTGTCGCACATTGACCATTGCTTACATTCACCCAGTAAGTACCAGCCTTATCGATCTTGATACGCTGGGTTGTTTCACCGGTCGACCATTTAATGCTGTAAGCGAAGTTGGCCGCTCCGGCATCGAGCACCAGGCTGTTACCGCCGCAGATGGTGGTATCGTTACCCAGGTTCACAACCGGTTTCTGGATATAAGACAAGGCGTAGGTCACGGTATCTGAAGAACAACCTGTTCTGCTGTCGGTGATGATGAACGAAGCAGAAGTTGCGCCATTCAGGTTGAACACATTGTTGCTTTGAGTGATCGGTAAACCTGTTACCACGTTGGCTGGCGTTACAGCCACCAGGGTGAAGGTAGGCAGGTAAACGTCGCCAACCTTGCGGAGCGCTATCCTGCCATTGTCTGAACAGTTGGATGGCAGTGTAGCTTCCAGTTTAGGTTTGTCGCAAGGTTTAACGATCACGCGTTGGATCACTTCATCAGCTTTGTTGCCGCAGGCATCTGTAATATTCCATCTCCTGATGATCGTATATCCGTTACAGATATCCGCTACGTACGGATCTTCAGTATAGATAGCACGTTTAGGGAATGAAGGATCACAGTTGTCGGTTGCTGACAGAACCGGCGGAGCGGGAACCTTATCCTGGCAGTAGATCACCACATCGTCAGGAGCGGTGGTTATAACCGGGCGGGTAGTGTCCTTAACGGTTACAACCTGGGTAATGCTGCTAGTGTTTCCACAGGCATCTTTCGCGGTCCAGGTACGGATGATGCGGTAGTTGCTTGCGCAGGCTCCAGGAATTGCTTCCGTAGTGATCCGGCGGGTTACCGTCAGGCCATTGCCAATGCTGCTGCAGTTATCCGTTACCTGTACGTTGGTAGCAGGGGCCGGGATATTATCGCAGCTTACGGTAGTATCAGCAGGCGGCGGTATGGTGAACACTGGTCTGGTGGTATCCTGGACAGTTATTACCTGCTTCATGGTGGAGGTGTTGCCACAACCATCTGTTACTTTCCAGGTGCGGATCTCCTGGTAGTTGCCTGCACAGCTGCCGGAAAGTTTGATTGTCTGGCTGCTGGTGATCACGTCAACATTCACTGTACAGTTATCGGTTGCGGTGATGACCGGCCATGCTGGAATCTTGTCGCAATCCACAACGGTATCTTTCGGTGCAGGCATGCTGAATACAGGTTTAGTTGTATCCTGAACTGTTACATGCTGCAGGAAAGTGGCCTCATTGTTACAATCATCTACCGCATACCATGTCCTGGTAAACGTATAGGCGTTCGGACATCCAGGGGTGAGGGTCTTCGGACTATCCTTGAAGGTGATCTTCACGTTGGCAGCCGGAGAGCAATTATCAATTGCGGCAATTGGCGCCTTGTCAAGTCCCGCTACTTTGTCGCAATCTACGGTGGTGTCAGCGGCTGGTTTCACAGTAAATTCAGGCGCTGTTCTGTCTACTACCGTTACATGCTGTTTGATGGTGGTTGAGTTACCGCAACCGTCTGAAGCTACCCAGGTCCTGGTGAAGGTGTAGCCGTTCACACAACCGGCTGTTGGCACTTTCAGCGATTCGCTGTAGGTAACCTTGATCTGGTCGGCAGGCGTACAGTTGTCAGTAACTGTGTACTTCACATCGGCAGGAGCAGGCACTTTATTACAATCCACTGTGGTATCGGCTGCTGGTTTCAGCGTGAACACAGGCGCCGTTCTGTCTACTACCGTCACTTTTTGGGTCATGGTAGCAGAGTTGCCGCATCCGTCGTAAGCGATCCAGGTACGGGTGAATGTATAGGCGTTTGCACAACCCGGAGTCGGTACTTTGGCTGACTCGCTGTAATCCACTTTAATGTCAGGAGTCGGAGTGCAGTTGTCTGTAACTGAGTAAGAGATATCCTCTTTCTGCGGCACCTTATCGCAATCCACGGTCGTATCGGCAGCTGGTTTCCAGGTGAATACCGGCGCTTTCCTGTCGATCACGGTTACATTTTGTTTGATCACAGTGCTGTTGCCGCATCCGTCGTATGCTGTCCATGTTCTGGTGAAAGTATAGGCGTTAGCACATCCCGGAGTTGGCACTTTGGCTGATTCGCTGTAATCAACTTTGATGCTGGCGGTTGGCGTACAGTTGTCTGTCACCGTGTAATGAATATCATCTTTCGATGGAACATTATCACAGTCTACAGTGGTATCGGCAGCCGGCTTCCAGGTGAACACCGGAGCGGTTCTGTCAATTACTGTTACATTTTGGGTAATGGTAGCGCTGTTGCCGCAACCATCTGTGGCTATCCAGGTTCTTACAAAGGTGTAGGCATTGTCGCAACCCGCTGAAGGTACTTTAGGCGATTCGCTGTACGTAACCTTGATGTTGCCGGACGGCGTACAATTGTCAGTAACCTTGTATTGCAGGTCTGATGGTTTTGGTACTTTATCACAATCCACAGTGGTGTCAGCAGCTGGTTTGAGGGTAAATACCGGTGCAGTTCTGTCTACCACGTTTACATTTTGTTTGATAGTGGTGCTGTTGCCGCATCCGTCAGTTGCTACCCATGTTCTTACGAAAGTATAGGCATTCGCACAGTCCGGAGAGAATACCTTCGCGGATTCGCTGTAGGTCACTTTAATGTTGCCCGCTGGCGTACAGTTATCAGTCACTATGTATTTCACATCTGCCGGTACAGGTACTTTATCGCAATCTACAGTTGTATCGGCTGCCGGAGTCAGTGTGAACACCGGAGCGGTTCTGTCTACCACGTTCACATTTTGTTTGATAGTAGTACTGTTGCCGCATCCATCGGTTGCCACCCAAGTTCTTACGAAAGTATAGGCGTTGGCACAACCGGCATCAGGTACTTTAGGTGACTCGCTGTAGGTCACTTTTATGTTACCGGCAGGAGTACAGTTGTCTGTTACCGTGTATTTCACATCGGCCGGTGCAGGCACTTTATCACAATCCACGGTTGTATCTGCAGCCGGTTTGAGGGTGAATACAGGAGCGGTCCTGTCTACTACTGTTACATTTTGCTTCATGGTAGCGCTGTTGCCACAACCATCTTCCGCAACCCATATCCTGGTAAAGGTATAGGCGTTGGCACAACCGGCGGTAGGTACTTTAGCTGTTTCGCTGTAGGTTACCTTGATCTTGTCAGAAGGCGTACAGTTATCAGTTACCGTATACTTAATGTCGCCAGGCGCAGGCACCTTGTCGCAATCTACCGTGGTATCGGCCTGTGGTTTCCAGGTGAATACCGGCGCTTTCCTGTCTACTACTGTCACATTCTGTTTAATAGTTGCCGCATTGCCGCATCCATCTTCAGCTACCCATGTTCTCACAAAAGTATAAGCATTGGCACAGCCGGCAGTTGGCGTTTTAGCGGATTCGCTATACGTTACCCTGATCTTGTCGGAAGGCGTACAATTGTCTGTCACTACATATTTCAGGTCAGCCGGCTCAGGAACATTGTCGCAATCTACAGTGGTATCGGCTGCTGGTTTAACAGTAAATACCGGTGCAGTTCTGTCTACAACGTGAACTGTCTGGCTGGTTTGACTGGAATTGCCGCAGGCATCTGTGGCTGTCCAGGTCCTGGTGAAGGTATAG
>Ga0164243_10010967_pt1 | contig 12969 bp, 10 predicted proteins | sample OricompcompostOP_FD_108781 | JGI IMG/M metagenome (GOLD analysis project Ga0164243, IMG submission 108781) | Organic Plus compost microbial communities from Emeryville, California, USA - Original compost - Organic plus compost (OP) | ecosystem: Engineered > Solid waste > Mixed feedstock >... | reverse complement strand
TCGGGGTGCCGCGTCGAGATCGCGAACGGCGCGAACTCCTCCTGCCGATCCCATGGCCCGCGCATGATGTCGAAGTACTCGAGCGTGAGCTTGCCCTCGGGGGTCGTGTCCTTCGCGAGCGCTGCGCGGAGCTCGGGGTTTTGGGCGAACGCCTGGCGATCGAAGATCGGATCGAGCAGACGGCTCGCCTGGATCAAGAGTGCGAGGGTCTCGCGCTCGGACGCCGGCAGGCGGGAAATGTCCGCGGTGAGCGTCGCCTCGGCGAACTGGGCGACCTTCTTCTTCATGGCGAGAGCTTTCGACGACGGGCCGTCTGCGGTCGTCGCCGCCGGAGGGGGCGCGCTCGGTGCGGCCGCGCTCTTCGGCGACGCCATGGAAGCCGGAGCCGCTGCTTCCGGGGCCGAAGGGGAAGGCGCGCAAGCGCCCACGAGCGCGAGCATGGCGGCGAAGCGGACGGGACGGATCATGGGCGCGACGCTCGCACAGATTCGTGTCGACTTGTAGTCGTTCGAGCGTGACACGGGCGCCCAGCTCCCGCGGGGCGGATCTCGCTCGAAGCGGCGCCCAGCGAGATCGCTGATCTCGAAGCTCCGCTCGAGGTCATGACGACGCGCGACGAGGTTGCGCCAGGGCGAACGCTGGTCACCCGAGCGGCTTCAGCCTGTGAAACACCCGCCCCTCGACGTGGGCCAGCACCTCGGCACCGCACATGAACAGCTCGGCGACGCGGTCGGCGGTGATGCCGAAGTCGGCGCGCGTGAGGTGCCTCGGCTTGCCGCCCGAGAGCGACACCTGCGCACCGATGAGCTCCGTCTTGTTGCGGCGTTCGCCCCGGAGCGTCATCAGGAGCGAGCGGTTGGGGCCCGGCATCGGCTGCACACCGAGGCTCACCTTCTTCTTCTCCGTCACGTCGACCACGCTCTTGCGGCCGTCGCGTGAATAGAAGACGAGCTTTCCTTCGGGCAGCGGGCACACGACGCGCCCGTCGATGGTGGGGAACGTCCACGACGTGTTGACGTCCTTCATGTCGAACAGCTTCGTCGCGCGCTGCTGAGCGTCGATGCGCCACGCGGCATTCCGGAAGGTGATGAAGCTGAAACCATCGCCCAGGTTGACGGCGCCAGTGCCGCCGGGAGCGTCAATCGAATGCAGGCCGGTGACTTCCTTCCACTTGCCGTCGACGAAAATCAGCGGAGCCACCGCGCCGTCCGAGTCGAAGATCATCGGCGACTCGCCGAGGACGCCGACGACTTCCGGGTAGTGCGGCGTCGGAACGTGCTCGCCACGCTCGGAGAAGTCGCGGGTGAGCCACAGCCCGTCGCGATGGTAGAGGACGAAGACGCCGCTCGGCGACCGCGCCGCCTGCAGCACCAGCATGCGCGACGACGTGCGCGGTGGCCACGACGTGAGGTCCACGAACGTCGACACCTCGTCGACGAACGAGCTGTAGATGAGGCCTCCGGGCACGACCAATGCGCGCACGTCCTCGTTCTCGAACGGAATGATGAGCGCGTCGTCGGTGACCTGCGGCTCCGGCGCTTTCGGTACGACCCAGTCGGTCGACGGCGCGGGCAGCTTCGGCTTCGGCGGCGCTTCGAGCTTCGGCGCCTCGCGTGGAAGCCGCGTGGTGTCCCACACCGCGATGACACCCTTGTCGTTCCGCTCGACGACGAAGCGCCCGCCCGACGCGACGTGCACCGACGGCCAGCTCGAGAGGCGAAAGAGCTCGGGGTGCTCCTGCACCGGCTTGTCGTCGTCGCACGCGAAGAACGTGCCGGAGCCGACGGCGAAGCCGGTGGTGGTGAGCGCTTGCACGCGGCCGACGCCGGCGCCGATGCTGTCGGCGAACAGCTTCGTCAGCGCGCGGGCCCCGCTCGCGATCGAGAACGCCTGAAACGAGCGACGGCCCGAGCCGGCGAAGTAGATGGCGATGCCCGCCGCGTGCTCGCCGTTGACGGCGACGTCGTGCACGCCACGGCCCTCGCCGAAGGAGCACCGGCGCACCTCGGTGCCGTCCTTCGCGTTCCATACGATGAGCTCGCCTGCCTGCGGCGCGCAGGTCGCGAGGAAGCGGTCGTCGTCGCTCAGCGCGCAGTGCTCCACGTTCTCGAGCACCGCGATGACGTTGCCTTCGACGTCGAACAGCGTGACGCGATTGCGATGGCCGCGCAAGAGCACGCGGTCTCCGCCCATGCGCAGCCGCCCCGTGCAGCCTTCGGCCTTCGCGAACAAGCGCAGCCCGGAGCCATCGAGCTTCCATACGTCGGTCGATGCACAAGCGAAGAGCGCCGCGTCTCTCGAGAGCGCCACCACGTCGGACACGAGATCCCGCGGAAGGCCCAGCGCAGGTAGATCATGCGTCGCGAGCAGCTCGCCGGTGCGCGCGTAGACCTTCGCGCTCGGCGCGCTCTCGAGGTTCTCGACGTCCCACACGGCCTCGCCGTCAGGCGATACGCTGGTGACGCCGCTCTCCGAGGCGAGGAACTGCGCGACGAGCCCCTCTTGGGCGTGAGCCCCGTCGAGCACGTAACCGCCCCGCAGTTTCTTGATCAGCTCGGCGACGTACTTCTCGTCGGCTTCGTCGGGTCGCTCGAAGATCTCTTCCTTCGTAACCGGTTTCTTCGCCGTGCCGCTCGTGATGGCGAGGCGCGCGCCGTCGAGCTCGGCCTTCCAGATGCGGGGCGTCTTGCCTGATGAAATCAACGCGCGCTTCGTCACCATGCGTCTTCCGTTCGCCTCGAGGTGCTGCAGTTCCCGTTCGCGGTCGAGGTGCGGATCGGAACCGTAGGCGAATCGGAAAGCAAGCCCGCCTGTCATCCGGCGAAAGGGGGCGCCGGCGCGTGGCGGCGTCCCGCTCTCCACGCTCGCTCGACCTCGTGCGCCACGGCAGTCCTCCTCATCGACGACGGTGCGCAGGACGTAACTCTCGCCGTGGACGTGCTCGTCGGGCCCAGAGCCGGGGGGAGCACGAAGGCCGTGATCCTGCTCGCGGAGGGGTCTGGCAAGTGGCGCACGAACGACGGATCGACCGCGCGATGATGCTTGGCTCGGTGTCCCTTCCGATCGCCGTCTTCGTGCCCGTTCCGCTGGAAGCGCCGATCAGGAGAACCGCTCTTGGCACCGAGGGCAGCGTCGGCATCTCGACCCCGGACGAGGCGTCCGGCGCGATCACGGCGACAACCTGCGAGCAACCGTGAGCTCCGGGTTCCGCCATGCACCACGCCGCGCATGTGCCTCGGCCTCCGCTCCACCTTCGTCGCATACCTCTGGGCGCTGCGCGACGCGCCGACGCAGCCGCGAGAGGGGATCGTCGCTGCCGCTGGTCAGGAGCTCGTGATCAACCTCCACGAGGAGTCGTACACGATATTCGCGGCGACGAGCCATCACGCTCCCGGACGTTCTCGGGCGCGATCGTATCGGGTGCGTATCGGAGGCCCTTCCTCTTCGATACGCGCGCGCCATGCCTCGATCATCGGCGTGCACTTCAACCCTGGAGGCGCGTTCCCGTTCCTCGCCGTCCCGCTGGGGGAGCTGGCGGACGAGCACGTCGACCTCGACGTGCTCTGGGGAACGGACGCCCATCGACTGCGGGAGCGTCTGCTGGCTGTCCGAGGAAACGCCGACCGGTTCCGAATCCTCGAAGATGCGCGTTGCGCCCGCCTCCGCCGCGCGCCCAACCGACATTCCGCCGTCCAGGTCGGCGTCGATGGCCTCGTGCGCGGCGCATGCGCTCTCCGCGACATCCACTCGCACGTGAGCTTGAGCCGGCGGCGTTTCATCGAGGTGTTCGCTCGTGAGTCGGCATGACGCCGAAGCTGTTCAGTCGGGCGCAGCGCTTCCAGCGAGCCTTCGCATCGATCGGCCAGCAAGCGCCGCTCGATTGGGCCGCAGCTCGCGCTCGATGGCGGCTACTTCGACCGATCACACATGATTCGCGACTTCGTCGAGTTCGCGGGAGTGACTCGGGGCAAAGCCGCACGACGCGCGCGGCGACCCGTAAAGAACCATCACTTGGCGGAGCCGGGGGTAACATTCGTCCAGTACGGGCGCGCGCTCCGGTCCCAGAATCATGCCCAGACAAAGGGCGATGACCAATCCTGGAGCGATGCCCGAGCCCGTGTCATCCGGCTCGGCGTCGTGGCCCCCGCCAGGAGGATCCATGAGCGACGCGACTTCACCGTTCACCCCGAAGGATGGAGTGCATGGCGGAACCGTCAACGTCCGCTATCAGGTCGCGGACATCGCCGGGCCATGAAGTTCCACATGACGCACCCGGCTTTCGACCTGCCGAGCGTTACGGGGATCGCGTTCGCATCGGTGCGGAAAGACCGGCGACCCAAGCCGAGCTGCTGATCGTCCACCGAAACGACGCATTCGAGCTCTTCGCCGCCTCGACGAAGAGGCCGAGCGCCGTCGACGGCCGCCGGAGGTTGCCGCGCCATGGACGAGCGGCGCGCGATCAACGCGCTGCCGCGCCTTCGAGGAAGGAAGCGGTTGACGGGGACGAGCGCTTGCCGGCGAATTGGTGCCGATGGTGAGCAAAGGGCGCGGTCATGTCTTCGTCACCGGCTCCGCGGACGGACTCGGCAGGCTCACGGCGCAGACGCTCCTCGCCGATGGCTACCGGGTCGTCGTTCACGTGCGTGCCGAGCATCGACTCACCGCGGTAAAGGACTTGTTGGCGCAAGGCGCGGTCGCCGTCATCGGAGACCTGGCGGATCTCGAGCAGACTCGGCACGTCGCCGAACAGGTGAACGCGCTTGGTGCGATGGATGCCGTCATCCACAATGCGGGCGTCTACGCCGGGCCGACGCTCCTTCCCGTCAACGTCGTCGCGCCGTACGTGCTCACCGCCGTGATCCGTCGTCCGCGACGGCTGATCTACCTGAGCAGCGGCATGCACCGCGGCGGGCGACCAAGGCTCGCCGGCATGGACTGGAGCGGGGGGCGCGTCACGGCCTCCTACTCGGACACCAAGCTCTTCGTCACGACGCTCGCCGCCGCGATCGCGCGGCTCTGGCCGGACGTCTTGAGCAACTCCGTCGATCCGGGCTGGGTGCCCACGAAGATGGGCGGCCCGAACGCCCCGGACGACCTGCGACTTGGCCACCTCACGCAGGAGTGGCTCGCCACGAGCGACGCCGCCGAAGCACGCACGACCGGCGGCTACTGGCATCACCAACGACGGGTCGAGCCGCATTCCTCGGTCCACGACCGGAGGTTCCAGGACAGCCTGCTGAACGAGCTCGCTCGCGCCACGGGGACGCCGCTGGCGTGAGTCGCTCGAGGTACTCATCGACGCTGTGCCAAAGTCGGTGTCCGTCACACACGACTCTTCGCGCTCGTGACGGCGTGCGCGGGAGTAGCGCGCGCGCCGGTCGCGGTTTATACGTGCGCGAATGGCTCGCCTCTCGATTTTCGGAGCGCTGGCGGCGGTCGCCCTCGCGGCGTGTGGTGCCTCGTCCACCCCGGTCCGAGGACCCGACGGCGAAGAGGCGCACGTCATTTCATGTCGGGAAGCGGCGGCCTGCTACGAGCAAGCGGCAAAGATTTGCGGTGGGGATTACGTGATTCGTGAGAGTCACGGGATCACATCGAAGGACACCCTTGGAGCCGCTCGCGTCGAGGTCCTCGTATCGTGCAAGGCCGATCTGCCATCGAGCGCGGAATCCACGTCCGCCTCGACGTCGTCGCCGGCGCCGAGCGATCGCGAGGACAGCCACGTCTGCCAAGCCGCTGCGAAGGTCCGCGAAGACTTCGGCAGGTATTGGGCGTCTAGAGCGGGCGGCGTTCTCCTGGATGAGCCGCCCACGCCCCGCGATTTCATCGTCACCTGCCAGTCGATGCCCGAGACTGTCCAGCGCTGCATGCACGACAAGTATCGAAGGGCCCACCGGCAGGCGTGCACGGCGTTGCTCGAACGCCTCGACGTAGCATCGAAAAACAAGATCGACGCGCTCTATCTCCAGGTCCCTACGGAGCCGCAGCCGCAGACGACTGCGCCGGGCACGTCGCTTTAGATTGCGTCGGCGGGTGCTCAAATGGCGCCGCGGTCGAATTTCGCCGCGATTCGTCAGCGCTCGCAGCTCGAAGGAGCAATAGTGGTTGTCCACTAATAGCTTTTGACGGTACGACATGGGACATGTCTACGCTCCGCCAGACCATCGAGGCCCATGCCGTTCAGTTTGCTTCTGCCATCGTCCAAGCCCTTCGTGGGGCGTCGCTCGACGAGCTGATGACCATCACTGGCGGCCAGCCCGGGGCTCCTCCCCGTGGCCGCCCGCGTGGCCGCCGGGCCGCGAAGACGAACGGAGCGTCGCCGAAGGCGACCAACAACGCCGGCCGGCTCGGGCGCCGTTCCGCCGACGAGATCGGCCGCACGTTGGACAAGATCGTGGCAGTCCTCTCCCAGCACCCGGAAGGACTGCGGGCAGAGCAGATCAAGGCTGCGCTGCAGCTCGACAAGCGCGAGATGCCGAAGCCGATCGCCGCGGGCCTGCAATCGGGCGTCTTGAAGAAGAGCGGCCAGAAGAGGGCGACGATCTACACGTTGGGATCGGGTCGGAAGCGTAGTTAGCAGTACTGCGGGCGAGCCCTCCAGCTCGGTGGCGAGCGCTGGCCGACATGCCGTTTGGCTTCGGCCCGTTCGATGCTCGCGGCATGGCTCGAGCAGGCGAGGGGCCAAGTCGGCGAGCCCATCGACACGAGGACTGGGGCATCGCGCTCGTCGACGAAGCGCTTCGGGGATCCTGAGGAAAGAGGCGTTTCTCCTCGCCGGCGCGCGGGATGGAACGCCCGTCGCCCCCGCGCGCGGCGCCCCTGGGCGGCAGGGGCTCGTGAGGCGCGATCGGTCGCGCCGCCTCGGTGCACGCGCTCTGGTGAGGATCGGCGCACATTCCTGGCGAACGTGCTCGTGAGCGTCCTCACGTTGCTGGGGGCCCGCATGACGCGCGAGAGATGCAGCGATACTCGCCAATTGTCTTGTGCGGTTTCGCTCGAGCGGCGAAGCTGCGCCGGCGAATGTCCGGCTCGCTGCGCGCTGCGCTCGGTTTGCTCCTGTTGACCGGCTGTACCCCTGATGAAGGTGGGAGCTGGCCGCCTCGTGGTCCCGACGGTGGGATGATCGAGTGGGACGCTGCTTCGATTGGGGCGCCCCCGAGTCGCGACAGCGGCGCCCCACCGGTGATCACGGACGAGGGCAGCGAGCGATCGGAGTGTGTCGGCATCGCGAGGAGTTGCTCGGCCCGAAGCGCCGCGACGTGCACCTCCGGCCTCGGCTGCCGGATCGGCGGCCGTTGCGGCGGAGTCCCGCTGTCCTGCTCGCTTCAGTCGTCCTCGTACTCTTGTTCTGCGATCGAGGGTTGCTACTGGAGCAGCTATTCGAACAAGTGCACGGGGACGCCGCGGTCGTGCAGCTCGTTCACCGGCGACATCGCGTGCGAGCGACAAGACGGTTGCCGCTGGGATGAAGAGTGCACCGGCTCGGCGACTCCCTGCTCGCTGATCTCTGTCTCGCTGTGCCTCACGCAGCCGGGCTGCACGCTCGAGTGAACACGATGCTGCCGAGGATCGTGCTCTTCGTCGCATGCCTCTTCGTGAGCGTCGTCGCTGGCTGCAGCCCCGATCGCGGGGAGCCCGTCGCCGGAGGGCCCGTTGGACCGCGTAAGTTCGGCGAGCGCTGCACGGCGACGGAGGACTGTGCGTCCGGGCTTTGCGTTCGAACGGACACCGATGGCGGCGTTTGCTCCCGAACCTGTGCGAACGATACCGAATGTCCGGCGGCGCCCAATTGGAAATGCATCACGCCACCATCGCTCGGCGCGTCGGTCTGCGGATGCCGCAAGAGCGCGAGCAAAGAGATTTGCGCCAACGGCATCGACGACGACTGCGATGGGAAGATCGACGACTGCCTGATGTGCGACGGAGCGTTCATCGAGCGCGACGACCCCGAGCACTGCGGTGCGTGCAACCACGCCTGCCGCGACGATCAGCGCTGCCGCGACGGCGCGTGCGAATGCGTGCTCGACGGCCGGCGCGATTGTGGTGATCGCTGCGCCGACCTGAAGACGGACCCTGCGAACTGTGGAGCGTGCGGTACCTCCTGCGGCCGGGAGCAGGCGTGCAACGACGGCGTCTGCACCTGCCCGTCGTCCTCCGAGCCGGATGCGTGCCCGAGCGGCTGCGTCGACGAGAAGACCGACGCCCGGAACTGTGGCTCCTGCGGGAACGTGTGCGGTACCGGGCAGGTCTGTCGCGAGGGAAAATGCACGTGTCCGACGACGGCGGAACCCGATGCCTGCCCGACGGGATGTGTCGACCTCGACAGCGACATGGCCAACTGCGGCGCGTGTGGAAACGCGTGCGGGGCCGCGGGCCAGACCTGCAACGGTGGAATTTGCGCATGCCCTAGCGGACAGACCGCGTGCGGCTACGGCTGCGTGGACACGAGCAACGATTGGAGCAACTGCGGTGCGTGCGGGCACGTCTGTCGCTTCGACCAGCTCTGCATCGGCTCGTCGTGCACGTGCGAGTCCGGGGCCGACTGCGGGGGCCAATGCGTGTCGACGCTCACCGACGAATACAACTGCGGCGGGTGCGGTGTCAGGTGCCGGACGGGAGAGACCTGCAGCGCGGGCACCTGCCGTTGCAGCAGCGGCCTGGTCTGCGGCGACCTCTGCGTTTCTGTGAACGACTCGGAGAACTGCGGAGCGTGCGGTAACGCGTGTGCCGCCGGCCAGTTCTGCAGCGCGGGCGCCTGCCGTTGCAGCGCGCTCGGTATGACCGCGTGCGGCGCCGCCTGCGTGAACCTCGCCACGAGCGCGACCGACTGCGGTGCGTGCGGCAACGCATGTCGCCCGTCCGAGATTTGCTCGGGCGGCACGTGCACCTGTCCGTCGGGGACGACCTGGTGCGAAGCCGCGGGCGGCTGCATCGACTTGCGCTTCGATGCGGCGAACTGCGGCGCGTGCGAGGAGGCCTGCAGGCCGACGGAGAGCTGTTGGTACGGCAGCTGCCGCTGCTCGGGGAACAGCCTCTTCTGCGAGTCCGCGTCGGCTTGCGTCGATGTCGGCTCCAACAACGCGCACTGTGGCGCGTGCGACAACGCCTGTCCCGCCGAGACCCAGTGCACGGGAGGCACGTGCAAGTGCACCGCAGCGGGAAAGACCCTCTGCGGCGCGAGCTGCGTCGACCTGCAGAGCGACGAGACGAACTGCGGCGCATGCGGCGCGGCGTGTCTCGGCACGCAGGTCTGCAATGCCGGCAAGTGTCAGTGCGACGTGCCGCTGGCCTCTACGCCGTTCCGGATCACGAATGCACCGCTTGCCTCCTCGAGCCCGACGCTCGTGTGGAACGGGACGCATGCGGGCCTCGCGTGGCTCGATTCGCGGGACACCATCGATAACGCCACGGTGAACGTGTTCTTCACGCTTCTCAATGCCGACGGGACGCGCGCGAGCAGCGATCTGCAGCTGACGAGCTTCCCGGGCGAGCTCTATGGCGGATCCACCGCGCTGCACGGCCTTTCGGTGATCTGGACGGGCACGCAGTGGACGGTCGCCTGGCCTCAGTCCGTGCGGGTCGGCACGGAGACGAAGACGGAGCTCCGGCTGCGTGGCATCACTCCGGCGGGCACGCTCGGAAGCATGGACGTCACGATCTCGCCGTCCGGTCTCGGCGCCGATACGATCATCGACTATGCCAGCGTCGCGTGGTCGCCGACGCAGGGATATGCGGTTGCGTATTTCGGCAACTACGGGACGGCCCTCATGTTCCGCAGGCTCGGAATCGATGCGATGGCGCCCGAGACGACGGTCAGCGTCGATATCGGCTCCGACATATGGTCGGTCACAGGGACCCGGCTCGCCGTGTCGCCCTCAGGCGAGTGGGGCGCTCTCGCGCAACCCAGTCGTACGTTGTGGTTCGTCCGCTTCAACGCGGACGGATCGCGCACCAAGGATGTCATCACGCTGCCGAACGCGGTGACCGGCGTCCCCGACCTCATCGCCGAGGACTCGTCCTCGTGGCTGACGACGTTCGTGCGCGAGGAGTACGTCCTCGGAAAGCGCATGGCGTATCTCACCCTCGCCCGCGAAAACGATCTCTCGGTCCGCGATGCGCTGGAGACCGTGGAGGTCCCGGGTGGCGCCGTCCCTTATCCGTTGACGATCCCGCGTCTGCTGCTCGACGGGACCACGCTCGACGCCGTCTTCGCGCGCGCCGAGTCGCTGTCCGGCGCCTCGACCGTTCACCTCAAACGCTGGTCGCTTCCGGCGGCGACGGGCGTCGCTCCCTCGGTCCTTGCCGACCGGGCGCCGATCCTCACGACGTCGAATCACCTCCTGAGCTCCGGGCTCGCCGCCGCACGCGTGGACGGGAAGAACATGATCGCGGCATGGGCCGACAATCGATGGGGAGACAACGAGCTTTACGGCTCGACGGTCGATCTCCGCATGTGTCCGTGAGCCGAAGTCGTTTTCGATACCAGGCTTCGCGTGGCACATTGCGGGGATCGATGAGGATTTCGGGGACGTGCGCTGCGGGGATTTCGGTCGTGGTCGCCCTCGCTCTGGCCCTCGCGGCCGGCTGTGGATCGACCCGCGCGGATTTCCTGCCCGAGAGCGTTGCCGACGGCGGCGACGAGGATCGAGCAGCGCCTCCGTTCGTGCCTCCGGACACCGACGCCAGCGCAGGAGACGGCGGTCTCGCGGCCTGCACGACATTCAGCGCCGAAGCGAAGCTCGCGCCGGCGGCGATGCTGATCGTGCTCGATCGCACGGCGAGCATGAGCCAGCTCGGCAAGTGGGACGCCGCGAAGACCGCCATCGTCGACGCCATCGACAAGGACGTCTTCGACACGATGTCCCTCGGCATGTCGACGTTCCCCTCGCCGACGTCGGTGCCCGGCCCCGACTGCATCTTCAACTACCCCATCTACTGCGCCGTATCGGCGAGCCCCCAGGTGCCCATCCAGCTCGCGGGCGCAGCGAAGTCCTCCGCGTCCACGGGCGTGCGTCACGACATCCGTGAATATCTCGCCGGCAACGGTCCCGAGAGCGCCGACGCGGCGGACTCGTCGCCGATCTGGGCGGCACTCAACGGCGCGTACTCGTTCATCGCGACCGTCCCCGACGTCGACAAACGCGTGGTCGTGCTCATCACGGACGGCGGCGGGAGCTGCACGTCGGTCGCGACTCCGCCGCGGCCCGCATACACGGACAACAACGGGTGCGGGGACTGGGAAGAGCCACAGGGGATGGCGCAGCTCATCGCTGCCGCGCAGACCAACGCGACGACGCCCATCGAGACGTTCATCGTCGGCGTGCCTGGTTCGAACAGCCACGGCGAGCAGGCCGGTGGTTACGATACGCCGCCGTACAGCATGCTGCTCGCGCTCAGCACCTATGCGGTCGCGGGCTCGCCATCGACCGTCGATCCGTCCTGCGACGAGACTCTGACGTTCTCCCGAGCCGGCGCCGATCCGGCGCACCCGTGCCACGTCGATCTGTCGAACGGCGCGACGTTCAACGCGGATGCGATCGCGAACGCGATCTCCACGATACGCCGGAGCGCCCTCGGTTGCGTCTACGATCTGCCGCAGCCACCGGAGGGGCAGGTGATCCGCGCGGACGAGGTCAACGTCGTCGTCGCCATCGACGGCACCGAACACGTGGTCCCGAAACGCAACGCCAAGACGGACACGTGTGCGAGCGACCTCTGCTGGGACTACGACGCCGACGGGAAGGTCGCATTGATCGGCGATGCCTGCGCTTCGGTCAGTACTGCAGCACACGCGAAAGTGGACATCTATGCGGGCTGCGCGACGCTCGTGAAGTGAGCGCGCGACGGCGCAACTCCAATTTCCGACGGCCTCCGTCGCGATGGCGATGACCGCGCGAGGCTCGCGATCCGGGACGCCTCTCGGAGCACTGGCGGAAGGCGCCGACCTTCGACGAGATCGCAAGACGACGGCGTCCGGCGGCCCTCCATCCCAGCGTCTACTTCATGCCTCTGCCGGGTGTTCGATGCGAAGCGCGCTCGACGCTTGCGACCGGCAGGCGCTGCGGGATGCGCTCGCGCTTCCCGGTCGCGGGCGGCGCGCCGCCGGCAGAACCGGTGACTGGAAGAGCTTCGACCGACGGAGGTGAAGTTCAGTGCCGGGCGGCGACCGCGTGCCGTCCGTCAGATCGAGAGCCGTCCCTCGACCAGCTCCGGGAGCAGCTCGCTTCCGTGCCTCGGGTCGCGCTACGCGGAGGAGCAGACAGCATGCGTTACCCCAGCTCGACCGGCGACGAGCTCGTATCCGCCCCGTGGTAGGCCGCGACCGCGTCCGGGGGCCCGCCTCGCTTGGATTCGCACGTCGGCTTTCGCCGCAGAAGCGGTCACCGGTTGATCGCCCAAGAGCGTTTGGACTTACTCTTCGCCTTCCCACGGAATCTTTGCTACTGCTCCAAGCGGCGGAGACGGGGGCGCGCGTGAACGTGCGCAGGGACGAGCGATGACGACGATGCTGCGCGCCCGGGCGAGCACGCGGTGACTTCGCTGGCCGTCGCGATGGGTTGACTCCGGGACCGTCGAGCGGAGGCGATTTCGAATGAGCGTTCTGGACTCGCGGTCTGCGATGCTCGAGGCGTGACAGCATCCGCGGTGCGCACGCCAAGTGTACCACTCGGCACCTTGAAGCCACCGGGAAAGTCCGAAAGAATCCTCGACGTGCCGCTCGCGCTCGCTTGGCATCGCAGCCAACGATGGCTGTACGCTCCACTGCTCGCGGTCGGAATCATGCTCCTTCCGGTCTCCGTCCACGCAGCGAGGCCGCCGATTGACGGCGTCCACCTCCAGTACTCTGCGGCGCGAACGTGTCCGAGCGACAGTGAGTTCGTCTCCGCTCTGCGTCGCGATACGGACCCGTTCCATCTCGTCCCCGAGGATGAGGCACGGTGGTCCGTCGATGTAGACCTCCAGGTGCTC
>Ga0164243_10010966_pt1 | contig 12970 bp, 11 predicted proteins | sample OricompcompostOP_FD_108781 | JGI IMG/M metagenome (GOLD analysis project Ga0164243, IMG submission 108781) | Organic Plus compost microbial communities from Emeryville, California, USA - Original compost - Organic plus compost (OP) | ecosystem: Engineered > Solid waste > Mixed feedstock >... | reverse complement strand
GTTGGTCACATTGGCCGGGCATGCTTGCGGCAAATCCGTTGTCTTGTTTTTGATCCGCCTTCGCTGTCGCGCGACTTGGCCCTGTCTGGAAGGAATACCATGACCACCTCATTGAAACGCTCCGTCAAACGCCATAAAACGGCTCCGGTTTCCCTGCTGCTGATGGCGGCGCTGCCGCTTGCGGTCAATTCCGCGCTGGCCGCGAATTTCACCATCACCGGCAATTCGAGTTCGGCACAGACGCTCGGCAGCGGCTCCGGCCAGACCGGGCAGGTGAACGCCGGCGGCCAGCTGACGGTGGGCGGCTCGACGGTGGCGGTGACGATCTCCGGCAACAATGCCACGCTCAACAACCTCGGCACCATCAGCCAGACCGGCAGCGGCCGTGCGATCCGCGACAACAGCGGCGTGACCAACCTCGTCATCAACAATGGCAGCGCCACCAATAACAGCGCGTTGATTCAAACGGCGGACGGCGACGTGGTGCAGATGAACAAATCGCCGGCCAGCGTGACGCTGAACAACTACGGCAGCATGATTTCCCACAACGCCTCCGCCGGTGGCTCGCAGGTCGTCGATTTCAACGCCATTCAATCCGGCACCAATATCGTCAACAACTACGCCGGCGCGCTGATGCTGTCCTACGAGGCCGATGCGGTGCGTCCCGGCGTCAACGGCGTGGTCTACAACGCCGGCACCATCCGTTCCGTCACGGCCACCGGCGACAGCAGCGACGGTGTCGATTTGCAGGAAAACTCCGGCGCCCGGATCACCAACGACAGCACCGGTCTGATCGAGGGCGGACGCCACGGCATCACCGGCGGCGCCGCCAGCAGCGGCGTTGTGTTCACCGCCGATATTACCAACAAGGCCGACGGTATCATCCGCGGCAACAACGGCTCCGGCATCAATCTCGACGGCTTCAACGCCAAGGAACTGATCACCATCAACAACGCCGGTTCGATCATCGGCAACGGCGTGACCGGCGATGGCGACGGCGTCGATGTCGACGGCCTGGTATCTCTGGTCAACAGCGGCGTGATCCGCTCGCTCAACGCCTACAACGCGCCGGGCAGCGGTCTCGCCTACAGCGAGGGCATCACCGCCGGCGGCGGCACCATCATCAACTCGGGCACCATCGAGGGGCTGGTGGCGGCCGGCAATCACAATGCGGTGGGGCGCGGCATCACCCTGGCCGGCAACGACATCAGCAGCGGCGCCCTGGCCGGTACGCGCGAAGCCATTTACGGCAACACCACGATCACCAACCAGGCCGGCGGCCTGATCCGCGGCGACAGCGACTCCGGTATTTACGTCGATGGTCCGCGCAGCGGTTTCAGCGTGACCATCAACAACGAAGCCGGCGCGAACATCCAGGGCGGCGGCACCGTCAACGCGGCGATCCGCACCGGCGCCGACGACGATGTCGTCAACAACGCCGGCCATATCGACGGCTCCAGCGGCGGCAAGGCCATCGACCTGGGCGAGGGCAACAATACCTTGAACGTCACCGGCGGTTCGATCGTCGGCAATATCGACGGCGGCAGCGGCGGCCACAACACGATGACGTTCGATCTCGGCAGCGGCAAGTCGTTCGCCTTCGCCGATTCGATCGCGCAGTTCGATCGCGTCGACATAAAAAGCGGCCACGTGACGCTGAGCGGCCAGAGCGTTTACCAGGGCGCCACGGTGATCCGCGGCGGCGGTCTGCTCACCCTCGACGGCGCCAATCGCCTGCACGTGGACAGCGCGCTGGTGCTCGACGGCGGCACCCTGCAACTGGTCAATGCCGCTGGCATCGACGCGCAAACCTTCGGCAGCCTGTCGCTGCTGAGCGATTCGTCGATCGAGCTGGGCGCCGGCTCGATCACCTTCGGCGCTCTGGGCAGCGTCGCCGACGACAGCTGGCTGTCGGTATCCGGCTTGGGCGCATCGTCCGATTACGCCTTCCGCCTGCTCGGCGACAGCACCGAAGACCTGCTGTTTCTCTCGCTGATCTCGCACACCACCATCAACGGTATCGCCGCCGCCTACTCCTTCGACGGCACCTACACCAACGTGGGGCTGGCGCCGGTACCGGTGCCGGCTTCGCTGAGCCTGCTGCTGTCGGGGCTCGGCGGTTTGTCGCTGATCGCGCGTCGGCGCAAGGCGGCTGTGATGTAAGCCGCTGGAGATGACAGGGAAGTCATCCGTAGATGATGCTAGATGGAGATCAAAGCCCCAGGTCTTTTACATACTCAAGCACTTTCGTGAGCAGGTATTGCTGGATATGCCCTACTGACATCGTGCTTTGCTGCTGGGGCAGTTCACCTGGAAGACCGCTGCCTGTGGTGCGCCACGTTGGCTCAAGACAAATCAGGCGGCCGTTGGACAGCTCCACCATGATATCTGGGTGCAGGGCGCTCTTGGGGTCCAACTTTCGTTTTTCAGCCGTAACCCTGGCGTCGACTCCGACGTCCTGCAGGGCCCGCGCAACGCTGGCGGCAAGGGCCTTGTTAAGGAATTTGTCATTCTTCGAGGCTTCCTGCTGCATCCGTTTGTACTCACTGGTTGTGTCTTCGCTGGCAGCCCTGATGGTCGCTGCGCTCGAAGAGGGGATGCGCGCCAGCAACTGGAGGAATCGAGCACTTTGCATGGCCCGGCTCGCGTTCGCCGGCGAGTCTGATTTTTTTGTGAGTTTTTCGCGAATCGAAACATCGCCGAATGCCCGAACTGCGCTCACAGCGACATTGGGAGTCAACTCAAACAGGCGTACATCAAGGTGCCTGAGCAGGAACGCAATCTGGTGCCGTCGACGCCGCCAGTCACCCAGATAGCCCGATCCAGCGTCGTTTGCATCGAGAACGGCAATTATTCTGTCGATGTCGATGCGTTTTTCGGTGCCCTGCGTGAGGTTTGCAACGGTCAGGCTGAGCTCACGCGTATCATCACCGCCGACGAGGATCCAGATGGAAGGCAATCGCCGTTCCTTCAGCGTGTCTCCGAGCTGATTGTTGAGCTCCTGAGATTTCGATTCCAGATAGCCGTAAAATTGGCTGAGTGTTTCACTGGCGTGCAGCAGAGGATAGGCTATGGCCTGTCCCAGGCCAAAAGCCTCGAGCCCCTGGCCGCTGTTGAGTGACCGGGCGGTGGTGTCTGCTACGTCGAAATAGTCTGTTTTCGGCAGCCCGGTGAAGCGAAAAATCCCTTTCGACAATTGATCGACGACGCTGTCGCTGCCGACAGTCCAGGCAATATCGGCGAGAATATTCGCCGACTTGATGTCGGTTATAGGCCAGACAATGAGAACCTTTCCCTCCGTTGTCCTGAACAGACGACGCAGGGCTTCAAAGAATTTCCTGGCTTCTGCTTCACTCAACTCCGGATTATCCCGATCCAGCAGCATGAATATTTGCCCGGGCTGCGGAGGAGACATCCTGCGTTTTATTTCGTCCGGCACATCCAGGAGAGGAATGGTGTCCGGTAAGGTGATTACTTGTGCCCCGGAATAGAATTTTGGCAAGGTGCTGAGGAAAGTGGTTTTGCCAGAACCGGATGGCCCGAGGATCAGCTCGAAACGGCCTATGCCGCTATTTTGGACCTGCCTCAGCAACTGCTCGATTCGCGCGGTGGCGTCAGGGACTTTGCGCACGATCTGGGTCAGATCGGCTTGCCGCTCGTTGGCGGCATCCCGGAGATACTCAAAGCGTTTTGGCAGGAGGAGAGCCGGCGGGGTTGGTGAACTCGGGCGCTGGCGTTTCTCGAAAAGCAAGGGAATCTGCTCTGTTATATTGGCGGTACGCGATTTCTTCTTCGGTTTTCCAGGAGTCATGTCGGATACGGGTATGAAATAGGCAGTGGTGCGGTGGAAGCGGTTTCCCCCTCCGGGGACTAGCGGAGGCCGTCATTGAAGCTGGTCTCGATTCTGGTTTCCATTTCTAAAAAGTTAATCAAGTTCTACAAAACCGATAAATCCATCCCGATCGATTTTCATTCACCCCTCGACAGGCGCCGCTGCCGATCCCGCCCGGGACAACACATTCATGCGCCACGGAATGTCTTTCACGCCCGCCGGCTCGATCAAAGGTATCGGGCCGAGATGAGCAGACCGGCTTATCCCGAAGCAGCCGCATGCCGAGTCATCCAAAAGAATGGATGACGGGGAGAGACGCGGGTCTGTTGCCCCGGTGATCGCCGCAGCGGCTCCCGATGGTGTGCTGCGGTTATCGTGGCGCTGTTTGGTGTGGCGGCAAAGTCAGTGCCGGCTGCAAACGCAGCGAGGGGCCGTGGGCGGAGTCCTGCGGATACAATCGCTCAACGGCCATCGGTGTCGGTAAAAATTGGCGCGCGCCGCGGCGCGTGTCGTGCCGGTCATGCGGTTGGGTTGGAGCAAAAGCACGGAGCCGGTGGGAGCTTGCCGCTCGAAGTGGCGCGAGTGGTTGACGCTGCGGCTCGCCTCAGGCCTTTTTCACGAATTCCGATTTCAGCTGCATCGCGCCGACGCCGTCGATTCGGCAATCGATATTGTGATCGCCCTCCACCAGGCGAATATTCTTCACCTTGGTGCCCACCTTGATCACCGACGACGAACCCTTCACCTTCAAGTCCTTGATGACGGTCACCGCATCGCCATCGCTGAGCGTATTGCCGAAGGCGTCGCGCACGCGCAGATCGGATTCAGGCTCGGGCGCGTCGGCCGCCCATTCGTGGGCACACTCCGGGCAGACGTACAGGGCGCCGTCGACATAGGTGTATTCCGAGCGGCATTGGGGGCAGTGGGGCAATGGATTCATAAGGTACCTGTTGCGTTGATCGAAATTGAAAAGCCGACACCCTGCGGCGGCGCTTGATCGCATGCCCGGCTTTTACGGCGCTGCGCGGCCTGCGCATCGGTTGATAATCATGTTACCATCACATGATAATGAAATGATCCTGAAATTCGAAGAGCGGGGCGGCGGCTGGTCAGGTTCGCCGCCTCCTGCCGGCACAGCGCGGGAGTGAACCATGAACGCCAGACGCGCCTCGACAGGCGCATGCGGGATGACACGATGAGCGGGGAATCGACATCACAAGACCGGCGCGGACCGCGGCCGGCGTTTGAGCCTTGTTATGAACCTTATGTGGTGGAGGACAAGCATTTCAGGGCCCTGCACTTCGACGGCCGCTGCGTGCAAAGCCGCATGCGCAAGGATGCGCCGCATGAGCTGCAATTCGGTTATACGCGGGTGATGATGGGGTTTTTGCTGTTCCAGCAGGCGCCGCGCGACATCCTGATCGTCGGCCTGGGCGGCGGTTCGCTGTCCAAGTGTTGTCATCACCTGCTGCCCGATACCCGCATCACCACGGTGGAGATCAATCCCGCGGTCATCGCCCTGCGCGATGAGTTCGCCATTCCCCCGGACAGCGACCGTTTCCGGGTGATCTGCGCCGACGCGGCCGAGTATCTGACGGACAAGACCGCGATCGCCGATGTGATTCTGCTCGACGGCTACGAGGATTACGGCCTGCCGCCGGCGCTCGGCAGCGTGTCGTTTTATCAGCGCTGCCACGATGCGCTGCGCGCCAACGGCGTGATGACGGCGAATCTGTGGGGCACGGGCAAAACGGTGCGCCAGTGCATGGAGCGCATCCGTACCGGTTTCGAGCAGCGGGCGTTGATGGCGCGTTCGCCGACCAGCGAAAACATCGTCGCGCTGGCCTTCAGGCAGCCCGAGGTGCCGATGTGGTCCGCGTTGCAGGCGCGGGCGCGGGCCCTGCAACGGCAAACCGATATCGACTTTCCCTACATCCTGGATGAATTGCGGGGTGGAATCAGCGGCAAAGCCCAATTCTCCGGCTGGTTGCCCGATTCCCCGTAAGCGCCGAGGCTGTGCCAGTGGGTCGGAACGCGGAGTGCAAGTCGATCGCGTTTGGCCGGTTTGAACCGGGTGCGATCGAGCGGCGGCGATGTCGCCGTTCACACCAAGGTGCCCTGTTTTGAAATAAACTTTTGCGGGAAATTCGGCGAACCGCCGACTCCGGATTTTTCCGGATTCTCGATCAGTTGAGCCCGATGAAAATTCCCGCCCGGGCAGAATCGACTGGCGATTTTCCGCGCGGCGAATGTTTTTCAAACGGCGCAGGACCAGCGCGCCGTCAATTCCTGCGACCGGCACAACGTGCTGATCTTGCCGAGCGAATGTTCGAACACCTGCTCGCAATACGCTTGCGGATAACCGCCGACGCCGTCGCGCACGATCACCACGTGATAACCGCGATTGACCGCCTCGATGGCGGTGCCGAACACGCCCAGGTTCACCGACACGCCGGTGACGATGACGGTGCGGATATTCAGGCTGCGCAGCAGCGAATCCAGCCCGGTATCGGTGAACGGCGACATGCCGTGCAGGCGCGGCAGCTCGAAATCGGTCGGCTCGCGCAGCGCCGGCACCACCGCCGCGGCGTCGCCGCCGGCGGGCAGGTAATCGGGAATTTCCAGCAGCCGGTTCACCAGCGGCACGTTGCGATAACTGCCGGCGCGATCGGCGCGAAAACCGGCGGTCAGATGGATGACCGGCAGACCGGCATCGCGCGCGGCACGGAACAGATCGGCGCAGCGCGCGATCAGGCCGGTTTCGCGCACGCAGTCGGCCAACCCGGAAATCGCGGCCAGGTCGCCGACCACGCCGCGCTGCATTTCCATGCACAATACGGCGCTGTTGTTGTCATCGAAGATTGCGCTGTCCGCCATGATGGTCTCCTTGGAAAAATTTCAGCCGGCGCCGGTTTCGATGCCGTTGAGAATCAGGTCGATCTGGGTCTTGATCACGTCGTCGCGCGCGTAGTGGCTGTTGCGCCGGTACCAGAGCGCGGTGGAAAGAATGAACGACAGCACCAGGCGCAGCGCCAGATTGAGATTCAGATCGGCGCGGAACACGCCGCGGCGCACGCCGTCCTGCAACACGCCGTACCAGATGCGGTTCACATCCTGCAACGCTTCCTCCACATAACCGAAACGCGCGCTGGTGCTGAAGAATTTGCGTTCGTGGCTGATGATCGACATGGCGCTGGAATGATCGAGCGATTCCTCCAGCGCCTCCACGATCAGTGCGCGCAGCGCGGCGCGCGCATCGCTGTGTCCGGCGACGATGGCCTCGTAGCTCGGCGCCAGCTGGGCGACGAAACCGGACAGCAATTCATCGAGAATATCTTCCTTGGCGGCGAAATGGTGGTAGAGGCTGCCGGGCAGGATGCCGGCGGCGTCGCCGATATCGCGCATGGTGGTGGCCTCGAAACCTTTTTCGGCGAACAGACGCGTGGCGATGACCAGGATTTCATCGCGGCGCGAACCGGCGCCGCCTTTGGCTTCGCTGGGATGGGCCGGGGTTTTGGTTTTGCGTGGCACAGCGCTGACTCCGAAACAGACTACGAGGAAACCGCCGCCGCGATATCGCGGCCGAACCAATCGACATTGTCGAGGTATTCACTGCGATCGCGGCAGGGCAGGGCGATCGACAGCCAGGTGACGCCGGCGTCGGCGAGCTGGCCGATCTGGTCGATCAGTGCGTCGCGCTGCGGGCGTTGTGTATTGTGCATGCCGGCGCCGAACGGAACCATACAGATATCGAAGGGCGTGGTGCGGCCGGCGGCCTCGGCCAGTTCGCGGGCGTGGCGGATTTTCAGCCGCAGCGCCGCCGGCGAGGTGATTTCGGCGGTGCGCACCCGCGCCTTGGCGCCGGCCGGCACCGGAAACGGCAGCCAGCCGTCGCCGTGTCGCACCGCGCGTTGGATGGCGCCGTCGCTGTTGCCGCCGATCCAGATCGGTGGATGCGGCCGCTGCACCGGCCTGGGCAGCGCGGTGTTGCCGGGCGCGTTGAAATCGCGGCCGCTGAATTGCACCGATTCGCCGCGCCAGGCCAGTTTCATCGCGGCGATGGCCTGCTCCATGGCGGCGCCGCGGCCGTCGAGGCGCGCGCCCAAGGCGGAGAATTCCTCTTCCAGATAACCGGCGCCGACACCGAGGATCAAACGCCCGCCGGACAGCACATCCAGGCTGGCCGCCATCTTGGCGGTGATGAACGGATTGCGGTAGGCCAGCACCACGATATTGGTGTGCAGCTTCAGCGTGCGGGTCGCCGCCGCCGCGAACGACAACGCCACGAACGGGTCCAGGGTGTGATGCCCGCCGCTGCGCAGCCAGCTGTCGGCGGGCATCGGGTGATCGGTGACGTAACAGGCATCGATGCCGGCCCGCTCTAACGCCTGCACCATGTCGCGCAGCGCCGCGAAGCTGAGGAACTCGTCCGCCTGCGCCACGCGCTCCAGCGGCAGATGAAAGGAATAGCGCATGACATCGCTCCCTGTGGTTGTCGTTGCGATCAAAGACTCAGCCCGGCGACACCACCACACCCGGCAGCTCGCCGGTCAGCTGGCCGTCCAGCACGATCGGCACGCCGTTGACGATGGTGGCGAGCACGCCCTGGCCCCACGCCTTGAAGCGGCCGATGCCGCCCGGCAGGTCGCGGGTCAATTCCTTTTTCCACGGGCCGATGCGCTGCGGATCGAAAATCATCATGTCGGCGTGGCCGCCCACCTTGAGCACGCCGCGATCGTGCAGGCCGATCAACGCCGCCGGAATCTGCGTGATCTGGCGAATGCCTTCCTCCAGCGACCACTCGCCGCGGTCGAGCACCCAGGAGCGCAGGAAATACGAACTCCAGTCGGCGCCGTCGTCCCGCGCCAGATGCGCGCCGCCGTCGGAAACGCCGATGATCATGCGCGGATCGTGCTGCGCGGTGCGCACCGCGTCGGTCCACTCCGGCGTCTCGGTGCGCCAGCGGAATTCGGTGGTGAAATTTTCCGCCAGCGCCAGATCGAGCATCACATCGGCGGGTGCGCGGCCCTGTTCCCGGGCGATGTCCTCGATCGAACGACCCTGCAATGGCGCGTGTTCCTCCAGCGTCACCAGATCGACGTACACCACCTCCCAACGCGGCGGCGGCACGGTGGTGCCCTTGGCCGGGTCGCGGTTGTAGTTCTCCACCGCGTTGCGCAGTTCAGCGCGCGCGGCCGGATCGCGCAGCAGCGCCGCGCGTTGCTCCGGCGGCAGCTTGAACAGGCGATCCCACGACGGCACCGCGGGGTACAGCATGTTTTCCGGGCCGACGGTGATCAGGCGATCGAAGGGGCGCGCGATCAACATCGAAAACACCGGCGCGCCCTCGGCGGTGGCGCGGTCGAGAAATTGCTGCGACGCCTCCCAGGTGGCGGTGGGCGCGTCCACCTTGTTGCGCCCGCCCAGGCCCTGGATGATCACCGGCAGGCCGCTGCGCCGGCCGATCTCGATCAGGTATTCCTTGTCTTCATCGTTGAGGCCGCCGATCGAACTCTCCGGCAGAAAACCGATCGAGCCGGCGCCGTGTCGGCCGAGTTCCTCGGCCAGCGCCAGCAATTCGCGTTTATCGGCCAGCCGCGAGGGAATCGGGCGATCGTGAATATCCAGGTGGGTGGGTGCGGCGGAGGAGGACAAACCGGCCGCGCCCGCGGCCATGGCCTCGCGCAGCAGCGCGCGCATGGCCTCGACCTCGCTGTTGCTGGCAGTGCGGGTGATGGCGTCGTCGCCCATCACCCAGCGGCGGATGTTGGAGTGGCCGATATAACAGGCGAAATTCACGCCCAGTTTGCCTTCGCGGCTGCGCAGGAATTCCGGAAAGGTTTCGAACGCGTCCCACTGCACGCCGGCCAGCGCCATCGGGTGCATATCCTCGACGCGGGCAAAAATGCCGGAGAGGAATTCGCGATCAGCGGCCTTGCAGGGCGCCACCGAAAAACCGCAGTTGCCCGCCACCACCGTGGTCACGCCGTGAAAACACGACACCGTGGCGTAGGGATCGAAGGTGATCTGCGGATCGTAGTGGGTGTGGATGTCGACGATGCCGGGCGCGACGATGCGGCCGGCCGCATCGATTTCGCGTTGCGCGCGCACGCCGTCCAGGCGGCCCAGCTTGGCGACCTTGCCATCCTTCACGCCGACATCGACGCGCCGCCGCGGCAGTCCGCTGCCGTCGATCACGTAACCGTTGCGCACGATCAGATCGTATTCGTGGGACGTATTGCTCATAACAGTCTCCGGCTTGAGGGCAGGTTGCTGGCCTGTCCGAGGGTGGATGGCTGGCGATTCTACACAGCGCACAGTTCGTACCAAATTGTGATTTGGTATCAAATCCGGCCAGAGCGACTGGCCAGTGTCGCAGCGGCGCCGGGTTTTTTTCCCATTATTCGCCGAAATACAAGTATTTAATCTTGTTTTTATCCGCGATTTCGGGCGCTCGCCAGGCGCTTGATCGACGCCGGTGCTTTGCGCTAGCCTGAAACCAAATGATAGTTTGGTTTTAACAATAACACAGGCAGCCGTCAGGCGAGGAGCACAATCCATGATTTCCATACAGAAGGTGACGGGGGCGCTGGGCGCCGAGGTGGAGGGGATCGACCTGAGCGCGCCGCTCGATGCGGACACGGTGCAGGCGATCCGGCGGGCGCTGGATGACAACTTGGTGTTGTTTTTCCACGGCCAGAAAAAACTGAGCATCGACGAACATGTGCGGCTGGGGCAGTACTTCGGCGAAATCGACCTGCCGCTGTTTCGCACCGCGTCGTCGACGCGGCCGGAAATCCTGGTGCTGGACCAGACCGCGCCGAAGGGGCAGGGCGCGGACAATTTCCATTCCGACAACACCTTTCGCGCGGCGCCCACCATGGGTTCCATTTTGCAGGCGCACCAATTGCCGAGCGCCGGCGGCGACACCTGCTGGGCCAACATGCATGCCGCCTTCGAAGCGCTGTCGGCGCCGATGCAGCGTTTTCTGGAAGGGCTGACGGCGGTGCATTCGCTGAGCAAGATGACCGAGCGCACCAGCCGCGCCGGCGCCACCTTCCGCGAGGATTTCGACAAATGGCCGCCGCGCTCGCATCCGGTGGTGGCGATCCACCCGCGCACCGGACGCAAGCTGCTCTACGTGAACAAGAACTGGACTTCGCACATCGAGGACGTGAGCCCGGCGGAAAACGACATGCTGATGAACCTGCTGCTCAATCACGTCAAGGCGCCGGAATTCCAGGTGCGGCTGCGCTGGCGCGAGGGCACCGTCGCCTTCTGGGACAACCTCGCCACCAACCACTACGCGGTGGCGGACTACAGCGAACGCCGGGTGATGCAGCGTGTCGCCATCAAGGGCACGAAAATCGCCGGGACCATGCCCAGCAAAAACGATCTGCCCGGCGCGACCGACAACAACGCGGCCGCCGGCGCCGCGATGGCCGGATAAGGAGAGTGGACATGGGACAGGCGCGCATCACGCATCTCGATCAACTCAAATGGCAGGAAGTCCGCCGCCAGCAGCACGGCGAGCGCATCGTTTCCGTGCGGGAAAAATGGCCGGAATTCTCGCCGAAATACCTCACCGTTTACGCCCAGTGGGACCCGGGCATGATCGTGCAGGCGCACGGCCACAACAGCGATCACGTGTTGTTCGTGATCGAGGGCGACATGAGCTGCGGCGACGTACATTGCCCGGCCGGCACCCATATCGCGCTAGACCAGGGCGACACCTTCGGCCCCTTCATCGCCGGCCCCAACGGCGTGGTGTTGTTCGAAATCATGATGGGCGACCCGCGCTCCTTCCCCGCCGATCTCGACGGCATGGACCAGCTGCTGCGCGAGCGCGGCGCGAAACAACTGCCGAATCCGCCGATCGATATGCCGCAGTGGCTGAAGGATACCCGCACCCCGCCGAGGGAGTGATCGCGCGTATGCAACAACGGGCTGGAGCGGCGCCGTCGAATAACGATAACGAGGAGGTGTGATGATGGAAAACTATCCCCTGCAATGCGGCGGCGTCGACGATTACCCGGTGCGGGTCGGCAGCATGTTGTTCACGCTGGTCGATCCGCATCCGGGTTTCGAGCGCGCCTACAACCGTTGGTACGAGCGCGATCATTACTATGCGGGCTGCATGACCGGCCCGCACCTGTACGCCGGCAGCCGCTGGGTGGCGACGCGCGAATTGAAGAACCAGCGTTGGCCGACGAGCGCTTCGAACATCGCCGAACCCTTTGATGCGGGCTCCTATGCGGCGATTTATTTCGTCGAACGCGGTCATCACGACGATTTCCTGGCCTGGGCGCGGCCGCGGGTGAATGCGCTGTACGCGCAGGGGCGCGGTTTTTCCGAGCGCAGCCATGTGCATACGGTGATGTTCGATTTTCTCGGCGCGCATTACCGCGATACCGACCCGGTGCCGGTGGATCTGGCGCTGGAGCATCGCTACGACGGTATTTTCTGTGTGTGGTTCGATGCGCTGGAGGGTGATGCGGCCGCGCTGTATTCGCGTTTGCGCGAGCGTTTTCTGCCGGCATTGTTACAGGGTTCCGGTATTGAAATCGCCAGTGCCTGGACGCCGTCGGCGGGTGAGAATGATGAGAAAAATGTGCCGATGGCGCTCGGCAGTCGCGCCGGTGGGCCGGAGCGGTTGTTGCAGGTGTTGTTTGTGGCTGGGGATGTGCGGGCGCAGGTGGAGCGGGTGCGGGTTTATACCGAGGGTGTCGAGCGCGAAGGGTTGGCGGCTGTGCGGTTGGTTGCGCCGTTTGTGCGGACTGTGGTGGGGACGGATCGGTATGTGGATGAGCTTTGGTGAGTCTCGCATTTTATATAGAGATATTTTTTACTGGCGTGCGGATAGCTGATGCAGGTTTCGCCTGCTGGCGAGTTACCTTTCTTTGTCTTGCAACAAAGAAAGGTAACCCAAAGAAAATGCACCCCAGGGTCGCAGGTCATCGCGCTATGCGCGATGACTGCCCGGATGAAATGGCGATTTTGCGGGTCGGCACGATGGCGCATCCCTGCGCCAACGTGCCTCAGCCGGCCATCCATGGCCGGCTGACCACACAAAATCGCCATTTCATCCGGCTGCTCTCATGGGGCCCCAAAGGTCAAAAGCTAAACAGCAACAGCAAC
>Ga0164243_10010965_pt1 | contig 12971 bp, 3 predicted proteins | sample OricompcompostOP_FD_108781 | JGI IMG/M metagenome (GOLD analysis project Ga0164243, IMG submission 108781) | Organic Plus compost microbial communities from Emeryville, California, USA - Original compost - Organic plus compost (OP) | ecosystem: Engineered > Solid waste > Mixed feedstock >... | reverse complement strand
TATTTAACTTAGGTTTTTATTTTTATACTTTTTACTAGATAATTAGTAATGGTATAGTTGTAGAGATCTGGTTGTATACTGGGCTTCTCTACTTATATTTATTAGAGTATAGGAATCCTGGCCCTAGTAATATTAATAGGTTGAGGGTATTTATAAAGGGAAGTATTATAAGTAACTTTAAAGGGATAGTGCTTATAATCTACTACTTTATTTATAATAAAGCTATTTTCCTAAATATAGGTATAGTAGTAGTAGTATTCCTCTTTATTAGATATCTAGGTAAAGTATTTATTTTAAAATATTTTGTAGTTGTGAAGGGGATAATAGTGTTGAAACTCTGAGTCTAGTATATGGTAGAGCTTCTTTCTACTTCTAAAAAGTAGATATAGCTCCTGGAGCTCTTGAAGTTAGGATAGAGGAGTTTAATTATCTTCTATATCTTTAGAGTATAGAATATCTTAAATGCTAGGAAGTTTAGTATTAGGTAGAATAACTTTCTTTAGTTATCTTAGTGATATTTTTTGTAGTTGTATAAGCTAGGACTTATATGTAAGACTTGTAATATAGAAGATATCTTAATTAAAGTTGATATATATGTACTTCCTATCTTTTGTAAAGATCTTATTAGGGTTATATTTATGGTAATGTTTATAACTTGCTTGATAGATAAGTGGTGTGTTTTCTAGCTTAGATTTAGCTTTAATAAGAGCCCCTGATTAGAAATAGAGTTTAATAACTTTAGGAGTAGTAGCTATGAGTTCCTAGATCTTATTATTAAGTTTTTGTGGGAGATGAGTAAATAAAGTAAAATAAGGCCTTATTATATTAAGTAATTTAGAATAATACTTAGGTATAATAAGGAAGGTAGAGAGAAAATTAAAGAAGCTGAAGGTTAGGGGCCTTCTATTTATATTACTTTTGTTAATTAAAATGATATTTCTAAATTTAAATATTAGAATTTAATTTTAAAAACTAAAATCTAAAAAATGTAAATTTTAAAACTAATTTAAAACTTAGAACTAGAGGCTATAATATTTTAAAGAGTAAAATAAGGTATCTCTATATAGTTAAGACCTGCTAAATGCGAGAAGAAAAGGCTGTAGCTATTATAATTAGTAATGATATATGGGGGTAAATAAAGTCTTAATAGAAGGTTAGGACCAGAGCTAGGGAGCTAAGAGATTCTGGCCTAGCTTATATCCTTTATTTATGAAATTAACTATATTTGGGGAAGATATATAGGCCGCAATAGTAGTATACTACTATTGTAGCCTGTGTATCTTATTGCTTTAATAATTGTAATTATAGGTTATTTGAAATAAAGGAGTAGGAGAATATTATAATCTTAATACTGGACTATATTTAAGGTTTATAGAGTTAGGGTTATGGGTGCTTTTTTAATGTAAGATAGTTAAGTAGTAACTTTATAGTATGTAGTGGGTAGTGTATATATAAGTATAGGGTGTAAGTGTTACCTAAATTGACTATTAAAGAGTTTAAAAGAACTACTAGATATAAGGGATATATTTGTAGTTTATATAGACTTTTATATTTTTCTATATATGATTGCTAGTATAGGGCCAGGATTACTAAGTGGGATTATACTGGTTATTAGGTAATTACTATTATCTATTATTTTAGTGGGCTTATGCTTTCTCTAGTAGCTGCCTTTAGCTATTTTGTGTTTAGTATATATTATTGCTTTTAAGTTTATATAAAGGGATAGAAGAATCTAGGTAGAGAGGGAGAGGGCTTTTGAATAGGATATATAAGGTTAACTTGAGAATTATGCTATTTGAATTAACTTAGAGGATAGATTAGAAAGTAGTAATAAGTAGTAGAAATAAGTAGCTGTGTTTAAGTAATATAAACTAATAGGATAATTGGAGCTTAATAGAGGTGATTAGTAGTAATAATTATTGATAGTTATAAGATAAGAATTTTTAATTACTTAGGAAAGGGTATAGGAAGAATGTCTATATAAACTATAGTCTTTACTATATATATCTAGTTACTTTAGTAAGTAATACTTATATTCTATACTTATATGTGTACTACTAACCCTTATACCCTGTATACTAATTGACTGCTTTGCTTAGCTACTGAAATAGGTACTTATGGCTTTTACTTTATAGAACTTAAGCTAAATTATATATTAAGATTGTAAAAGGTATTAAGGTATTATATTTAAAGTAATATTTTTAATTATTAAATATAGGTATTTAGATCTTATTTTATTTTAGATCTTATTACTTTACCTAAGCTTAGATATATTTTTATTTATATATAAACTATTTAGCTTTGTTATAGATTTTTAATTAAAAGTACTATTATATAGTAATTGACTTTTAAAGGTGTTCTGTTTATGATATTATTTTTAATATATGCTTATTTATTTTAGATAAGTTAGATTGGGTATTTAATATTATCTAAATAGACCTCTACTTTAAAAAATGAGAAGAGGTTTTAGAAACTTTCTACTAAGGAAAATTTATATTTCTTAGTTTCCTTATTTTTCTAGTAACTTATATATTTAATCTATTAAAGATTTTAATTAGTATTATCTTTAAAAGTAATAGTGACTTTAAGTATTTATATAGAGATTGCCTTTTATTTAAGTAACTTAGTAATAATTTTTTAGTTAAGGTAGGGAGAGTATGGATTCCCTTTACTAATGGGATGTAGAGCTTTATTAATAGTTAGTAGTTTATTAAGTATATTTAATTACTTATTTTAAGTTTAGTTATTAATAACTATATTAATTAAGTTTAGAGATAGGTTATTAGAGAGAGGTAGGGAACTAAGTATAGGGCTGGTGTTAGTAACTGATGCTAGTATTTAGCTATTAATATATAATATAAGTAGATCTTTGTTTTTATATGTCTTTATTAGTTTAAGTTTATAGAGGATATTGATATTTTTATTAAATTTCTGGCCTAAGAGCTAGTTAAATTTAGATTTAGAGGTATCTGTTTAATCTTAGACTACTATTGAGCTTTTAGTAGTAAATTGTAGTAGGTAGAGATAGGTATCTTTATTGTTTATTAAGAAGTTATAGTTTTCCTTTAATAGTAGGGGCTATTTATAAGAATTAGTTATTATTATAAGTAATAGGATTAAGAATAAAGTAGTAGGTAGAAGTTAAGAGGGAGGAAAAAGGAGAGGGAGTAGAAAGGGCTTTTTACTAAGGTAGGAGGAGGCCTTTATAGATAAGTACTTCTATTATAGGTGGCTAGGTTGAAAGCTTCTCCTCTTTAGATAAAAGGACTGAGGATATATATATTTATTTAACTTATAAGTAGTGGAAGTTATATTTTTATTAATATATAAGCTATAATAAGTTAAAAATAAGTTTAGTATCTTAGATATTTATAAGATTGTAGTAGGTGATATATTAGTTAACTAGTAATGCTTTACATTTAATTTTAGAATTGGAAGATATAGTATTGCTTGCTATAAGATAGTCCTAGCTAATATTATCTCCTATAGAGATAGATACTTTTTTAATTAGTATTAATAAGTTTTTAAGTATTAGGAGTGGAATTGTAGTCTTATTACTGATGCTAATATTTTACTAGGTTGGCTATCTTCTATCTAATATAATACTTAGAGCTAACTAGGTTAAGTTGCTGTTTAGCTTTATGCTTATAAAGGTTTTGTTATTTTACTAGAGTATAGGTACTTTAATTAGGGAGAATCTTAGCTGGAGTTTAAAGTATATAGGCTTATATACTTTATATTTTATATAGTAAAAGATTTTTGGAGAGGAGAAAAATAAGAGGTATAAGGAGAGTAAAAGGGAATTAAGCTTTACTTAGAGATTAGAGGGTAGGGAAGAGAAGAAGAGTATAAAGGGATATATCTAAGCTTAAGATATTTTATTATATTATACTTATTAAATATAGAATATTTATAGAGTAGGGAATAAAGAGGAGAAGGAAAAGTTATCTTAGTCTAGATAGGGGAGGAGAGGGGGCTAGGGGAAGAAGTAGGGAGGGTGAAGATAGGAGAGAGAGTAGGTTGCTAAGTAGAAAGAAGGGGTTTTAGGGAGGTTGAGAGAATTAGGGAGGATAAGGGGAGGAGAAAGAGAGGTATATGGTAGTGTGGAAGGTATGACTTCCTAATTATCTTAAGCTTTAGCTATTTGATAAGCTTTAAATAATTTGAGGAAGGTTATATATTAAACTTTAAGTATATTATATAATGATGAAAGTAGATTTATTGTGAAGTATTTTATTATAAGAATTAACTAAGATTGTTTTCTAACTAGTATAAGGAGTAAGCTAAGATATCTTTTCTTAACTAGTCTAGATTTTTTAAAATAGGAGCTATATCTAACTAAGGTAAAGGAAAGGTTTAGGATATTAACTTTTTATATTAGACTAAGTACTATTTAATTGATTAGTGTATATAGGAGAATAGGTGTTGTAGGATAATATTTATAGAGATTGCTTATGCTCTGTACTTGCTTAATAGGATACTAGCTATAAAGGACTGGTTGGATTAAGATAAAGTAAATGTAGGATATTATTATTTTCTCTTTTTACTATTAAATTTAATTTAATAACCTATCTTATATAGAAGAAATTAGATTTACTATTTTAAAAGGAAAGGAAAAGAGGTAATTATTATATTTTCTTTTAAGAGGAAATAAGATAATAGCTATAATCTTAGTTTATAGGGTAATTGTAGACTTATTAGCTTAATAATAATAGATAAGAAAATAAGATAATTTAAGATAAAAGTATCTAATTGAATTTAGTAAAATATGTAAGGAAGAGGTAGCTTTAGGCTTGCTTAATAGTATACTTTTTAATACCTATAGTGAAAGAAGATAATTATATAAGATTTCCTTAATTGCTCTGTGAGCTGAAGAGATATTAGGGTGTTAGGGAAAATATATTTAGCTAATTATAATATTAGTATTTGATTATATCTATATATTCTCCTTAGTTAAGAAAGGCTCTAATAAGTTTATTATTTTAATAACTTAGTATATATCTTATATTAAGGCTTAAAACTTGTTATAATGCTTTTTAAAATCTTCTAGCTTTCCTTTCTATTTTAATTTTTAGTCCTATTCTATAAACTGTTTAGTAATAATAATATATTCCTTTATATTATAACTTATATTAGTATTTATAGTATTTATATTTATTTAAAAGTAATTAGTTTTTGCTAGTACTTTAGTAGAAGTAGGAGTAATAGATATAATAATAGTACTCTAAGACCTAGTTAACTATGTCTAATATATTGGCCCAGACTATTACTAGTTTGTAGATAACTTGCTTCTACTATTATTGTTATTTTTTATCTGTTTTATTGCTGTGTTCTTGAAATTAGGTGATGGAGTAGGTGGAGGAGTAGTTATAATAGACTCCTGAAAGTAGATTACCTTTTCTTTGTCCTAGTTAGTAATAGTCTTAGGATGAGAATGCTTAATAGGGCTTTTAGTAGTATTGTTAGGTATTAGTATTTATAGAATAGCTTTAGGTTAATTAAGGGTATATAAAATTATAGAATAATTAAGGAAATTAGCTATAAGAACCTAGTTCTAAAGGCTTATTAAGATATATATATATAAAGCTTAAAAATAATAGGAGTAGTTAAAATAGGTAGGAGTAGTAGTTAAGAGATAGAGAAATTTTAAGAGGAAAGTTAGTAGAAGAGAGGGAGGTAAGAACTAGCTTCCTTTTATAAATTAGTATAATTATTCTTCCCTTATAGTAATTTCTACTAGGCTATACTTTTTTATAATTAGCTATTATCTAATCCCCCTAACTATATAAGACTAAAATCGATATTGTATTTGTATATAGCTAACTTAGTACTTTAAATATATAATTAGATTTAATAATATTTTTAAGTTAAACTATTTTCCTTATTATTCCCTAAAATACTTAAAATAAAAGTCTATAAAAATTTATATTATAGGTAAGCTAGCTTACTAATAGAACTTAAGCTCCTCTTCTATTTTATAGACTTTTATTACTTAAAGATCTTTTTAAACTAGAATACTTTCTAGTTTCTTTAGTAAAGATATATAGGATTTTATTAATTACTATATCCTAAGTGCTCTTAGAAGCTATTATAATTATATTATACTATTGGACCTTTTTAATACTAAGCTACTTCTACTTATATACCTTTAGATAAGAGTAAATTATATACTATAAACTATAGTATAGAGGAATAAAGGGTGTACTTACCTTAGGAGGCCTAGTACTAAAAATTATTAACTACTTTAAAAGTAGGCTTAGTTAAATATATCTTATATAGCTCTATAAGAGCTAAAACTTAAGTAGAGTTAATAAAGCTTAAGTAAAGAAATTATAGATATTTAAATATAACTAGGCCCTTATAAGCTATAATCTAAGAATCCTACTATCTTTACTCCTTTATTAATAGTTAGCTTAAACTTAGAGGAGGGTGCTATTAAATAAAGTCCAGGCTATGGTCTTAGCCTCTTATATAATAAGTATAAGATGCTGTTAGTTATAAGGTAGTATATAATATCTCTTGGATAGGCTATATAAGCTATTATTATAAAGAGTATAGGATATTGTATTAAGGAATATCTAGAATATAGTTTTAGGAATATCTGGAATGGTGTTGCTAGATAGGTAAATTTATTATTAATAGGAAGAGGCTACTAATAAGGTATATTTAAGAATGTAATATTTACTATAATATATTAAGATAATTATACTATGAGGTAACTTTTAATATACTCTATAGCTATAGGATCTGCTCTCTGAGGTAAGTAGTTTCTCTCTTAGTACTTTATACTCTATTCTACTTTCTAACTTTGGATATACTAATGATTATAGGACTTTTGGCCTAAGGACCCCTCCCTATCTCTAACTATCTTTTGCTTTTTGGTAGCTTTTCTTAATTTACTTAGAGAAGGAATAATAGAGGATTATAAGCTTATTAAGAGTAGAAGTTATTAGTTATAAATCTAATATTTAATTAATTCCCCTCTTTTTTTTTTCCTCTCCTTACTTATACCTGATTAATTAGAAACTTTTATATTAGAATAATTAGACTAAAAGTAAGTATAGAAGGATTATATAGTTATATATAGATATTATAGAGTAAGAGTTAATTAAGTTAAATAGATTAAGGATGTATATAGGAGGTAGTTAGGAATAGTTCTCTGAAGTAAATTAAGCTAAGATGAATAGGTTACTAATAGGCTATAGTTATAGATCCTACTACCTTTTACTTTTAATATAGCTACCTATAGAGGTAGAAAGTATATATTATACTATATAACTTTAGATATACTCTCCCCTATCTAATTAGGCTTATAAAAGAGGGAAATAAAATATTAATATATATTATTATTATCAAGACAGGATAGGACTAAAAGGGCTGAAAGAGGTGGGTGAGAGTGTCTAATTGATATAACTTAACCCTGGGAGAATTAGTTAGCTAAATTGATAAATTTTTAAAGTATAAGGTAGACTTAGCCCTTATAAAGCTTTAGATAGTGTAATAGAAGAACTTCTATATAATTACCTAAGGTTGATAATATATAAATTTTTAATTAGAGATTTAGGTAGGGATTTTCCTAAGTACTTAAAAAAGTTAGTATAACTGAAATCTGAGCTTAGACTATAACTAATAGACTTATATTATAATAATCCCTTTAAGATATATCTACTAACTCTTCTACCTTCCTTTATTTTCTAGCCTCCTTACTGTTTCTTTTATATACTATTATTTAACTATTATTATTTTTCTACTAAGTATATCTTCTTATAAAATTCCTTCTTATATATTTTACTTTTAAGTTAGTATATTTAGTTATAATATCTTAGTACTCTTACTAGCTAGAAATCTTTACTTCTTATTATCTTATACTATATATATTAGCTTACTGCCTTCTGGACAAGTATGAAACCTAACCTAATTAGAGATAGTAAATATTAAAGTAATATTATAGATGAGGTCTTATATTTCCCTATACTATGTAATCTATAGATTCTAAGGAATAATATAAATTTTAGAGATAAGTTTCTTTAGACTTTTTAATTTCCTTTTTTTTTCTTTTAACTTCTTATTTTTCTCTTTACTTTTCTCTACTATAAGCCTCTCTAATAGTTTTAATAGTTTATTTTTCTAGTTCTAGTATCTACATTCCTCTAAGAGATTTCAGTTTAGTAATGACCCCTCAAACTCTAATATTGGACTAATGCTCTTCTATTAGTAGTCTAGGGTCTTTATATAATAACCTTATATAGATTTCTAATAATAAAGATATAAACTAGATTTTATCCTATAATAAATATCTTAGATATATAGTAAAAAGGAAGAAGCTATTATTACCTTTATTACTTAATTTATATTAAAAGTATATAAAGAATGATAGTAAAATAGCTTACATTTATATTTTTACTATCGAGGAATATATATTAATATAGCTAATAATTAAAACTAGAGAGTAGATTTCTTAAAGACTTTATAGGTTCTAAGATTTTAGATAGCCTATCTATTAGAAGACAATATTAAATATAAACTTCCTTACCTATACTTAATTTAAGGTATAATAATAACTTTAAATACTTAACTAGCCCTAAAAGTACTGAGAAATCTAATATTTAGTATCCTTAATACTAGAAACTTATTAATATAGATCTCCTTAGTAACTTCCTAAAGTTAAATAGAAAGTCTAGAAAGAATAATTAAATAAGATTATTCTATATTAGGGATAAAGCTTATACTATCTAGGAGGAAAAAGGCTATTTTAAGATTAACTAGTTATCCTTTAATATATAAATATTACTAGTTTATAGGTACTTTGAAGTAGTACTAAATAGTAAGCTATACTATTATAGGAACTTAGTTTGCTAGAAAATAAAGGCTGGGAAGAGGAAAAGCCTTATGACTGCCTCTAATTTACTAGGATACTATAGCTAGAGAGGGTTTAGAATTATACTGAAGAATATAATAGATTACTTTTTAGATCTTCTAAGGAAGAAGGTAGTGAGTAATAAGCTAGTATTTTATTTAGGACCTATATATTATATAGAGGTTGTACTAGTTCCTAAGCTAGTAGTAAAGCTAATAATAGAAGATATAGATATTGAGGAAGAGAAGGTGAGAAAGGTATTAAAGGAGAGTAGATGGATTGGGGACTTATTATATAAAGAGGTAGAGGATATAGTAGATGAAAATGTAGATAGTTATATTTTGTGCTAGAGTTAAATATATAAACTTCTGACCTTTTTTTTCTCTTACTATCTCTAGACTAATAACTTTTCTATTCCTTAAGTGCTTTATATATTAGCTAAGCAGACCTTATTATTATTATAGACTATAATAACTTCCCTAATAACTTCCCTATATATCTATAAAGATATCTTTTTAATATTTTAGTTAGTAAAGTAAAAACTTGTATAAATAGAGAAAGAGAAATTAGAATTTATTATTATTAACTTATACTCATAGCTTAGTATAATTTTCTAAGATATAAGAAGCTTTCTCTAATAATTTTATTCCTAGTAGTAACCTAAGGGGAATATAGCTATAGACTTCTTATGATCAGGCTCCTTAAGTATAGTTTTTAATACTTTATTAAAAATATAAACTTTTCTATTTCTAAATATTCCCTTAAAAAACTTTAAATTCTAGTTTTAATTAAGGCTAATATAGTATACTTTATCTCTTAGGAGATATAGGTCTACCTTTACTTTAGTTATATAGCTAAGTACTATATTTAATAATAATATTTTTCTATATTTCTTAAAGCTGACTTATATTTTATCTTTATCTAGGTTAAAAATTTAATATTTACTTTTATAATATACTATAATACTAATAAGGTAAGTAAGGTAAGATAGTAGTACTATATCTCCTTTATAGTACTTTCTCTATATACCTTTAGCTTATATATTAAGTTTATATTTTTTCTTATTTAACTTCTTTATAGTTCTATCTTTAGATAAAGAGAAAGCTAAAGTAGTATTAGTAGTTTTAGCTCTAGCCTGAGCTTGGTCTATACTGGCCTTAAGGCTATCCTAAGGCCTGGCTAAGGGTAGTGGAGATATTAACTTAGATCTCTCCTTATTAGTGATAGTTATGGGAGGGGGTTTCCTTATTATAGTATTTGGATAGTTAGAAGTCTCTATAGTAGCTGTATTCTTATAATTAGATGATAGGATGGATATAATAGGCTGCTGAAAGCTGACTGCTTTAGGAAAAGAATTCTTAATGGGATTGGAGTTGAGGTAGGCCTTGGGCTTAGTGGAGCCTTTAGTAGAGTTGTTAGATATTAGTGGAAAAGTATTAGTGCTGTGAGGGTGGGCTGGGAGTAAGGATATAGAAAAAATGATAGGGAAGGGAAGTGAAGAGGAAGGAGAAGGGAGAAGTAGAAATACTATCTATTTAAATAACCTAATAACTTTACCCTTTTAGAGCTAGTCTGGTGTAATTTTAATAAATTAATATAGTATTAAAATATATTATATATATATTTAATTTTAGTAGTATAGAAGTTAAAAGTTGAATATATATAGAAAATTGATTAATTAAAACTATTTTAATTAAAGAAGAGCTAGCTATGTTAAGGGTTTATCTATTAATAGGCTAATTTTAGTAGATAAATATATAGTAGACTTTGAATATTGATTTTATAATAAAAATTTTTATATAATTTATCTTTTCTAGATGTGAACTTTTAGATGTGATATATTAGATTAGTTATATTTTCCTGGCCTTTCCTTGATTTAACTTAATATAAAATAAAACTACCTCTATCTTATTTTTTCTTTTAATAAGTATAAGGAGGTAGAAGAGAGAAGAGAAGACTATTATAGCTAGAAATAATGCCTTGTAACCTACTAAGAGGTTTAATCTTATTATATTTTAATTATAGCCCAGGGTATGATAATGGCTAGTACTTTCCTTATAGCTATAAAGATATATAGTAGCTCTTCTGTTAACTAACTTCTACTAACCCTACTATTATGAGGACCCAACCTAGTAATATCTTAATATATACTTTAAACTCCTGTATTATAATATTTAGGGCTATAGAAAGAAGTAATTTATAGACTTATAGTATTAAGACTTATAATATTAAAAGAAGATGAGTTGATTTTCTTTTCTAGTTTTAACTGGAAACTATTTTATATTAGTTAAGGGAAATTGATGATTATATACTGTAGCTTCTATTGTTATTATTAGTGAGGGTAGTTATACTGCTTTTTAATTGAAGTGTTTAGGTTCTGGCTGAAAGAAATGGCTACCTAATATATACTAATATTAAAAAAGAGACTTCTGTAGCTTAGATAATTAAGTTTCTTTATCTATTTAGTACTCCCCTCCTACTTATCTTATATTATATCCTGTATAGTCTTTAGTATACCTAGTTGGCTTTCTATCTTTAATAGCCTAGAGTAAAGATATCAGCTTGTAAACCTGTATATTGATATTATATAGCCTGATACTAGTATCTAACTATCTTAATAAGTAAGCTTGTCTGCTTCTATTGTTTTATAATAGATTTTCTACTTTATATAGGCTAGTAATATTATATAGGTTTATAAAAGAAGTAGATAATAATATTTTTAACTTTGGCCTAGGAGGTAAGATAGTCTTATAATATGAGTTTGTACTTAATATTAGAACTTATATTTTAGTTTATTTCTAGAGGGCCTTACTTAGCTTCTTGGTCTTGGTTGCTGGTGTTAGTGTGGAGTATAAGATCTTTATAGCTTTTAAGTATTAGGAAGAAGCCTACTTACTTAAATCTATAGATCCTATTTCTACTATATATTATTAGGATATTGATAGTCTTTAAGGAGCCTATAAAGGTGTATGATGTTTATTTTTATTAAGGTAAATAGAATAAACTAGTTTATAGAAATATTAGTATTGTCTAAATATATAAGATAGCTACTATATAGTAGCTCTTAAAAGTTATAATAACTACTATATTAATATATAATGTAAGGACTATCTTTTAGCTTTTATTATAGAAAAGTTAAAGTAATAGAAGTGGAGATGATTTTAATATATTAGCTATAGTCCTTTATAAGTATTAAGAAGTTGTATATATATTAATATATACTATAATTAATAGATAGAATAGATAGGCTTTCCTATATATAGACTATTATTATAAAAGTAAACTAGTAGATAGAAGAGTGGAATGTAGGCTTATTAGTAGCTTTTAAAGTGGAAATACTTTATCTTTAAGTTAATATCTAAGTATCTTATATAAAGCTTAGAATATATTTACTTTATCTTTGTAGAAATCTTGCTTACTTTTAAGTGCTTTAACTTTAGCTTTTAGTTATTTAACTTCTTGTTCTAGTTCTTTAATATATTTAATTTAATTTTTAAATTATTATATAGCTCTTATATTCTGGCTTTGTTTTTTATTTACTTTTTTGGAGGCTGAATCTAGGTCTATTAGTAGTAGTATTAGCTGGAAATCTATAGTAGAGTAAATAAATAGTAAGTTTATTAAGACTTATATAGGTTTAATAACTAATAATCTCTAAACTTTAAGATAGTTAGTAATTAGGAGGATATAATAATATATTAATATCTGTGGCTGCTATTTACTTACTAAGGTCTAACTTTAGAAAAGAGTATATTATATTTATTATACTAATATAAGTTACCCTATTATATATTCTATATAGTATAATAATTGTATATAAGTTTATATATTTTCTATTAGGGGAAGTAGGGACTTTTATATTTAGTCTTTAATTTAGCTAGGGTTAGATTTAGAAATTAAATTTCTTTCTTATATTCTTACTAATAGATCCTATATATTATTATAAATATAAAGCTATATAAAAAGTCCTAACTATTAATTACTACTAATATGCTTACTTATACCTATAGATAAATCTAGTCTTATATAAGCTAGTATTAGCTCTAGCTTAGAGTATATTTATAGGCTATATCTATCTTTCTAAACTTTATAAAGGTATTAATTATAGTAATCT
>Ga0164243_10010964_pt1 | contig 12971 bp, 14 predicted proteins | sample OricompcompostOP_FD_108781 | JGI IMG/M metagenome (GOLD analysis project Ga0164243, IMG submission 108781) | Organic Plus compost microbial communities from Emeryville, California, USA - Original compost - Organic plus compost (OP) | ecosystem: Engineered > Solid waste > Mixed feedstock >... | reverse complement strand
CAGGCTCCGTTGGGGCTCGGCGTGCCGGCGGGCGTGTGCCGGCGACCGCCCAGCTCGCCGAGCCAGTGGTAGGCGATGTCGTCGGGGAGGCTCTCGGCGATGGCGGCGCCGTCCCACTGGGGGAAGGACCGCGACGACGGGAAGCGGCGCACGTCGACGAGGTCGGTGACGCCCTGGCCGCGCAGCATGTCCACGACGTCGGCGAAGGCGCGGTTGGAGTGCCCGATCGTCCACACCCGCATCGTGCTCAGACCGGATCGCTCGGGACAGACGGGCCCGACGAGAGGTCGATGGTCTCGCCACGTGCCACCGTCCGGACGATCGACGACAGGCCGGCGCCGTCCGCCCTCCGGAGGAAGGCGGAGAGAGGCGAGCGGAACACGCGGTAGTCGTCGTGGTGCACGGGCACGGCCTGGTGAGGCGCGCAGCGGCGGAGGAAGTCGACGCCCTGCCGGTCGTCCATCGTCACCGTGTGCAGCAGGACGCGGGTGCCGCCGAGGTGGACCACCGCGGTGTGGATGTCGGGGTGGCGCCGGGCGATCGCGGAGACGTGCTCACCGGTCAGCGTGTCGCCGCTGAGGTAGAGCCGGTGGCGCAGCCCGCCGTCGACCCGGTGCTCGAGCAGGGAGCCCATCACCGGCGGCAGGCGCCGGCCCATGAGCCCGCGCGCGTGGACCGCCGGCAGCGCCTCGACCGTCAGCGTGTCCGCGCCGCGTCGCAGCTCGTGACGCTCCCACGTCTCCAGGCCCTCCGCCCGGAAGCCCCAGCCGGCCAACCGGCGGGCGGCGTGCGGGGTGGTCAGCACGGGCGCCTCGCGCGACAGCCCCCGCCGGGCCACCCGGTCGAAGTGGTCGCCGTGGAGGTGGGAGAGCACCACCGCGTCGAGTGCGGGCAGCGCGTCGGGCTGCATCGCCGGCTCGGTCAGCCGGCGCGACCACAGCCCCTTGCCGAGATAGGCCCGCTGGCCCCGGTGCAGGAAGTTGGGATCGGTGAGCACCGTGAAGGGGCCGAGCCGCAACAGCGTGGTCGCCGTCCCGATGAACGTCAGCGTGCTCATCGCCGGGCGGTACCCGCGGCCTCGTCGCCGACTCGGTCCGTGGTCCTCAACCTAGCACTTGCTTGGGAAATGCGCCTATGATCCTCCGGCAGGCCGAGGGCTGGCGAAGAGACGGTGAAAGGGATGGCGTGGCGTACAGCATCGACATGACCGGTCAGGTGGTGCTCGTGACCGGGGGCGGTCGTGGCGTCGGCGACGGCATCGTGCAGGCGTATCTCGAGGCGGGGGCCGACGTCGAGATCTGCGGCCGCAGCACGCCCGCGGCCCTCCGCGAGGTGGACGGTCGCACGCCGCACTTCACCGCCGTCGACGTCCGCGAGGCCGACCAGGTCGCCGCGTGGGTCCAGGACGTCGCCGAGCGCCGCGGGCGCCTCGACGTCGTGGTCAACAACGCCGGGGGTGCGCCGTACGCCCGCTTCGACGCCGCCTCGCCGCGCTTCCACGCCAAGATCAACGACCTCAACTTCATGTCGGCGGTGTACGTCGCGCACGCGGCCCATCCGCACCTGCGCGCGGCGCGCGGCTCGATGGTCAACATCACCTCCATCTCCGCCCGGCGCCCCAGCCCCGGCACGGCGGTGTACGGCGCGGCGAAGGCCGCGCTGGAGAGCCTGACGACCAGCCTGGGGACCGAGTGGGCGCCCGACGTGCGGGTCAACGCCGTCAGCTGCGGTCTGGTCGCCACGCCCGGGTCGGCCGACCACTACGGCGACGCGGAGCAGTACGCACGCGTCGCCGCCACCATCCCCCGCGGCGTGTTCGCCACGCCGTTGGAGGTCGGCCAGGCCTGCGTCTTCCTGTCCTCGCCGCTGGCCAGTCACGTCACCGGAGCCGTCCTCAACGTCGACGGCGGCGGCGAGGTGCCCTCCTTCCTCCAGCACACGCCGAACGCCTGACCCGCCGTATCCCCTCCCCAGGAGCAGAACCGTGCCCGAAGCTGTCATCGTCTCCGCCGCCCGCTCGCCCATCGGCCGCGCCTACAAGGGCTCGCTGCGCGAGATGCGCCCCGACGACCTCGCCGCCCAGATCGTCGACGCGGCGCTGAGCGCGGTCCCCGAGCTGGACCGCAGCCAGGTCGAGGACCTGATGCTGGGCTGCGCGCAGCCCGCGGGGGAGCAGGGCTACAACATCGGCCGGATGGTCGCGCTGCGCCTGGGGCTCGACGGCGTGCCCGGCACCACCGTGCACCGCTACTGCGCCTCCTCCCTGCAGGCGACGCGGATGGCGCTGCACGCCATCCGCGCCGGCGAGGGCGACGTCTTCGTGGCGGCGGGCGTCGAGTGCGTCTCCCGCTTCGAGCGCGGCAAGGCCGACGGCATGCCCGACACGCGCAACCCGCGGTACGCCGCGGCCGCGGAGCGCGCCGCCGCCCGGGCCGCGGCGGGTGAGCCGTGGCGCGACCCGCGCGAGCTCGGCGAGCTGCCCGACGTCTACATCGCGATGGGCGAGACCGCCGAGAATGTCGCGTCGTACTGCGGCGTCTCCCGTGCCGCTCAGGACGAGTACGCCGTCCGCAGCCAGAACCTCGCGGAGGCCGCCGGCCACCGGGGCTTCTGGAAGACCGACATCACCCCAATCACGCTGGCCGACGGCACGGTCGTCGACACCGACGACGGACCGCGCGCCGGCGTGACGCTGGAGAAGGTGGCGTCGATGCAGCCGGTCTTCCGGCCCGACGGCACCGTCACCGCCGCCAACTGCTGCCCGCTCAACGACGGCGCCGCGGCGCTCGTCGTGATGAGCGACACCCGCGCCGCCCAGCTCGGCATCACGCCGCTGGCCCGCGTCGTCGCCACCGGCGTCTCCGCGCTCAGCCCCGAGATCATGGGTCTCGGTCCGGTCGAGGCCAGCCGGCAGGCGATCGCTCGTGCCGGTCTGGCGATCGGTGACATCGACCTGGTCGAGATGAACGAGGCTTTCGCCGCCCAGGTGCTGCCGTGCGTCGACCAGCTCGGCCTCGACCTGGACCGGGTCAACGTCAACGGCGGCGCCATCGCGCTCGGTCACCCCTTCGGCTCCACCGGCGCCCGGATGGCCACCACCCTCATCCACGGTCTCCAGGAGCGCGACGCCCAGTTCGGGCTCGAGACCATGTGCGCCGCGGGCGGCCAGGGCATGGCGATGGTGCTCGAGCGGCTCTCCTGAGGTCGACGCGGGAGGGCTGGCCGGTCGGGCGAGGTCGAGTAACACGCTGTCCACCTGACCACCCGGCGGTTGTCGGCACGGATCGGCCGCGACGCGCCGTGCAGCGCGCCGACGAGTGACCGGTAGTCGGGTGGACGGCGTATGACAGCGGGGCCGCCGTACGCGAGCAGCCGCCCGCGACGGCCGCGGGAGGACCGAGGCGGGGTCGGGAACGCCCGTGCCGCCGTACGGCGGCGAGGGGTGCTACTTGTTCGCCTTGCGCGCGCGACTGGCCATCTTCGCCCGCTCGTTGGCGTCGAGCACGACCTTGCGGATCCGGACGGTCTCGGGCGTGATCTCCACGCACTCGTCCTCGCGGCAGAACTCCAGGCACTGCTCCAGCGACAGCTTCTTCGGCGGGATGAGCTTCTCGAAGTTGTCGGAGGTGGCGGAGCGGATGTTGGTCTGCTGCTTCTCCTTGGTGATGTTGACGTCCATGTCGTCGGCGCGGGAGTTCTCGCCGACGATCATGCCCTCGTAGACCTCGGTGCCGGGCTCGACGAAGAGCACGCCGCGCTCCTGCAGCGAGGTCATGGCGTACGCCGTGGCGGCGCCGGCGCGGTCGGCGACGAGCGAGCCGGACTGGCGGGAGCGGATCTCGCCGGCCCACGGGAAGTAGCCCTCGGAGATCGAGTGGGCGATGCCCGTGCCCCGGGTCTCGGTGAGGAAGTCGGTGCGGAAGCCGATCAGACCCCGGGCGGGCACGATGAACTCCATCCGCACCCAGCCGGTGCCGTGGTTGGTCATCCCCTCCATCCGGCCCTTGCGGTTGGCGAGGAGCTCGGTGATCGTGCCGAGGAACTCCTCGGGCGCGTCGATGGTGAGCCGCTCGAAGGGCTCGTGCAGCTTGCCGTCGATCTCGCGGGTGACCACCTGCGGCTTGCCGACCGTGAGCTCGTAGCCCTCGCGGCGCATCTGCTCGACGAGGATGGCCAGCGCGAGCTCGCCGCGGCCCTGGACCTCCCAGGCGTCGGGACGCTCGGTGGGCAGGACGCGAAGCGAGACGTTGCCGATCAGCTCGGAGTCGAGGCGGTCCTTCACCAGGCGGGCGGTGACCTTGTGGCCCTTGCCGCCCTTGCCGACCAGCGGCGAGGTGTTGGTGCCGATGGTCATCGAGATCGCCGGCTCGTCGACGTGGATGAGCGGCAGCGCCACCGGGTGCTCCGGGTCGGCGAGGGTCTCGCCGATCGTGATGTCGGGGATGCCGGCGACGGCGACGATGTCACCGGGGCCGGCGGACTCGCCCGGCTTGCGCTCGAGGCCCTCGGTGATCAGCAGCTCGGTGACCTTGACGTTCTTGGCGACGCCCTCGCGGTTGATCCACGCGACGCTCTGGCCCTTCTTCAAGGTGCCGTGCTTGATGCGCAGCAGCGCGAGGCGACCCAGGAACGGGGAGGCGTCGAGGTTGGTGACGTGGGCCTGCAGGGGCGCGCCCTCGTCGTACACGGGCGCCGGGATGGTCTCCAGGATCGTGCGGAACAGCGGCTCGAGGTCGCTGCCCTCGGGCAGGGTGCCGTTCTCGGGCTTCGTCAGCGAGGCGATGCCGGCCTTGCCCGAGGCGTAGACGACCGGGAAGTCCAACGCGTCCTGGGAGTGGGAGTCGTCGAGGAGGTCCATGAACAGCTCGTAGGTCTCGTCGACGACCTCGTCGATCCGGGCGTCGCCGCGGTCGGTCTTGTTGACCACCAAGATCACCGGCATGTCGGCGTTGAGCGCCTTGCGCAGCACGAAGCGGGTCTGGGGGAGCGGGCCCTCGGATGCGTCGACGAGCAGCACGATGCCGTCCACCATGGACAGGCCGCGCTCCACCTCGCCGCCGAAGTCGGCGTGGCCGGGGGTGTCGATGATGTTGATCGTCATGTCGCCGCCGGCGAGCTCCTGGGCCGCCGGGCCCTTGTAGCGGACCGCCGTGTTCTTCGCGAGGATCGTGATGCCCTTCTCGCGCTCCAGGTCACCGGAGTCCATCACCCGCTCGGCGACGCCCTCGGCCTCGTGGGCGCTGAACGCGCCCGCCTGGTGCAGCATCGCGTCGACGAGGGTCGTCTTGCCGTGGTCGACGTGGGCCACGATGGCGACGTTGCGGAGATCGGTGCGGCGAGTCTGGGACACGAACGACCAGCCTACTGGCGGCGGACCTTCCCCCTCGCATCGTCGCGTTCGCCCTACACTCGCCCCATGCAGACCATCGGCCTCGTCGGCGGCATGTCCTGGGAGAGCAGTGCGGCGTACTACGAGGCGCTGAACCGCGGCGTGGAGGAGCGTCTCGGTGGGCTCCACTCGGCCGAGACGGTGATGGCGTCGGTCGACTTCGCCCAGGTCACCGCGCTGCAGGAGGCCGAGGACTGGGACGGCGTGGCCGAGATCCTGCGTGCCGCGGCCGGCTCGGTGGAGCGCGCGGGCGCGGACTTCCTCATGCTGTGCACCACGACCTTCCACCGGGTCGCCGAGCAGGTCCAGGACGCCGTCTCGATCCCCCTGCTCCATCTCGGCGACGTGGTGGCCGAGGCGTGCAAGGCCGAGGGCGTCGAGACGGTCGCGCTGCTCGGGACGAAGTTCGCCATGTCGCGGACCTTCTTCACCGACCGGATCGCCAGCCACGGCCTCCGCGTGGTCGTGCCGGAGGCGGCCGAGCACGACGAGCTCAACCGCATCATCTACGACGAGCTGGTGCACGGGAAGGTCGTCGACGACTCCCGCCGCACGGTCGTGCAGATGATCAGCGAGCTGTGGGACGCCGGCGCCGGCGGCGTGATCCTGGGCTGCTCGGAGCTGGAGCTGCTGATCCGGCAGGCCGACTCCGAGATCCCGGTCTTCCCGTGCACCACGCTGCACGTGACGGCCGCGCTCGACCGCGCCCTCGGCCAGGAGCGCGGCCAGTAGCTCGGCCGGTGGCTCGGCCGGCTACAGCTAGGCGGCGGTCTCGACCACCATCCGCCGGCCGCGTAGCTGCTCGAGGAAGGCCAGCACGTCGGCGCGGCACCCCTCCGCGGTCACGTCGTACTCCGCGGCGACGAGCTCGCACAGCTCGGCCAGCCCGCGCGGCTCGGCCAGATGGCGCCACAGGCTCGCGGCCACGCCCGTGACGGCGTAGTACTCGCCCTGGTCCAGGCCCATCATGACGAACTCGTCGCCCATCTCCACGGCGTGCAGGGCGGGATCACGCATCCACCGCGTGGCTGGCTCTGCTCGGGTCATGCGGGCGCTCCTCTCGGTGCTCGGCGATGTCGGTGAGGATCGCGTCGGCCGAGGACCCCACCGAGTCGACACCCGGCGGACGGTCGACGCGGGCGATCCAGGTGCGACGGACCAGGTCCGCGCAGCGGACGAGGTGGGTGCGGCGCAGGACGCCGACGAGGATCTCGTTGCGATAGCTGTGCTCGTGCAGGCTCGCGAAGGCGGAGGCCCCGGTGAGCGGTACGACGCGCAGCGGGCCGTCGTGGCGGTCCAGGACGTAGACCCAGCGCACCGGGACCGGGGCGGGCGAGGCCGTGCGGTCCAGCGGCACGTGGAACTTGTCGAACGCCTCGTCGACCCGGCGCAGGCCGTCGGCGGCGACGCCGAGCCGGTCCAGCGCGTCGCGCCACAGCTTGATCCGCGGCCAGCCGGGGAGCGCGTGGCCCGTCGCGTCGACCGGCACGACGTCGTCGCTGAGCACGACATGTCCGCGCCGGTGCATCTCCGCCGCCAGGGTCGACTTCCCGGCGCCGGAGTGCCCGAGCACGACCGCGGCCGCTTTGTCGACGACGAAGGCGTTGCCGTGCAGCACCAGCAGGCCGCGCTGGGTGAGGAGGCAGCTGAGCGCCGAGCCGAGCAGGAACAGCCGCAGCGCGTCGGGAGTCGCGTCCGCCGCGGGCTCGACGGTGATCCGGGCGCCCTGCACGCAGGCGTAGCGGGCCACGCCCGGCACGTCGATGCCGACCCGGTCGCCGTCGACCCACAGCCCGCGAGGCAGGCGGAGCGCGCCGGGGCCCGGCGGCGCCACCGGCCCGATGCGGACGACGACGTCCGCGCGGGCCGTCGCGGCCGGGTCCGCGGCTCTCGTGGGGAGGTCGGGGAGGGGGAGCTCGCTGTCGATGAGGAGTCCGTAGCCGGCGTACACGATGGCCTCGCGTTCAGGGGGTCCAGGTGAACCGGCCGACGGCCGTCCATGCGCGGGTCGAGCCACCGGTCACGGTGACCTCCGCGTCGGGGCCGACGGTGACCCAGGCGTGGGCGCGCAGCTCGCCGCGCTCACTGCGCCGTACGCCGAAGACGACGGTGTGCGGCACGCGCGCACCGCGCAGCAGCAGCCGCGCGGTGAGCGCCTGCGGATAGCAGTCCGACGTCCACGGCGTGCGCGCCGCGGCGTGCCGCACCGCGCGGCCGACGGCGCGCGCCCGCGCGAGCTGGTGCGTCGTGGCGGGCGACGCGGCGGAGGCGTCACCCGGGGATCCGACCTCGCCGAGCAGGCGGCGTAGCGCACCGAACGGCAGCACGAGCGTCGCCAGCCGGGTGAGGCCCAGCAGGCACCACGCGACCGCCGTCGCCAGCCGGAAGCGGAGCGTCAGCTGCCGAGCCCGAGGGTGATGTCGATCTCGATGTCACCACCGATGTTGATGTCCTGGGTGGCGCTCAGGCTCAGGGTCTCGAGCGTCGGCGGGACGTAGGTCAGCTTCATGGCAGCTCCTGATGTCGCAGGGCCGACGGAGGGGAGTGCTCCGTCATCCCTGCCAACGCCGCTCGGCGGTCCGAGGACACGGCCTTGGCGACGGGTCACTTGAATTTTTACCTTCGCCGTCCGGAGTTCCCCTGTGCCGCCCCGTGCCGCGTGCCACGCTCCCGTCGTGACCGCCGCGGCGCTCGACCTGCTCTGCCGCCTGGCGCGAGGTGCGCTCGACGCCGAGGAGGGGCTGTCCGTCGCGCCGGTCGGCTGCGCCGAGGTCGGGGCGTCCGACCTCCTGGCCGCGGTACGCCGGCACCGGCTGCCCGAGCTGCTGCGAGCGCACGCGGGCGAGCTCGGCCTGCCGGCCGCGGTGGTCGGCGTACTCGACGCGATGCTCGCCGCCGGCCGCCAGCGGCAGCGGGTGCACACGCTGGAGACGGTGCGGGCTTGGCGGGTCCTCGATGCCGCGGGGGTGGAAGCGCTGGTGTTCAAGGGCATCGCGCTGGCGATGCTGACCACGGGCCGGCCGGACGCCCGCGGCGCCGGCGACGTCGACCTGCTCGTGCGGCCGGAGGCGGTCCCCGAGGCCCACCGGCTGCTGACCGGCGCCGGCTGGGCCCTGCACGAGCACGGGCGGATCGAGCCGGGGATGTGGGCGTGGCGTCACGTGCTGCGTTGGGGGCACACGCTCACCTATCTCGGCGCCGGCGCCGACGTGGACCTGCACTGGCGCCTCGACGCCATGCCCGGGGCGCTGCCGCCGCCGCGCGCGCTCATGGCCCGCTCGACGGTCGTCGAGGTCGGCGGGATGCGGCTGCCCACGCTGGCTCCGGCCGACGCGTTCCGGCACCTCGCCGCGCACCGGGAGGGGTGGATCTGGCTGCGGAGTCTGGTCGACCTGCGCCGCCTGGCGCGCGATCCCGCCGTCTTCGCGCAGCGGCTCCCGGCTCCGGCGCTGGTCTCGCTCGCCGCGGCCCGCGCGACCGTCGGACTGCCGCCGGACGTCCCCGGCCGGGTGCTGGCGGCCCTGGACCGCGTCCCCGCCACGGTCCTCGCGCGCGCCCGCGCCCAGCACGCGCTGCCCGTCGGGGACTTCGGCGGCGCGGGGACCGTCCGCGAGGTGCGCAACGGGATGGCCGCGGTGCGCCGTCCGCGCGACCTCGGCCACCTCGCCGTCACGGCCGTGCTCCCCCCGCACGCGGCGCTCCCCGTGCGCTCGGCGAGCGCGTGGGAGGGCGTCCCGCGGGCGGTGGCGCTGCGCGCCCGGCGGCTGGTCGCCCGCGCCGGGGGACCCGGCCGCTAGTCGCGCCGGGAATGCCCGGCACACTGACGGGGTTGAGCGATCGGCCGGCAGTCCGTCGGCCCGGTGTCGACCCCAGGAGGTGCCATGGCGGAGACCGCGCTCGGTCGTGTCGCCATGATCAGCCTGCACACCTCGCCGCTCGACCAACCGGGCACAGGTGACGCCGGCGGCATGAACGTCTACGTCCTCGAGCTCGCCCGGCGGCTCGCCGACTGCGGCATCGCGGTCGACATCTTCACCCGCGCGACCAGCTCGCGACTCGAGCCGGCCGTCCCGGTCCGCGACGGGGTGACCGTCCACAACGTGCACGCGGGACCGTTCGAGGGCCTCACCAAGGAGCAGCTGCCCGGTCAGCTGTGCGTGTTCGCGCGCGAGGTGCTGCGCGCCGAGGCCGCCCAGCCGGCCGGACACTACGACGTCGTCCACTCCCACTACTGGCTCTCCGGCCAGGTCGGCGCCCTCGCGCGCGACCGCTGGGGCGTGCCGCTCGTGCACTCGATGCACACGATGGCCAAGGTCAAGAACGAGGCGCTCGCCGCCGGCGACACCCCCGAGCCGCACTCGCGGGTCATCGGCGAGGAGCAGGTCGTCGACGCGGCCGACGTCCTCATCGCCAACACCGACCTCGAGGCCAAGCAGCTGATCAACCTCTACGACGCGGACCCCGGACGGGTCGAGGTGGTGCACCCCGGCGTCGACACCGAGGTGTTCCGCCCGCTGTCGGCCGACGCCCGCGCCCGGGCCCGCCGGGAGCGCGACCTGCCCGACGACGCGCTCGTCCTCCTCTTCGCCGGGCGGATCCAGCCGCTGAAGGCGCCGGACGTGCTGCTGCGGGCCGTCGCCGAGCTGCTCCTGCGGCGTCCCGACCTGCGCTCCCGGCTCGTCGTGCCGATCGTCGGCGGGCCCTCCGGCAGCGGCCTGGAGCGACCCACCGCGCTGGCGAACCTGGCCTCCGAGCTGCGCATCGACGACGTGGTCCGCTTCGTGCCGCCCGTGCCCCAGCCGGAGCTGGCCGGGTGGTACGCCGCCGCGACGCTGGTCGCGGTGCCGTCGTACAACGAGTCCTTCGGGCTCGTCGCGGCCGAGGCCCAGGCCGCGGGGGCGCCGGTCGTCGCCGCAGCCGTCGGCGGGCTCACCACCGTCGTGGCCGACGGCCGCAGCGGCCTGCTCGTGGACACCCACGAGCCGCGCGACTGGGCGGCCGCGCTCGAGCGCGTGGTCGCCGACCCTGCGCTGCGGGACCGGCTCGCCCACGGCGCGCTCGCCCAGGCACGCCAGTTCTCCTGGGCCGCCACCGCCGCTCGTACGGTGGAGGTCTACGAGCGCGCCCACGCGCTCATGCGGCAGGAGGTCGGCGTCCGATGAGCCATCCCGAGCGGGCCGACGCGGCGCAGGTCGTGCGCTCCCATCTCGCCGACAACGACATCGACTTCGAGGAGACGGCCGAAGGCCTCTTCAGCTTCTCGCTGCCGGGGGAGCGCAAGCTGCAGACCCCCGTCCGGCTCGACGTGGGCGCCCACGCGCTCGGCGTGCACGCCTTCGTCTGCCGGCGCCCGGACGAGCAGTTCGAGCGCGTCTACAGGTGGCTGCTGGAGCGCAACATGCGGATGTACGCCGTCGCGTTCGGCATCGACCACCACGGCGACATCTACCTCGACGCCCGCCTGCCGCTGTCGTCGGTCACGCCCGACGACCTCGACCGGCTGCTCGGGTCGGTCCTCAGCTACGCCGACTCGGCGTTCAACACCATCCTCGAGCTCGGCTTCGCCTCCTCCATCCGCAAGGAGTGGGCGTGGCGGATCGAGCGCGGCGAGTCGACCGCCAACCTCGAGGCGTTCCGGGGCTGGCTGGAGGCCGACCGGTCGGCCCAGACCGATGACCAGACCGATGAGCAGACCGATCAGCAGACCGATCAGCAGACCGATCGGGGGGCGGCTCAGGACTGAGCCCGGCGCCCGGCGTTGAGCCGGCTGGCCTGCCGGGTCAGGTGGTCGCGCTCGGCGGCGTTCGTCGCCCGCGCCGCTGCGGCCGCGTAGAGCCGGGCGGCCTCGGCGACGTCGCCGGCCCGCTCGTGCAGCCAGGCCGCGACGGCGTCGCGCCGGGGCAGGTCCCCGGGCAGCCCGTCGAGCTCGCGCAGCCCGGCGAGCGGGCCGTCGACCTCGCCGACCGCGACGGCCCGGTTGAGGGCGACGACGGGGCTCGGTGCGAGACGGAGCAGCTCGTCGTACCACTCGAGGATCTGCGGCCAGTCGGTCTCCGCGGCGCTCGCGGCATCGTCGTGGAGCGCCGCGATGGCGGCCTGCGCCTGGTACTCGCCGAGCCGGTCGCGCGCCAGCGCCGCCTGCAGCACCTCGACGCCCTCGGCGATCAGGGCGGTGTCCCACAGCGACCGGTCCTGCTCCGCGAGCGGCACCAGCTCGCCTGCGGGGGTACGCCGGGCGCGGCGGCGTGCGTGGTGGAGCAGCATCAGCGCGAGCAGCCCGTCGACCTCCGGGTCGTCGGTGGCGGCGGCGAGCTGGCGGGTGAGCCGGATCGCCTCCTCGGCGAGGTCGACCGAGCCGGTGAACCCCTCGTTGAAGATCAGGTAGAGCACGCGCAGCACCGCCCCGACCTCGCCGGGCCGGTCGAACCGCTGCCCGCTCACCGTGCGCTTCGCGCGGCTGATTCGCTGCGCCATGGTCGCCTCGGGCACGAGGAACGCGGCGGCGATCTGGGCGGTCGTGAGGCCGCCGACGGCGCGCAGGGTCAGGGCGATCGCCGAGGCCGGGGTGAGCGCGGGATGGCAGCACCGGCTGAGCAGCAGGAGGGTGTCGTCGACCTGCTCGGTGGGTCCCGGATCGGGCTCGAGGTGGACCCGCAGCTCGCGCCGCTCGCGGGCGTACGCCGCCCGCTGCGCGTCGAGCAGCTTGCGCGCGGCGACCTTCACCAGCCACGCCCGCGGGTTGTCCGGTCGTGTGTCCGGCCAGTGCCGCAGCGCCTCGATCAGCGCCTCCTGGACGGCGTCCTCGGCCGCCGCGAAGTCGGCTCCGCGGCGGACGAGGACACCGAGGACCTGGGGAGTGAGGTCCCGCAGGAGCTCGCCGAGGTCGTCTCCCGAGCCGGTCATTCGGTGACGACCGGGGGCTCACCGAGGAACGGGCGGACCTCGATCCACTCGCGGATCGGCTCGCCGCCGGGACCGGGGGCCGACGACAGCCGGGCGGCGGCCTCGTGGGCCCGCTCCACGCTGTCGACGTCGACGATCATCCAGCCGGCGATCAGGTCCTTGGTCTCCGCGAACGGCCCGTCGGTCACCGGCGGACGGCCCTCGCCGTCGTACCGGACGAAGGTGCCCTCCGGCGAGAGCGCCTGCGCGTCCACGAACTCGCCGGTGTCACGCAGCTCGTCGGCGACCTGCCGCATGAACGCGATGTGCGCGTTCACCTCCTCGGGCGTCCACTCGTCCATCGGCGGGAGGTCGCCGTCGGCCACGGCGTGGTCGCTGCGGTAGTGCTTGAGCAAGAGGTACTTCGCCATGATGGTCTCCTTGGGTGTCCGAGACGGCCATCCTGCCGCCTTCACCCCGTGGACGGAGCCGACGCGACGTCCTCGACATCGCCGGCGAGGATTTTCTCGGCAGGAGTTCGGGGAGGGTTGACCGAAACTCGCGCGACCGCTGAGTTCCTAAGGAACCGCTGATCATTGGGCTACTGGCGGGGCGAGTGACGTCGGGCGAGGGCGTTGCGGCCTCGGTCGGTCCTGTGCTGGCCCCGCGGCCCCGGGTTTCGGGGCTGTGGGGCTGGTTT